>Ga0255052_10001832_pt1 | contig 15663 bp, 16 predicted proteins | sample JV7_2_21_MG_FD_188632 | JGI IMG/M metagenome (GOLD analysis project Ga0255052, IMG submission 188632) | Seawater microbial communities from Jervis Inlet, British Columbia, Canada - JV7_2_21 | ecosystem: Environmental > Aquatic > Marine > Inlet | place: Canada: British Columbia | collected...
GCACTTTTCAGTCCGTAGCGGTGGTAACTCGTGTTGATTGTTCGCCAACGGAGAGGGGGAAACCCCGGCAGAACGATGTTGATTGCACCTGATAGAGGCAATCTGCACAAGATTGTTGTGCTGAATCCCAAAGGTGGTTGCGGCAAGACCACCGTCGCGACAAATATTGCTGCCTATTACGCAAGACGTGGCCCATCGCCAACGTTGGTGGACTTCGATTCACAGGGGTTCAGCATGCGCTGGCTCCACAAGCGGCCCGACAACCATCCTCGCATTTATGGTGCCAATGCATACCAGCAAGCGATGCAGGGCAGGCAGACAGTCCAATTGCAGACCAGGCCCGACACCGAAAATCTAATCATTGATCTGCCGGCTGCGCTAAGTGCCGACGAGTTACAGGACGTTACCTACGATGCCGATAGTATCCTGATCCCGGTTTTGCCATCAGACATCGACGTGAACTGCGCGTCGCGATTCATTGCCGATCTCCTGCTTGTCGCGCAGATCGATCGACGCGATCGGCAACTGGCTGTCGTCGCGAACCGCACCCGGCAAAATACCAAGAGTTATCGAATGCTTTTGCGTTTTCTCAACCGCCTTCAGATTCCGGTCATCGCGGTGCTGCGGGACAGTCAAAATTTTGTGCATGCCGCCGGTCAGGGAATTGGCATTTGCGAGATGCCAGCCTACAAAGTTCGACAAGATATCCCACAGATAAGATCGATTGTTCACTGGCTCGATGAGTGGCGTAGGCGGCAACTGGATGCCTCGGTGTCATCGGGATTTGAGCATCTACCCGGTGCGCAAGTTCTGACTCCCGCAAATCACCCGAATCATCACTAGATTCGTGTGAATCTGAATATCACTGCCGTATTGTGGTTATGGATCAGGAAGTCTGGGCCGGTGACTGGGGCATGAGCGGCGGAAGCTCGTCTTCGCTGTCGGCCTGGTCGTTATCGGAATTGACGGCAAACGAGCGCAGTGCCTTCGCGAGATCTTTTCCGTTCCACGATTCACCGTTCGGCCCGTAGCTCGAGCTGCAGAGCGTATTGAGTTCCGTTGCGAGTGGGTCTGATACGCGCAGAGCGAAATCACCGATACTCCGTGGCCAGTCGTCGGGCCATTGCAATCGGCCCCAGCTCAACAAGGCTGCTTTGACAGTGGTTCCGTCTTCAATGAGCGCTGCCCGGCGCGCCGCTTTGAGGAATTTCGCCTGCTGCTTATAGACCGGTGGGGGTTCGGGCTCTCTTCGCTTCTTCTCGGGCCTGCGCGACCACCACCAGGCAAATACCGTCAGCAACCACAACGCGATGAGACCTTCGCTGATGAGCCGCCAGAAGCTGCTTTCTACGGTGACCGTATCTGTCTCGAAAGGTAATTCGATTTGCGGCTCGACAACAGGCGGCAGTTCCGCTTCGCCGGACGGCAGGATACTCAGGCTTCTCGCGGGCAGGCTGGCGATCTGCCACTCACCCTGATTTATGTCCCACCACGGAAGCTTGAGTTCCGGCAATTCGACAACACCGGCACGGGTTCCGATCAACGCGTACTGGTCCTTGCGGACCGCCCGAATTCCTGCCGGATCCGCTGAAACATGAAGCTCTGGTTTGTCCGGATAGATCTTCACGCCATCTGCGACGATCGGATCGATTACCGGGATCTGCGTCGATAATTGTCCAATGGCTGTAGTGGTCACGTGTCGCGTGATCGGCTCTCCGGCCGGAAGACGGTCGGGCTCTCTCGACCACTCCTCGCCCAACTCGAGCGATTTCGCCGGAAGCCATGCCGCATCGGGAAAATCGACCGGTGGCGGCGGTATGGGATTAACGACGACTGTTAGCGCTTCGGACTCGAATATTTTTCTTCCCGTGATTCGACCACCACGCAGGACACGTGCCTCGAATCGTGCCGGCACTATCGACAACTCACCGCTCTCCTGCGCGAACAGGGCATAGACACGTTCAACGACGTTATAGCTCTTGCCGTCGAGTATCGATTCGTAGCTGCGCTCTTCACCGGCCAGCTCAATGAGTACTTCGACGCCACCGAAGCTGGGCTCGCTCAGTCGAGGTTGGCGAGTCGCAACGGAGCGATAGACCTTAACGGTGTAGAGCACCTGAGCCTGCACATAACTTTCCGCGAAATCGACTTCTGTCGCCACGAAGATGTCGGCTTCGCCCGGCAGCGCGTTCGACTGCGGCGCAACGACAATATGCAGGGGATTGCTCTGCTCACTGCCCACCTTGACAGGCGGAATGACGAGGTCGCCTGCCCGCTTCGGCATCAGCATGTACGTCCATGTCCGGCTGCGGCTTATCTCGCCATTGACGATCGTGGTGTTGCTGAGCTGACTGCGTTGACCGACGTAGAAGTCAGCGTCAAGTGCGGAGGCATCCGGCTCGACATCGATGTCCGTGTCGACCAGCACCTTGAGCGTGAACGATTCATTAATCTCGACATCCGCCCGGTCGACGCTCGCGACGACGGCTGCTCTTGCGCTCACTGCCGACAGCAACGCAATCACAAAAGACAATATCTTGATGTTTCTACCTACCACGGCTGTACCTCATCATCGGGCCAGAGATTATTGCCGTCCTGATCCTTGCCCATTCTCTGATACTGATATCGGAATTTCCGTCGCAGAAGCCCGCCCGGATCATTCGGGATACGGCGTAACCATTGTTCCATAGCCTGGCGCTGCTCCTGCGCGCGACGCTCTGCAAATGCGTTTGCCTGGGCTTCGCCTTCACGCTGTTCCGGCTCGCCCTGTTGTTGGGCGGCTTCCTGTGCGGCCCGCTCGAGTTCGGCCTGAATCGCCTCGAGATCATCCTGGTTCATCTCGCCCTCGCGATCCGAAGCATCACCCGACTGTGACTCCGAGCCGGCTTCACCGTCAGCGCCGGATTGATTCTGCTCGCCTTCGCCTTCAGCTTGTTGACCGTCGCCGCCAGATTGCGAGGATGAATCCTGATTCTGTCCCTCACCGCTTTCGGATTGCTGCTGCTGGTCCTGCAGCTGCTTCAGAAGATCCAGATTGTATCGCGCGTCTTCGTTTTCGGGGTTGATGTCCAATACTTCTTCGTACGCGCCGATCGCAGATTCGAACTGTCCGAGGCGCGCAAGTGCGTTGCCGAGGTTGTAAAGATTTTCCGCGTCGCCCTGCCCCGCAAATCCATCAGCGCTGCCAGTAAATTCACCGGCACGGTAGTTTGCGACGGCACGCCAGACCGGATCTTCGAATAATGTTGCCGCATCCGTAGCATTGCCTGCAGCGAGTTGCTTCTGAGCCTGTTGGTCCCTGGTCATCCAAAGATCATCCCAGCCGAATGCGTACACCGGCTCGGCAAAAGGCAATAACGCCAGACCGATTACAAGTAACCAACCGCGGCGGAATGAAAATGCCGCCAGAGGCAGTAACAGAATCAGCAACCAGGGACCTTCTTCGAGCCACTGATCCGTCGCCAGAGATTCGTCTCCGGCGGATGACCCGCGTGCTGCGTCGATGACGCCCGAGAGCAGCGCATCGAGATCCCGCTCGTCTGTCGATAATGGCGTGTAACGGCCGCGACCGGCTTCTGCCAGTCTTTTGAGTTCCCGTGACTCGATTTTGGGTACTGCGATATTTCCCGACCTGTCGGTAACGAAGCCGCCGCCTGCTATCGGTATAGGTGCGCCCTCGGATGTGCCGACACCCATTACGGACAAGGTGTATCCGGCCTCGTACAAATCCCGCGCAGCTTCTTCTGCTTCCGGCGATGTCCCACCATCTGTAATCAGTAACACCTCGCCATGGCCGACACCGGCCTGCTGCAGAAGCTGGCGGCCCTTGTCTATGGCGGCAACAGGATAACTTCCGCGGCTCGGCATGATATCGGTACTCAGGCTGTTCACGAGCGCCGCGACGGTGTCGGCGTCGGTCGTCAGCGGCGTCACGGTAAATGCGTTGGACGAATAAACGACGAGCGCGGTCTGACCACTCTTGCGCCGCTCGAGGATATCCAGAATCTTGAGCCTTGCCCGGGTAAGCCGGCTTGGTGTCAGGTCCTGGGCATCCATCGAGCGCGATAGATCCAGCGCGATTACCATCGCTTGCTCGGATCGGAATACGGGCTGCTCCGCGCGGTTCCAGCTCGGGCCCGCCAGTGACAGCACGGCAAGCATGCCGCCGAGAGCCAGCAGCCACCATCGGTAACTACGGCGCCGCGATGCAGAACGGGACAGGACATAAGGGGCCAATGCCGGGTCGACGATACGTTGCCAGCTTCCCGGTGCCAGTGAGCGCCTGGCCAGTGCGTAGGCAACCAGGGCGACCAGGGGCAGGGCCCAGAGCCACTCGGGGCGAAGCCAGTGAAACTCAGCCGGCATTGAGACTCACCTTGCCTTGCCGGGATAACTTTACGCCCCGCAGCAGACTCAAAGCGCAAAGAAAAACTGTCAACACGAGAGCCCCGCCCAGCGGCCAGTAATAAAGTGACTTGACCGGTCTGAATCCGGCTTCGGGTTCCGAGACGGGTTCCATCTCATCGAGAATGCGATAGATGTCCTGCAATGCGGCAGTATCCTTTGCGCGGAAGTATTTACCACCGGTAAGGTCGGCAATGCGAGTCAGCGTTTCTTCGTCGAGGTCAGCCGAGGGATTGACGCGCCGAAGCCCGCCGGTAATTGAAGGCACTACCATCTGTTCGGCGCCAATACCGATGGTGTAAATACGCAGGCCGATTTGTTGTGCAAGCTCGGCCGCCTTGACCGGATCGATTTCGCCAGCGGTGTTCGCGCCGTCCGTAAGAAGAATCAGTACCTGCTCGTCGGCTTCCGCCCCCTGATCATGGATGCGTTTGACGGCCAGCGTGATGGCATCACCGATTGCGGTTTTTTCTCCGGCGAGTCCGATGAATGCCTCCATCAGAAGAATATTGGCGGTCTTCCGGTCGAGCGTGAGAGGAACCTGCAGATACGCCCTTTCGCCGAAGAGAATCAACCCTATTCGATCACCCTTGCGGCGATCGATAAAGTCGCCGGCAACGGCTTTGGTAGCCGTCAATCTGTCGACGCGTCGATTACCGAGTTCGAAATCTTTTGCATCCATGCTTCCGGAGAGGTCTACGGCGAGCATCAGGTTACGCCCTGATACGGGCACGTCGAGTTCGTCGCCAATGCGCTCCGGCCGAGCGGCGGCGAGCACGAGCAAGATCCACGCAATGATGGCGATCCATATTCTCCAGTTCAGGAGCTGCTCGGCTTCCGAGCGATTCGTCAGTACGGCGAAGCCCCTGAAGCTGGGTACCTTGAGTCCTGCTTCCTGTGATTCCGTCACGGTCGGCAGTAGCGCCCTGACCACCAGCGGGAGCGGCAGAGCAAGCAGCATCCAGGGCCAGGCGAGCGACCACATCAGACCGGCTCCGGCAGGGGCGTTTTCAATCGTAAATGGACCGCTTCGACAAGCCCTTCGAGGTCCACATCGGTCGCATCGGGATCCGGCCTTCGATACGGCAGGCTCTCGATGTCGCGACCGGGACCCTCGGTGAATGCTTTATCCGGCAGTCCTCGATCGAGCCACGCCAGCCATTCTGAGCCGGTCAGTCCTGCGACTTCATCGCGTGGCGCGTAGGCAAGCATTGCGCGGCGCAGGAGTTCGGAGAGCCTGATGCCCAGTGAAATCGCATCACCGGTCCAGGAATATTCCGCCTTCAGATAGCGCAGCTGCGAAAGCGCCTTTCGCCGTGCTGAATTCTTTCGAAAACTCTGAAATGCGCGCCATGCAAGATACAAGAGCCCGCATGCCGTGAGGCCAGTGAGCACCCACCAGCCGGAAGCGAGCGGCCACCAACCGATCATATCCGGCAAATGCAAATCGCGAAGCGGTATTTCTTCCGGATTCATTAACGGGACCTCTTACCCAATGCTGATTGCAGGCTTTCCACCGGGTCTTCTTCCGTCGACATTGCCAGAAGGTGAATGCCGTAAAGCTGACAAAATTGTTCCAGGAGGTTTTTGCGTTCCTCGAAGGCGTGTTCGTAATCGCTGCGCGCCGTACGCGCATAGGTATCGATGGCCAGTTCCGAGTCATGGCTGACGAGCCGGTAGCGTCCGGGTGGCGGCAGATCATGTTCCAGCGGATCGCTGACAAATACAGCGAGCACTTCATTGTGTCTGGCAACGCCGGCGAGATAGGCCTGGGCCGTGCGGGACAGTCCGACGAAGTCACTGATCACGACGACCAGGCTGCCCGGTCTTGCCACGCGTCGAAGTGCAGCCATCGCTTGCGTCAGAGGCGGCTCGTCATCGTCGGCCGGACCCGATTCATTCTGCTGCCAATCGGGGTGATTGACGAGTTCGTGCACATAGCGCAACGCAGCCTGCCGGCCGAGCCGGGGCTTTAGCTCCCGGTGGGTCGAGTCGCCGAATATCAGTCCGCCAAGGCGATCGCCGCGATGATGTGCCGCCCATGAAATCAGCGCCGCAGCCCGGCTTGCAACCACCGACTTGAATGATCCCTGAGTTGCAAAGTGCATGTTACTTCTCAAGTCGACGACTAGGAGCACCGGCCGTTCGCGTTCTTCGCGAAATAGCTTGGTATAGGCCTCGGTACTGCGAGCAGTTACACGCCAGTCGATGTTGCGCGGATCGTCGCCGGCCTGGTACGGCCTCGACTCGTCGAACTCCATGCCACGGCCGCGAAAATGTGAGACGTAAGCACCTGTCTGCAGGGAAGTAACCCGTAGTACATCCAGTGCGATGACCTTTGCCGGTCCGCTGAGGCGAATCAGCCCGGCCTGGCTAATGCTGACGGGCGATGCATCCGCAGGTAGTTTGTCGTGACGCATGGCTTGTAATCCTCGGGCTAGGGCACGCCAACGCCGTCCAGAATACGTTCGATAATCGAGTCAGCTGTGACGCCGTCGGCCTCGGCTTCGAAGCTCAATACGAGCCGGTGTCTGAGCACATCCGGCGCCACCGCCTGGATATCCTCGGGGCCGACATAGTCTCTTCCCTGGAGCCAGGCACGTGCGCGCGCACTGCGGTCGATGCCCATGCAGGCCCTGGGGCTCGCGCCGTACTGGATCTGCCCTTTTAGCGACGCATCGACGACACCCGGGTTCCGGGTCGATACCACGATATTGACGATATATTGCTCCAGTTCATCGGCGAGGTGGAGGCTCAGGATCGCCTGCCGCGCCTCCATAATGGAAGATTCCGCAAGCAACTCGGGTGGTGCGAACGCATCGCGCTCACCGGCCTTCGCTTCATCACGGTTCAGGACCAGAATGCGGCGTTCGTCTTCAATGGATGGATAGCCGACAACGATATGCAAGAGAAAACGGTCAAGCTGTGCTTCCGGCAGCGGGTACGTGCCTTCCTGTTCGATCGGGTTCTGTGTCGCCATTACCATGAACAGACCCGGCAGGGTGTAGCTTCGCTCGCCGACCGTGATCTGCCTTTCTTCCATCGACTCGAGCAGCGCGGACTGGACTTTGGCGGGCGCGCGGTTGATTTCATCGGCAAGAATCAGGTTATGAAAAAGCGGGCCTTTGCGAAACTCGAATGTGCCATCCTGCGGCCGATAGATATCGGTACCCGTCAGGTCGGCCGGCAACAGGTCCGGCGTGAATTGCAGCCGGTGAAAATCGCCCTCGATACTTTCGGCAAGCACCTTGATAGCACGCGTCTTCGCCAGACCCGGCGCGCCTTCGACGATCAGATGACCGTCGCACAGCAGCGCGATCAACATTCTGTTGATCAAATGCACCTGGCCGACGATCAGATTGCTGGCGTGAGCTTCAAGTTGTTGGAATTGTTCTATGAGGCTCATTTAGTACTCCGGCGAGGTCATAATGATGTATTCAGCGAGTCGTGAAGCACTTGACCGCGAGGCGCGCCTCGCTAGGAATGGCGCGTCCTTGCCAAGAGGCGCAACAAAGCGGACGAGTGCTTCACGGCTCGCCCGAAGGGAGCCACCCATATGATCCAATACGGCGTTGCAGCCCTTGAAAAGGACCCTGCCATTCTCTGCGGACTGCGCCTTGTCTCGAATCATATGGGTGGCTCTGAATTCATTATTATGACCTCGCCGGAGTACCAGCCCTCCGAAGGCCTAAAAGGCCCGTCATTGTAGTGATGATGCGGTGGCAGGCCAACCAGCCGCGGGGGTATTTTGCTCATCTTGGGCGAACCTTGGGTAATAATGACCCCCTCTACGACCACAAAAGACCCGATTCATTGCAGGAAATTTCGAAAAAAACAGGCCGTTTATGGCGCTACGGCTGGATTTTTGCGGTGTTTACGCCTTTTGCCGCGGCCGGCCAGGATACAGCGGATGCCGGGGATTTGGCGGAGGCATTCGCTAGTTCCACAATTATTATCGAGGCGGAAAAGGACGCCTGCTACCGCTTCGATGTCTATGTCGCGACCAGCCGAGAGCAACAGCGGCGCGGCCTGATGTACGTGCGCCGCCTTCCGCAACGGAGCGGCATGCTCTTTATCTACCCGGAGCCGGCAATGATTTCCATGTGGATGAAGAACACTTATATATCGCTGGATATTCTTTTTATCCGTGAGGACGGCACGATCGCCAACATTGAAGCCAATACCGAACCGTTTTCGCTTCGGTCGATCGCTGCGGTGGAACCGGTGAGCTACGCCCTGGAATTGAATGCAGGCGTGACGAATAAGCTTCAAATCGGCACTGGTAGTCGCGTTCATTTCTGAGCCTGAGATAAGCCCGGATGACGAGCAATCAGAAGAACTGGACCGTATTGATTTCGACGATGCTGATAATCGGCGCAGTCGTGATGACGACACTTGACGCATTTGGCGCGGAAAAGGAAACCGTATTTCTGATGCTACGCCTCACCGCTCTGACATCATTTGCGATTTACTTGCTCGTATTTGTCTCCCGGCCACTGAACCAGGTGTGGAAATCACCGCTGACCACCAATATGGCGAAGAATCGCCACTATTTCGGCATCGCATTTGCCGGAGCGCACCTGGTGCATCTTGCCCTGATAGTTACTTTTGTATTTGGCTCGGGCGTTCCCTTGCAAACACTTTTTGTTGGTGGGGTCGCTTACACGCTACTTCTACTAATGCTGATTACGTCCTTCGACGCGCCGGCTGCAGCAATCGGGCCCGTTGCCTGGCGGCGCCTGCACAAGGCCGGCCTTTACTGGATCGGCGGAACGTTCACATTCACACTGACGAAAAACTTTCTGGCTGCGCCTGATAGCCGGGTACATCAGGCCATTGTTGTTTTACTGGTCGCGGCAATCGGTGTGCGAGTTATGGCATTTCTGAAAATGAGATCGGCCTAGAGAACGGCTGCGATCGAACTCGCAAGATGCGAGACATTATTTTTGGTGATGCCGGCGACATTAATGCGGCTCGAATTCACCATGTAGACACCGTGCTCGCTCTTAATCCTTTCTACCTGGTCCGGCGAGATGCCGACGAAACAGAACATGCCGTTGGCGCGCTCGATGTGCGAGAAATCATGGTCCGGCGCCTGTTCCCGCAGCGCGGCACCGAGTAATGCCCGCACTCCCTTCAGGCGATCCCGCATTTCCGCGAGTTCGACCAGCCACTCTTTGCGGAGACCCGGGTCATTCAATATATAACTGACGACGGCGGCGCCGTGATCGGGCGGCATCGAGTACATCGTCCTGACGATGTTATTGGCCTGGCTTCGTAGTACAGCGCTTGTGGCGGCGTCCTTGCCAATCAGCGACAAAGAGCCGACCCGGTCTCGGTAAATACCGAAATTTTTGCAGCAGGAGCTGGAGACAATCATCTCGGCCACGCGCGGCAAAATGAGCCTGACCGGATAGGCGTCCTCATCCAGGCCCTCGGCAAATCCCTGATACGCAAGGTCGATAAAGGGAATCAGCGCACGATCGACGACGACATCCGCTACTGCCTGCCATTGTTCTCCGGACAGATCCATGCCCGTCGGATTGTGGCAGCAGCCATGCAACAAGACGATATCGCCGCCCGGAATAGAATCGAGGATCTCGATCATCTCGTCGAAGCGGATGTTTTTGGCGTCGGTGTCGTAATAGGGATAAGACTTGATTGTGAGGCCGGCACCGCCGAGCAAAGGGATATGGTTTGCCCAGGTCGGGTCGCTCGCCCACACGGTAACGTCGGGCTTGGCCCTCATGATCAGTCCGGCCGCAACTCGAAGGGATCCCGAGCCGCCGGGCGTCTGCAAAGTCGTGATCCGTTCGTCGCTCGCCAGTTCACCGAAAGTCAGCGCCTGAATCGCCTGATTGAAATCCGGATCGCCGCCCGAGCCCAGATAGGACTTTGTCGGCTGCGTATTCACGAGATACTGCTCGGCCTTCTTGACGACGTTCAGTATCGGCGTCACACCGCTTTCATCGCGGTACACACCGACGCCAAGGTCGATCTTGGTCTCCCGGGAATCTTTTTGATACTCACCGATCAGCGTGAGTATCGCGTCGGGGGCCAATGCGCTTAGTGTTTCAAACAAAGGAGATCTCCAGACTCAGAGCCGCGCATTGTCGCCAAATACTCAGATCGTATCCAGCGGAATTTTCATGTAAGCGACCTGATTGTCCTCGGGATCGGGTAGATGGCCGGCCTGTACGTTGACCTGGACTGACGGCAGAATCAGATTGGGTAAGCCAAGTGTCGCGTCCCTGCTGGTACGCATCTCTATGTACTCGTCCTTCGATGTTCCGTTTGCGACGTGCACGTTCGTTTCTTTTTGTTCTGCGACCGTGCATTCGAATCGCAGACCACGGCTTTCGGGCGGATAGTCGTGGCACATAAAAAGCCGCGTTTCATCCGGCAGCGCGTACAGCTTCTGGATCGAGTCGTACAGCAGTCCGGCGTCCCCTCCTGGAAAATCGCAGCGGGCCGTACCGTAGTCACACATGAACAGGCTGTCGCCGACGAATACCGCGTCGCCAACCAGATAGCTGACGCTGTCATTGGTGTGACCCGGTGTATAGAGCACGCGACACTCGAGATTACCGATCGCGATCGAATCGCCATCTGAAAACAGGCGATCGAACTGATGACCGTCCGGCCTGAACGGTGCTTTGAGATTGAATACTTTCGCGAAGTGCTCCTGGACCCTGCAGATCCCCTCTCCAATCCCGACCTGGGCGCCGAGTTCCGACTTCAGAAACTGGGCGGCCGTCAGGTGGTCGGCATGTGCGTGCGTCTCGAGAATCCACTCGAGCGTAAGATTTTTCGATTTGATGTAATCGATAATCTCCCGGGCGCCGGAGCTGTCAGTCCTGCCGGAGATTGCCGAGAAACCGAGCACAGGATCGACAACGGCAGCCGATTTCGTCTCCGGGTCACTGACCACATACGACAATGAGCCGGTCGGTTCATCGTAAAAGTGCTGAATATCAGCGCCGGCTTCCACCGGCACTGATGATTTGTTCAAGCCTTTGGTGCCCAGACAGAACACCAACCGTTACTGTCGACGAGCTTGCCCGGGAAAATCTGGCACGGCCTCCACTCTGCTCCGTCGTCGCCCTGAACGAGGGCGCAATTGGAACACAATTGCTCCGCAGCAGGATTGGCCCTCGATGCCGGATCGACAGTGCTCGAGTCGTGCGTATATTTCATTGCCTGCGCCATGGCGTCGTCTTCGGTCAGCTTCGGCATGTCCTGGGCTCTTGCTTCAGAGCCAGGGCGAATCAGACAGGCAGCTGCAGTGACAGCTGACAATTGAATGAATTGGCGTCTCGCGATCTTGCTCAAGAGAATCTCCTCCATAACTGTCGTCTTATCGATCCGGAACCTCCCCGGACCTGCGGTATCTTAATACATACGAATGTACAGCAACGTATTCTAGCGAACGAACCTGAACGCCGGCATAACGGAAAACCCCTAGGATCGCCGGATATCATGTCTGACAGGGCCTCAAAGTGTGAACATCCTCACAATCATGCTTCTGAAATGTTTACGGTTTTGGCTGCTCCTGCATAATAAGGCACATATATAAGACCGGGCCGGAAACATCGACACCAAACCCCACTTTGAGGTTGCACGCTGCAGCGCCAGGCTACGCCGGGCTTTGGCCATTTCCGTAACGGCGTTCTTCATGAGCTGTGGCCTTTCCGCTGCGTCGCCCAATCCGGACATTCACTATTACACGATCACGATCGATTACACCCTGACCCGGCTATGGGCCGAGGTCCGTTTCCGGCCGAGTGTCGACTCTGTTACCGCGAGGTCGCGCGAGGCCGGCAGATTTCTGATCGACGCCCGGGACTGCGAGAGTTCCGAGCAAATAAGAATGCGCAACCGGCGAATGCTGCTACCGGCCAGGGGCATCAGCTGCATGAATTACACGGTTGACCTGGATCGTGCTGCCCGCGAGGAGCGCCATAACCGGTCTCTGGCGCCCGGTAACGTAATCGTATCGCCGTCATTCTGGATGTGGCGCCCGGAGCTGACCGCGAACAGGGAATTGCGTGTGCGATTTCAACTGCCGGAAGGCGTCAGGGTAAGCGTTCCCTGGGAACTGATCAGTGCCGATCGTCAGGAATATCGTGTCGCGCAGTCACCCGAGAGCGCGAATGCCTCCGCGGTATTCGGCGATTTCGACTACAGGGAGGTCCCCGTTCCCGGCGCCATGTTACGGGTCGGCCTGTTGAAAGCAAAGGATGGAATGGACACGGAAGCCGTCACCAACTGGCTGCGTGCGACGGCGACAGACGTCAGTCTGGCCTATGGACGCTTCCCCAATCCGTCGCCGCAGGTCATCGTAATCCCGACCGGTAGTGACAGAGGCCACGGTGAGTCTGCTGTGCCGTTCGGCCGCGTCGTCAGGGACGGGGGTGAAAGTATTGAGCTATTGATAGACCAGCGGCGGCCGATAGAGGCATTTCTCGAAGACTGGACCGCCACCCACGAGTTCAGCCATCTGATGCTGCCGTATTTGCGGCGGCAACAGAAATGGATCTCCGAAGGATTTGCTCAGTATTACCAGAACGTCCTGCTCGCACGTTCGGGCACTTATGATGAATTGCAAGCGTGGCAGAAGATATACGAAGGCCTCGAGCGAGGAAGATTGTCGCGGCCCGAACTGTCGCCGAACGAGGCCGCTGACGGCAACATAAGAGGCTCGCTGATGAAGGTCTACTGGAGCGGTGCCGCGCTTGCCTTGATTGCCGACGTTACTCTGCGTGAACAGTCCGGCGGAGAGGAATCACTCGATCTCGTTCTCGAAAGACTCCAGGCGTGCTGCCTGCCATCGAATCGGGTCTGGTCGGGACCAGAGCTCATGGAAAAAATGGATTCGCTCACGGACTATCCCGTATTTACACCGCTCTATCGCCGATACGCCGACACAGCCGGATTCCCCGATATCAGGCCCCTCATCGAGCGACTTGGCTTATCTGTAGCCAATGGCAAAGTTCGCCTGAAGCGTAGTGCCGAGCTGGCGGACGTGCGTGTCGCGATCACCGAGATTGATACTGCCGCAGCCAACTGGCGGCACCAGCTCGCGGCAAGCAATCCAATAATTCCCTGATATATACTGGACGGCCCTTCCAGGCAGCGGTACAACAAATGACGGGCTCAAGCCTCGCCATCGACATCAGCAAAGTCAGCGGCGATCAGCGCATATCGAAGGCGGACGATGTCGCCGTCGAAGAACCGCTGGAGATTCAGCTCGGCTACCCGTCTGCCGAGGGCGCAGCCACGAAAAGCGTCTCGATTACGATGCGGACGCCGGGAGATGATGCCGAGCTGGCGGTTGGCTTTCTGTATACAGAAGGAATCATCGGGAGCGGCGATCAGGTCGCATCCGTCGAGCACTGTGGCGACCCCGATTCCGATACCGGACTAAGAAACATAATTCGTGTGGCGCTGAACCCCGGCGTGGAAGTCGATCTCGGACGCCTGCAGCGACATTTTTATACGACCTCGAGTTGCGGCGTCTGCGGAAAGGCATCGCTTGATGCACTTCGAGTGACGGGGCAGAGTTCTCTCGCAGACCAGAATGCGACTTTTCGCCGCGATATTATCGCCGGCTTGCCAGACAGGCTCACAGCCGAACAGCGGGTGTTTGCCAAGACAGGTGGGCTGCACGCGGCGGCTGTTTTCGATCAGGACGGGGAATTATTGGTTCTCAAAGAAGATGTTGGCCGCCACAATGCGGTGGATAAAGTGGTCGGCGCACTCCTGCTACAGGACAAGTTGCCGGCAGGCGAACTGGGACTCATGGTATCGGGGCGGGCGAGCTTCGAGTTGATGCAGAAAACACTGGTCGCTGGTATTCCATTGCTCGCTGCCGTCAGCGCACCCTCCAGCCTCGCAGTACAGCTGGCGCAGGACTTTGGCATGACGCTGATCGGATTCCTCAGAAAAGGAAATTTCAATATTTATGCAGGTGAACGGAGAGTGACTTTGTCGCTATGAAATCGAACTATAACAAGGCCGCAGCAAGCGAACTGATTAACGAGATTGGCGCCTCGCCTGAAATGCTAGTACAAATTCTTAACGCATTCGTAGAGGAGTTTTCATACATCAGCGATGAGGCGATTCGTCACATCGCGGACGAGGTCAACCTGTCCCGGGCGGATGTCCATGGCGTCGTCAGTTTCTATCACGACCATCGAACCAAACTGCCCGGAAAGCAGATAGTTAAAATCTGTCAGGCGGAATCCTGCCAGGCAATGGGCAGCAATGCGCTGACCGCTCATGCCGAAAAGACCCTGGGTGTCACTATGCACGAGACCAGCGATGATGGGGAAGTGACGCTCGAGCCGATCTATTGCCTTGGAAACTGCGCATGCTCTCCGGCGATCATGATCAACAATCGGGTCTTCGGCCGCGTCGACACGAAGAGATTCGACGCGCTTGTCGCGGCAACAAAGGATTGACGGCATGGCTGACGCGATAAGAGTTTTCGTACCGAGAGAGGCGTCTGCCGTGTCGTTAGGCGCCGACGAGGTTGCCGAGCGGATCTCCTCCCTCGCTGGCGACGTCACAATGATCAGAAACGGTTCCTGGGGCATGTGCTGGCTCGAGCCGCTGGTTGAAGTGGAGGTTGGCGGCGAACGCATCGCTTATGGTCCCGTCACCGTCGAAGACGTCGACGATCTGGTCAAGGCCGATTTCCTGAAAGGCGGTGATCACAAACTCAAACTCGGCAAAGCCACCGATATCCCTTATTTAAAGAATCAGGACCGGTGGACGTTCCGTCGTTGCGGGCTGACGGATCCGGTTTCTATTGATGATTACCGCGCCAACGGTGGGTTCGACGGTTTTTCCGCGGCCGTCAAGATGGGCGCAGCTGCGACAATCGAAGAGATTAAGAAATCGGGCCTGCGCGGCCGCGGTGGAGCAGGTTTCCCGACCGGTATCAAATGGCAGACCGTCGCCGATGCGCAGGCGGATCAGAAATACATCGCTTGCAACGCGGACGAAGGAGATAGTGGAACATTCTCCGATCGCATGCTCATGGAAGGCGATCCGTACTGCCTGATCGAAGGCATGATGATCGCCGGCCTGGCTGTCGGCGCTACGCGTGGCTATATCTATTTGCGATCGGAGTATCCGATCACCCGCGACATACTGAGCGAAGCAATCGACTCGGCCAGGGACGCAGGTTGGCTGGGAGAGAATATTCAGGACAGCGGCTTCGACTTCGATATCGACCTGCACATCGGCGCGGGT
>Ga0255052_10001834_pt1 | contig 15659 bp, 12 predicted proteins | sample JV7_2_21_MG_FD_188632 | JGI IMG/M metagenome (GOLD analysis project Ga0255052, IMG submission 188632) | Seawater microbial communities from Jervis Inlet, British Columbia, Canada - JV7_2_21 | ecosystem: Environmental > Aquatic > Marine > Inlet | place: Canada: British Columbia | collected...
GGCGAGAAATCACTCCTTCTATAGTTACTTCCTGAACCACGGCTACGCGGTGGCACGGGTGGACATGCGCGGCACCGGCAATAGCCAGGGCGTGACGATTCCCTATGAATATTCAGACATCGAGCTGGATGACGGGGAAGTGGTGATCGATTGGCTGTCCCGCCAGGAATGGTCCACCGGCAAGGTGGGCATGTTCGGCATCTCCTGGGGCGGCTTCAATGCCATCCAGATGGCCATGCGCAATCCCCCCGCGATGAAGGCGTTCGTTTCCCTGATGTCCACCGAGTATCTCTACCAGGAAGACGTCCACTTCATGGACGGCATCATGCACACCGACTCCTGGATGATGTCGAACGATCTCAATAATTCTTTACCGGGCGCGCCCGACTTCGTCATGGACGAGGAATGGCTCAATAACCGTTTCAACCAAAAACCCAGCGTCTACACCTACATGCAACAGCAGCGTGACGGGCCGTGGTGGGACCGGGCGTCGGCCAAAGGCCAGTATGAAAAGATCAAGGTGCCGGGGTTTCACATCGGCGGCTGGTACGACGGCTATCGCAATAGCCTGCCGAGGATGCTGGAACACGTGGACGCACCCGTGAAGGCCATGATCGGGCCATGGGATCATTACTTCCCGCACAACGCCTGGCCGGAACCGCAAATGGAATGGCGTTATGAAGCCGTGCGCTGGTTCGACCATTTCTTAAAAGACATCGACAGCGGCATCCTCGAGGAGCCGAAGTTCGCGGTGTATGTCAGGGACTACTACCCACCCGATCCCGCCACACCCAAAATCCCCGGCCACTGGCGCTGGGAAGACGGCTGGCCGATTGAGCGAATTCAAAAGCAGGTTTGGTTTGCTCAAGCAGACAACGGCTTGTTGACAGAACAAGCAGAAACCACAACCCACAACATGACCTACAAAGCCTCCATCGGCCTCGAAGGCGGCGGCCCAACCATGTGGTGGGGCAGCATCACGCCCGACCAGCAACCGATGGATGATTTCAGCCTGGTTTATGACAGCGAACCGCTCACAATCCCACTCGAAATCCTCGGCAGGCCGATTGCGAAGTTGAGTGTTTCTGCTGATGCCACACGCGCCAATTGGGTAGTGCGAATTTCTGATGTCGCACCGGATGGACAGGTGACACAAGTTGCGGGTGCCGCCTTTAACGGCACGCACAGAAACTCCGCAAGAGAACCGGAAGACATCGTCCCCAACGAAGTCTTCCCGCTGGAGATTCAACTGCACCTCACCTCATTCGTGTTCCCGGAAGGACACAAGATACGAATCGCAATAAGCAATTCCATGTGGCCCATGCTGTGGCCCACACACACGCCTTATACATCGACACTGGCAATCGGTGGCGACAACGGTGCACGAATCGAGCTGCCGGTCGTTCCACCGGGAGAGGAGAGAACGCCTCAGTGGAAAGAGCCAGTTATCGTTGAAAGGCTGGAGGGATTCGAGACGTTGGACTCAGGCAACATCACTGGTTATGCCGCTATCACTGAAATCAAAACAGATCCCGAAACAGGTGAAGCCTTTGGGCTTGCTACCAACTCAGGTGTCACTCGCTACCCCTGGGGAATCAAAAGGTTCGAGGAAGAAATTGAACACAGAACCAGTGACGAAAACCCGGCAAACACTTCAGTGATTGGACGCTACGCACTTACCGAAGAACTGGAAGACCGAACGCTCAGGTTCGAACAGGACGTTTCATTCACCAGTGATGAAGAGAATTTTCGATTGAAGTTCGATCGCAGGGTGTATGTGGATGGTGAGCTGTACGGGGAGAATGTCTGGGATGAGGAGATTGAGAGGGATTTTCAGTAGAAAGGGAGCAGCGGACTGAAAATCCGCGTGTCCCGCACGTAGATTCGCATTCTCAGCATTCAGATACGAGTTATTCCATGCTCGGTTCAACCGAGGCGCGTAGCGCCGACAGACGCACGAAGTGTGCCCGCAGGGTGAGCGAAGCGAATCCATTGATTCGGATCGGCTAAGGCCGATCCTCACCCTTCGGGCCGCTGCGCTGTCCTGATTCGCTGCGCGAATCGGTCCGCCCCTGGCCACCATTTTCTCACGGTCTATTCCGGACATATAGTTAATACTTTGTCCGCGGCGAATGCGTCTGGGCCGGGTTCCATCCGACTCCGATCATTATCGAAGCATCGCAGATCATAATCTAGGGAAGCTCTGATTTATTCAGTGAGAGCTTATAATACAGATCGTCATTTGAGGTTGCACAGGGAACTTCTTAATGCGCCAAAAAACGCTCGCCGATAATGGATTCGAACAATTTCGCAAGCGAACGCGTCGAGAGAGATTTTTGCTTGAGATGGACCAGATCATTCCGTGGCGCGATCTGTGCAAAGTAATCAAGCCGTTCTATCCGAGGCGAAAAGGTGCAGGTCGCCCGACGATTGGGCTGGAGCGGATGCTGCGCATTCATTTTTTGCAACATTGGTTCAACCTCTCAGATCCGGCGGTTGAAGAGGCACTGTACGATTCACGTGCGATGCGCAATTTTGTTGGGATCGATCTGGGTCGCGAGCCGGCACCGGATGAAACGACGGTGTGTAAGTTCCGACATTTACTGGAGACACACAACCTGCGTGATCAGTCATTCAACTTGATCAACGAGTATCTTGAGGAGAACGGTCTGCAAGTCAGTACCGGCACGATTGTGGATGCGACCATCATTGATGCGCCAACCTCGACCAAAAACAAAGATGGCAAGCGTGACCCTGAGATGCACCAGACGAAGAAAGGCAACGAATGGTACTTTGGTATGAAGGGGCATATTGGTGTCGATAGCCAGACCAAGCTGATCCATTCGGTGGCAGCCACAGCGGCGAACGTCCACGACAGCCAGTTACTGGGGGATCTGTTGCACGGCGATGAAACCCGGGTGTGGGGAGACTCTGCCTACTCGGGCCAGCGCGATGTGATTGCAGAACACGCACCGCGTGCCAAAGACTTTACCAACAAGAAAGGTGTTCGCAATCGGCCGTTGAGCGCCGAGGATAAATCGAAGAATCGAACCAAGTCAAAGGTCCGGGCGAAAGCCGAACATCCATTCTTGATTCTCAAGCGAATCTTTGGTTTCAACAAGGTTCGTTATCGAGGTTTGGATAAGAATGCCAACCGACTGTCTGTTGCCTGCGGATTAGTGAATTTATACATGGCACGCAGACGGTTATTGCGACCAACATAGGACAGGTGCGTCTGAAGTAACGGCTAGTTCGAAAAACCTGGATGTAGTACCGAAACAAAAGAACAAATCGTCTCGAATGCCTCAGTATTTTCCGAACATTTAAACCCGTAATTGGAACATCACATCAACACAGTTGAAATTACGAATTGATCAGACCTTCCCTAGGTAGATTGCCAACCCGATTTGATTCTCGACGTCTCTGATGCCTTCAGTTCGCCGGGGAACACTGTATCCGCTGTCGTGCGACAATGGCCGGGTACAAGAGAGACGGAATTGCCAGGATATTATTTCATGGCCGCATATAAAACGCTTTTCAAACGGGTCGCGGATATCACCGGGAATGATCGCAATCAAATTACCGGGCTTTACCTATCGTACTTTGATGGCAGCGACGAAGAGCGGGTCATTTCTGATCTCGAAGACAAGACGGAAGTTCTTCTGCTCTATTACGAAAAGTCGCTGGTCGGTTTTACGACGCTTCAGCTATACGACTTTGAGTGGCAGGACTCTTTTGTACGGATCATCTATTCGGGCGATACCGTCGTGCATCGTGCGCATTGGGGACAACAGGCGCTGGCATTCGCCTGGATCGCCAATCTGGGCAAACTAAAACGCGAAAGTCCTGATGTTCCCCTGTATTGGTTTGTCATTCTCAAGGGTCATAGAACCTACAAATTCTTACCTGCATTCGGCAAATCGTTTTATCCTCACTGGTCAATTGATCGCTCGGATTTGAAGCCCCTGGCGGATGCCCTCGCGTTCGAGAAGTTCGGCGGTGCCTATTCTCCGCGTACGGGAATTGTGAAATTCGCGGAATCAAGAGGTCACCTGAACCCCGAGTTTGCGTACCCTTCCGAAAAAGAGAAAAACAAAGAGGCGGTCCGGTTTTTTCTGGAGAGAAACCCTGGTTACGTCCTTGGGCACGAGCTCGTATGTCTCTGCGAAATTTCCGAAGATAATATGCGGCCACTAACTAAACGTATTTTCATGCGGAGTAACGTGTGAGCCCGGCATGGCAACATCTCGTCGGGCTGGGAGCCGGTCTCGAAAACGCCGGAGATACGATGGCTCGACAGGAAAACTGGTTGTTGGATTGCCTGCGCAGAAATTGCGCAACTGAATACGGCAAGCGATATCACTTTGACACGATTCGCTCTATCCGGGACTTCCGCGAGCGAGTGCCGGTCATTTCCTATGAGGACGTCGGGCCTTATATCCAGAGAATGTCGGATGGCGCAGCGGACGTCCTGTTCGCTGGGCTGCCGATCGCCTTCGAGCGCACCGGAGGGAGCACCCGTGGAAGCAAGCTGATTCCCTATTCCCTGCACAGCCTCGAGGATTTCCAGGCCGCACTGCTGCCATGGCTCGGAAACAGTATCCGGCAATTCGACATCATGTCCGGTACGGCATATTTCTCCATTAGCCCGGCCACGAGACGGGCAGAGGTATCCGCCGGCGGTATATCCATCGGATTACCCGATGGCACGTATCTGGGCGCAAATGTCCTCGCGGAATTTGAACAGATTTCCGCCGTCCCGGCCTGGGTAGGGAATTTGCACGATGTCGCAGAGTGGCAGCTTGCGACACTGTACTGGCTTTTACGCCGGGAGGACCTGGCGCTCATCTCCGTGTGGAGCCCCACCTTCATGCTAACGCTGCTCGATGCACTCGAGGGAAGAAGAGAGGAACTTGCAGACCTGCTGCGACACGGGGGCGTGCTGTCCGGGCACGCACTCTCACCCGACACTGTTGCGCTCGCGCGCCTGGCCCGATTCGATGTGGACAGGGACGCCCGCTGTATCTGGCCGAACCTGAAGCTCGTGAGTTGCTGGGCCGATGCATCATCCCGGCCGTTCTTCGAGCAGCTCAGGCAACGATTGTCACGGGCGGCCTTTCAGGGCAAAGGCCTGTTGTCTACTGAAGGCGTCGTTACCGTACCTGACCGTGCCGGCCGTCCGGTTCTGGCGCCGGATAGCGGCTTTTTCGAATTTCAGCCCGACAGTGGTGATTTCTACGCTGGCCATGAGTTGACTGCCGGGGAACAGTACGAGGTGGTCATAACGACTTCCGGCGGATTGTATCGTTACCGGACCGGCGACTGCGTGATCTGCGAAGGCTACGCCGGCGACGTTCCGGTCCTTCGCTTTTCAGGCAGAAAAGGATTGACCAGTGACATCGTGGGCGAGAAGCTGGATGAGGGTTTTGTTTTATCATGTCTCGAAGATGTTCCGGGATTTCGCATGCTGGTACCGGTGCGTACACCAAAATCGGGGTATACGCTGGTTGTGGATAATCAATACCAACACGAATCAACCGCACTGATCGACTTGGTCGAAATGCGTCTCTTCAAGAATCCCCAGTACGCCTACGCACGCCGCATAGGACAACTGGACAAGCTGTCTATATACGAAGCGTCGCAGCCGCTGGATAAGTATGTAGGACGCCTCGAAACCGCCGGCGCGCGCCTCGGCGACCTGAAAGTGACCGCACTTCGCGCCGAGACGGACTGGCTTAAAACGTTTTCCGGGACAGCGACATGAAAATCGTATTGATCTCGCCCAAGGGCCCGTTATACAGACACAAGGAAGGGATATTCAAAAAGTCCCTTCGCTATCAGCCTCTGACATTAACCACGCTGGCAGCGCTCATTCCCGACGAACTGAATGCTGCAGTCGAGCTCTTCGATGAAGGGATTGAGGAAATCCCCCGGGACCTGGATGCCGACCTGGTTGGCATGACCGTCATCACCGGTACGGCCAGGCGAAGCTACGAACTGGCGAGGCAATTCCGGGAGCGCGGCATTCCGGTCGTCCTGGGCGGGCCGCACGTCACCTTGATGCCGGAAGAAGCCATGGAGCATGCCGATTCGATCTGTACCGGTTATGCGGAGGATACCTGGCCGCAACTGCTGCGCGACTTTGACCTTGGTCGATTGCAGCCCGCCTACCGCCAGGGCCCGAACCCGTCACTCGCGGACTCGCCGTTCCCGAAGCGCGAACTTTTCGACAGCAAACACTTCCTGACCCAGGCGGTGTTCGAAGCCACCCGCTCATGCGCCCACGATTGCGAGTTTTGCGTGGCCCCTTCTGCGTGTGGTCGCAGGCAATTTCAAAGGCCGGTCGACTGGGTGATCGAGGACATCCGGCGCGTGGGCGAGAAGCGAATTCTCTTCATCGATCTCAACCTGGTGTCAGATACGAAATACGCCAAGGCGCTTTTCACCGCGTTGATCCCGCTGGGTGTCAGCTGGTTCGGTCTATCCACGGTGCTCATCGCCCACGATGATGAACTCATGGGCCTGATGGAGAAAAGCGGGTGCCGCGGATTACTGCTCGGCTTGGAAACGGTTTCCGGGGCAAACCTGAAAAACATGAAGAAGCCGTTCAACGCCTCGGTGGATTACAAGGGACTTATCGGCGAACTACATCGGCTGGGCATCGCCGTTCAGGGGTGCTTCGTGTTCGGGCTCGATCACGATACGCCCGATATATTCGAGGCGACGGCGGAGTTTGCCATAGACGCAGGAATAGACCTGCCGCGATTCTCCGTCCTTACGCCGTTCCCGGGCACCCCGCTATACAAGCGCCTAGAATCGGAGAGTCGAATCATCAGCAGGGACTGGGAGCTCTATGACGGCCAGCATGTCGTCTTTCATCCCAAACACATGAGCGTCGAGGAGCTGGCGAAAGGCCATGAATACGCCTGGAAAAAAACCTACCGGTGGTCGTCGATGGGCAGGCGGCTCTGGAATGCGAGAAACTTCCAGCCACTGGCCTTCACCGTGAACCTGGGCTACCGGTTCTATGCGCACAACCTGCACCGATTCTACAACTGCGACTGGCCCATCGACGCCTTGTCGAGGAGGCCCGCCCCGCCCATCGGCAAGGGAAGTTTCGAGCCGGCGGTAGCGATCGGCGTCGAGTCCAAGAACAAGGCGCCATGCGGCTGACTATCATTCATCCCGCCATCGGGCATCGAATCGGGGAGCGCTACATTCGTTCCTGGCAGATGGAACCGCTGCCGGCCGCCGCGATCGCCGGCCTGACACCGAAAGACGTCGAAATTCGCTTTTACGACGACCGTATGGAGAAGATTCCCTACGACGAAGCCACCGATGCCGTGGCGATCTCTCTCGAAACCTACACCGCCAAGCGCGTGTACCAGATTGCCAGCGAGTATCGAAGACGGAATGTTCCTGTCATCGTCGGCGGCTTCCACGCCAGCCTGGCGACGGAAGAGGCAGAGCGTTATGCAGAGGCCGTTATCGTGAGCGAAGCCGAACCCGTTTGGCCGATGGTCATTGACGACCTGCGACACGGGACCCTGAAAAAACGCTACGACGGATTCGAGCGACCGCAGCTCGGGCAGATCCGGCCGGACCGGAGTATTTTTCGCGGCAAGCGGTACTTGCCCATCGGGCTGGTGGAAACCGGCCGTGGTTGCCGCTTCCATTGCGAGTTCTGCGCCATCCAGGCGTTCTTCGACCGAACTCATCGCAGCCGGCCGATAGATAACATCCTTGCCGAACTGCAGTCTCTGAAGAAAAGCAGAAAGGTATTCTTCTTCGTTGACGACAACTTTGCGGGAAATATCAAGGCAGCGAAGCCATTGCTGGAGGCAATGGCCCCAATGAATATTCGCTGGATCACCCAGATGAGCATCAATGCGGCTCACGACGAGGAATTTCTCGAGTTACTCTCGAAGAGCGGTTGCAAGGGCGTCCTGATCGGCTTCGAGTCGCTCGATCGGGAAACCCTGCGTTCCATGAAGAAGAACTTCAACGCGATGTGCGGCGGCTACGAGGTCGCCCTCGGGAATTTGCGACGGTACAACATCCGGGTCTACGGGACCTTCGTGTTCGGCTACCAGAACGATACCCCGGACACCTTTGACAGCACGGTCGATTTCGCCATCGATCAACGCCTGTATATTGCTGCCTTCAATCACCTGACACCGTTTCCGGGAACTGCGCTGTACCGCAGGCTGAAAGAAGAAAACCGGCTGCGATTCGAGGCCTGGTGGCTCGACGACGAGTACCGGTACAACGACGTGCCGTTTAATCCCGAGCGGCTCAACCACGAAGACGTCACCCGTCTCTGTGTCGAAAGCCGGCGGAAGTTCTATTCCTGGGGGAGCATCCTGCGACGCGGGTTCGAAAAAACCAATCGCAGTGATCCGTTCATGTTCCGGAATTTCTTCCCCATCAACCATATGCACAGGGCGGACGTCAGTAACCGGAACGGTTATCCGCTCGGCGATGAAAATTGGCAGGGTTCGCTGCTGGAGGCCAGTCAATGAACGCGCTGGCGATGCAAGGCACCGATTCCTCAGAGACTTTCTCCGCGGCCGGCGTGACCTATCAGAAGGCTGGCCTCGACGACGATCGGGCTATTCGCAAGCTGCTGCGAAGCAACGACATGGACTCGTGGGTGCGCATGTCGATTGAGCGCGAACCCTCTTTCTTCCATGGCGAGAACCTGATGGGGCAGTCATCCGCGGTTATTGCGCGCAGATCGGACCCACCGCACCAGGTGGTCGGGATGTATTCAATGGCGGTACAACAAACCCATGTGAATGGCGCCCCCGTCAAGACCGGTTACCTGGGGGCACTGCGGGTAAATCCTGGATACCGGCACAGGCTGCGCATTTTGAAGAACGGATTCGTCTCGGCGCGGGCATTCTCCGGCATTGATGCACTGCCCGTATTTACGAGCGTGGCGAGTGAAAATATCGCAGCGCGGAGATTGCTCGAGGCGAATCTCCGCGGCATGCCCTGTTACACCCCTGTGGGGGATGTGGAGAGCATGGGATTTTCCACCCGCCAGGGCAAATCAGGCGGCTTGCTCCAATCTGCCGAACCGGCCGACATTCCGGCGCTGGTGGAATTTTTCAATGCCGCCGCTGCGGCCTATCAATTCGCACCGGTGCTTAGCAGGCAGTGGCTGACTAAGCTGTCAGGTTCCGCCGGGCTGCGACTCAGTGATTTCTGGCTTCTCAAAGATGGAGCCAGGCTTCGCGGCTGTGTTGCTATTTGGGACCAGCGAGCCTTTAAACAGATCGTTGCCCGCGGCTACCGGTTTCCGCTCAATCTGCTGCTGGGCGGCTATAACCTTTACGCCCGGTCCACCGGTCGGCTTTCGCTTCCCCGGCCCGGCGAACAACTGCAGCAGGTTTTCCTCTCGTTCCTGATGCTGGACGCACAGGCCGGTGATAGCGTTACCGAGATAATAAGAGAGGCGTTGATGATCGCCAGGCGAAAGGGTGCACGCGTCGGCACGCTGGGATTGTCGGCCAAGAACCCGCTTGGCAGCCGCCTGCGAGACAGCCTCAACGCCAGCATCTATCAAACGCATATCGAAACCATTCATTGGCCGGACCGTCCTGCCCCGGTGCTGGACGGACGCCTGCCACAACCGGAAATCGCCCTTCTGTGAAGCTGCAACGAATCTCGCTTCTGCGCCCCAATATGGGCAACTACCGATCTACCGACGGGCTTCCGCCCCTGTCCCTGGCGATCCTGGCCGCGCGAACGCCCGCGGACGTCGAAGTGACCTTTTGCGATGACAAGGTGGAGGAGATCCCGGAACACGATCATCCGGACCTGGTGGCACTCACCGTCGAAACCTTTACCGCTCACAGGGCGTACGAGCTCGCGCGGCGATACCGCGAGAAGGGGATTCCTGTCGTCATGGGCGGGTATCACCCGACATTCCTGCCCGACGAGACGCTGCAACATGCCGATGCCATCGTGGTTGGCGACGCGGAAGGCAGCTGGGAGCAGTTGCTGGAAGATTTCAAAAATGATCGTATGCAGCGAATATATTCAGGTGGCAACTCACGGCCCATCCATGACTTCGTGCTGGACCGAAGTATCTTCAAGGGCAAGAAATACCCGCCCGTTGAACCGGTGCAATACGGGCGTGGTTGCCGTTTTGCCTGCGATTTCTGCTCCATCCACACTTTCTACCAGGACAATATCCGGCAGCGCGATCCGCAAAGCGTGGCCAGGGAGCTCTCCGACTTTAGCCGGAATCGACTTATCTTTTTTGTCGATGACAATTTGTTTAATTCCGTAAATGCGCTAAACGAATTGCTCGCAGCGATAAAGCCCCTGCGCCTTCGCTGGTCATGCCAAATAAGCATCGACGTGGCCAAGGACGAAAAATTGCTCGACCGAATGGCGGAAGCGGGCTGCGTGTTCGCACTGGTGGGTTTCGAGTCCCTGTCAGAGGTCAATCTGAAGCAGATGGGCAAACGCTGGAACCGGGTGGCGGGGGACTATCTGAGCGTCGTCGACAAATTTCACCAGCGCGGGATCGCGGTGTACGGCACCTTTGTATTTGGATACGACGCTGATACGGCAGAGACGATTCAACAGAGCCTGGATTTCGCGATGGAAGCCAGGCTGGAAATCGCAAATTTCAACCCACTCACCCCGACTCCCGGGTCCAAACTCTACAATCGGCTAAGCCAGGAAGGCAGATTGCTGTTCCCGGAATGGTGGACCGACAAGAACTATCGCTATGTCGATCCGATATTCGCGCCGAAAAACATGACGGCGTCGGAGTTTTCGGAAAAATGCTTTGATGCGAAGAAAGCCTTCTACTCATGGAAATCCATCGGAACCCGGGTACTCGGCTCGAGTGCAGGATTCGATCTTTTTCGCACCTCTATGGTGGGGCTCGCAAATGTAATATCGCGAAAGGAAGTTCATCGGAAGCAGTACCGTCTGCTGGGGGAATAGGTGCATGCGCGTAACCTTGATCAAGCCAAACATCGGTCGACGAGAACATAGTCTCTATGTGGACGAGGCACGGATGGAGCCGCTTATGCTCGGTGTTCTGGCCGGGTTGACCCCGCCCGACGTAGATGTGGCGCTGCACGACGATCGCATGGAGCGTATTCCGTACGACGATGCGACCGATCTTGTCGCCATTACCGTCGAGACCTACACTGCCCGGCGCTCGTATGAAATTGCCGATGAGTACCGGAAACGCGGTGTCCCGGTAATCCTTGGTGGTATGCATGTGACACTCCTGCCCGATGAATGTGAGGAGCACGCGGACAGTATTTTCCTCGGAGACGCCGAGACCTTGTGGTCGCAGGTCATCAGGGATCTTCGAAATGGTCGTCTGCAGGAGCGCTACGATGGACCGCCAGGGGCCGGGCAGATCGGCGGTGTACTGCCGAGGCGCGAGATCTTCGAGGGTAAGGGCTACCTGCCGATGGCGTTGATGCAATATTCACGGGGGTGCCGGTTCGCCTGCAATTTTTGCGCCGTCAGCCAGTATTTCGACAAGAAGCACTATATTCGACGGATAGACGAGGTGCTGCAGGAGATCGAGTCGCAAGACCGAAAGTTCATATTCTTCGTCGATGACAATATCGGCTCCGACAGGAAGGCGTTGAAGGAACTTTGTCGCGAACTGATTCCATTGAAAATTCGCTGGTTCAGCCAGGCCAGCCTGGACCTGACGCGCGAGCCGGAAACCATAAGATTAATGGCGGACAGCGGGAACGTCGGGAATGTCACCGGTTTCGAGTCTATTACCCACGCGAGTCTCAAGGAATCAAAGAAGTCGCCGAACATCGGTCAGTTTTCGAACTACGAGCGGGAAATCAGGATTCTGCGCGAACACGGCATGCAGACCTGGGCGGCCTTTACGCTGGGCTACGATAACGACACCTATGATTCAATCATGGCGACCATGGAATTTGCGCTTAGAAATCGATTCACCTTCGCCGCATTCAATATCCTGATGCCCTATCCGAACACGCCTCTTTACTGGAAGCTCGAACAGCAGGGGAGGCTGCTGTTCGACGGCAAGTGGTGGCTGCATCCCGAATACCGTTTCAACCAGGCCGCTTTTACGCCGGTCAGGCTGACCGCCGACGAATTGACGAACGCCTGTCACGAGTCGAGAAAGCGGTTTAATAACGTCCGTTCCTTGTTCTACCGCTTTTCCGACATCAAGACCAACCTCAAGACGTTTTGGAGTGTTGCCGCATACTGGAAATACACCACCTTGTTCCGCAAGGAGGTGTACAAGAAGCACTTCATGCGATTCGGGCTACATTGAAGAAGCGTCTGTTCGAGTGGTATCAGTATGTGGCGCCCGCGGTGTTGACGCCGTTGTCCTTTGCGCTGTGGTGGAAGACCTATGGCGGCGACATCTGGCTGACTCTGATCGCCTGGGCGATTCCGGTGTTATACGCCTACATCGTGCCGGGCGTTGGCACGAATATTCTGAAGGTGTGGGAATTCGACACCCGGTTCCGGCTGGGACGATTTCGGCCCCATCATGGATTCGTCTTCGGCAGCGCCACCGCGATGATCGCATGGGCTTGTCACGCGGGTGCGGCCGACGATCTGGGGGATATCATCAGGACCAGCCTCGTGTTCGCTTCGATACTGGGCATGTGTAATATTCTCTACGATGTGAAAGCACTGGATTCTGGAATTCTGCGTGTCTACAACCAGCCCTGGGCGGACGGCAAGGACTCGGCAGCGGTGGCGATGGATTACGGACCGTGGTTTTTCGCCGGGTTCGGGCTTGTTTACGGTGCCGGCGTCGGCATCTCCGAACGTCTCGCAGCAACCGGAGAACTCGATGGCTTCAGCTTTGCCGGGCTGTTTCCTTTGATATTGATATTGTCGATCGCGTTTCCGGTATGGGGTTATCGCGGGCGGTCGTTCAAAGTGCACGGACATTCCGGTTGCCGCCCGGTCACAAAGGACGAGTCCTGATGCCGTCTGCGAACTCGAGATATCCGATTCGGGAAAAGACCAACGTGTTTTTGTTCACGCTGTCACTCCCGGCAATATGGTCATTGCTGTGGCTCGGCACTCATGCTCCCCTTGGCTGGGCACTACTGGCCGCAGCCGTCTTCTCGCTGGTGAACCACCTGCCGTTTTCCATCATGCACGAAGCAGTGCACGGCGTGTTTTCACCGAACAAACTGAGAAATGACCTCTTCGGCATCCTGGCCGGCGCTGTGTTTCCAACTTCGTTCACCCTGCAGAGAGTGGCTCACCTTGGTCATCATCGCCGCAACCGGACGGACGAGGAACTTTACGATTATTACCTGCCGACACAATCAAGAAGCTCGAAGACCTTCAGCATTTATGCGGGAAATTTATTCGGGCTGTATTGGTTTTGCATACCGCTGAGCAATTTGATCTATTTGCTGTGCCCGTGGCTTTATGCGTCAAAGTGGTTTGTCGAGGGACCGGCCAGGGCGCTTGGCTTTGAACCCTACGTCAGGGAAATTGCGCAGCTCCCCAAATTGCGGATCTGGCTCGAGTGCGTGCTGGCTTTCGCTTACCAGTTCCTGGTCTGGATGCTGCTGGATTTGAGCTGGCAGGGCTGGCTGCTGTGTTACTGGGCCTTCGCAGTGCATTGGTCCGCGCTGCAATATGTCAATCACGCGTGGAGTCCGCGGGATGTCATCAACGGCGCATGGAACCTGAAAGTGCTGCCGATCACCAGCGCCATTGCCCTCAACTATCACTACCACCTGGCGCATCATCGGCACCCACAGGTGCCCTGGCCGTATCTTCCGAGCCTGGTCGAGGAAACGGATTCAAGGCCGACGTTCTGGAGTATTTACTTCAGCCTGTGGGGCGGCGCACGACCCGCGCCGCCGATGAATGCCGGCTCAACACACGAATAGAAACGGTCCGCGATTGGACCTCACGGGCGACGTGCCGCGCGCCGATTGATCCCGGTGCGCGGTGCAGGAGGCCGTCAGGCTCGTGCTTTCCTGCGTCTCATGTAGAAGAAAGTGATCAGCCAGCCCAAGACAAGGCCCGCCAGCGCACCACCCAATGCAAAAGTCATTAATGCCGACTCCGCCACGCTCAATAGCGGGTTATCGAGGAAATTGGTGCCGATATGCAAAGCCAGGATCCGCCACTGCCCGTCGGTGTCCTTGATAACGGTGGCGGTCCAGCGGGTGACCATGTCGAATGCGCGACCGTCGGACAACACGTATTTCTCGTCACCGGTGCCACGGACGATTCCGAATGACTTGTCGCCATACAGTTCAGTCGTGTCATCAGCGGTTAACGAGATCTCGAGTGTTGCCAGGTACCCGTCGTCGCCAAACCACCTTTCGAAGTAGTCCGTGATCTCGGAGCGCTCCGAAATGATTTCCTGGTTAATCGTGGTAACTCGCAAGTTCTCATGGAAATAGGGTTCCAGCTCGGAATATTTCTCCGCATTGATTGCCTGCTGCATACCCTGGAGCAAAGCACGGAGTTCCTCGTGAATAGCTTGATCAGCTTCTTCGGCCGGAATCGCCGACGTGCTTGCGAGCACAAGACATAACGTCACTATGATTTTATTCATTCTTCTCTCTCTTTACGATTTTTTGACGAAGCCAAAAGACCAATGCGAGGCCTGCGACAACGTCGATCAGGTGATGCTGGTGCACCAGCAACGTGGAAGTGCAAATCACGATCAGCCAGCCGTACCACAATAATCTATAACGCTCGCTGGTTGTTGCATCTGCCAGTGCCAGCAATATGAGCGCGCTGAATATCACGTGCAACGAAGGGACCATATTATGGGGCATATCCACGGCAAACATTGTCGAATAAAGCGGTCCGAAGAATTCGCTTTCCGGAACCTGTCTGTCGAACCCGAGCCTGGCCGGCAATAACATGAAGACAAGGCCGGAAAGCAGTGTACCGGCGATCAGCTGTTTACCCAGCGCTGTCAATTCGGCCACCTGAAGAAAGACCGGCGGCATCGCAAACAGGACGTACATAGATAGATAGACCACCAAAAACTCAGGCACGAACGGAACGTTGAGTTCAGCCGCGAAGTAGAGACTGAAATATTCGCCTCGCAGGGAAGTCAGCCAGTTACAGGTCGGGTAAACAGAGAAAAATGCAACACCGACCCACATTGCCCAAAAAGCATATGTTTTCCACACATTGGCTGTGCGAGTCGTTGCCATGTGTTACATCGTAGGACCCTTTTCCCTGTTTGCCAATTAATCGCCGGCACTGGGGAGGGAAACGGGGGAGGCAGCTAGCCGATTGCGCGCAGGGATCGGCCAAAAGGGTCGTCGGGATATTTCATGGACACATTGTGATGCGCGATCGTTGCGGAAATCAGCTGTGCATCGTCATGCACAATGATGCGAATTTGGCAACGGGCGCCCCGGTAAACGGTTGAACAATAAGAGCAGATTCAATGAGTTAGCGTTCTGAAAATCCGCGTGTCGGTGGTTCGATTCCGCCTCGTTTGGACGTGCACCGTACAATTCGATTGGCAGATGGGCGCTACTTTAGTGGGCCAGCAATTACTTCTCTGGATACAGCAAGTTACACGTTACTTCGGTTGACTTGCCAAACCCGTCTATCCAATACTTCAGCCTTCTTCCAATATTCAACGCACCGGAAGCATGATTTTCAGCTTCCGACGA
>Ga0255052_10001835_pt1 | contig 15647 bp, 18 predicted proteins | sample JV7_2_21_MG_FD_188632 | JGI IMG/M metagenome (GOLD analysis project Ga0255052, IMG submission 188632) | Seawater microbial communities from Jervis Inlet, British Columbia, Canada - JV7_2_21 | ecosystem: Environmental > Aquatic > Marine > Inlet | place: Canada: British Columbia | collected...
TGATATCGGCTGGGCTTTCTGCCGATCAGAAGGCAGGAAGCCCAGCCGATATCACCGTTCGAATCCCGGCCGGAGCCAACGATCAAGCCGTTGCATTAACGACGCGCCGCGGCCCTGCACGTTTGAGGCTATTTCACGCCTGCACTCATGTGCTGGATACCACCGATACTGAGCTCGCCTGGCATCGTCGAGCTGACGCCCTTCTGTTCATCAATCATCCGGCCAGTGACACGGCGACGATTTTCTTCGTGTTGACATAATTATTGTCTCCCTATGGCGACAAATTGTGATGACGCTCACGGCAACTGTGGCTCCGAGGGTTTAAGGTGGAGGACACTTCGATAACGACCCTAAGGGACTAGGCAAGAAAATGGCATTAGACGTCACCGTAGACGCTCTCGATCGACCGCTCAGCGCACAAGACATCGTTAAGTCTCTCAAGGCTAATCTGAAGGTCCCGGAGGGCTTTGCCTCCGAGCACATCCATATCAGCGGTGACGAAACAGATTCTGCTGAAAAACCGACCGTGGTTGGCAAACAATTTACGCTAGCCAATCGCGTGCGAGGTCTGCGTACGGAGTTCACGTTTTTTGATGAAGGCTTCGTAAAAATCCGCGAATACAAACGAAAGAAACTGCTCCAGGCTTACATGCTGGAACTCCGGTTCCTGAATCCCATGCCGACCGTAATCCGGCGCTTTGTGATGCAATCGCTTTGGACGGCGCTGGGCTCAGGCGGAGTCGCAGCAATTTGTTGGCTCATTGCGAAGTGGACGACGCTGGATGCATATATGCTTCCTGCATCGATCGTATTCGCAACCGGCGCGATTGTCGCGTTGCTACTGTTCATTTACCAGAGCGGCGAAAAAGTCCTGTTCTGCACGGCGAGTGGTAAAGTCCCGGTACTCACACTACTTGCGAGCTTCAGCTGCCTGCACCGCTACCGCTCGACCATGCCTGAAATCAGCCGGGCCGTTGGTGACGCCATTTTGAGAAATACGCTCGAAGAAGAACCATACCTCCGCGCAGAGATGCAAGATCATTACCGGCTTCGAAACGGCGGTGTCATTACCGCGAAAGCCTGTTCTACAGGTACGGCTCGTATCCTGGCCAGATTCGGCTAGCCTGCAAAGGCGCCAAATACCGTCGTCGTAACCTGGCCCCGCTTATCGGTGCGGAGGGCCATCTCGACAGCAGCCAGCTTGCGTTAGACTTAGCGGCACAGAACAAGAGGCCGTTTGCGGCCCGGACGATACCGATGACAACCACCCTCGCGTTTGACGTGTACGGCACATTGATCGATCCCTTCGATGTGTCGACGAAGCTAGGCGAGTATGTCGATGACAAAGCATCGCAATTTGCGCAAATCTGGCGCGACAAGCAGATCGAGTATCTGTTTCGAAGAGGATTGATGCGCGAGTACCGGGACTTTTCAACCTGTACCCGTCAGGCGCTAATGTTTACGGATGAGCGCCTTCAGACAAACCTGTCAGCCGAAGCCAAAGATGCGCTGATGTCAAAATATCGACAGCTGCCGGCCTACCCTGCTGTACCTAAAGCGTTGCAGCAACTTAAAGCAAAAAATTGCTGTATGTTTGCATTCTCGAACGGCCAGCCCGATGATCTCGAACACCTGCTAGAACATGCAGGCCTCAGCGAGCACCTGGATGGTATCGTGAGTGTTCACGACGTGCAGAGCTACAAGCCGGACCCGGCCGTATACAAGCACTTTCTCGACAGCACCAACGCCGCAGCCAGTGATACCTGGTTAGTGTCCGGCAATGCCTTCGATATTATTGGTGCCCATGCGGCAGGTTGGCAGACCGCCTGGGTGAAACGCGACCCAGCAGCAGTTTTCGATCCCTGGGATATCGAACCCACGGTAACTGTGGTCGAACTGGCTGGGCTGGTCGAGGCCCTATAAGGAGACAATCATGTCCAAAAAGGTCTGTGCGGTGTTGGGTGCGGGACCGGGAAACGGTGCAGCGATCGCGAGCAGGTTTGCCGATGGGGGATATGCAGTCGCGCTTTGTGCCCGCAACGAAGAACGCCTCAAGGACATCGCCTCTGATATCGCGGGTGCTCACATCTATGCTTACGACGTGCAGGATGTGGGACGTGCCGATGCCGTGTTCACCCAAATCAAAAGCGAACTTGGTCCCGTTGATACAGTGGTTTACAACGCCGGCGCCGGTCAATTCGCCAACATTGACGATGCCACCGTCGACGCATTTCAAAATGCGTGGGAAGTCAATGCGCGCGGCCTGTTCGCAGCCAGCAAGTGTGCCCTGCCTCAGATGCGGTCCCAGGATGGCGGCAGCATCATTGTCATCGGCGCAACAGCATCCCTAAAAGCCGGCGCCAACTTCGCGCCGTTCGCCTCGGCCAAGTCGGCACAACGCGCACTGGCTCAGTCGATGGCAAAGCACCTGGGGCCAGAGAAGATTCATGTGGCCTATGTCGTCCTCGATGGCGTGGTCAATCTCGAGAGGACCCGCGAACGCATGCCCGACGTGCCGGACGAATTCTTTCTCGAGCCGGCCCAGATCGCAGATGCCGTGTACTACCTGTCTCAGCAACCGCAGCAGGCCTGGTCTTTCGAGTTCGATTTGCGGCCATTTGGCGAGAAATGGTGATGGCAAACGCAGCAAACTGACATTTATTACCTTGGTCGGATGACAGTTTGAAGTGTGACGAAACTGGTCAGGCGAGATTGGCCAAGTATTTCAGCCTACTTGTGCTGGTTAACCGCCCAGTCGTAATCGATATAGACAATCTCATAATTGACCGTACCAAGCAATTCGTCCCTCAGGCTTGCCGGCGCTACGCTCGCGACGTAGTCGATCAGCCCACGATCAGATGACAAGCCGCGCCGCCTCAGATCATTAATAAAGTCTTTTCTGAACCATTTGAAAATCGTGGACAATACAATTTCCTTTTCGTCGTGATCGATCGATACGTTTCGCCGATCGCTGACAAAATCGACCGCTGCCTGTTGTAGATACGATTCGAGCTCGGTGCCGCTCGGTAACTCCGGTCGCAGTACCGGGCAACTCTCGCTGCCGCAGTTCAATACAAAGTGAATACGCGCATCGCGATAACTTGCCCGAATAATGTCGTTCTCGACCGCATACAGGCTGTAATGCTTGCCGCCGAAAACAAATCGAAGTTGATAAAAAAATCCCAGCCCCTTGACGATTTCAATTGGCGCTTTGACACTCGTCACGCTCGCCAAAGGCCATCGATCCAGGATGCTCTTGACGACGTACGCGTTGTAGGCATAAAGCCAGTAGGCCAGTTCATCCTGCTTCGTTTTAAATTTTTCAGGCGTTGATTCCGGACTGTAGCGGCTAACTGCCGCGAGATAAGATTCGAGTCGTTGCAGATCAGGCGCATTCTGTTGCCATCGCTCGTAGTCAACATCGCCCGCTCCGTCCACGTACGTCTGCAGCAATTGCTCAAGGACATCGTGCGAAAACCGATCCGTGGGAAAATTCTCCGGGATAGCCGCATCGATCGTGACCAATCGGGGACGGTTCAGCAGCAAAACTGCCACGACCACAATCCCTGCGACGAGGGCAACGACAATGCCAATTCTCATATCTCAATCCTACCTGCCAGAACGCGAGCATGGCCGACTGAAACGCGACCAGCCACAAGGATTAAAGACCCACCGGGCAGCAGTTATATTACGCGCCCCGGGCACGTGCGGCCGACAGGGATCTGGAGTATTCTTCATAGCCAGGCAGGCGGGAGCCACATCTGGAGCGCATGCGGAGGATGGAATGGTAATGTTCAAGAAGGTAGAGGATGACAATAGGCTGGAAGTAGCCTCGCCGCCACGAATCGGGCAGGCGCGGCCGATACGGTCGAAAAACGTGTCCGTCATCGGACCAACACTGGTTTTCAAAGGCGAGCTGTCGGCTGACGAGGACCTGGTTATTGAAGGTCGCATTGAGGGCACAATTGCCCATCACAAGAAGAATCTCACGGTGGGCAAACAAGGCAGGGTCAAGGCAGACATCCATGCCAGCTCCGTCATCATCGAAGGTCAGCTTGACGGCGACATTCACAGCGACGGAGTTGTCTCGCTGGCTAAGGGCGCCGATGTCAAGGGCAATATTTTCTGCGGCCGTATCGTCATAGAGGACGGAGCGAGATTCAAAGGAAGAATCGACATGGGAGAACCGGCCAAGATCGAAGTGCCGAAAGAACCTGTGCAGGCCAAACCCGTTCAGGTAGAAAAGGTTCCCGCCTAGAGCGAGTAAAATAGGTGCCATGCACCTACTCATTTTTGGTCTCATTGTTCTCGCGATTGTCTTTGGCCCCGGCATCTGGGTGCAGCGGGTACTCGCGAAATACTCCGAGCCCACCGACCGCTACTCCGGTACCGGCGCCCAGCTTGCACGTCACCTGCTAAACAAGAACGGCCTCGAGAACGTCAAGGTCGAACAAACCAGGGAAGGCGATCATTATGATCCCAATGAAAAGGCGGTGCGCCTGACCCCGGACAAATTCGACGGGCGGTCGCTAACGGCAATTACGGTCGCCGCACACGAAGTCGGTCATGCCTTACAGGACCGTGATGGTTTCGGCCCCCTGAAACTCAGAACCCGCCTGGTCAAAGGCATGCGCAATGTCGAAAGACTGGGCGCCGGTATTCTAATGGTATCGCCCTTCATCGGCGTCCTCACCCGGATACCGAGTCTCGGCATATTGATGTTCCTGGGTGGCCTGTTGACGCTCGGCAGCTCAACACTGATACATTTGGTGACCTTGCCCACAGAGTTCGATGCAAGCTTCAATCGCGCACTACCGATCCTCGAGAATGACAACATCCTGAAACAAAATGACAGAAGACATGCAAGACACATCCTGAAAGCGGCCGCCTTCACCTATGTGTCAGCATCACTGATGAGCCTTCTCAACATAGCCAGGTGGTGGGCGATCTTGCGTCGCTAATCGATCACGCCTCAAGCATGCATCGATGCGCTGCAATATCATGCGGTCCTGACTGTGTGATCATTGCAGTGACTTATTCGGCTCCGCACCGCACAGAGTTCGAACGCGGCGCTGCTATTCCTCGGTCGGCTCGCCATCTTCGCCAGGTACCGGGGCCTCTGTGTCATCGTCCTGCACCGCTTCGGCGTCCGGTTCTGCATCATCCGCTTGCTCCGACTCAGCAGCCTGTCCCGCATCAGTCCCTTGCGCGCACGTCCAACCCATTTCCCGAAGCTTGGCAATGAACTCTTCGGTTTTTCTTTCACAGTAGCCTGTTTCGTTCAAGGCCCGCCAGAGCACCTGAGTTTCACCAGGTGCTTCGGTATCTTTGTAGTAATGCACCTCACAAGGAACCGTCACACCCGTTTCGTAGAGGATTTCGACTCGCCTTTGCAGCTCCCCGAAAGAGCACTGATAACTCTGAGCGCCTTGTCCAAATGAAAGGCACGGTAGCAATGCCGCCAGGAGGACGGCCAGGAATTTATCGTTCATATCGCTCACCCGAAGCAAGTACCAGTAGTTCCCAAAGTATAACAAGGTGCATGCGTCACCTGGACCTGGACTGTGGCCGCTCCCGATCGAAAGCAAACTTCACGATCGGATTCAATAAGGAGGTTGTCAGGTAACTTACGAGGACTTTCTCATGTCAATTCTAGATGCTGGCCCTCAATAGTGCCGCGAATCCCGGGTGAGCGTGCCATCAGCTGGGATCTGGAGTACTCTTCTCTGGAGCGCGGGTCGCTCACGGGCTCAGGTCACAAGAAGAACGTCCGCGGATTCGCCTGCGAACCGGAGAGTAATTCCATGTTAAAAAAATCTGAATACAGAGAGACTGGGTCGGTATCCGTGCCGCCAAAGACGGAGAATAATCCCACGTTCGTGGACTCTAATGGTAGCGATACCGAGAAATCACCGGTAACGATCGCAGTAAAAAACAAAGACATCCCACGTGTACAGCCGAAGAACATATCTGTATTCGGATCAACGCTGGTATTTAGAGGAGAGCTTTCAGCGGACGAGGACATTCTGATTCAAGGCACGATCGAAGGCACGATTGCTCATCATAAGAAGAATCTTACCGTGGGCAAAGAGGGACGAGTCACCGCCCTCATACACGCCAGTTCCATAACGATCGAGGGACGGGTCGATGGAGACATCCATGGTGATGTCTATGTGCGGTTGACTGAAGGGGCGGAGGTCAATGGAAACATCTTCAGCCCTTGCATCAGGATGGATGAAGGTTCGCGATTCAACGGCACGATGCATATGGGATCAAGCGCCAAATTATCCGTGGTGGCGTGCCCCACTGAAGTTTGAGACCTTGGCGCGTGGTGCGACACGGTTTCGCTTCCATTGCTTGCGCGATCATTAACCGCAACGCTTTTCGATCAATAGCCGCGTTCTACGTCGACAACGCTCAATAGCTTTTCACCCTGAACATATCGGCGCAGGTTTTCCCTGGCGATGATCAGCGTTCGCCGAACTGAATCTAAATTACGGCCCGCGATGTGCGGTGTAATCACAACGTTTTTGGCGATCCACAACGGATGGTCTGATGGCAATGGCTCGGGATCCGTGACGTCCAGCCCCGCGCCGGCAAGAGTGCCATCAATCAGTGCGGCGACCAGGTCGGCGGTGACCGTTGTTTTGCCCCGCCCTACGCTGATGTAGTACGCACCCGGCCTTAGCGCACTGAAAAACCTGCTATCGATCAATCCGTTCGTTTTATCTGTCAATGGGAGTGTATTGACGACGAAATCGGCTTCGCCTGCGAACTCGTACATCTGGTCCGACAGGCCGACTTTGTCAACGAACTCGGGTCCCTCACGGCTGGAATTTCGCGTGGCGATAACGCGCATGCCGAGCGCCGATGCACGCCGGGCTGTTTCGGTGCCGATCCCGCCCAGCCCGAGAATCAGCAACGTCTTGCCAGAGAGATCAGTGCTGAGTTCTGCATCGCGGGCCCAGCGGCGCTGATCCTGCTGCTCCTGGTAGTAGTGAAGTTTCCTGGACAGCATCAAGGTCATAGTTATCGCCAGTTCTGCGATGCTCTGGCCGGAGACGCGCTGGTTGTTGCTCATGATGAAGTCCATTTTGCGGACACCGGGATCACTGAGGCAGCGATCGACGCCGACCAGATAAGTGTGTATCCAGCGCAAGTTCTCGAGTTGGTTCAGGATCTGCGGCCTGCAGAAACCGATGAAAACGTCGGCATCGGCAATCAAATCCAGATCCGGATCAAATGGCTCGAACAGAATCACCTCGGCGCCACCGGCCACCGCTTCGATGCCGGCCAGGAATTCTGCTTCCGACCCTCCCAAAGTGGAACGGTAGGCGACAACCACCTTCCTTGGCTTGGCCCAGCGTGGATGATTGCGAATCGGCTCGGACGATTCCCGTAATGAGAGACTGTCAATGAGTTCTACAGCAGCAGGATCTGCCTGCTGAGCGTTCGCGCTACTGCTTGCGACCGTCAGGCCAAATCCAAGCAATGTTACAAGCCAGGCAGATGTACACACGACTGTATTCATTCTTGTTGACTCCGTGGCAGTATTGGAAAGCACGATCAGCGTCGGGCCTGGTTAATTTCTTGCGCAAAACGTTGACTGCAGTTGTAATCAGATTAGCCCGGTTCTTATGGAATAGCCAAGCCTTGGGAGAGTCTCTGATGGATATTGATAAATTGAGAGAGTTCGCTACGCGGTACACAGCTGCATGGTGCAGCCAGGATGCAGCGAGTGTTTCGGCGTTCTTTGCCGAAGATGGCTCGCTCGCCGTCAACGATGACTCACCGGCGGTCGGACGCGACGCCATCACACAGGTAGCCCAGGGATTCATGACCGCTTTTCCGGATATGGAAGTGCGTATGGATGTCGTGGAAATTCAAGCGGACCGGATTTTTTACCGCTGGACGTTAACAGGAACCAATACTGGCCCCGGTGGCACGGGTAACGCTGTGCGGTTCAGCGGTTACGAAGACTGGACGATTGGCGCCGACGGTCTCATCGCAGAATCCAGGGGCCATTTCGATGACGCCGAATACCAGCACCAACTCGAACACGGAGTTGGAGCAAGCCTGCAGTAGCGTGTTGCTGCCATGCCCTGTTGATCGGAGTTGCGAGTCGCGAATCCTTCAAATACGGGTCCGAAAGTGACCAGTTTTGACTGACTGATCGGCTAAAATCAGGACTCGCAAATCACCAGGAGTGCACGATGGGCTTTCAAATATCTGCCCTCAATATCGACCAATTCAGTCATCTGTTCGGGCAAAATCAAGAGGCGCTTGCGAAGCAAGGTATCCAGCGCATAGTCGTTGATAACAAGCCGGGATTTCCTTGTCGTGTTTCGCTGCGGGATGCTGAAGTTGGCGAAAAAGTGCTACTGATGAACTATGAACATCAGTCCAAGCCGACCCCATTTCGGTCAAGTCACGCGATTTTCGTTCGGGAATGGGCCAGTCAAGCCATACCGGATAGGAATGAAGTTCCTGAGATGTTCAGACATCGATTGCTTTCAGTGCGTGCTTTCGATGCCTCAGGAATGATGATTGATGCGGACGTAATCGATGGTGAGCATCTTGAATCCTTGATCGAGCACCAGCTGGCAAACAGATCTGCCGACAATCTTCATATACACAATGCCAGGCTCGGTTGTTACGCTGCGTTAGTCGAACGCGGCTAGCTGGTACGCCCGCTGCTGGTCGAAAGCGGAAATACTGAGGTGGCGTTCTTGAACTGATTCTGACTTCTGATTTCGACCCAGGGCGGACATTACGAGACACGGTTCTGCCGGCAGGACGCAGGCCATCGTTGACACCGCAGCACCAGAGGTTCTGGTTCTAGTGCTTGTGTCCGCTTATTGATAACCTCTACTGTCCGCAACACGGAGAATAATAATGAAGCCTAGCTCCTGCGCCGCCATACTCCTGCTCGCTGCAATCGTGATTTTTCCGAGCTCCGACCTGCTAGCCCAGGGTTCAGAAGGCACGCTGGAAAAAATTGCAAAAACCGGCGAATTCGTGATCGGCTATCGTACTGACGCGAGCCCATTGTCCTATGAAAACGCAGATGGTCAGCCATCCGGATATTCGGTAGATCTGTGCCGACGCATTGCGGCTGCGGTTAAGGCCCACCTCGGCAAAGAGGATGTCGAAACGAAATTCGTACCTGTTACGTCAGACGAGCGCATATCGTCGGTCGTCACTGGCAAGATAGATATCGAATGCGGCTCAACTACGGTCACTTTGTCACGCCAGGAGCAAGTCGACTTCACACTGCCGACATTTGTGACCGGCGGAAGTGTGCTGTCACTTGCCAAGAATGGGATCCATGATATGTCCGATCTGTCCGGCAAAAAGGTTGGGGTCGTAAAAGACACAACCACGGTCGAACAGCTCCGCAGTCATTTGCAGCAAAACCTGATCGATGCAGAGATTGTCATCGTCGGTGACCGGAAGGAAGGCATGAAGCAACTGAACCGGGGAGACATCGAGGCATTTGCTTCCGATCAAATCGTATTGATTGGTCAGATTATCGAGGCGCTCTATCCAAAGCAATACTCGCTTGCGGATGAGACTTTTTCCTACGAACCTTATGCACTTGTGGTACGGCGAAATGATGCCGATTTTCGGCTCGTCGCCAACAGGGCCATAACGCAGCTATATCGTAGCGGACAACACATTCCAATATTCAATAAATGGATCGGTCGCATCGGCATTCGCCCGCCACCGATTCTCGTTGCAATGTATCAGCTCAACACCCTTCCGGAATAGACTTTAACGAGGAAATTCTAGTGAAGAGATCGACAAAAGCTGCGCTTCTATCCGGTCTGATATTTCCCGGCGTCGGCCATATGGTCTTGAAGCAATATCTGCGTGGCTCGGTTTTGATGCTGGCCGCCCTGACAGCCTTGATAGTGATTGTCACGAAAGCAGTAGAGCAAGCCCTGGCCATTGTCGACAAGATCAATAGTGGCGAGATTTCTCTTGAATCAGTGACAATTACAGAACTGGCTTCGCAATCCACTGGTGCTGCGGAAGGCTCAATATTGAATATTGCTGTGCTTGTTATCGTCGCATGCTGGCTTATCGGCATCATCGATTCCTACCGGCTCGGAATCAAGCAAGAAAAACAACTGAATATCGACGCTGAGAAATTGCCTGAGTGATTTCGGGATTTAGTGACTTGGGCCGACTCGATGCCGATCCTGGCTAAGATGGGCCAGTCGGATGCTCAACTGGCGGCTATCAAGTTCGACGTGCAACTACCCAAATAGGGGTAATCGGTAAACCGAATTATCAAATATAGCTAAGTACTTTCAACAAATTATGATCACTTAAGTATACCGTCAGAAAAAAATCAGCCCCCCATCAGGCAGCCTTATCCCTGTTTCCCTAGCTTTAGCCTGGACCGCCGTCCAATGCGGCACAACAACAGAGGATAAAGCCATGAAAAGCAAATTGACCGTAATTCTGATAGCTGGAATCTCCCTCGTCGGTTGCACCACGATGCGCCCTATTGAAACCGGGCGATCCAACCTGACCGAGCAATTGGAAGTAGGCGACCACCTGGTGATCTATGAGAAATCCGGTCGGATTGCAGATATGACACTCACCCTGATCGATGGTGACATTCTCGAAGGAACTTTAGCGGGCAACGACTTCATTCCTGTAGAGGTAGATATCAATGACATCGAGAAAATCGAGGTTGAGAAAATTGATGGGGTGAAAACCACGCTGGCTGTGGTCGGTGGCACCATCGTTATCTTGCCACTCATGCTGATTGCGGCAATGTCCGGCGCAATGTTCTCACAGTGATAATTAATAGCCATCACGGATCAACCTGACGAGCAAATACGATGAGACTATGCATTCACAGAAGCACGTCCATCCTTCTACTTTTTGCTCTCGTTGCGTGTACAACGATGCAGGAAGTGAAACAAAAAGAGGAGCTACTGACGGATTACCTCGAAATCGGTGACCACATCATTGTCTATGCGACAGACGGCCGAATTGTCGATATGCGCTTCGTACTTGTCGAAGGCACTGTATTACGCGGCAGCTTGTTCGACGATGGACTGGAATCAGTCGAGATCAAACTGGAGCATATCGAAAAAATTGAGGCAGAACGGATTGCATTTGGAAGATCGACGGCCGCTGTATTGGGCGGCATTGTGCTGGCTCCTCTTGCCGCTGTTGGTGCCGGTCTGGCACTTGCAGGACAATGAATCGCGCACCGGCTCAGTCACTGGCAGAGGCGGAACTGCTCACGTGGGTATCAGTCAGTTTGCAGTCTCGACGGCGTTACTTTCGAAAATGCCTGTCAGCTTGAGAATGCCGGACAGACACTCGTCTGTCCCGGCACTCAAATATTTGCGCGTCAGGATAGCTTCTCCGAGGCAACGCGATACATCCAGACAGAGACCAGGGCAATAACGACCAGACCCGCTCCACTACCGAATTGCAGCGACTCACGGAGTGCGAACACGTCTGCGTCGCCGGATTGCACGATGGGAATCGCCATGAGTATTCCAACGAGTGCCTCACCGGTAATAAGGCCGGCCGCAAAAAGCATACCGTGGCGCATACTCTTTTCACCGTCCTCACCACGTTTCGCGTGCACCTTCTGAGCGAAGTGGGCGATCAGCCCGCCCACGAAGATCGCCGAAGTCAGCTCGAGCGGCAGATAAATGCCGACCGCTACGGCAAGTACCGGCATGCGGAATGATGAGCCCCTGGACTTCAGGACCTCATCACCAATGATAACGAGGATGCCGATCGCACCACCGATCATGACCATAGTCCAGGGAAGACCTCCCCGGAATACGCCCTGTGCCACCGAGGCCATTAATGTAGCTTGTGGCGCGGCCAGTGGCTCCGGGTGCTCGGCGGTCGGTACGCCGATGCCGTAGGCTTGCAGGAGCAGAGTCAGGATCGGCGCCATGACAAGAACCGATGACACAACCCCGACACCCTGCATGATCTGTTGTTTCCATGGTGTGGCGCCGACGATGTAACCCGCTTTCAGATCTTGCAAATTGTCGCCGGCAATCGCTGCCGCACAGCAGACGACGCCGCCGATCATAATCGCTGCTGGTGGCCCAAGCGATGAATCGGGACCCATCATGAGCAACAGCACAACAGATGCGAACAGAATCGTGGCGATCGTGATTCCGGAAATCGGGTTATTTGACGAACCGACGATACCGGCCATATAGGCGGCAACCGAGGAAAACAGGAACCCGGCAATGACCATAATAATCGTCATCGAAATACTGATGCCGAGATTTGCAACGATGTTCTGGTAAAGGATGAAGATCGGAATCACAAACGCTGCGATGCCGATCAGCACATAGTTCATGGGAATATCCATGTCGGTATGAACGGTGGCATCGCTCCCGCCGGCCCCGTACTGTGCTAAACCACTCTTGACACCGTCCATGAGCGAGCTACGCATTGACACCAACGCCCAAACACCGCCAACGACCATCGCCCCTACGCCGAGGTAGCGAACCTGCTGGCTCCAGATCGCGCCGGCAAGATCCTCTGCGCTCGTGCCGGAGGCGAGCATTGCGGCCAGGTCCGGGCTGCTGTCAAGGAAGAAAGTCGAGAAGATGGGGATTGCGACGTACCAGGAGATTGCTCCGCCGGCGAATACGAGGACGGCAATATTAAGGCCGACAATAAAACCGACGCTGATCAGCGCCGGTGACAGGTTGATGCCTAGAAAGCCGATTGTGCCCTGACCGAAATAGCGTGCCACCTCTGCTGTACCGGTCCAGAGTTTTAAGCCGGTCGCACAAAATTTGATGAAAGCGCCAGCCAATGCTGCCAAGGCGAGATATCTGATGCCGGACGCCGGATCCTCTCCAACCTTCAATACCTCGGCCGTCGCTTTGCCTTCCGGGAATGCAAGCTGCTGCTCGACAATCAGCGAACGCCGTAGCGGGATGGTAAACAGTACACCCAGCAAACCGCCGAGTCCGGCAATGGCGGTAACCCACCAGTAGTCGAAGACATTCCAGTAACCCAGCAAAATGAGCGCAGGAATAGTGAATATGACGCCGGCTGCCAGGGACTCGCCGGCAGATGCCGCTGTCTGCACAATATTGTTTTCAAGAATATTGGAGTTCTTGAACATTCTGAGGATTGCCATCGAGATAACCGCGGCCGGAATCGATGCCGATACTGTCATTCCCGCGAACAGACCAAGATAGGCATTGGCGCCTGCCAGCACGACCGACAGGATGAGTCCAAGCAAAATAGCTTTAACGGTAAGTTGTGGTGGAACAGGCGGTAAATTCATGAATCCCTCCGGTTTCTTTTTTTTGTAATGTCGCCGCCGCTTTGCCCGCTTGCATCGGAATCCCCCTGATGCTGTCGTAATTTCGGGCAGCAAAGGCGGAATAATAGCAGAGTGGAACGAACGGATTTTCCCGACTGATGGGACAGCGCACCAAAATGACTCATGTTGGCGCTCAGGTGACGCGATGCATTCCCACACCGGAATCCGATATAAATGAAGGCCGGTAGTGATTTAGAACCGCTTTCCTGGGAATTTGCGTCTCCACACGGTCTCGATGCAAAGCAGAATTAACGCCCCGCTGCCGATCTGCCACGCATCGACTATACTAAAGGCAAATCCACCGAACGACGTGCCTGCACCGGAGATCTGACGTATTTTCACGGCCATGCAGGTCACGCCATCTCGGACATGCATGCGGAGGAAAAAATGGCAATATTCGGAAAGTCAAATGATAACGGTAGGCGTGACATAGCGTCGGCGCCAATAATCGGGCGGACGCGGCCGATACGGTCCAAGAACGTGTACGTCATCGGACCAACACTGGTTTTCAAAGGCGAGCTGTCGGCTGACGAAGACCTGATCATTGAAGGTCGAATAGAAGGCACGATTGCCCATCACAAGATGAATCTCACGGTGGGCAAACAAGGTCGGGTCAAGGCAGACATCGATGCCACCTCGGTCATCATCGAAGGACAGCTTGTCGGCGACATCCGAAGTGATGGGATTGTCTCGCTGATGAAGGGCGCCGAGGTCAGAGGCAATATTTTCTGCACCCGTATCGCCATGGAGGACGGCGCGAGATTCACAGGAAAAATCGACATGGGAGAACCGCCCAAAGTAGCAGTAGTGCCGAAAGAACCTGTGCAGGCCGAACCCGTTCAAACGGAAGAACCCCGCACAGTGGCGGGGCAAGCGGCAAAAGCCAGTATTTATTGATTCCCGTAGATCGTGAAAAACGAGGCTGGGCTGTCCTCTAAAAACTCCTGCCTGACTTGCTCTCGGCCTTTGCATTGTTAAGACAGCTTAGCTGTTCGTGCCGCTCACAGTTGAGGAAGATTAGCTGACGTTTACTGAACTGGTACACAAAAAACCGCATCGATCATAACGAGCACAATAAGCCGTTTAACATGGTCGGTTTTGGCCGAAAGCAGATATTACTTGCATCCAATCCGGTCCCTGTAGGTATCTGCGTTTGTATGCGTAGTGACGCAGGGACAACTGCATTGCTTGAAGCCGAACGCTGTACTTCCTGGCCTAAAATCCCATCAGCTTTCCTGGAAAGTATCTCACTGCTACCGGAGACAAAAAATGAATCAGCCAATGATATATGCGGTTTTGGGTGTGGCAATCGCGATCGCAATAACAGCCGCAATGGATGCAACAGGTTATTCAATGTTCAGTGCGCTGCCGCTCTTTCCACTGGCTGGATTGTTCTGGTTCCTGCAAAAATTTTCCCGTAAGGAAATAGGGCTCGTCTGGGGAAATTTACACGCCTATGGCCTTGCGCTGGCTTATCCAATCCTGGTGCTGGGACTTGTCGCCGCAATTGCGATGATGCGCGGCGCAATCGATACAAGCAATGCCGACTGGAACAAGGCGCTTCTCAATATAGCTTTGATGAGCTCCACTGGCATTATTATGGTTCTGATTACCGAGGAAGGCTTTTTCAGAGGCTGGCTGTGGGCGGCGCTACGACGAGCGGGACAAACGGAACGGCAGGTTCTGATCTGGACGACCCTCGCATTCACTTTGTGGCATGTTTCCGCGATCTCACTTGATACTGGCTTTGATGTCCCTGCCGCTCAAATACCTGTTTACCTGATCAATGCGACTCTGATCGGTGGTGTATTCGGAATGCTACGCATGGCATCGGGCTCGGTCGTTGTGCCCAGTGTTTGTCATGCCGTTTGGAACGGTATTGACTACCCGCTTTACGGTTTCGGTGAGAAAACTGGCGCGCTCGGCATTGAGCAGACAGAAATTTACGGTCCCGAGGTTGGCGTTCTGGGCGTCGTTTTGAATATCGTTTTTGCGGCCGCCTTATGGTATTGGATAACAAAATCCGGAACGGACACAGCGGTCTCCGATAAGCAAAACGAGCGCCGATGATGATTCCCGCAACAGCCGTAAATGTCTGCTACCCAAGGCGGTCAAAGGCCAACGTTTACGATTAGTCGAAGGTGGCATACCAAGCACTGACAGAGTAGCGACCTTCGCTACAAATGCAGGCTTTGCCAACCCCAAGTAATATGGTCCTGTACGTCTTGCAACAGGAGGGGAATGGCTATGACGATTCACGACCTTGGGGCGATTGGCGAACTTGTTGGTGGTATCGCCGTTGTAG
>Ga0255052_10001836_pt1 | contig 15644 bp, 10 predicted proteins | sample JV7_2_21_MG_FD_188632 | JGI IMG/M metagenome (GOLD analysis project Ga0255052, IMG submission 188632) | Seawater microbial communities from Jervis Inlet, British Columbia, Canada - JV7_2_21 | ecosystem: Environmental > Aquatic > Marine > Inlet | place: Canada: British Columbia | collected...
GAGTATTTTTCCGTCGACGCCTGGCTGTGCCATGAGGTCGCCCACCTCATCGTCTTGACTGCCTAGCGCCGTTGCCGCAACCGACTCGGCGAATGCGATGAAATTCTCGTCTTTGGCGACGAAATCTGTTTCAGAATTGACCTCGACAATCACTGCCTTCGGCCCGTCTGTCGCCACGATGATGCGACCGTCGGCTGCGATACGAGCTGCCTTCTTGTCGGCTTTTGCCTGGCCCGATTTGCGAAGCAATTCGATTGCTGCATCCGTATCGCCACCTGTCTCGACCAACGCTTTCTTGCACTCCATCATGCCGGCGCCGGTGCGATCGCGAAGTTCTTTAACCATTAATGCGCTGATGGACATAACTCTATTCCTTGTCAGCCGACTTCGCCGCCTTCTTTTTGGCCGCCTTGTGTGCCGCGTCCTTCTTGGCAGGAGTTTTCTTAGTGGTGGCTTTCTTTGTCGCAGCCTTCTTTGTCGCAGCCTTTTTTGTCGCAGTTTTCTTTGTCGCAGTTTTCTTTGTAGAAGTCTTGTGGGCCGCGTCCTTCGGCTCGGCCTTCCTGGCCGACTTTTTCTTCGTCGCAGCCTTCTTTACTGCAGGTTTGCTCTCCTCGGGCTCGTCCACCTGCAACGCCTCATCAGGCTTCTCTTCAGCGGGCACCTCGACCGTTTGCTCGGTTTTGACTTCCTCTGCTTCCGGCTTTTCTGCTTTCACGTCGGCAACAGCAGTGACGGTCACTTTCTTTTTGATCGTCGTTTTGTGGGTCGTGGCCCTCTTCGCCGGCTTCTTCTTTCTACCGGAGGATTTCCTGGGCTTGCCTTCCTCATCCAGCTCGACAAACTCGTCGTCGCCCAGAGCAACCTCGGGCAGTGATGCCTTGCCGTCAATAACGGCGTCCGCTATCAGAGTAGCGTAGAGCCCTATCGCTTTCATCGCATCGTCATTGCCGGGAATGATGTAGTCAACCTCATCCGGCGAACAATTCGTATCAACGATAGCGACAACAGGAATACCCAGTTTTCGAGCTTCGCGGACAGCAATGTCTTCATGATCGACATCGACAACGAACAGGACATCGGGAAGCGAGCCCATGCTCTTGATGCCACCCAGACTTCGCTCGAGCTTGTCTCGCTCTCGATTCAGGCCCAGTACCTCTTTCTTGGTCAGGCTCTGGAAGCCACCCTCTTCCTCCATCTGCTCGAGGTCGAAGAGCCTTTTTACCGACTGCCGAATCGTCTTGTAGTTGGTAAGCATGCCGCCGAGCCAGCGGTGGCTGACAAAGGGCATCTCGCATCGCTCAGCCTGGCTGCGGATCGCGTCTCGAGCCGATCGCTTCGTGCCTACAAACAACACTCTGCCGCCGTCAGCGACGATGGCCTTGACGAACGCGTACGCGTCCTGCGCCATCGGCAGGCTTTTTTCGAGATTGATTATGTGAATTTTGTTACGTTCACCGAAGATGAAGGGTGCCATCTTCGGGTTCCAGTAACGGGTCTGATGACCAAAATGCACGCCAGCCTCAAGCATCTGGCGCATGGTTACGTCTGCCATGAAAAATTCTCCGGGTTAGGCCTCCGTACACCCCATCTCGCAACCCCTTTTCGGCGGGGCACCCAGCGAGATGTGACGGCGTACGTGTGGATTTATTGCCTCAAGGGCGCGCGCTTTATACCATACTGGATTACAGCCAACAACGCAGATTTCCACGAAGAACCCGGAATCGCTGGCCGAAGCAGACAATTCATCTGACCCGAATGAACGTAACCATCAAAACGCCTGACGAACAGGACAAAATGCGTGTGGCCGGCAGGCTTGCAGCCGACGTACTGGACATGATCGGGGAACACGTGCAACCCGGCATAACGACGGGTGAACTGGACAATATCTGCCACCGATACATCGTCGAGACTCAGGGCGCGGTCCCTGCCCCCCTGAATTACCGCGGCTTCCCCAAGTCCATTTGTACATCGGTGAATCATGTGGTCTGCCATGGCATACCGGGCGATCGCAAGCTGAAGTCCGGTGATGTGGTGAATATCGATACGACGGTCATCAAGGACGGCTTCCACGGCGACACCAGCCGTATGTTCTTTGTTGGCAAGACCGGCGTGCAGGCCGAAAGGCTCGCGCAAGTCGCGTACGACGGAATGTGGATCGGCATCGAGCAGCTGGGTGCCGGCAAGCGCCTGGGCGACATAGGCCAGGCCATTCAGGAGCATGTCGAGAAAAACCGTTTTTCTGTGGTCCGCGAGTACTGCGGGCACGGCATCGGACGCGTATTCCACGAAGATCCGCAGGTGCTGCACTACGGCACGGCAGGCACCGGCATGGAACTCAAGGCAGGCATGACGCTGACTGTCGAACCGATGGTGAATGCCGGCAAGCGGCATGTCAGGCTGTTGCCGGATGGCTGGACTGTGGTAACCAAGGACCACACCCTGTCGGCGCAATGGGAGCACACCGTCCTGATCACGGAGTCCGGATTCGAAGTGCTAACGCTCGGCGCAGACCAGCGATAGTTTAAACTATAAATTTCAATGACTTATAACTCAGTTCTCGATGTGAGCGGGGATAGGGATTCCACCATCGCAGGTTTGGAGGAACTGCTCGATCAGGCCGGCAAGCACATTGGCGACATACGGCAGGCGCTGGCCCGGGCGAATGACGATCTTATTAACCGTTTCAGAGACGGACAGCCTGTCACCGAACTGGTTACTCTGCGCGCCGCACTGGTGGACAGGGTGTTGATCCACTTGTGGCACGCGCACGCCGCGGCGCTGGGCGAAACGGCTGCCCTGATCGCCGTTGGCGGCTACGGCCGTGGCGAATTGCACCCCTGCTCGGACGTCGACGTCATGGTGCTTCTCGGCAAAGGGCTGTCGGCAGACCGGGAGCAACTCCTGTCCGCTTTCCTGACTTCGCTCTGGGACATCGGGCTCGAAATCGGCCACAGCGTCCGCACCGTCAAACAGTGTCGGCGTGAAGCCAAAGATGACATTACGATTGCGACGACACTCATCGAAGCGCGATTGCTCGACGGTCCCGAGTCGCTGTTCGATGATATGAAAGCTGCCACCGCTGCCGACAAGTTATGGAAGTCGGACGAATTTTTCGCGGCGAAGCGAAGCGAGCAGATACAAAGACATCACCGCTACGGTGACACCGCGTACAGGCTCGAGCCCAACGTCAAGGGAAGCCCGGGCGGGCTCAGAGACATCCAGATGATTGGCTGGGTCGCCAAGCGGCATTTTGGCGTATCGAAACTCGATGATCTCGTCCAGCACCGTTTTCTGTCACCCGGCCAATTGAAAGTACTGAAAGACGGACAGGCATTTCTTTGGCGTGTGCGTTTCGGCCTGCATGTGTTGACGGATAGGCGGGAAGACAGGCTGCTGTTCGACTATCAGACCAAGCTGGCTGAAATGCTGGGTTACGAAGATGCGTCCTACACCCTCGCCGTCGAGCAACTCATGCAGCGTTACTACCGTACCGTTATGGATCTGAGCCGCGTCAACGAGATGCTCCTGCAGCTCTTCGAGGAAGCGATCCTGATGGATCCGGACGCCGAGCCTGTGGATCTCGATGATCGATTTCAGGTCAAGAACGGGTTTCTGCAGACCGCCAACGACCAGGTTTTTCAACGCCACCCCTCGGCTCTGCTGGAGCTGTTCAATCTGTTGCAGCAACATCCGGATATCCGCGGCGTAAGCGCCTACACCATCGGACTCGTGAAGAGAAGCCTCACTCTGATCGACGAGGAGTTCAGGCAAAACCCCCGCAACCATCGCGTGTTCCTGGAAATCTTGCGCGCAAAATCCGGCGTAACCACCGAGTTGCGGCGCATGAACCTGTATGGCGTGCTCGGTCTCTACATTCCCTCTTTCGGCAGAATCGTCGGACGCATGCAATATGATCTGTTTCATGCCTACACGGTCGACGAGCACACTCTGTTTGTCGTTGGTAACCTGCGCCGATTCGCACTGTCGCGCTTCGATCACGAATTCCCGCATTGTAGTCCGTTGATGCAGTCGTTCGACAAGCCCGAGATCGTTTATCTTGCCGGGCTGTTTCACGATATTGCCAAAGGCCGCGGCGGCGACCATTCGGAACTCGGTGCGGTCGATGCGGAGGCATTCTGCCTCGAACACGGTTTGAGCAGATACGAAGCACGCACGGTGGCGTGGCTGGTCAGGAACCACCTCGTTCTATCTATGACGGCGCAAAAGAAAGACATCGGTGATCCGGACGTCATCAACGAGTTTGCGGCACTCGTGGGCGACAAGTCGCATCTCGATTATCTGTATGTGTTAACAGTCGCAGATGTCCGCGGCACCAACCCGAATCTGTGGAATTCCTGGAAAGCCACATTGTTCCGGGACCTGTACGAGCTTACAGCCCGTGCCCTGCGCAGCGGCCTCGAGAATCCAATCGATCGCGAACAGCTCATACTCGAGAAACAGTCGGCCGCCAGGATGCATCTCGAGCAAACCTCAGTGCCGGACGAAAATATCGACGAAATTTGGTCTCTCCTGACCGAAGATTATTTTCTGCGTCATCGCAGCGAGGAAATCGCCTGGCACACGGAGGTGCTGGCTGATTCGGACATCGCATCAGAGTACGGCTTCGTCGATGTCCGAAAGCAACCCGATGGCGATGGCATGCAGGCCGTCTTCTACACACCGCAGCACAAACCCACATTCGCGCACGGAACCGCCGGGCTGGGCGAGCTTGGCATGACGATTGTCAATGCACGAATCGTACCCCTGATGAACGGCTACAGTCTCGACACTTATATATTCATGGAGCTGGACAAGCGCGTGCACCTCGATGAATCACGAATGAGCAAGATCAGGCGCACCCTGACGCGGGTCCTGACCGCACCGGATGAAGCAGCCGCAGTTGTCACGCGCCCCGCTCCGCGCCAGGTCAGGATGTTCAGGACCAAGACAGCGATAGGCTTCAGCGAGGACCGCGCGCACCAGCGTACGATCATGGAACTTGTTGCCGGTGATCGCCCGGGCCTCCTGAGCGATGTCGGCCGGGTCTTCGTCGAACTTGGCATCAATATCGACACGGCGAGGATCATGACGATTGGCGAACGTGCCGAAGATGTTTTCTACATCAGCGATCAGTCAGGTAAACCGCTTGATGACGAAATTTGCTCCGCGCTTCGCAAGCGTTTGATGGATTACCTCGATGCCAAAGCGTGAAAATGCAACAGGGATCGGCTAACGTGAAGTGATGCAGTCATTGATTGAAACCATCGAGTCCGGCTTCGAGCGCCGCGACACACTCGGTAGCGCCGGTGAGGTAAATGACCTGTCTGACGCGGTAGCTCAAGCCATCGCACTGCTCGACTCAGGCGAAGCCCGGGTGGCGGTAAAAGAAGGTGGAGAGTGGCGCGTCAATCAGTGGTTGAAAAAGGCTGTGCTGTTGAGTTTCCGCCTGTCCTCCAACGAGGTAATGACTGGTGAACACAGTAATTTCTTCGACAAGGTACCGCTCAAGTTTTCAGACTTCGGGCAGGATGAGTTCGATCAGGCAGGTGTGCGCGTCGTACCCGACGCACTCGTGCGCAGAGGCGCCTATGTCGCGCCGGGCGTCGTTCTAATGCCCAGCTATGTCAACATTGGCGCCAACATCGACAGCGGAACCCTGGTCGACACCTGGGCGACTGTTGGCAGTTGCGCGCAAATTGGCAAAAACGTGCATTTGTCCGGCGGTGTCGGCATCGGCGGTGTACTTGAACCCGTGCAGGCACGACCGACGATCATCGAAGACAACTGTTTTATCGGCGCACGCTCAGAGATCGTCGAAGGTGTTGTCGTTGAAACCGGATCGGTCATTTCGATGGGCGTTTTCATTGGACAAAGCACGAAAATCTACGACCGCGAATCCGGAGAAATTCATTATGGCCACATTCCGGCCGGCTCAGTCGTCGTTGCCGGAAGCCTGCCCTCGGAAGATGGTAGCTACTCGCTTTACTGCGCGGTAATCGTAAAACATGTCGACGCCAAAACGCGGGCCAAGACCAGTTTGAACGATCTACTCAGAGACACCGATTAGAAATTGGGGACAGACTCTCCGGGTCTGTCCCCAATCGAATAAAATAGTGGCAACGTAAATTTTGGAAACAAACTTGTTAACTTTGTACGGAATCGGAAGCTGCGATACCTGCCGCAGGGCCAGGAAATGGCTGACAGAGCAGTCCCACGAGTACAAATTCCATGATCTTCGAGATGACGGGATCGATATTCAGATGGTGGAACGATGGGCCGGACGCATTGATTGGCAAAAACTCCTCAATACGCGCAGCCTGACCTGGCGAAAACTACCGGAAGTCGACCGGGCCGCGATGAGCAAGGACAGCGCGCTCGCGTCGATGCTCGAACATCCGACACTGGTTAAACGACCTGTACTGGAATGCAGCAAGTTTATCGCCGTCGGATTTTCGCCCGATAACTACAAGGCAATATTCATGCAGACATGATCGATCGGAAAACGGGCGAATGTTTCCGATTTGTTGCAAAATCAGGCCGATATGGGGGCTCTCAGTAATGATCTGCAGGAACATGTCGATGGCGACCCAACGGTCGCCCTGCTCTGCGATCTGATTCGCTGCCGCTCGGTCACGCCGGAAGACGCGGGCTGCCAGGAGATCCTCGCTGCCAGACTCCGTGAACTCGGTTTCGACTGTGAGTCGCTTCCGTTCGGAGAGGTCAACAATCTCTGGGCAAAACGGGGCAATAAGGGACCTGTGCTGTGTTTCGCTGGCCACACGGATGTCGTGCCGCCGGGATCGGCGGAGGAATGGCATTCGGACCCGTTCGAGCCCGATATTCGCGATGGTCTTCTTTTTGGGCGTGGGGCCGCGGACATGAAAAGCGGGCTCGCCGCCATGATCGTGGCACTCGAACGGTTCATCGGCGAACACCCGAATCACAAGGGCAGTCTTGCCATGCTCGTCACGAGCGATGAAGAAGGCCCGGCACGCGATGGAACACTCAAAGTTGTCGAGATGCTTCAGGCGCGAGGTGAATCCATCGAATGGTGCGTATTGGGTGAACCATCCAGCCAATCAGAGCTCGGCGATACGATTAGAATAGGAAGACGCGGATCACTGAGTGCTATTTTGTCCATCAAAGGCATTCAGGGGCATGTCGCATATCCGCAGCTTGCCGACAATCCGATAAGCCGATTCGCGCCAGTACTTGCTGAATTGCATACCACGCAATGGGACAGCGGCAACGAACACTTTCCACCAACCAGTTTTCAGGTGGTCGAAGTCATCAGTAGCTCCGGCGCTCCCAATGTCACGCCCGCTGACCTGACAGCACGTTTTAACCTTCGATATTCAACCGAATGGACTCACGAGCAACTTAAGAAGAGAGTGGCAGATATTTTCGACAGTCATGAAATCGGATACGAGTTGACGTGGCACCTGTCGGGCCAACCGTTCCTGACAATGCCCGGCAAACTAACTGAGGCTGCGAGCCAGGTCGTTACCGAGCAGACAGGACTGACGCCCGAGTTATCGACCGGCGGTGGAACCTCCGACGGCCGCTTCATATCGCCTGCCGGCACGGACGTGGTTGAACTCGGCCCTGTGAACGCGTCGATCCACAAGATCAATGAGCACATCAAACTCGCAGACCTGCCGGTATTGACGTCGATGTATCAGAAGCTGATGGAGCGTTTACTTACCTAACGCGGACGTTCGTCCAGATCCCGAACAGCCCCAGGCCAACGATCCATATCAGCGTCCAGCCGGGCATGCTCAACCCCAGGAATACCCAGTCGACGGTGGCACATTCTCCGGATCCCTTGAATATCAAACTGAGCGCTTCCGCGAACGGAAAGCTGTCCATGATGTAATCAAAACCGGGGCCGCAGGTTGGCACTTCATCCGGCGGCAGTTGCTGCAACCAGACGTGGCGACCTGCGACCAGCGCGCCGGCCGCCGAGATCAGGCCAATGACTGACGCATAAATGCGGCTGCTCCAGCCAGGGGAATTGTGTACTCCGGCAATCAGAAAAAATATACCCATGCCGATGATCGACAACCGCTGAAACACACACAATGGGCAGGGCTCCAAAAGGAGTTGGTACTGTGCGTAAAGTGCATACGACATCAAGCCAGCGCATATCGTAAATCCGACCAGGTTCGATTGGCGTTTGCCAGGAATTTTCAATTTTCAATTACCGGGTTCAGTCTAGAATTTGTACTCAATATCGAGTTGCAGCCGAGTGTAGTCGTGTTTGTTGCCGCTGGAAATATCGACATCCGTAAGGATTAAAGTTCCGCCAAGAAAGAAGCTCTTTGTCAGAGCATACTTGGCTTTGAGCAGATGCCCTCTCGAATCAGTATTTCCGGCAGCGAAATCCGAGTCTGTGAATATTCCCATGGCGGCGTCAGCTCCAATGTCCATGAATGCCCATGAAAACTGCATCTTCCCCTGCTCTCTTGCCTTGCCGACTTTGATGCCAAGCGCGTAGGCGGTGTCTTCAATATCGACCTCTGTATTCTGCACCCAATTGGTAAACACCGTGATTGGCCAATTACCGATCGCGATTTCATATTGTGCGAAGACTTCGAGTAAATGGTAGCTAAAGAGGAAATTGCCTTCCGCATCGACACTATTACCTTTGGGACGGTCCCGATAAAAAGGCTTGTTACCAATTGTATTTGTGTAGTGGTAGTAGCCCGCGCCCGCCGTGAAAATGGCGCCATCGGCTACATCAAGTTTCACTCCCCCCTGCCCGGTATACAGCCAGGAATCATCGGAGCCCGACCGCTTGGCAACCACAAACCCACCGATCGAGCCAAAGAACCTGCCTGGCTGGAATGTCATCGCAACGCCTTCCGGATTCAGGTCACCATCCCAGATCAGCGGATTATCGCCAACGCGGAACATCGGGTTATTCATCGTCCCGCCATAGGCGTGCGTATGGTCGTTGGGCGTCCAGTCGACATAAGCGAGATCCAGTCGGATATCAAGGCTATCCTCGAAGTCCTGGTTTGCCGATACCGGGTTATCGCCGCCGCTGGCGAGTTGGATCACGGCCTTGAACTTGTCATTCGCTGTAGCAGACAAACTGAGACGAGCTCGATAACGTTCGCGCTCGCGATCGTTAAGATCCTCCTCTTCGATCGATTCGTATCGCAGTCTCAGGTCTCCGTTCAGCGCGAACGCGTCTGTCCAGCGACCGTCTTCCTGTGCGCAGACCTCGGAAGTCCACAGGCCCAACAAGAGTATCGCCGTCACCAAGGCAGGTGGCACCCAAGCCATTGATTTCATGATAGTTTCTCGATGACTATTTGCGGTGTAGGCGACTGTTGAAACGGTTGTTTCCGGTCTTACATGAGAATTTGCCGGCATGTTACCGTTTTATCCGGACAGCACAAGCAGGTTTTCATGATTGATTAGCTGCCGATTTGGCGCGGCTTCTCGGCAACTTTGGTTCTGATGTATGCCGGCATGAGATTTTCGGGTTCGATCGCCTCGCCGTCCTGACAGGCCCTTGTGCCCAAAGGAAGCAAATACACAGCCCTCGGGTAAGACACGTCGACGATTTCTGCTATTGCGGCGCGATTCAATTCCAGCAGCGATGGATATTTTGTCCAGCCTTTGCCAGCAGCATAAAGTTCCGGCGGCGATACGTTGGTGAGTTCGTCGATCTGTTCTATCGGTAGTATCAATTCATCGGTAACAGCAGCCGGCAGGCCATCACCGTCACTTCGGTATGTGCCAAGATAAACCTCGTTCATGTGCGCGTCCTGTGCGACAACCACTTCGGTCGCCGAATACGCATCCATAACCTCTGCTGCGATAGCGGCCATTGACGAGACGGGCACGATTTGCAGTCCGGAACCGAACGCCAGCCCCTGTGCGACCGAGGCTGCAATGCGCATACCTATAAAAGACCCGGGACCGTTACCCAGGACTATTGCATCCAGATCCTGCAGTTCGACGCCGGCGTCGTGCAGTAATTTCTGAATCATCGGAATGAGAATGTTGGTGTGTTCTTTCGCCCGAATGACATGTTTTTCGAATATGTCCTTGTCGGCCTGCACCGCGACGGAACAGGCGTCCGAGGAAGTATCAAGTGCAAGCAGATTCATCCCTCACCTACTGCCGCCTCGACACGCGCTTCGTGTTCGATAAGGAATCGTTTTACGTCCGAAAGTGCATCCGTTGACGTCATCGGTTCGAGGCATTTGAGGAACATGCCGCCGTAGTTCTTGGTCCTGATTCTCGGATCGCACAAGACTATTACGCCGAAGTCGTTCTGATCGCGCAACAGCCGGCCCGCGCCTTGCTTCAGTGAAAGCACCGCCTGCGGCAACTGGTGCTCGGAAAATCCGTTGCCGCCCTGACGCCGAATGTACTCGAGACGCGCCATCATCAGCGGGTCGGCCGGTGACGCGAACGGCAATTTGTCGATCGCGACGATCGTCAATGCCGGGCCGCGAACGTCAACGCCTTCCCAGAAACTGCCGGTGCCGAGCAATACCGCATTGCCCTCGCCGCGAAATCGCCGCAACAGATCGTCGCGCGGTGAATCGCCCTGAACGAGTAAGGTACGGCCTTTCAGTTTCTTGCGTCGCGACTTGAACCATTTCCTCGCCGCATTCAGTGCGCGATGGCTGGTGAAAAGGCAAAACGCACCGCCTGCGGTCATGTCGAGCAGCGGCACGACACTCTCAAGCATGCTTGCCGTGTGCTCCGGGTCTGACGGTTGCGGTAATCCGGGCGGAAGATAGATCAGGCCGTGATCGGCCAGCGCGTAGGGGCTGGGAAAGGTCAGGCCGGGTGCCGCCCCCAAACCCATGCGACTCGTGAAATGACTGAAATCGTCACCAACCGCCAGCGTTGCAGAGGTGAAGATCCAGGCCTGTCCGCTGGCGTTGATCAAACCGTTCAATGTCTGTGCGACGTCGAGGGGCGTCAGGTTGAGCCGAATGCTACGTGGATTGATGTCGAGCCAGCGCAGACCGTCCCAGGAATCGTCACTCGCCAGGACGCCGAGCTTTTCGATCACGGCAAGTAACTGCTCGTTGAGCTTGTCGATATCGATCGACGTGTCGACAAGCTCAGCTACGCCCGCCTGCAAGCTGGCAAGTGCGGCGCGCAAATCGCTCAATGGGCCACTGATTTCCGGCGAAACTGTTGCAAGCTCGTGCCTGCCCTCCTGCCGCGGTGCTTCGGCACGCAGCACACGGAGTGCAGTTTGTGCTTTGTCCAGCCGGCGATTCAGCTCAGGCTGACTGAGCGACAACATCGCGCCGCGCAGTTCGTCAAACAGGCGTTCCAACTCGCGACTGCCGACACTGATTCCGAAAAACTGCGCGGCAAGGTCGGGAATCTGGTGAGCTTCGTCCAGAATGATTGCTTCTGCGCCGGGCAGGAACTCGATGAAGCCTTCTTCCTTCAATGCCAGATCGGCGAGCAGTAAATGATGATTGACGATGACAAGGTCAGCCTCCTGGGCCGCCCGGCGCGCTTTCACTACGTAGCATTGCTGATACACCGGGCATTGCTTGCCGAGGCAATTGTCCGCCGTCGAGGTTACGAGTGGCCAGACTGTTGAGTCTTCCTCGACTTCCGTCAGCTCGGCACGGTCGCCACTGACTGTGCGATGACGCCATTCGCGAACAGCATTCAGGTCGTCCGCCACCGAGTCTGCGGCGGACTGTCCGGCCACGGTGTCGAGTCTTTGTATGCAAAGATAATTTGCACGGCCCTTGAGAAGCGCGGTCGTTACCGGCCTGCCAACGGCTTTACTAATCAACGGCAGGTCACGGTGAAACAGCTGATCCTGTAGGGCCTTGGTGCCGGTTGAGATAATGGTCTTTCTGCCGCTCTGCAATGCCGGCAGCAGGTAGGCAAAGGTTTTACCGGTGCCGGTGCCTGCTTCTACGATCAGTTGACCGGGCAATTGCAGGGTGTCCGCAACCGCTTCGGCCATCCAAGCCTGGCCGTCTCGCGGCTGAAATCCGGGCAATGCTTCTTTTAGTGGACTGTCGGGACCAAAGAATTCTGTGAGATCGTGCATATCAGCGGCACTATACCGTGACGGGAGAGCCTGTCTCAAAAATCCGCATGGCCGCGAAGCGATCTTTGCGGATTGCGATGCAAGAAGCGAGGAGTGCAGCGTGGTCGTTCCACTCAAGCGACGAGCGACGCCGCAGCGCGCCCGCAAAGTCGCTTCCCGTTCGGGTTTCAACGCACTGGCCCGGACTACTTTGTTGCGCGCCTTGCAAATGCGCTACGGCCATTCGACGAGGCGCGCGCCGTGTCTCCGAACCAGTGCGTCAGAAACGCGGCTCATGAGGGTTATTGAGACAGGCTCTGGACGTTTTTATCCGGCATTTATCGGCTCTGACCGGCAATTTTCCTGAGCGTGTGCTGATCGGCTTTGATCGTAAACTGTATGTATGGTCCCTGCGCCGTGTAGCGCGCGGCTGCAAAATCATTATCGTCGAAACCGAATGCGTTGTAGCCCAACGTTAACCACATGTTGTCGCGCAGGTTGTAGCCGAGACTTAGTCCGAAACCATAATCCATTACATCTGACTCATAGGAATGATAGATGCTGGTGTGCGCGCAGACGTCCCACTTCGGACCCAATGCACGCTGGTAGTCGCCGCCGATCAGGTCCGTGTAACCCGAGAACTCCAGGCCGTCGAAGTTGCTCTTCACATATTTGAAGGCGTATTGAAGCGAGATCTGGCTGTGCTCGCTCAGGCGACGGTTGGCATTGAAGTTGTTGATAAATCGCCAGCTCTGTTCGAGATTCGAGGATATGCCGGTTTCCTGGTATATCAGGTCGACGCGATCGAGGAATGACCATTGCCCGCCTGCCATTCGGTAGGCCCATCCGAACTTGAGATCGGCTGCCGTCGATTTGGAGCCGCTGATGTTTTCACTCGTGAACATCACCAGTCCGGCGGACAGGCTATGGCCCATCTGCGGTTCCCGATACCAGCCGGAGATCAGGGTCATGCGATCCTCACTGTCCGAACTTCGGTGCTCGATGCGTGTATTGGCGCTCCACAATTCGGCGTTGTACATGGCACCGGCGTACGCCGCCAGGAAGTCCTCGTTCAGCGATCCGGAAACCAGCTCACGGTCCGTATCGAATACTCTCGCGCCGGGGTCGACAATGGTATTCGTCTGATCTACGCCGACATCCATGTACCAGTTGTCGTTGATCTGGAACCCCTGAGTCAGACCGAGATTGGCGAACACTCTCGGCCCGTATTCCGTGCTTTCGTTGGTCACGGAGGTATTAACCTGTGCCCGGCTCCAGGGGCTTGCGCGCACGCCGACACGCGTCATCGTCGCATCGATGTCGCGGCTCGAGGAATCCTCCCATTCGGCGAACAGATCGACGCCGTCGGTCAGCCGATAATCCGCACCAATCAGCAGGCTGGTCGGGTAATCGCTGTTTTCGGCGTCTTCGTTGTTGGCAAAGCTGCTGTTGGCGCGAAGCGTGAGCCTGCCGCCAAACACGACCTGGCTCAAAGCGACCTCGGCGAGCTCGCTCGTGCGGGTCTCTCCGTCACTGAATGTATCCTCGGCGTAAGAGAGTCCGGTCGATGCCGTGAAGCCTCTATTCTCATAGCGGATCTGCCCGCGACCAAAAGTGCGATCGGTTCCTGTCTCGAGATTTCGTTGCACGGATCCTTCACCTTCGACGACAAACTGCTCGTTGAGGCGAATTCGAGCGTCGACGCCGGCTTTCCTGATACCGGCTTCCGCAGCCGACTGGTGGCCAAGGCCGAAGTTCTGTTCGATTTCGCTCGCAAAGGCGCGAATGTCGGTTTTTTCGCCTCGATGTTCCAGTGTCATCTGGTACGCGCTTGCCTCCTGATCGATGCCTCCGACATTGCGATTCGTGGTTGCGTACTCTGCCTTGATGAGCGTCGTGTCACTCGCCTGCCAACGGAAATCAACGCCGGACAAGTCTGCCTCGGCGCCCTGCTGACCTTCGTTGATGTGAGTAACGCCGACTTCCATCTTGTCGTTCGACGTCCGCAGTGACATGCGACCACCCGCGATCACATCTTCGTTTGCCGAAGCTGAACTCTCGTACTCGACTACGATGAATATCGGATTGAAGTTGGCGTCACGACTCGGCACTGGTTTCTTGAAATACAAGCTTCCGTCCAGCGTATCGAGGTTGTAGTCGAGGAAACGGCTCAGCGGGATGCTTTCCAGAACGCGGCTCGCGTCGAAGCGATCGCGGGTCTCGATCCGTACCTGTTCGCTGTTGGCGATGATCGGCGTACTGCTCAATCGGTAGAGCCCGGATGTGCCATCGCCGCGCAGTTCGTCGCGCAGGAACGACTGGTCGGTCTCGGCGGCGAAAACCGAGTAGCCGGCATTGTCGCCCTGATATTCGATCTTGAATCCGTTGAAGCGGCGTTGGTAGCGCGAAAGTTCGGTTACGGACAGCCCGGTTTCGAAGTCACCGAATAATGCTATGAACTGCTCACGCTCCAGTTTCACATAGAGTTTTCGCTGACTCGACGCTTCGTATCGTTGCTCGCTTTGATCGGCATACAGGGCGTAGAAGGCGTTGGGATCGACCTGGGTCTGGAAGCGATCCTTGTTGTCATGCCTGTCACTCTCGGAGTCGTAGGCCAGCGTCAGCAGATAGTCACCCTTGATTCTGCCTTTGGCGAAAAATGCAACTTTGGCGTCGTCGAAGTAACCATCCTCGAAGCCGGCATCGCCGGCCGCGACCTGATTGTCCGATAGCGTGTTGAATCCGACCGTGCCCTCGGCGAATCCGACCAGGATCCAGTCACGGGGCATGGCGCTGAGCCATTTGCGGATCTCCTGATGACGCAGCCTGTCGAACCTGAGTTGCAGCGTGACCTGGCCGGTTTGGGTGGTCGGCTCCAACTCGATCAACGCAATACCGTCGGGACCGACGCGGTAGATCGGCTCCCTATTCCCTACGCTGACCAGCTTGTTCTTGCGATCGTTCTGCACGTCCCACCACGAGCGATAGGGTGCACCAATCCTGAATGTGCCGATTGCACCGGGGCGCGATGGCTCGCCATACTTGTCGAACAATCGAACGGCGATGACCGGACGTGTCTTGCCGTCGGCCACCAGCACCGACAGTTCCTCGACAAACTCGCCCCGAACCGCAGCACCTGAGAAATGAATTTCTCGTTCGAGAACGGAAAGTATGCTTCCGTCCGGATTTCGGACCTCGACGCGCACCCAGTTGCTGCCATCGCGAAGATCAACGCCGCGCCAACGGGAAATCGAGATACCGGTTGCGTCGTCGGTCTGCGTACCTTCGAAATTAACCGGATTCACCGGATCGTTGTTCAGATAGGCAACGGCAGTCTGAGAAGGTCTGTGCTTGATCGAAATCTTGGTAACCGGTACCGCCGGCTGGTAGTCAGCCGTTGGCAGCAGCATTTCCACGCCCTGAGACAGACTGCCGATCTCCGGTTCGATCTCGGTTAGCAGCAATTCTTCGGCAGATAATTCGTCGGCCGATTCCTGCTGCTCCATTTCTGTGCCAGGCACCGCGCCAACTGTTTCGGCAATCTGCGTACCACTGGATGCCTTGACGACCTGCAAGGACGTAAGACGAGTCGCTCGCATGCCGCTCA
>Ga0255052_10001837_pt1 | contig 15642 bp, 11 predicted proteins | sample JV7_2_21_MG_FD_188632 | JGI IMG/M metagenome (GOLD analysis project Ga0255052, IMG submission 188632) | Seawater microbial communities from Jervis Inlet, British Columbia, Canada - JV7_2_21 | ecosystem: Environmental > Aquatic > Marine > Inlet | place: Canada: British Columbia | collected...
TTGCAAAATACTGTCGAAGCCTGCCAGACTGGTGCAGCGATGAAGTTTCAAGTACGGCGTCGAGCGGGAGATAATGCACTTGTTTCGGTCGTGCGACCACGGGCCAGCGTTGAGTAGCAACTCGCTGACCATTTCGCTAGTCCTGCATGTCCGCTTCTGGCCGTTTGCAGCCGGTCGCTGATCCAAGAATTTTCGCGCTTTGAGTGACCGCTATCGGTGAAAGCAGCCTATCGGACGCAATCTAATCGAGAAGTGTCTGTAGGGTCGGATCTGAATCATTACAGCTATCAGTCTGGCGGTAATTCCCACGTGTTCATGTTTTTGCGGTGATTTAGGTAAACCATTCCGTCATAGCGGCCATGTTCTATCCAAAGCTTTGCATCGTGAATTCCTGCCGCTTTCAGCTTTTGCACCATCACGCGCTTGAATTGCCGTGCTGTCCATTCAGAATAATATTCTCTTGACTGGACAAAGCCGCCCACGTCAGTAAATGTCGCCCAATATTCAATCCAGTCGTGATCGGACTCTGTCATCTGGATGCCCCTTGCTGAAAGGGATTATAGCGATATGGGCCATCCCTGGCCCTGATGTGTGAGGACTCAGATTTCATCGGAACTGACTGGCGCGTGACGGCCTGGAAGCAGCCATTGAGGTGGTACGATGGCGAGAGGCCGCAACCCAGAGCGGGCGTTCGACTCAACGCTTCTAAGACTGATTCTAGTTTAGGTACAACTCCGAATTGACGCGATTTTCTTGTCGGCGCATAAAGCTTCGTTACATCCGATAAAGGCAAACCTGACCAAAGTCAGGGACGCAATGCCACGGGTCCTCGCTTCCTCCGAGAAGCCACGGACGACTCCCCGAAGGACCCCAAGATCGCCGGGCTACCGCAGCGCCATGCAGATGGGCCACTTCTCCCTCATTTGCAGGGGGCGATTTTTACGAGACAAGGAGTAAACCATGTTCAAGATGACAAGAAAGGCTGGGATCACGCTGGGGCTCGGTTTGCTGGCGGCATGCACCGTGGCGCTGGCGGCGGATAACCATGGGTTGTTTAATCCTGGCGCTACAAATGTATTTGACCTGCCCAACGGCGGCCGCGTCGTGGAAGCCGCCTCGTCCGGTTTCAACATCATGGGCGACACCAATGATCCTTTGCACATGTCCAACATGGACTGCGACGGCACAACCGAGTCTGACGCGGATGGCAATACCGTACAGGGCGGCGGATTCTGCACGATGGCCGACAAGGATCATGATGCTATCTGGCTCTGGTGGGCGATAGATGCCGATGGCGGTACCTGGGGCGTATTTGCTGGCACCGGTAAGTATGAAGGTGCCACCGGGAGCGGTACCTGGGAGTTCGGCGAACTATGGCCGGACGGCAAGATTGAGAATAACTGGCGCGGCGACATCAACCTCAAGTAACGCGCCGCAGCAAGCCCCGCCCTCGTGGCGGGGTTTTCTTGGGTCGCGAAGGTCCGGTTCTGGCCGTTAGCCGCCGGTCGAGTGTCTAAGTTTTTGATGATCTGAATGGCCGCTCTTGGTGAAAGCGGTCATTGCACGTCAATAGTCAGGTGGCGGCGTTGCGCGCGCCCGGGCCGGTGTCCAGAAAGGCTTCTGCGCGCGTGTGCACCTGGCGACCCGGCTGTAATGGCGCAGTTCCTTTTGGTAATAAATTTCTGCCCAGAGCTCACCTTCGAGGTGCTCCGTTCTGATCATGGCCAGGGCGATGTTCGCCTTTACTGCGGGTGACCACATGGCCGACGTGACGTAGCCGATATCTTTCGTGCATCTCTTGTTCTTGTAGATGTATGAACCTTCGGCAGGTTTGTTGCCTTCGATATCGAGTTTGGTCAATGTGTATTTCGGTCCGCGTTGTTTCTCTTTCAACAGCGCACTCTTACCGCTGAAATGCGGCTTGTCGAAGTCGACCAACCAGCCAAGGTTCAACTCAAACGGCGTTTGATCGTGCTCGAAGTGCACAGTCCGGAGGGCCTCGTTGAATTCCATCGCGGGCATGATGAAGGCAGCTTCGAGCCGGGTCATATTGGTTGCGGCTTCGCCGAAGGGCTGAATGCCGTAATTCTCTCCCACGGCGTAGAGTTCATCCCACAGCTGCAGAGCGAGGTCGCGCTTGATCCAGAGTTCGTAACCAAGGTCCCCGGTAAAGCCCGTGCGCGAGACCATGAGTGTGTCACCTTGGAACGGGAAGTTCATGATATCAAAGGGTTTTGCGGTATCGATCCCGTCCAGCCCCATGGCCTTGAGCACGGCACATGACGTTGGACCCTGCAGGGAAAGCGCAGCCAACTCATCGGTGATATCCGTTACGGTGACATCATCGAAGCCGAACGCACTTTTTTCCAGCCATGCAGTACAAGGGCTGCCGCAAGTCAGCATGAACCTGTCGTCGGCCAGCTTGAATATTGTGCCGTCGTCGATCATGCGCCCTTCGTCGGTACACCAGACACAGTAGGCAACACGATTCAGTCTGAACTTTGTTACATCCCTCGTGACCATCCGGTTCAACATCGCTTCGGCATCACGACCCTGAATCTCGTATTTCTGCATCGGGCAAATGTCGTAGGTGGCGCAACTATTGCGGACACAAAAATACTCGTACTCTGCGTCGTAGTAATACTCGGCAAACTTGTAGCCGTTCCATGCACCCCAGGCATTGCGGATATTCAGAACCTCCGCCCTGGGATAGAAAGGAGATAGTTTGAGGCGTTCGCCGGCGTACGGGTCAGTCGTAGTCATAGTCTACTCATCGTAGAAGTCGTCCTCGGGAACAGAATTGGGACGCCGCAAATCCATGAGTATCTCGCGTGCCGCGTTCGCACCGCATACGGCGGATACGCCGCCACCCGGATGTGTCGATGACCCGCACATGTAGAGATTTCTAACCGGCATTCGGTACTGGGCATAGCCCGGGAACGGTCGGTTGAACAGCAGCTGATCGATCGTGAGTTCGCCCTGGAAGATGTTGCCTTCGGTCAGTCCGATTTCCTCCTGCATATCGAACGGCGTACGAACGTCCACGTGTACGATCAGGTCCTTGAAGCCCGGGCTGTAGCGCGCAATCTTGTCGATAACGGCCTGGCCGAACTGGTCGCGATCTTCCGGCGTCCATTGTCCGGTACTGAGTTCAGGCGGGCAGTACTGTACGAAATTGGACATCCAGTGTTTGCCGGGCGGTGCGACGGACGGATCCCAGGCGGACGGTATGACCCCCTCGACAAACGGATCCTCGGACCAGCGTTTGTGCTTCCAGCTATCGTAAGCCCGCTCCATGGTTTCCAGGGAGCCCGTGAAGCCTTGTCCACCGCAATTGATGTAGCGGTTGTCCGGCACACCCGTGAATTTCGGCATACCGGATAGCGCGATATTGACCTTGCCGGACGAGCCACGAATCTTGAACTTGTTAGCCTTGTCGTAGATGCCCTCCGGCAGGTCGTTCCTGTCCATGATGCGAGTAAACGTACGCTTCGCATCCAGGTTCGAGACGACAATTCGTGCTCTGATCTCGTCTCCGTTCTCGAGCACGACACCGACGGCCTTGCGGTTTTCGACCAGTACCTGCTTCACTGCGGCGTTGGTTCGAAGCTCGCCACCGTGTTCCTTCATCGCACCGGCAAGGGACTCTGATATGGCGCCCATGCCACCACGTGGCAGGCCCCATGCGCCAATGCTGCCGTCAACATCACCCATGACGTGATGCAACAAGATATACGAGGAGCCGGGCGAGTAGACGCCGAGCGCAGTACCGATAATGCCGGCGCTGGCCATCGCGGCCTTGATCAGGTCGTTTTCGAAATAGTCGTCGAGAAAGTCGGCCGCACTCAATGTGAAAAAGCGGACGTATTCGTAGATTTCCTTCTCGCCCATATTCCAGAGTTGCTTCGCAAAGAACAGCAACTCCATGATGTCGCGCGGTCGAAACGACGTTGGATCGGGCGGCGTGCGCATCAATGTCTTGCGGATGAGCTGCGCGTAACGAGTCAGGTCCGCCTGAAAGCGGTGCATTGCATCGGCATCGTGCGGTGAGTGGCGTTTTAGCTCGAGGTGGTATGCCTCTGCATCCTGGTAGGCAAACAGTCTTTCGTCCGTATCACCAAAGTTGACGGTACCGAGGTAGGGTACGATCAGCAGGCCGTGTTTGGCGAGGTTGAGGTCCCGGTGTATTGCCTGTCGCATCATGCTGCAGACATACGAATAACTGGAATACATCCAGCCCTCGTGAAATTCCTGGGTACAGGATGCGCCGCCGATGAAGTCGTTCTTTTCGAGTATGACGACGTCGAGGCCGGCCTTTGCGAGGTACGCGGCGTTTGCCAGCCCGTTATGACCTGCGCCAATGATGATTGCGTCGTATTTTTTCATCGCAGGATCTCCTGCGCGGCGTTGTGCCCGGCAGCACCCGTGATGTCGCCGCCCGGATGACAACCCGCACCGCACAGGAATAGTCCGGGAATTGGCGTGCCGTACTGAGCGGCCTCGTAGGTTGGCCGCATCATGAGCAGCTGATCCATCGCAAACTCGGTGTGATGCCAGTGGCCGCCCGTCACGTGACAGCTTTGCTCGAGATCCGCTGGCGTCAGAAACTCGGTGTGCAGGATTTGCTCACGAATTCCTGGCGCATAGTGAGAAAGAGTCTCGATGGCTCGCTCGCAGATCTGATCACGAGCGGCGTCGTTCCAGCCTCCCTTCAGGTTGTACGGAACGTACATGACATTCGCAGACAACACGTGCTGGCCATCAGGCGCCAGCGATGCGTCATGCACACTCGGAATCACGATTTCCATCACCGGTTTTGCAGGGAGCTCGCGGTGCTTGGCATTGTCGAAAGCAAACTCGATGGTGTCCATATCCGGCGCGATGATAATGCGACCGTCGCCACTCGCGAGTCCATCGAACTCCGGCAACTCGGTCAGTGCGAGGTGCAATTTCGCGACGTGGCCATTACAACGCAAGCGCCGAATCCGGTTCGTGAAGCCGATATCGAGATGCTCTACACCCACGAGGTTCAGGAAGGTTCGTTGTGGATCCGTCGCCGAGATAACGCGCTCTGCATCGATTTTCTCACCGTCAGCCAGTTGCACGCCTTTCGCGAGCAGGCCATCGGCACCGCCATCGATCAATACGCGGCTGACGGCGGTGTTGCATCTGATCTCGGTGCCCGCCGCGGTCGCCGCTGCAGACAAGGCCTCAACCAGTCCGTTGACTCCGCCGGCCGGTACACTATGAGCGCCCCTGGAGTCCGCGGCCATGCGATACAGCAGCAGGAGAACCGCGCTATTGGGCGATCGCGGTGCCAGTTTCGAACCAATGAGCCCGTCCCAGCACAACGTTGCCTTGAGAAGGTCATTGTCGAAGAACTCATCCATGAGGTCGCGGGCGGGAAGGGTGGCGATCCGCATGAATTCCCGCATATCGTTCTTGCCGATTCGGCGAATATTGAGGCCGATATGGGCAAAGGTCATCATGTCGCCAAGGCTGTTAGCGCCGATGCGCGGCATCGTCTTGTGCCAGAAGGGTTTCAGGACATCTGCAAAACGGTGCATCAGTCGCGTGTAGTCCTGATATGCGCCAGCGTCGTCGCTGCTGGTGCCGTTCAGGGAGCCCTGGTGCACGACGACGTGTTCTTTGTCGGAGCTCAAGCCGATGGTCGGCATCGGGTCGGAGGAGGCAGCAAATCCGTGCGACGCGAGTTTCAGATCGCTGGCGACTTTCTGCGAGAAGTGGCTGACCGATTGTGCGACTGAAGCGTGGAAGCCGGGATGGAACTCGCGGCTTGCAGCAAGCCCGCCAGGGCTTCCAGACGCTTCGAGTACCAGCACGCGCTGGCCGCTCTTCGCCAAATACGCAGCACAGACCAAGCCATTGTGTCCTGCGCCAATAATAATCGAGTCGTATCGAGCCATTTTGTCTCTCACTCGCTGCGTTGTTTGTTTACAGCAAATCTCTCATTTTGTAGTACAGCATGCCCAGGGCGATTATCTGGCTGCCCATCCATTGTGATCCCGGGAGCCTGAAGTGTTTCATGTCGGCAAACAGGTCGAATTTTTCCATCGTGCCGGCAACTGCGTCGGACATGATTTCGCTCATGACATGCGTGGCACTGACACCGTGGCCCGAATAGCCCTGGCAGTAATAGACATTATTGTTGATGCGGCCGACGGCCGGGACGCGGTTCAGCACGATACCGATCTTGCCGCCCCACTCGTAGTCGATCCGCACACCGTTGAGCTGTGGATAAACCTTGTGCATGCGGGGCAGGATGTACGACTTGATGTTGGCAGGTTCACGGCCCGAGTAGTTGCAGGCGCCGCCAAACAGCAGGCGCTTGTCGGCTGACAGGCGGAAGTAATCCACGATCTCGTTCGCATCGCAGGCAGAGAGGTCCTGGGGATTAATCTCATTGGCCACTTCGTCGGACAGGGGTTCCGTGGCGATGACGTAGCTGCCGGCTGGAAACACCAGGTTGGACAGGCGCTTTGGCTCCAGCAGGCTGTAGGCATTGCCGGCGAGGACGACAGAATCTGCCTCCACCACGCCAGTCGCGGTTTTCACCTTCGGGCGGTTGCCGTGCTCGATGCCCGTAACCGGCGACTGCTCGAATATCTGCACGCCGAGGCCGCGTGCCGCGCGTGCTTCACCAATGCAGAGATTCAGCGGGTGCAGGTGGCCGTCGCGGTAGCAGGCGAAGCCGCCGATATACGCATCCGTACCCAGCATGGCGCGAGTCTTGTCGCTGTCCCAGAGTTCATACTTGTAGGGGAAATTGTGTTGCTCACGCAGGGCCGCATAAGTCTCCAGGTCGGCCATCTGCCGTGGCTTCAATGCCGTTTCCACGAAGCCGCTTTTCAGGTCGCAGTCGATCCCGTACCTATCGACCCGGTCATAAATGATGTCATTGCCGCGCCAGCGGAGGTCCCAGCACATGTCGGCAATGCCGTTGCCGTGGCTCTTGCGGATCTTTTCCAGTCCGCTGATGCCGTTGATAAGATGCCCGCCGTTTCTGCCGGATGCGCCCCAACCAACCCGGTTACCTTCGACGAGTGCCACGGAATAGCCGCGTTCGGCCAGGTCGAGGGCAGTGGATACCCCCGTAAACCCGGCGCCGACCACGCAGACATCCGCCGAGGTACTACCTTCGAGCACCGGGTAGTCGGTGATCTCGGTGGCCGTGGCGGCATAGTACGAGCCGGCGTGTTCCTGCTTTTGATTGATTGCCTTCATCAAGGCCTTTGAATTCAGCACTTATGGTTTTATTTAAATCGACTGATCGATATAATACAGGTATAGTGGCCGAAGTCAAGGCGGGGCCAAGCCAGGAACGAAGGAATACCGGCATGCCGAAAGTTGTAGATCATGATCTCCAGCGCGTGAAATTTGCCGAAGCGGCCATGAGCCTGATCGCACAGCACGGCCTGGAAGGGGTGACCATGCGAGCGGTGGCGGCCAAGGCGGGGCTGTCGTACGGCTCGCTGTTCCACTATTTCAGCTCCAAGGACGAGTTGCTGATGCACGTCGTACAGCACACCGCCTTGCTCCAAACCAGGCGGGTCAACGAGTTCACGAGCCAGTATTCTGGTCTGAAAGCCCTGGAGCACCTTTTGTGCGATGACGCGATCATCACCGAGTCCTCGAGAGATGACTGGATGGTCTGGGTGACATTTCTGTACAAAGCGGCGTTGCAGGAATCTTTCGCCGAGATGCATGCGGACCTGATTGACGGCTGGCTGGCGAGAATCAGGCGTTTGCTGACAGACGCTCAGGAAGCCGGGGAGATCCGCCGGTCGCTGGACGTCGACTTCGAAGCGAAGGCCATCTGGGCGTATTCGGCCGGGATTGGCCAATTGAGCTTGCTGCATGCCGAGTTGTTGCCGGTCGATGTGCAGAAGCAGTTGATATCCGCTTATCTCGAGAAGCTGAGCGGGACTTTGGATGAATCCACTGGGCAGGGTACGTTAATCAGCAGGTAAAGCCTAAACCCAACATATCCAGAAACTTAAGCCATAAGCCACGCTTACCGCCGTTTTTGTCGGCTTTTATCAGTGCTTTTTGAGTGAACTTCACACCAAACCACCGGAGAGGTTCCGGGGCCCAGGGCAGGGATTTCCTGGTCACAAACTGCATTTTGAGCACATCAGATGGCTCGTAACCTAGCAATTCAATACCGATACGAGCACCAAAACGCGACGCGCCAACACCGTGACCGGTATAGCCAACTGACCAGGCTAGACGACCATCGTATGCCACGCCAGGCACCATGCAGAAGCGTGTAGACGTTGCAATAATGCCTCCCCACTGATGAGAAAATTTCACATCATCCAACTGTGGGAACATCTCGAAAAATTCTAACGCCAACTGTTCAAAACGGGCAGTGGCATCCATAAACTTATCGTCGATACCGTTATTAAAGTAATAACGAACGGCACCACCCCCACCCCAGGTGATGCGGTTGTCTCTTGTTAGACGGAAGTAATGGAACATATTGACGTAATCGGCCAGGGCGTGGCGTGATGTCTTGCCCCAGGAAATTCGGTCCAACTGCTCATCAGTTAGAGGCTCGGTCGCAATTTGATAATCCCATACAGGAATAACCGAACGGCGAATTCGACCAATCGTGCTCGTGTAAGCATTCGTAGCCAAAAGAACCTTGTCGCTGTGAATAACACCGTTTTCGCAGTTGGCTCGCATTGCTTCTTTGCCGACCGGCTCAACGCCAAGCAATTTAGTGCCTTCAAAAATACGAACTCCAAGTTGATTGACGAGCACGTCTCTTAAACCCCAACACAAGCGAGCGGGGTCGATGACACCGTCCTGACCGCCACGTTCCCACATGCCGGCAAAAAACGTTTCTGAGTTCACCTGTTCGCGCACAGCGTCTTTATCAAACCAAACGACATCGTCACCTGCGGCTTTTGCTTCCTGGTACTTCGCGTGCAGTCTCTCTGCTGACTCAGGATCCAGGGCGACATACATCTCACCCGTTTTTTCATAGCGGGCATCGATGTTGTAGCGTTCGAGAGTTTCGAGAAACTCTCGCATATTCTGGATGCCCAACTCCTCCAGACGCTCGGCCTCATCGGGGAACCGATGCTCTGTGTTGGTCTCGGTATGGGCCAAAGTCGACGACAAAAAACCACCATTACGCCCGGAAGCACCATCGCCAATAAAGGTTTGCTCGATAAGAACAATATCCACATCGGGCTTGCGTTCTTTTGCCTGCATTGCAGCCCAAAGACCCGTGAAGCCGCCCCCTACAATGAGCAATTCACACGTTTCATCCGTAGTTAATGGCGCCAGCGGCTCAGGCATAACGTCGGGATCGTGCCAAACCGGGCGGACTGCAGCATCTTTTAGTGCTTCAACGTGCTTTTCCATACGTTTTTCTCAGATTACAGTGAACACAAACAAAAAGGCCCTCGATTAATGAACTAAGTCGAGGGCCTTTTTATAACGTACATCAACATCAATATTGGATCGCTTTCAGTTCACAATACTCGTGTAATCCTTCAACACCGAATTCTCTGCCATTTCCGGACTCTTTGTAACCACCAAACGGTGCCTCATGATTCGGTTCCGCGCCATTAATGGCACATTGCCCCGCTCGAATTCTCCTGGCTATAGCTGTCGCCTTGTCCTTATCGCCTGCCCATACTGCTGAGGCCAGGCCATAGGGTGTATCGTTTGCAATATCAACCGCCTGATTAACGTCCGAATACTTGATCATTACCAGAACAGGTCCGAAGACTTCTTCCTGCGCTATGGTCATGTCATTCGTGACATCAGCGAAAACGGTCGGTGCAACATAATTGCCAGTGGTCAATCCTTCTGGCATATCAGTCCCACCTGTTACTAAACGTGCCCCGTCGGAGACGGCCTGACTAATATGATCAAGCACCGTTTGTTTTTGTCCGGCAGATGACATAGGCCCTACAAAAACCTTTGGATCGGTTGGATCACCAACGACCAATGCTTCTGCTTTGGACTTCGCGAGTTCGACCGCCTCGTCATACTTCGATTCATGAACAATCATTCTGGTCAGCGCATTACAAGTCTGACCGGTATTTACCATGACATCGTTGATTCCAAAATCTATTGCGGCATCCAAATCGGCTTCTTCGGTAATAATGAACGGCGACTTACCGCCCAATTCGAGACAAACCCTTTTTACATCCGGTGCCGCCATATTTGATACTTGTACACCCGCTGAAGTCGACCCTGTAAATGTCACCAAATCGATATCCGGATGTGAACTCAGGGCCCCGCCAATGTCTCTGCCACTGCCATGAACCATGTTGAATACGCCCGGTGGCAATCCAACCGCGTCACACATTTCCGCAAATATAAATAAGTGGCTCGGCGTCTGGCTCGCTGCTTTCACCACCATGGTGCAGCCTGCTGCAATGGCTGGGGCAACTTTTCCGATCATCTGCCAGATTGGATAATTCCATGGGTTGATCATGGAACAGACCCCGATCGGTTCCTTAACGACAACTGAGTTGCCGATTTCTTTACTCTCTTCCATATGTTTGGCCTTATTGGCGAACGACTCGCAAATAATGGCCAAAGGATCTACCTGGAACGTAGCTGCATTTTGAATTGGCATTCCCAATTCATCGATAATTGTCTGGGTCAGATCAGCATTTCGTTTTTCACCCTCTGCCGCCAGTTTTCTCAAAAAATCGGCTCTTTCAGCTGCAGAAGTCTGGGACCAGGAAGCAAACGCATTTTTGGCTGCACTGACTGCGGCATCGACATCTTCGGCATTGCCATAAGGCACCCTGGCTGATATTTCGCCAGTCGAAGGATTGATAACGTCACTCGTTCCCTTTCCAATCGGCTCTACCCATTGGCCGTTGATATAGAATTTGTCGTACGTTCTCATAATCGTCCCTTCCTGATATTTCGAATTTTGCAGAACCACAGACTATAATTTAACAGACTCTGGAAACTACGTTAATGCTCCCTATACGCACGAGCACGCGAGCGTGTTGCGTTTGGTAGGATGAGCGACCCCAATATTCAATTTTCGGAATTCACTAGGCTTTTCAATCCGTTCCGGGTGACCATCTGCAATGACTCGCGATCCGCGATATGACATCTTGTTTGAACCGGTGCGCATTGGGCCCGTGCAGGCACCCAATCGCTTCTACCAGGTACCGCACTGCAACGGCATGGGTTTTCTGCGCCCCCGCATGGTGGCAGAAATGCGCGGCATCAAGGCTGAAGGCGGATGGGGCGTGGTGTGTACAGAGTATTGTTCAATTCACCCCAGTTCTGATGACTTGCCTCAACCCTATGCCAGTTTGTGGAATCAGGCCGACATCAAGACGCATGCATTGATGACCGAGAAGGTGCACGAATTTGGTGCCCTGGCGGGGGTGGAGTTATGGGCCGGCGGGGCTGGCAGTGCGAATCTGATGACGCGGGAGGTAGCGCTGGGCGTCGGTAGCATGCCAAACCAGAAGAGCAATCCATTTCAGACCCGGGCCATGGATTTGCAGGACATCCGCAACCTCCGCCGCTGGCATCGAGAGGCAGCACTGCGTGCCCGGGAAGCGGGTTTTGACATCGTGTACGTCTATGCCACGCATTTTTATCTCCTCGCCCAGTTTCTTTCCCCCATGCTTAATCAGCGCACCGATGAATACGGTGGATCGGTGGAAAATCGCGTTCGCCTGGTGCGCGAATTAATTGAAGAAACCAAGGATGCGGTCGGAGACACTTGTGCGGTCGCAGTGCGTATGGCAGCCGATGATGGCACCGGCACAGCCGAGGAGCCGGTTTCAGAAGAACGCCGGGAGATGTTCAGTATTCTGGCTGAATTACCTGATCTCTGGGACGTTAACGTATTCAATTACGAACACGAAATGGGTGTGTCACGTTTCGTCCAGGAAGCTTCCCTGGAAAAAACGATGCACTACGTCAAATCCGTCACCAGCAAACCTGTTGTAACCGTGGGGCGATTTACGTCTCCGGACACCATGGTCTCCCAGATACGCCGGGGCATCGTGGATTTTATTGGCGCGGCCCGTCCTTCCATTGCTGACCCATTCTTGCCGCGCAAAATCGAAGAAGGCCGTACGGAGGAGATTCGAGAATGTATCGGATGCAATATCTGCTACTCCGGCGATAGCCTGGGTGTACCCATTCGTTGTACGCAGAACCCGACCATGGGTGAGGAATGGCGCCGGGGATGGCATCCGGAACGAATCCAGCCCAAGAGCAGCGATGCCACGGTACTGGTAGTCGGGGCGGGCCCGGCAGGTCTCGAGGCAACCCGGGCGCTCGGTCAGCGAGGTTACAACGTCATGCTGGCCGAGGCTTCAACGGAGCTCGGGGGGCGTGTCGCCCTGGAATGCCGATTGCCAGGTCTCGCTGAATGGGGACGCGTAATTGACTATCGGGTGCAACAGATTCAGACCATGCCGAATGTCGGTGTTTTTCTGGACAATCATCTGAGTGCAGAAGATGCACTGAGCATCGCTGCGGAACACATTGTCGTCGCAACCGGATCCAAATGGCGTGCCGATGGCTTCGGCCGTTACCACAATCAGCCGTGTCCAAACCTGGGGCCCACTGAACAGGTTTTCACACCAGGCGACATTTTCATGGGCCGCATGCCGCGGGGCAAGGCATTGGTATTTGACGATGATCACTACTACATGGGTAGCGTCCTGGCCGAGGCACTGGTGGCACAAGGCGTTGAAGTGTGTTTCGTCACGCCGGAAAACCTGGTATCCGCATGGGGAGTGATGACTGATGAGCAATATCAGACCCAACAACGTCTTATTGAACTGGGGGTACAGATAATCACCGCTCATGGCCTGGACGAATTTGACGGTTCCAACGCCTGTTTGAGCTGCGTCTATAGCGAGCGAACCCGTGTAGTTGCGGCAGACGCCGTAGTGCTGGTCACTACGCGAACCCCTGTGGATAGCCTCTATAAGGAGATTGCCGGGAAGATAGAATCAGGTACCTCAGGATCTGCCCCTACACTGCACAAAATTGGTGATTGCGATGCACCTGCCATTATCGCCGCTGCCGTCTACGCGGGACATCGTTATGCACGGGAATTAGGAGCCGATATGGAGCAAAGTGATGTTGTCCGCCAGGACAAGCTGTTTGATCCGGACTGAAATCGAGATTCCAGTCATTCGGGGACCACATCACTAGCATAAAGATTTATAATTTCAGTCGAGGTGAATTGAAATAACGTTCTATCAGGGGTCAAAAATGTCAGAACAAGCGAAGTTAAGAGATTCTGCCGATGGTGCACGGCTCAGATCAGTGCCGGAGCAACCCAAGAAACTAAAATACTGTGTGAATGGTGAGTGGCTCACATCCAAAACCGAGACTTATATGGACTGCTACAACCCGTCCACGGGCGAGGTGATTGCTCAGGCCCCACAATGCACAGCAGAAGAAGTGGAATCAGCAGTCGCGGCAGCCAAGGCGGCTTATCCGGGGTGGTCTAATACGTCTGTGGTTAGGCGTGTTCAGGTATTGTTTAGGCTAAAAACACTACTTGAAGAACACCTCGATGAATTGACTGAGCTTTTGGCCAGAGAAATGGGAAAGGCCTGGGAAGAAGCAAAGGGAGACGTCCTAAAAGTAATTGAAGTCGTCGAATTCGCCTGTGGTATGCCTCATCTCATGAAAGGCGAGTCACTGATGGATTGCAGCACGGATTATGATACGACTATGTATCAACATCCAGTTGGTGTATTCGCTGGAATCGCCCCCTGGAATTTTCCCGCGATGATCCCCCAGGGTTGGATGGCTCCGATTTGTATCGCCACTGGAAATTGTTTTGTACTGAAAGCCGCCAGTTTTGTTCCTCAAACATCAATGCGAATAACGGAGCTTTGGTATGAGGCGGGACTCCCCAAGGGCGTTTTGAACATGGTCACCACCAGCCGGAATGAAGCGGAAATTCTACTCGAGCATCCTGATATCGCTGGTGTTTCATTTGTTGGCTCAACTAAAGTTGGTCAGCACATTTACTCGACGGCCGCCGCCAATGGCAAACGCGTTCAAGCCTTGACTGAAGCGAAAAACCACGCCCTGGTATTGAAAGACTGTGTGCTGGAAAGGACAGCCAGAGGAATTGTCAACGCCTTCTGTGGTTGTGCCGGTCAACGGTGCATGGCGCTTCCGGTGATTTGTGTTGAAGAAAGTATTGCCGACAGCCTGGTTGACTATTTGGTGCAATTCTCCTCCGAACTAAAATTGGGACCGGCCTATGAAAAAAGCACTGGCCTTGGACCGCTGGTGAACGAGGGACATATGAAGTATGTCAGCGATTGGATTCAAAAGGGTGTTGACGAAGGGGCCAAGCTCGTTCTTGATGGTCGAAACCCTGAAGTGCCGGGATATGAAAGTGGATTTTATGTTGGACCAACGATTTTTGATCACGTGACTGAGGAAATGGCGGTTGGACGGGATGAAATCTTCGGGCCTGTTATCTGCGTAAAACGCATCCAGAACTTTGAAGAAGGGCTGGAAATTTCGAACAACAGTGAGTTTGCCAATGGTTCGGCGATTTATACTCAAAGCGGCCATTACGCCCGTGAATTTTCCAAACGAACTCATGCTGGCATGGTTGGTGTGAACGTTGGTATTCCAGTACCTCTTGGGATCTTTGGTTTCACTGGACAGAAAAAATCATTTTTTGGTGATTTACACACCATGGGAAAAGATGGTGTGAGGTTCTTTACCGAACTGAAGTGTGTCACCACTACCTGGTTTACGGAAGAAATGGCCTCGGACAAGGTTAATACCTGGGACGGAACCATCGAAATCGAAGCAGACGACTGAGATCTTGATATTTGGCGTAACCAGCCCAGGCTAGGTCTTCATTCGACTGGATGAAGGGTCATAAAAGCCCTTCAATGAGGCCTGCGCACTGAAGCGCTCTTTGGCAATCTCGATCTCGAATGTTGCTGCCTTTATGCGGTCCGCGGTCAACTCGGGCGCCGCGACATACCCCATTCCAATTGCCGCCCCCAAGCTATGGCCGTACATACCGGAGCTCAGGTAACCCACAATATTCCCGTCCATGACAATCGTTTCATTGTGGTAGAGCAGGGGTTCCGGGTCATCCAGTTTGAATTGCACTAGTCGCCGGTCCGGCAAGCCCGCAGCTTTTGCCTGCAGAAACGCATCGCGTCCCATAAAGTCGCCAGCATCGGGTTTGGCCGCAAAATTGAGTCCGGCCTGGAACAGGTTGTCCCCGGCACCAATATCGTGGCCCCAGTGACGGAACCCTTTTTCCAGGCGCAGGCTGTTAACTGCGTGCAAGCCAACGTTCCGAATATCGAACTCCGCACCAGCCTGTTGCAATTCAGCGAAGACCTTGGTGGTCTCGCCAGCAGGCACAAAGATTTCCCAGCCCAGTTCGCCCACGTAGGAAAGACGCTGCAACCACACTTCCACACCAGCGACATTGGCGTACCGCCCGAGACCGAGAGCAAAGCCCTCGGCACTGACATCGGTTTCGGCTATCTTTTCCAACACGGCTCGTGCATTGGGCCCCTGTAACGCCAAACAGGCGTAGTCGGCGCTGATATCACGCAACTGCACATCCCCATGCAGATGTTTCCTCAAGTGCCACGTGTCCTT
>Ga0255052_10001838_pt1 | contig 15638 bp, 13 predicted proteins | sample JV7_2_21_MG_FD_188632 | JGI IMG/M metagenome (GOLD analysis project Ga0255052, IMG submission 188632) | Seawater microbial communities from Jervis Inlet, British Columbia, Canada - JV7_2_21 | ecosystem: Environmental > Aquatic > Marine > Inlet | place: Canada: British Columbia | collected...
CAATACCTGGCCGAGCAAGACCAGGGTCACGATGACCGCTGCCGCCTCGAAATACACCGCAACATGTCCGTTGACATCGCGAAACGCTGCCGGAAACAGATCCGGTAACAGCACGGCAACGACGCTGTACCCGTACGCGACGGCGACCCCGAGGCCAATCAACGTGAACATATTGAGATTGAGTGTCACGATCGATCGCCAGGCACGTACGAAAAACGGCCGGGCGCCCCATAACACCACGGGAGCGGCCAACAACAGTTCCATCCAGGGGCGAACGGCGGCGGGCAGGATGGCACTCACGGGCTGTCCCGGCAGCAAGTCGCCCATGGCGATGAGAAAGACCGGGACCGTAAACACCAGGCTCACCCAGAATCGCCGGGTCATATCGATCAGTTCGCTATTATCCTCCTCGTCCTCGGTCACGACGACGGACTCCAGTGCCATGCCACAGACAGGACAGTCGCCCGGCTCATCGCGAATAATTTCCGGATGCATGGGGCAGGTGTACTGCCGGGACGGGGTGGCGACAATGACGCGCTCCAATGCCATTCCGCAACTCGGACAATCACCGGGCTCATCTTGAATAATTTCCGGATGCATGGGACAGGTGTACTGCCGGGACGGAGTGGCCACGATGATGCGATCCAATGCCATGCCGCAAGTCGGACAATCACCCGCCTGGTTGGATTCGACCTCGGGATGCATCGGGCACGACCATACCGCGCTCATGACCCGACTCCCTGAAGTTCCGCCAGGATCGGACAGTCCGGTCGTGAATCGGCATCGCATCGTGCGGCCAGGTCCTCCAGCGTATCGACCATGGATTGGAGTTCCTCGATTTTCCGGCGCAGCTCCTCAACGTGGGCCAACGCGACTTTCTTGACATCCGCGCTGCTGCGCTGACGGTCTCGCCAGAGCGCTAGCAAGGTGGCTATCTGGGGAATAGAAAAACCAAGCTGACGGGCACGGCGAATGAAATGCACCGTGTGCAAGTCGCGTTCTTCATAGACACGATATCCCGCGTCGCTTCGCTTGGCCGCATCGATGAGACCAATCTGCTCGTAATAGCGAATCCGCTTGGCCGAGACGCCTGCCGAATCGGCCACTTGTCCAATATGCATCCCTTGATTTCCTATTCGTTGCTCACGCTCAGCCTACACCTTCCCATTATGGGAAGGTCAATAGGAAATCAGGGGTCGGGTCCCGAGGGAAAGGGGGGGGAAACCGCTTCGGCATTAATGGCGCAGGGGGCCATATCTGGATCGTCGACGGCAAAGGCGTTGGGCGCCAGCCCACCGCTGAGGTTGTCATCGTCGACATGCTGGGCATTTATGCGGCGACCTCAACTTCAAACGAATTAATAAGGGCTCCTGGATTTAACACTGGATCATAGGTCGACCAATATTTGCGGATTCCGGGCCGTCCAATTGAAGCATGCTAAAGCACGTAGTCGGTGAGCGATACCGCCGACAGTGTTCCCGTTAGGGCTCCGATTGGACTCCAAAAAGCAACAACCTCTTCTATTCTGCCACGGCCAGGGCGTCATAGACTGATGTACAATAAAGGCGGCGCGTGGCGGCATGTTAACTGTGGCGCGAGGCTCGGGGGGAACGTAATGGATTTGAAGCGCAGACGGGGTTTGACCCCCATAGAATCGGCGTATCGCTCGAATTCGGGGTCGCTAAAACGTTTTTTGCGACGCTTTTTCGCGTGTACGGCTGACGTTGAGGACATCATGCAGGAGGCGTTCCTGAAGGCCTACGAAGCGGAACACGTGACCGAGATCAAGCAACCGCGTGCGTTTCTGTTCAGGACCGCCAAAAATCTCGCGATCAACGAACAGGCGAAGCGTCGAAATCGCCGCACAGACGCAGTAGCGGATTTGGAGGCGCTAACTGTCTTGTTCGATGTGCACGCAGACAGCCGTGATGAACCCGAGACGCAAGTACTGATCCAGGAACAGTTGGTGTTGGCGCGAAGTGCTATCGATGAGCTCACGCCGCGCGTACGCGAGGTATTCGAACTACGCAAGGTTTATGGCCTAAAACAAAGGGAGATCGCCGAGCGCCTGGGGATTTCCCAAAGCACAGTCGAAAAGCATATCGCCAAGGGACTGACAGACATGACCAGGCTGAAAAATGCGCTCAAGTCTCGTGCCGGATCAGAGACATGATTGAACGGGTTATTGACTTTCCGGATCGTGCGCGCCTCATGGAGGAGGCGGCCGCCTGGGTTGCAAAGCTCGATGGCGGGGAGTTAACCGCCGACGACCTACGTACACTGCGCGCTTGGTCACAGCAGAGCCCCCATCACCATGCCGCGCTCGACGAGATGGCGGAGCGCTGGGACTGTCTCGATGTGTTGGCCGTGTACCGTGACCGGCTGGACGCGCCGGCTCAATCGTTTATGCGCAACAGCTGGCTATCCGCTGCGCTGGTGGCAGGCCTGGCAATGCTAGCCGTGGCCCTCTGGTTCACCGTCGACCCAGCGGCAATCGACATAACAGCGCAAAACGCGACCTACGCCACTGCAGTCGGCGAGCAGCGGGACATTACGTTGCCCGATGGAACGACCCTGCGCATCAACACGAACAGCCGTCTGAGAGTAGCCTACACAAAAGAGGGTCGAACGGTGCGTCTGTATCATGGAGAAGTTTTCTTCGAGGTAGTCAGGTCGGCCGACTGGCCGTTCGAGGTGGATACCGGCAACGTCATGGTGACGGCGGTGGGGACTGCGTTTGCCGTGCGGATCGAAGCAAACAATGTGGTTGAGGTCAACGTCACCGAAGGCCGGGTTCGGGTCAGCACCCATGCCACTCTACCTGTCGACGACTCGCCAGGCGCTGAGTCGAACGCATACACTGCAGAACTGAACGCCAGGCAACAGGTGAGATTCGATCAAGTTATCGGATCAGTTCAGACTCTGGAACGGGCCCAGCTCGAGCGTGAACTCTCCTGGCGCGACGGTATGTTGATTTTCGATCGCCAGCCGCTGGAGCAGGTCGTTGCTGAGGTCAGCCGTTACACACCAGTGAAGATCGTCATTACCGACCCCGTTTTACGGCGGCTAGAGTTCGGCGGCTACTTCCCGACCGGTGATACCGAGGCCTTGCTCAATACACTGGAAGGTAACTTTGGCATCCGTGTCGATCGCGTTCAGCCAGGACTCATTTATCTGCGAGCCGCGGTGCGGTGATGCGGATACTCCGGGCGCGGAGTTGGCGGGGGCCACCAGTTTTTCACATCAGCATGGCGGATTTTGCGATGGTCGCCTGTCATATATTGTCGAGTGCCTTGAGGGGGAACGAGAAAGCTAGTTTCCTCGGCTTGACGCGGCCAAATCCATTACGATCACGCCGTAAGTCGACCCGCTGGATACTGGCCATCGTGTTGGCCCTGGGTTGTCTCAGCGCGTCAGGTGAAACGCTTACCTACAATTTTGACATCCCCGAACAGCCAGTCGGCCAGTCTCTTACCTTACTCGCGCAGCAGGCCGAAGTGGCGTTGCTGTTTTCCTTCGACGAGGTGCATGAGGTCACCACCATTGCGGTGGTAGGTGAGTACACCTTGGAGGCCGCCTTGGCGCAAATGCTGGCCGGGACCAACCTCAGAGGTGGAGTCAACAGCCATGGCGTGCTGACGGTCACAACTCGGCCGCCGGACGCGCCAGTCGAAGGGGAAACGAAAATGGCGAGTCAGATCGAGAATAATTCCACTGTCAAGCGCCAAGGGTTGCTTGGTGTCCTAGCGGCGGTATTCAGCGTGGGCGCTAACGCGCAGGAACCGGCGAATACTGGTGAAGAAGAGGTAATCGAAAATATTGTCGTTACTGGCTCGCGCTTGATTCGCCGAGACCAGAACGCTGTGAGTCCCATTGTGACGATCGCAGCTGATGCATTTCATACGACTCCCCAAGTGACGGTAGAAGGTACCTTGAATGAATTTCCGCAACTTGTCGCAGCCAATACTTCGCAAGTCGGCATCGGCGGTGGATCCGGCGTATTAACCGCCAATCTTCGTGCGCTGGGTCCCTCCCGAACGCTTGTCCTGGTAAACGGCCGTCGTTTCATTCCCGGAAGCAATACGGGCTTTGTGGACCTAACCGCGATTCCCAGTGCACTGGTGGAACGCGTCGATATCGTCACCGGAGGGGCGTCGGCAGTCTACGGCTCCGACGCAATTGCAGGAGCAATCAACTTTGTACTCAAGGATGACTTCGACGGATTTGCACTAGACTATTCCTATGGGCAGTCCACACACGGCGATGCGGACACTCACCAGGTCGAAATAACCACAGGAGGAAATTTTCACGATGACCGCGGCAACGTTGTCGTTAGCGCGTCCTACACTGACCGAAAGATCATCTTCTCTCAAGATAGGCAGCCAACGAGCACTGCTCTATTTGAAAGCCCAGATGGCTTCATAGTTGGCGGTTCAACGGCGATACCGGGCTCCATCCTGCGGATGCCTATACCGACAATACAAGGTTTGCAGGGTCTCGACTGGGTCTTGGCGGATGGAACCATCGTCACTGACGACCCATGCGGAGTTGTACTTGGTCTTAGGTTTGACGAAGCCGCGAATCCACAGCCATTCTGCTTGTTTGAAGACGCATTCGACTTTGCACATGGAAACGTGATTAGGAGGCCATTGGAACGCTGGCAGTTTACTGCGTTGAGTCATTATCAACTTACGGACCGGGTCGAGTTCTTCAACGAAATATTCGTTGTGAACAACCAAAACGCGTTTTCATGGGCCCCGTGGGCAGGAAATTTGGAGACCTCAGGGGCGGGGCGCAACGTATTTCTTGTGCCCTCATACGCTACGAATCCCATAGTGCCTGAGCCCGTAAGGCAACTATTTCTGGACAATCCTGCCGTGTTCGATCCGAATAGCGATGGCACGGCGGAAATCATTGCGGGCGCGCGCCGCTTTGAGGAGCTCGGATTGCGACGCAATAACTACGAGCGCCAATCCTACGGGGTGACAGCCGGATTAAAAGGGGACTTTCAAATTGACAATGGCTCTTCTTGGTTCTGGGATACCTATTACATGTCTCAAAGAGCCAGAACTGACGAACTGGCAATTGGATATGTTTCGAGCCTGCGATTAGCACTTGCCTCTGATACAGTTATCAATCCGGTGACCGGTGAGACCGAGTGCCGCAATCAGTTCCTTGGGTGTCAGCCGGCAAATGTGTTTGGTGTCGGATCTCTGTCCGCAGAGGATGCAGAATTCTTGGCGCCGCCGGGCGGCGACACAACAATAGTCGAACGTGACATGGCCGGCGCTAGCGTGTCTGGCGAAGTCTTTAATCTACCAGCTGGGAAGGTTGCCGTTGCATTTGGTGGTGAATGGCGCGAAGAGAGTTTTGAATTTCGGCCCAGCGCGGGGGCAGCTGCAGGTGAATTCGGTGATCCGACGCCGCCGAACGCAGGTACCTTCGATGTTACGGAGTTTTTTGCGGAAGTGCGTGTTCCAATCTTGAGCGATGTTCCGTTCGCAAAATTGCTCGATCTCGAACTAGCCGGACAATTGTCAGACTACAGTACTGTCGGTTCCACCGAGTCTTGGCGGCTCGGGCTTCAATGGCGCCCCATAGACACGATTCTCTTCCGCGCTGCTCGCAGTGACGCCATACGTGCTCCAAATCTGAATGAGCTATTCCTTACACCGGGTTTCGCCGGGGGGCAAGGAGGAATCGATCCTTGTCGGGCAGATCAAAACCCAACAAACGAGGAGAAGCAGCTTTGCGTTGAAACCGGTATTCCGGCAAACCTGATTGATACTTTCGTACAAACGGAAATCAGCTTCTCAACAAAGGTGGGCGGCAATGTAAATTTGGGCGAGGAAACTGCCGAAACCTGGACAGCTGGTCTGGTCATTACACCAGCTTTTAGTTCAAACCTAAGAATCTCTTTTGATTATTACGACATCGTCGTCGACGAGGCAATTTCGAGTGTCCTGCCAGATCAAATATTGTCTTCGTGCATGGTAACCCTGAGTATTCAAAGTGCGCCGTGCCAGGCAATTCACAGAATAGCCACTACCGGCCAGCTCGATTTCGTCGATTCTTCGTTCACCAATATTGCGAGTTTGGCGACTAGTGGTCTAGACGTGCAGATCAATTACTCTATGGATCTTCCGGATGCTGTGTCGATTGGAAGCAGTCAGGCGAGCCTTTTCCTAGAAGGATTCGCAACAAAGGTCTTCGAAAATGAGGTCACACCGGCTCCAGGTGAAGAGACCATTGATTGTGTTGGATTATTTGGTGGTTCATGCTCAGGAGGGCGCGGTATTAATCTTATCCCGGAGTTTAAAGCCCGGCTGACCGTTGAGTATGCAAGCGGGCCGCTGAGCGTGAGCCTGATTGGGCGGTATATCGATAGCTTTGATCCCAATCCACGGATTACCACTATTGTTGTGAGAGTGCCCTCGGAAACTTATCTCGACCTTTTCGCAAATTATCATGCGACCGAGAATATTGAGATCTATGGCGGTATTCGGAACCTCACCGACAATTTGCCAGGCGCCTTTGGCGTAAATCAATTTGGTGAATTCGGTACGGATACTGCGACCTACGACACAGTCGGCGCTAATCCGTTTCTCGGAGTGCGCGTTGTCTTCTAGGGAATAAGTTACGGGTAATATCATCGCTTGCCCGACCAGCAGAGATGGCGACCAGCTGCGACTGCGGATCACAAAATGGCAGATGGGAGGCGCCGTTTTGCCGCAGTTCGTTTCAAGCTGGGGTCACGAGTTTGGGACCGTTCGTATTTGAATTTGCCGTAGTGTTAGTTGTCACATAACGGAGGGAAACCTATGAGAAACTTCTACCTTATGGGTGGCGCTGCACTTGCTGCAATAATTACGTTTTCTTTGCCTATCGTGACTGTCCAAGCTCAGCAGCGCGGTTCGACAGATGAAACTATAACTTTCTTCTATTACGAAGACGTGGCGGTAGCCGCACCGTTTTATGAGGATCTTCTTGGGTTTGAAAAGACGATGGATCAAGATTGGGTAAAAATCTATCGCATTACACCGACTTCTTCCGTTGGGCTGGTTCAACAGGGTCATGGCTTTCATGATGTCTCCGACGACAAGCCAGCGATGCTTAGCATCGTTACCAAAAATATTGACGCTTGGTATGAATTTCTGGTCGAAGCCGATGTGGTAGTTCGTAAGGAACTACCAGATAACCAGAGCAAGTTAAAACCAACTGATGCACCTGTGCGTGGCTTTGTCGTTGAGGATCCTGGCGGTTATACAGTGGAATTTTTCAGTTGGCGGAATCTTGAGTAAAGCAACTACAGCACCTTGGAGGTGATCACGTGAAACAAACTCGCAGGCAAGTCCTTAGGGGGATGACGGCGGCGGCCGCTGCGGCGGCGCTCGCGCCGACTCGGGCCGCAGGCGCGTCCGAACCATCTGATACGGACCAAATCGAAAATCTGGATGCGTTGTTGGCCGAATCGGTCATCGTTGATGATCTGGGCGGATTCAGACCAGATGTATCAACCACCGATAAGGGCTTTAGGATGGTCAAAAACTCTGGCATAACGATCGCTTCACCTACGATCGGTTCCGTAGTTGCAGAAGAAAGCTTTCAGTCGTGTCTAACGGGGTTAGCGCAGCTGACTGCCGCAATCAGTAAGTACTCCGATCGCGTGCTACTGGTGAGCAAGTTTTCTGATGTGGAGAAAGCAAAGCGCGAATCGAAGGTCGGCATTCTGGCGAATTTCCAGAATAGCACGGCTATCGGAACCGACCTATCCAGACTCGATCTATTCTATGACCTTGGTGTGCGGCAGATTCAACTTACCCATAATTGGCGAAACTGGGTTGGCGATGGATGCACCGAACGTACCCAAGCGGGGCTCACATACTTCGGCGTTGATCTGGTTGAGAGGATGAATGAACTGGGTATTATCGTCGACGTCGGTCACTGTGGCTATCAGACAACTCTCGACGCGATCGAGGTATCAACCAAACCGATTGTGTTTTCGCATACGAATTGTATGGCATTGTGCAAGCATCCGCGAAACAAGACGGATAAACAGATCAAGGCGCTCACGGAAAGAGGCGGCGTGATGGGTATTTCCAACTTCAACTGGTTCGTAAGCGATAAGCCGAGGTCCACGCTGAAAGATCTTCTCGACCACTTCGATTACGTAGTCGGGCTGGTAGGTTCGGACCATGTTGGCATCGGATCAGATTTTGGGCTCCCCGGGTATCTTGGAACCGAAGGGGACGAAATTTGGCAAGGGCATCTCCGAATTTACTCACCGCGAGAGCAGGAAACATTGAAAACCCGTTGGCCGCCATTTATAGAGGAGGTCAACGATGAATGGCGCTATAGAACGATCGCTCAAGGGCTCCTTATGCGGGGCCATTCGGTAGACGTGGTGAGGAAGGTTCTCGGGTTAAATTTCCTGCGGGTCTACAAGGAAACACTGAAGGCGTGAGGCCGAAACGAAGAGACTTTTTACCTGTCGAATGAAAGCGAGTGGTATTGGTCAATCTGATATTTCTTCAGATGTAAGGATCTTAGGAAAAAGGGGTAGAAAAGAGACACAGGGGTCGGATCAATTTCTCAAGAACTGGATCTGACCCCTTTTTGCTTCCCCGTGACCCGGCGAATCTCCGCCAACGCCGTCTGCACACTGCCCTCGCCTTCCTTGATTGCTTCGGCGGCGCGGTGAAACTCCAACATACCGATATGGGCAAGGTGGGGTGATAGCAGCACGTCCGCCGGATCGCCAGCGAGTCGGCTTCGGGTGATTCTGTCCTGGACAATATTGACGGAGTTAGCGATGGCATAGAACAAGCCTGGCGCTTCATCCTTTCCATCGCGAATTGGAAAGATGGAATTCGAATACTCCTTCGCCTGTTGTTTGAGGTTACTCAATACGCCTCGTTTGTCCTCGGCGGTCACTTCCGGCGTTTCGTTGTTGCGCTTGCCGATAATGCCTGAATTCAGGTTGACAGCGATCACGATATCCGCCCCTAGTGCGCGGCAGACGGTCACCGGCACGGGATTGACCAGACCGCCATCCACCAGCCAGCGCTGATCATTGCGAACCGCCGGGAACAATCCCGGCAATGCCATCGAGGCTCGAACCGCATCCGCGAGCCCGCCCTCCATAAACCAGACTTCGCGGCCGGTATCGAGGTTGGTCGACACAGCCGCGTACTTCTTCGCCATGTCCTCGATGCGTTGATCCTCGGCAGCAACATAGCTGTGTAGAAACCAGCTCAATCGTTCCGTGTCGACAAAACCGGATTGTGAAAGACTGATATCGAAAAATCGCAGCACGTCGGTTCGGGTTGAGCCGAGAACCCAGTGTTCCAGTTTCTCCAGATTGCCGGCCACGTATGAACCGCCAATGATGGCGCCGACTGATGTTCCGCAGACGATATCGGGTTCGATACCTTCTCTTAATAGCGCCTTGATCACACCAATGTGTGACCAGCCGCGTGAGGCACCAGATCCCAGGGCAAGGCCGATTTTTGGCAAAATGCTTACGTTATTCAAACATCAAAACCCGAATCAGGCTGGGCATACATTATAGACGAATGAAAAAGAGGCCCTAATAGAACCCCTTTTGTGACTGACAGATAGCTTACAGATTATTCCGGACACATGGTTTACACGTTACGCATTTGGGGGAGAGCCAGATGCCTTGGAAAGAGTGTAACCCGATGGATGAACGACTGAAGTTTGTTGCCCGCCTCCTGGAAGGCGAGAAGATGGCGCCGCTGTGCCGAGAGTTCGGCATCACCCGGGTCACCGGCTATAAGATTTTCAACCGCTATAAGGAATGCGGCCTGGTCGGCCAGCTGCTTCGTTCGAAAAATGCTCAGAAGATCAACGCAGATGAATATTCAGGAGGCACAGGCATTGCCACTACTTACCTATACTGCGCTGGCAACGATGCCTATGAGATCACTCCCTGTTCTCAACGGCACCCCAGTCAAGTCTCCAACCATTTGGCCAACCTCAAAACCTGCGTTCTGCAGTTCTGCCTCAATACTCTCCGGCGTGAAGTACTGGAGCCAGTTGTAAATCTGCCAAGTTTCGCTGGTTTCGACGATTAGATAGCGGTCCAGAGACAGATGCTCCTCTGGGTATACGAAGGTTCGCTGAATCCCGACATAGTCGTCTGGTGCCCAGAACCCACCCATCAACTTATCTTGAATAATGGTCACCTCTTCTTTTTGGGCAAGCGAGCCAATCGCGGCAACATCTAAAACGATGTGCCCACCAGGATTGAGCATTTCACGCATACGTCCCAGCAGTTTCTTCCTTTGCGTTGGTGATACCGCGCAGAGATCAGTATAAATCAGAGTTATTACATCGAAGCCAGTAGGCAGATCATCTGACAGGTAATCAGCTTCAATATATCTGATTGTCCGCGCGACTTGGGCCCCGGCGTAATCCAATGAGTGTGCGGAGATATCCACGCCAGTTACCTTTGCACCTCTGGATGCAAAACGCTGAGTGTAAAGTCCTGGCCCGCAACCGAGATCACACATTCTTTTCTCAGATATATCCAGTTGGGCATCAATCCATTCAACCACGCGGTCGATAGACTCAACTTTCCGCGAGGCAAGGTCGGTTTCCTGACTGAGGTGATAACCGAGCATCTGTCGCGCCAGATGTGGTCGAGTCCATAACTCCTTCACGGTGTGGCGAGAAAAAGGTTCCGGACGTTTAGAAAAATCACTTAGCAAATCGTACATAGCAATGACCCTTTGAAGTCATGAGGGCGATTTCAACCGGTCGATGCAGCGCCTTGCTCGGCCTAATTCGTGCGTATTCTCTCAATCGTTTCTTGAACCTCGGGCGTTTTCGAGGAAATGCGCGTTGGCGCTCCTTTCTTAAATCGGAAATCGCAATGGGGACAGCCGTCGGCAAGCGTTTGCGTACGGATAACACCCCATCCCAAGGCCTCGCTCAACGCAATGTCTGACATGCAGATGTATGGAGCAAACTCCTCTCCCGCGTGTCTTTTCGCAAACGTGTAATTGCCGCATTGAAGGTAATTAACGCCAAAATCGAATTCGTCTCCCTCTCCAGCAAGATACTCGATCTCAAAGTCGCCGAAACGGATTTTTTCCTGTCGCCTGGCTCGCCTTGCCACAATCTTATTAACAAGACGAGAAAACATTGCACGCCCTAACACCCGACGCTTCCATCGCGGCATTTCCGCCAGTCTCAAGCGAAGTGCCTCGTGGCACATTTCCCATGCCTCTGCAGGCGGCTTACCATGTTTCTTCATCGTCTTATAGGCCGCGAGTTCCTGGGCGGTGATGCGCAGAAAGCTATTGAGCGCTCTTGCCCGCAACCCCTTAATGTAGGGAATCTCCGGGATGAGCCTCTCATATTCCTGGCGGGCCTCTTTCTGCAGTGTGCTGGTGAATTCCTCCCCGTAGCGGGCGACAAGCGAAGCATTCATTAGCGCTGAGGTCCGGTCAAAGTCCTTCAGGAGTTTCCCTTTGCGCGCACGGTAGTAGCCCAGTGTTTGATTCGGCATGTCATCCACCCAGGATTTGTCACGTCCCCAAGGAGTCGAGTTCTCGGACTTCACAGCGTTGGCCCCGCAGAGGCGAGGAGCCGCTCAACGGGTCGAACAGCTCGTCGTCGATGACCAGATTGAGGTTGCCACCGTCCGAACTTAGGGGGTCGTAGCTGGGAAGATCGAGCTCGCCGCACGCTTGCCACCAGCCTTCTTCGCCGGCAACCACCTCCGGATGGAGATACTCATCCAGCTTGACCCTGAGTCGAATGGATCCCACCGGCGTGCATAACGCCGCCCACTCGCCGTCCGCTATGTTCCGTTGCTTTGCTGTATCCGGATGCATTTGCAGGATCGGTTCCGGGACCTCTCGACGCAGACCTGGAATCGATCGGTAGGAGCCATGTGTGTAAGCTGCGGACTTCCCTGATGTGAGGAGTAGTGGATACTCGGTGCGATCTACGGCTGCTCTCTCTTTGGGTTCTTCGTATCGAGGCAGCGGATCAAAGCCGTGCTTTGCGAGTGTGAGCGAATAGATCTCCAACAGCCGCGATGGGGTATTGAAACCGCTCCTCCTCAGTGTTTCCGGCTCACGCTGCTCGTACTTTTGGTACGTAGGATTCAGGTCGATCGAAATGCCATTCGGCTCCTGCCGAAGCTCCGCCATAGTCTTTCCAAGACGCGACAGCATTTCGTTCAGTCCCTCTTCTACGTTGCCCTGGAAGAACGCATCGCCTAATCCGAGGCGCACCGCAAGATCGAACATCACGTCGAGATCGGAGCGTCGCTCGTATTGGGGCGCCACAACGGCGCGCCGGACTTGAACGTGACCGCGGTTTCGCCAGTCCATCTTGCCTACAAGTTCACTCTCCCAAGCAGAAGCGGCCGGCAGCAGAATGTCGGCGAAACGAGCAGACGGGTTCTCGTAGCAATCGATGTGCACATAGAAGTCGAGCGTCTTGAGGGCCTCGGCCCCGCGCCTCGTGTCGGGGTTAGAGCAGATCAGGTTCCCACCGAAGCTCACCAAGGCATTGACCGGATAAGGTTTCTGTTCGGTTATCGCTCGGTAAACGTCGTAGGCCTGGACCGCCCCCGCGCCAGCCCAACCGGGACCGCCCGCCGGCCCCAGTGGCCGCTGCGAAGCTCCCAATCGTTTCCGCGATGCTTCGGGTGGCAGCAGCTTCATGCCCGCCATCATCTTCATCGGTACATGCGGGTAGAGCACCATTCCACCGCGCCGATCAAAATCGCCCGTGAGGCCGAACAGGATGCAGACCGCGCGATTGGTCTGCATGGCATCGGCGTGTTGCTCCAACCCATTCCAGGTGTAGTAGCAGACTGGTCCGGCAGTGCCGATGAGATCCGCCGCTCGCGCGATCTCCGCTTCGGGTATCGACGTCAGCCGGGAAGTGTGCTCGAGAGTGAACGCAGAAGCTATCTCCCTCAGCGCGGAGAACACCGTACGGCAAGCAACCCTACCGCCCCCAGGAAGTGCGACGGAAGTCTGACAGTCTAGCTCGGGCGTTACAGAATCGAACTCGTAAGACACACGCGCAGGATCGTAGATCACGAACTCCCCACTCGACGTATCTCTGGCCACGTAGCGCGGCGCATCCGCCCCGGTCGCACCCAGGTCCGCACCCGTTAGCAGGTTGCGGCTGTCCTCTCGGATCAGGAACGGGGCATTGGTCCACTGCGACAGGAAGACCTTGTCATGGTATCCCTTCTCGATCAAACGATTGATGAGCCCCAGAGCCAGCGCCAGGTCCGAGCCGGGTTGCACACGGAGCCATGAATCCGCGCGGCCTGCGAGCGGGATTCTGCGTGGATCGATCACGACGAGCTTGGCACCGCGTTCCACTGCGGCGTCGATATCGCGAGCGTGCCGCGGATGCGTGTTGTGCGGGTTGGTGCCCCACACAAGGACGCAACCCGCGTTCTCGTAGTCCGGCTGCGGCATGCCGACTCCGTATGTGAAAGCGGAGCCGCTGTCCCTATGCCAATTGCAGACGTGCGTCGTCATCGCAATGTTCGGCGATCCGAAAGCGTGTGCCAGCCGCATCAACCACAGGTGATAGTCGGCGGCCCCACTTCCGCCCGGCGCAGGCCGGTAGAAGACAACTGATTCCGCTCCATGTGTCTTGCGGGCCTCCTGTAGGTTCTGCGCTACGGTGGTGAGTGCCTCTTCCCACGAGATTCGCTCCCACCCCGGGTCGGAGGCGGTCTTGGGCTTGGTGCGCTTCATCGGAAAGTTCAGACGCTGGGGGTCCACGACGAATTCCGGGGCAGCGCTTGCCTTGACGCACGAAACGCCGCCCAGCGGATGCTCGTGGTCGGGCACGACTTCGACGAGCCGCCCGTCCTCGGCATGGCACTCGACAGGGCAACGAACCGAGCACATGAGGCAATAAGTTTTCACGCTTTGTGCCTTCGTGCTCTCTCCGGACTGAACCTTTGACCTGTGAATCTCGCTCATGCTGGTGTCCTCCGCGATCGCCGGATCTAACTCGCCGTTACTCGATTAATTTACTGCTCACAGGCGTTGCCCGCGGAGCCGCGGCAGTGCCGGTGGTTGATTCTGGTCTTGGCATCGCGGCCCCTATGTAGGGTCAGACCCCATCTGAGAATCAGCAGCAACGCAATGGCTGCAATGACATGCTGATATTGTGCCTGTGGCCCGCCGAATAGTTCCGACAGCACATTAAACGACCAAAGGGCAGCTACTGAGAACAGGGTAAAGGCCCCTGCAGCAATGATAATCCTTCTGAACGTTGGGTTGTACATTGTCTATCTCCTCATTTGAGTTGGGCCAGCAGAGTTTCTAACGTCTTTTGCGTTACGCGCCGGTCCTTCTCTGGCACGTGCGAGAACATCTGTTTGACGATAATTGTGTCTCGTTTCTCAATCTTGCTAAACAGCGCTCTACCTTTGCTCGTGAGTGCGATTAGAGGTGAGCGTTTGTGACGAGGATTGATTTTGGTCGCCAGATTTCCTGACTCAAGCAAACCATTGACAGTTACCTGCACATGCTGGCGGGACACTTGGTACCGCTGTGCTATCTCCGGTACGGACAGCTTTTCGTCCGGGTACAGAAACTCCAATACCGCTCGGTCAGCGACAGTGATATCCAGGTCCTGCAGGCTATCGTTTGATTTCTGGGCCATCGCCCGGAAAAGCCTGCGTGTCAGCCAGACGATCTGATACGCATCATTCGGTTCTTGCATAACTGACTCGAAATTGACAATTGAGTTGTCATAGTACTCATTGACAACTCAATTGTCAACTATCAATGTCCTTCTGTCGCAAGGAATCCTTAGGTGGTGTCGAGGCGCAGTTGATTAAGAGGCGCAAACGTCAGCTCATTGGTCTTGCTCAGTTTCATGCACACCTCGAATTAGGGTGTGGACCCTGAAAAGTTGGCGCGCCCGGAGAGATTGATTCCTCGCTACGCTCGTCACCCCGTCGGGGCGCACTTCGTGCGTCTGTCGTCGCGCTTCGCGCTCCTCGGTGCGAACTCGCGACCGCTCGGTTCATAGTCAGATTAATGAGCCGTAACTTATTGTAAACATTGAAGAACAGTTGAGGCTCTCGTTGCACTTATTTCCCCACCATGCACAACACCGCATAACGCATTCACACAAAACTCCCGCAAGCTATTGCGTCAGGCTTCAATGCGGGCATCGGGAATCCCTTATTGAGGTCCTCTGTTCCAGCGAGTAGTTTTTTAGATTACGGTACCGCCCTGCAGACAACGGCCAATGGCAATCAGAGTCGAGCAACTGTCCAGCTACACCGGAACATTGATCCTGCTTCTGGTCGGTTCATTGGTGCCGGCCTGTGTCTCGGCCCAGCAGCCGATCATCCCCCTTCAGCTCAGCTTCTCCGACCCGGGTGCGCGCAGCATGGGCTTCGGCGGGGCCTTCGTTGCCCTGGCGGACGACGCCACCGCCGCGTTCGCCAATCCGGCCGGACTGGTGCAGCTGCTGAGGCCAGAGGTCTCGGTCGAAGCGCGCAGCTGGAGCTACTCGACCCCGTTCACCGAGGGAGGCAGGGTGGAAGGCCTCCCCAGCGGCTACGGGATCGACACGACGGTCGGTCTCAGGACGGCGACATCAGAATA
>Ga0255052_10001839_pt1 | contig 15637 bp, 10 predicted proteins | sample JV7_2_21_MG_FD_188632 | JGI IMG/M metagenome (GOLD analysis project Ga0255052, IMG submission 188632) | Seawater microbial communities from Jervis Inlet, British Columbia, Canada - JV7_2_21 | ecosystem: Environmental > Aquatic > Marine > Inlet | place: Canada: British Columbia | collected...
CATAGGGCTGATAAATACGAAGTACAGGAAGCGCGTGATAACAATCGAAGATCCCATCGAGTATTGGCTGCTGAATGACAAGTGCATGATCGAACAGCGTGAGGTCGGTTCGGACTGTCCTGATTTCGCAACGGGGCTCAGACATATTCTTCGTCAGGACCCGGATATCGTCATGGTCGGTGAAATGCGAGACCTGGAAACAACAAGTTTCGCACTCACCGCCGCCGAGACAGGGCACCTCGTCTTCAGCACGCTGCACACGACAAATACGTCGCAGTCAGTGGAACGGATTATAGACATCTACCCGGCCGGCCAGCAGACTCAGGCCCGAACGATGCTGGCCAATACTCTGCAGGCCGTCGTCTCGCAGACTTTGTTCAGACGCACAGATAAGCCGGGCATGGTTCCCAGTACGGAGATAATGCTCTGCACCTCAGCGGTGAGAAACTGCATTCGCGAGAACAGAATCTACGAGATACCCAACATTATCGAGACATCTCGACGCTACGGGATGCACACGATGGACAACAGCATCGCCCAACTGTGCCTCGACGGCCACATCGACAAGGAGGAAGCTATCCTGCGCTCGAGCAACCGCGCAAAGATGGAGCAGTCGCTTCAACCGGCCGGGAGAGTCACTCGACGTTCTCGCAGAAGGTGATCAGTTCTTTCTTGAGATGCAGATGTTGCTCTGCCATCCAACGGCTACCACCTGACGGGCAGCCACACTGCCATCTTCGGTTCTTCGCGATTGTTCCATGCGTAGTATGGAATCATGCTGATATCAACGCGTCGTCCCTGGACATCACCCACCTGGCGGTACCCTCCGATATCCTGCCTGGCTTCTCTTTCGATTACCAGGGCCTTGGTCCTCAGTGAGGTCACACCGCCAAGCAGATCGGGCTCGTATCGGATTTCCCATTCGGCATCGCCGGGCAGGTAAATGTCTTCAAACCGAACCCCTTCCGGAACGTCGACCGACTCAAGGCAATAAACGATCGGGCCGCGCATGACCGCCACTTGATTTCGCGTCTGCTCAATGCGCGGATCGGCAACGATCATCCTGACCGGCATGGGCAACTCAAGTTCAACGACGTCGCCCGCAGCCCACTTTCGTTCAACGGCTGCATACGACACCGGCACGCAAGCAATCTTCGCCGCCGCGCCATTAACAGTCAGCTTCGCATTGTCGGCCCACCCTGGAACTCTCAGCAGAAGGCCGAACACCCCGCCGGATTCGACGGCGTCTACGGTAATGCGCACCGTGCCACCCCAAGGATAATCGGTTTCTTGTTTGAGCTTCAATTTCCGACCGTCGGCCAGAGTGCCATCGAAAACGTTTCCGCTGTAATGATGGATCCACAGGCCCTTTTCGTCGACGCTGTAAAGATAGTTGTGCCACGAGGCAACAGTCCGCATCAGATTCGTCGGACAACAGATCATTCTCCTGCCGGGATACGCACGTTTGTGCGTGTCGTTGCTGCGGAGCACGTGCTCTGAGCCGTGCCAGCGGAGCGGGTTGGTGTACGACCAGCCCTCTCCGTCAACCTCGATGCCCGAGAGAATCGAATTGTAGAGCGTTCGCTCCATGATGTCAGCAAAGCGCGGCTCGCCCGTGATTGCCAGCATGCGCCAGTTCCACATCAGGTTGCCGATCTGCCCGCACGTCTCGTTGTAGGCCGTGTCGTTGGGCAACTCATAAGGGGCACTGATCCCCTCGTGAATTGAGTCGCCCACGATGGTGCTAAGCTTGCCGGGCTCGAAGCTCCTGGCCGGGTGGGATTTGTGCTCGGGGCTTACCCCGCCGGTGATATACATTTTCTTTGTCACCAGGTCGGTCCAGAGGCGTTCGAGGGCGTTGAGAAGCGTCTTGTCACCGGTCTCCATATATGCATCAGCCGCGCCGGCGTAAAGATATGTGAAAAACACGGCGTGGCCCACCACCTCGGTTTCCTTGCGGAGCGGACGCCAGTTCTGGTTGAGATCGCTGCCGTTGGTCAGCGGCCCGCCCCAGGTGTTGCGCCTGCCGTTTCCATACTGGCTGCCGCGCCAGTCGATGAAGAAATTCGCCATGTCGAGGTACTTCTTCCGGCCCGTCGTGCGGTATAACTCCACCGCCCCCATGATTATCGACGGGTTGCGGGGAAAATCCGCCAGTTTCGGATCGCGTCCTTTGAATGTCTCAAAAACATAGTCGGCCGTTTTGCGGGCGACGTCAAGTAGCTTGGTCTTGCCCGTAAGACGATGATGGATGCAAGCGGCGGTGAGCAAGTGCCCCATAGTGTAAAGTTCATGATGATGAGCATCCTGGAACCTCGGCCAACCGCGCGCTGTGGTTTGTGAGGCGATATAGCCATCCGGCTGCTGCGCTTTGGCAATTACGTCAACAATCCGGTCGATCTGCCCGCCAAGCTCTTTATCATCCGTGACGGCGTAAATGTAACACGCACTTTCGAGCCACTTGTAAATCCAGGCATCCTGCCAATGAGTTCCGGCAAATTGTCCCTTCTCAATGCCGGCGGCAATCATAAGATTCTGTATAGCGTGTCCGGCCTTCGGATCCGATGCCAACTCCCATAGCTTCGGCAGCGTGACATCTATAGTCTGTGCAAACCGATTAGCCCAGAATCCATCGGTCCACCTGACATCATTCAGGTCGACACTCTTGAGTTTAGCCTGAGGACTGTCCTGGTTCTTTATGACACCATAGTCGCGATTCTCCGCCTGAACAAACGACATTGCGCACACAATCATGAGTATTGCAGCACTCTTTAATAGCTTCGGCATTATCTGCCTCCTATGTGTAATTCTGTTTTCATCTTCGCGATCAGTTTGCGGACCAACCGTGCATTGACGGGACTGCCGGCGACGTTTACGTTCTCATCCGGATCCTCGCGGTGGTCGTAAAGTTCCACCGCAATCGGTTCGGCATCAGGATTGCGAACGTCGACCCAGATCGTGAAACGATACCTGTCCGTGCGCGTCGAATAACCCATAAGATAGTTGTTGTACAAATCCTCATTGTACCGATCTGGCGCTTCGGCTTTGAGTTTCTGCTCGAGACGGCGAACCAGAGGCCCAAAGAACGTGCCGCGCATTTCAGGCGAAAGCGGCATCGCTGCCCACTCTCGAACTGCCGGGCATGGAAATTGACTGAAAGCCGCCGGCTTCCATCGACGGTCGGGATTGCGCATCACCGGCACGAAGCTCGTTCCCTCGACATGCTCGGGCACTGGCAAACCGGCAAGCTCACAAAGCGAAGGATACATATCCAAAAGCTCGACAAGAGCATCACTGCCACGGCCAATTGTCTTTGCGCCCGGCGAGGTGACTATCAACGGGCAACGCGTGGCGACCTCGAAATTCGTGGCCTTGCCCCAAAGCGTGTGCTCGCCCAGATGCCAGCCGTGATCGCCCCAGAGCATGATGACCGTGTTATCTCGCAGCCCCAGCCGTTCCATCTCGGAGATTATCCGGCCGATCTGCGCATCGGCGTAGCTGACACAGGCCAGATACCCATGAATAAGATTGCGCGCCATCTCATCCGGTATCGCGCCGGATTTGGGAACTCCGTGCCGGACACGAAGCTCGAACGAGCAGTGCATCCCAACAGACGGCGCACCCTTGGGAATAAACGGATTATCCGCCAGGTCGATTTCCTTCGGGTCGTAGAGGTCCCAGTACTTCTTCGGCGCAACAAACGGCAGGTGCGGCTTGTGGAATCCGACCGCAAGGAAGAATGGCTTCTTGCCCTTGAGCTGTCTCAACGTAGCGATGGCCGCATCGGTGCTGCGACCGTCCTGATAAGCGTCATCCGGCACATCAGCCGATTCGACCGCCGGGCCGCACGCCAAGCCGCCAAGTTTGACTTGCCCGTACTTGAGTTTCACCTCTTCCCGCCGGCGCTGCACCAGGGCCTGGTTCTCCGCCAGTTGATATCCCCCCACGTCACGCCGATAGCTCGGCTTCGCATACGCAGCCTTACGACTCCAGGATTTCTCCTCGTCGCGCATCGCGGCGTGATATATCTTGCCTATGTAGATGGTTTCGTAGCCATGACTGCGAAAATGCTGAGGCAATGTCACCACATCGGGCACGGTGTCGCGAAAATAAGTCACGTTATCGACCACACCCGCAGAGTCGGGTCGAAGGCCGGTCATCAGGCTCGCACGTGACGGGCTGCAAATAGCCATCTGGCAATAAGTTCGATCAAACCGCATTCCTTGGCGGGCCAGTCTGTCGATATTCGGGCTCCTGACCAGTTCGTGCCCGTAACAACCCAGCTCAGGCCTCAGGTCGTCGACTGCGATGAACAGAACATTTGGCTTGCCCTTCGAAGTCCCTGGACCGGCCTCGGCCACGGATGAAAGACTCATCGCGATCCCAGCTAATCCCATTGTTTTTAGAAAATCACGCCGTCTCATCTTTAAGGTCTCGTCGCAAGACACCGAGCGCCGGATCGTTGGTTGCCTTGGCTATTTCGTTCAGACATTGTCTCCTTAGTGTTTGCTCCTCTCTTTTGCTCATTCATAAAGGCGTAACGCCCGATTGTCAAGACGGATTATTCCTCGTCAGGGTCGACTAGGCTTGAATCCCGCTTGCAGCCGCCAGCCGGAATTCTTCGCCCGCCCTTCGGATTCGTATGCGCCGACATCGAACGGAGCCTTTCTCGGTGAATGGTTGAAATCCAGCACGGGAGCAAAATCCGGATCTGCCATGTTGCTCAGCGCCGAGCCGGGCCTGAGCCAATAGTTGTCCTTGGCCGGGTCGGCAAAGACCTCGGGGAGAATCCTGCCGTCGTGAAACCGAGAACCGTCAATAATCGCCCCGGTCAGGCGACCCTCGATGAAGTTGGCACTGAACGTGCCGTTGCCGATTCCCGACACATCGACGGCGGTGGCCCCGGGGCAATAGATCGCGTTATTGGCGAGAACCATATCGCTCGCCTTGGACCAGCGAATCAGGATACCTCTCGGACTATTGACGATGGTATTGTTAACGATCTTCGTGTTGCGCACGTGAGGCACAGCGGCGTGCGGCGCAGCGGTAATGCCGGTCATCGAGCAGTTGAAGATGATGTTATTTCTAATGATCGCGTCGGAAACAACCTGGATGCCTTCACCGGCGTTCCAGATGACGTTGCCCTCGACGATGTTGATGCCTTTGCCGCCGCCGTAAACGAAAATCCCCGGGTATTGCCTTCCGATATTGGTATCGTGGATGACATTGTCGCGGACGACGTTTGCGTACGAGCCGAACTTGATTTCGACACCGTCGTTTCCACCGCTGCTCGTGCCTCGCGTGTGATGGATGTAGTTGCCCTCGACAAGCGTATTGGTCGTAATACACGAACCACTATGGCAACCGATGTACATGCCTTCGCCCTCGGTCTCGCGAGAGGTGCTCAATCCGGTATGATGGATGTGGTTTCTGCGGATGATGAAGGAATCGCAGTCACCGCTGTTCATCGTAAGCGCATTGTTGCCCGTCTCGGCGATTTCACAATCCTCGAACGTAATGTGATGGCCCCTGATGAACCGCACCCCTGAGCTGCCGCCTCGAAACCGCAAGCCTCGAATGACCAGATGCGAGCAATCGACAAACTCGATATTGTTATACCTGTCCCTGTTATCGGCCGGACGTGTGAGCAGCGGATCTTCGCCGTCCGCAGCGCGAATGATAATCGGCTTGTCTGCCGTGCCGTTGGCCGTAACCGCCCGCCGGGCGTTCTGCGAATACGTCCCGCCGTGCAGGATCAGCTCGTCGCCCGGCTTGAGAGAGTTGGCGATGCGCTCGAACTGTTCATTCGAACTGACAGTTGCCGGATTGATCTTGTGCGTGACACCTGAAGTAATGCCGCTGCAGATCACCACGAGCAGCAAACACGCAACCACACTTTCTACTCTGCTTGCATAATTCATCTGGATCAGTACCTCATCCTTACAACTAGTGAGCGAGTAAAATCGGGCAGGGAAACTCTGTTTCCTTCGATCCTGCCTCGTGTCCATCGATTCGACCACGGATCATAGAAACCAACAGCGACTCCGTCCAAATCCCTGCCGGCAGCCGTCACTGGAATGACTGCATCAGAGACCGTCGCAGGTGGTTCACTCCGGGCCAGCTCGGTTTCCCATGTGTTCTGCCTATCCCTGCACCAGGCGATCAAAGTGTGTTTACCCTTGAGAGCATAAATGCGCAAACGCTGGTGGTCGATTCTGATCGGCTCAAATGCCTCGGCGGGTGGGTCAATCCCCTTGATTGCCTCGGCGAAGCGGTTAAACTGAAACCACAGGTTGTTGGCCGCGACGTAATGGTCCCAATGCCAGTTCTGACCCGTCCCCGCCGCTCCGGCAAAAAACGAAGCAAAGATTATATCGTGCAGTATGATGCCCGCTCTGTCGGCCTTGTACAATTTGAACGGACCGGCGTGACCAGGTTCGACGGCGCCGCTCTCAGCTAGAATAATCGGCTTGCCGCACTCGAAGTTCCGCAATTCCTGTATCGCGTCCGCCGCTAAAAGGTCAACCGGACCTTTGCATATTTCCAGCGACGCCCCGAGGTCCAGGTATCGGTGCACATTGGCGAAATCGTTGTCCTTCATCAGAGACACTCTGCGATACCTCTGTCGCTTGCTCGCGTTGTCGAAGCTACCCAGACTCTGGGTCACCAGATTCTTCGGGAAAAGCCTCTTCAACTCGGCCAGCATCTCCTCGGTCCACTCCATGTACCCCTTGCCTCGGACCGTGTCCATCTCGTTCCAGAGTTCCCAGGCAAAGATGACCGGATCGTCGCCGTATCGGGCGGCGTACCACTGGAGTTTCTTCTTGAACTGCTCCAGGCTCTTTTGACCCTGGAAAAAATCGTCCATATCCTTGGCAGGGCCTCCGCGCGAAACATGATGTATAGGCTTGGCCGCCCAGCTCTGAGTGTCTCTGAAGAAATGACGAAAATGCTCGACCGTCATCTTGACTCGGATGTTGTGCCGGCGGGCCATCTCCAGGACAGCGTCGATGCGCTTGGCCTTTTCGCTGTCGTACCGGCCGCTTCGTTCGTGCTCGATATCGAAGAAGTTGTGACTGAGCCATAGGCGGATGTAATTGCCCCGATTGTCCGAAAGCGCCTTGATCCACCGCTCCATAGTAGCAAGCGCCTCTTTCTCATCTCTGCCCCACGGCGCAATCATATTCAACCCGATCGGAACATGCGGCGTACCGTTTGTAAGCTCGAAGTAGCACTCATCCCGGGGACTTACTTGAACGAAGGAGGCACTGTCACTCTTCTTCCAGGCCCGCACATATTCGATACTGTAGACGGAAGGCAGGTCACTGTCTTTGGGAAGCCCAAACCACTTGGGCATTGTCTCGCTATCGAAATTCAAGGTCAACGGCTGATGCCAGTGGGTGTTCTCGATCGACCTCACGAGCACGCCGTCGAAATACCATTTTATTTCGTCCGGATCCCATTCGAATCCGTAGGTGTGATAGTCGTCCGCCAGATTCGAAGGGGCTACCCACGCTCCGTGCCTGGACCAATGCTCCTTCTCGGCAGGAGTTTTGAAGACATGAACGTTCATGTTGTACTTCTTCTCGAATCCGGGGGCCCCGCCGCCGATCTCGAAGACGTCAATCTCCGTCCACAGATGTGGCTCACTGTTATAGAACCAAAACGAGCTGGAGCCGTGAGACTTCATCGGCCTGCACTTGACCTCGAAATACCCGTACTTGACCAAGGCTTTACTCTGAACCGCGGCGGACGTGTACGTGTGATAGCCCTTGTCCTTGGGCATCTCGGGCACTTCCTGTTTCTTCATCGCCAGATGCAGCTTGCCGTCGCTTACCGTGACATTGCCCGGGTAAAAATACGCCGGCTGCCTGCCCAGCCATTTGGGATTCCTGGGCCACCATTTGTCGCCGTCAATCTCAGCGCCCGCGAATTCGTCGCTCATCACTTCGTACGTGGCCCAATTGCCCTCGTTTGCCTGGTCCGACAAGGGATAGTCCTCGATGATTCGCCTCGGCCTGGCGCCCAATTCGCCAGTCCTCACCCAGCCTTTACCCGGCCGGCCTCTGGCTGCAAGAGAGGCACCACATGCCGCGACTATCAGCACAAAGCACAAACAGATTTGTAAGACGTTCTTCTTTCTCATATCGAAATCCTAATCGAATGCGCCAAAGTCAAGTAGGATGGGCAGGACCCCTGTCCATGCGGTTCGTGTCACGGTATATATTGCCAGCATGGGCAATCGAGTTGCCCATCCTACGAGGTGAATCTAATGAATCCAATGTAGCGCTGGCCTTCTTATAAACTCCAACCTTCCCGATATTCCGTACGGACGTATTTATTCGCCTCTGGCAGGTTCGTCACTTTCATATTCTCGGCATCCCATTCGATCCTGGCGTCCACCCGCCGGGCGACGTTGCCCAGCAGGCACATTTCCGTAAGCGGGCCCGAATATTCGAAATCGGCGCCGGCCCGCCCGCCTCTCTTGCACGCCCTGACCCAATCCTGCTCGTGCGAGCCCTTCACCCTCGGGATCGTCTTGGCAGGAGTCTTGTACGCCTTCATCGCGCTTTCCGGTATCAATCGGGGGCCCTCCCCATAGACGCCGGCCACGAGCTTACCCTTGGTTCCCTTGAACAGCGAGCCGCCCTCGGTGTGGCCCATCCGCCTGCCGTCCTCGAGTTCTTCAGGCCTCGGCGGGCGAAGGCCGTCATACCATGTCAGCTTGACAGGCGGCAAGTCACCGCGGGCGCCGAACCGGTAGGTTACAATTGATGCCACCGGATGCGTCTGGGGATTCAGATCCAGTGAGGTAGCTTCCGCGCTTGTCGGATGCCCTAATTTCAGCGCCCAGAAAACCGGGTCCAGAGTATGCGCCCCGCGGTCGCCCATCATTCCGCAGCCGAAGTCCCACCAGCAGCGCCACACAGCCGGATGGTACGCCGGATGATAGGGCCGCTCCGCAGCCGGACCCAGCCAGAGGTCCCAATCCAACGTATCCGGCACCGTGGGCGTCTCCTTGGGCCGCCTGCTCCATCTACTCGACCAGCCGGCGTGGCCGAAGGGATAATAGGACAGACTGCACCATGCGTCGACCTCGGTGACCTCGCCGATCGCGCCGTCGGCGATCCATTCGCAGATAAGGCGCCCGCCTTCCATCGAATGTCCCTGGATCCCCATCTGCGTGACAACGCCCTCTTCTTTTGCGGCCTTGGCCAGCATCCGTGATTCGTAGACATCGTGCGTCAGAGGCTTCTGGCAATAGACATGCTTGCTGCGCCGCATCGCCGCCATGCTGATGACCGCGTGCGTGTGATCGGGTGTCGCAATCATCACGGCGTCGAGGTCCTTCTGCTGATCCAGCATCCTGCGATAGTCGGTATAGACCTTCGCCTTCGGATATCGCTTGAACACCGGCGCGGCGTATGCGTGATCCACATCGCACAGAGCAACGATGTTCTCAGTTTCGAGCTGCCGCAGATTACTCTTGCCCATACCGCCGACGCCAATCCCGGCGATATTGAGCTTCTCACTTGGAGGGGTGTTTCCAGCTCCTCCCAAAACATGTCTCGGCACAACCGTAACGGCGGCAGCCACCGCCGAGCCAGCAAGAAACCCACGCCTGTTGATTCGCTTTCCCGACATTGCAATCTCTCCTGACAATTCGCTTGTGTAGAATGAACATCATCACAATTCAACATTCATCTCTGAGCATACTAACAAATCTATCTGGAAATGCTAACCCAAACATTTAGGGCCTGCGCTGAATCAATCAACACAGGCCCCGATTTTGTGTAAACTTATGTTGGCTGTTGGCTGGTCCTATCGATACAACCGAATGTCGTCAAAGAACATCTCGCCGGAACCGCCGGCCAATCCAGGCGCGCCGAGAGTCTTGTTACCCAAACCAATGGTAATCGAATCAACGTTGGTCAGGTCCACCCCCTGGTCCGCGAATCCGCCTGTGGCGGACAGGTCGATAACCCATTCGGTCCAGGTGGTTGTCTGAGTCGCATTTTGATCATCATGGTAAACCACCGCATTGCCGTCGAGAGCGACAAACATCCTCTCGGCCGCATTGGCCGACTTGCCGTGAAACCACACCGACAGTTTCGTAACGCCCTGCTCCGTCCAGTCACGCGGGTAAACCATGGTCTTCGTCGCCTCAGAGACCATGAGGTTGTTGTCGTATGACAGCGGCATGGACTGGCTGCCGCCGTGGACAATAGTCTGCTCGGTGTAGGGAGGCAACTCGTTGCCGACCAAAGCTCCGTTTGTTGTAGTCCCAAAGCCGTCCGCCCACGCCTCGAAAATCCTGTTGCTCTGGGCCTCGGGCGGGTCGATATTGTTGTACGACTCAAAATCGTCCACTGCAATGAAGTCGGCCGTAGTAAAGCTCCAGGCAAGACCCTTGACCGTCCTTGCCTCAGGTGAATCATAGACCGCATCGACCCGCCAGAAGTAGGTGGTGTCCCACGCAAGCTTGCCGGGATCGTAGCTCTCCGAACCGGGCGATCTGGCGCCCACATACTCGGGCGAAGCTTTGGTGGCGTCCTTCACCGCCTCTGCTTCTGTGCCGAAGTACACGTCGCTTGAGACAGCGTTGTCCGCCGGCGCCCAATTCAAAATCTGGGCATGTTTTATACCCGCGGATCCGTTGGCCGGCTGCGGGTTCCCAACGGCGCCCGGCGTCGTAAAGCCCCAGATATCGCCCTTGTGCGTATCAACGCTGTCAAACTCATCGACGCGCCAATAGAAGACGCTCTCGCTTTCGAGAGGACCGGGACTAAAGGTTGCAGTTGCCGCGACGAGTCCTTTGTATGTGTCGCCGGTGCCGTCGTTAACATCTGCAAGACTATCGCCAATGTAGACGTGGTGCAACCCAGCGCCGTAGCCTGGCGTCCACTTGAAGGTCGCATTCGGATCCACAAACTCGGCGCCGCCGGCCGGATCGGGATTGTAAGCGGTCTTGGGCGGAATCGAGAAGCTCCAGACATCTCCTCTCCACGGGCTGTTCGGCTCAGAATCGTTGACCGCATCGATCCGCCAGTAATAAGTCGTTCCGGGCACAAGGCCTTCCGGAAAGGCGAATCCGGGAAAGCCCATCACGTAGGTCGTCGCGGCTTGATTGCCTCTGAACGCCGGCTCTGCGACAGTGGCGTCGTTCACCTCGTCGAAATCATCGCCAACGTAAACATCGTGTGAGACCGCACGATCTTCCGACGACCATGCAAGGCTTACCCAGGTATCCTCAATCATGGAGCCATCGGCCGGATCCGGATTCCTTGTCTTCAGGAGCCCGTACGAAAGCGATACGTCGTCAAAGGTGACCCAGACATCCCCCTGCATTTTTATGCCGATCTTCTTCCCGTCGTCGGCGGCTATGGCGGTATATACCACCGAGACCTGCTTCCATGAGTATAGCGGTGCGCTGCCGCTTGTCTCAGCCAGCTCGTTCGTATAGTCTTCACCGGTAAAGTAGAGCCACCAATTGTTGGCGTAGCCACTCCAGCCTGATCCCACCCAGACACTGAAAGTGTACGTCTTGCCCGCAATGAACGTCTCGTCCAGAATCTGGTAGATATAGTCAATATCTGTTTCATAGTTTCCGTACACTTTGTTGTTGCCGCTGTGTGCCAGCCAGACCCCGTAATAATTCCACCCGATCCACGCGGCGCCGGGGCCGGCAATATTTTTCCAGGCATTCGTCGGGTCATCGGCAAGATAGAACCAATCAACCTCATCGGTCAGGACATGGTCCTCAAAGCCCGCATCCGGCACAGTGAGGACCCGCTCGGCCTTCACAGGTGAGACCGCCAGACACGCGGCCGCTAGAAACCCCACCATTACGTAAATTAGTGACTTCTTCATTGTTACGCCTCATAGAAAGTGAATTCCCGAGCAATTTTCAACACCATCTTCTCACAAACCGAAACTGTAACGATCAATGGACACGCCGGCACCCGCCGAGCGAATCAACCGACCTCAAACACCCGACCAATGATCACAAGTTACATCATAGCATATTGGAGCCACAATTCAAACAACGCCCTCAAAGATGGTGAATCATCAATAGGCAACTAAATGGGCCACAGAGAAGAGATCAATGATCAATAATATTGTCATCCCTGCGAACGCAGGGACAATAATCAATATCGAAGATCCCGATCCATCGGGAATCAATCACATGGCCTACTGATTCTTCAAGAGAGCTAAGGACCGTGCATGAAATAACTTCCCGTTTTGGCTGCCCAATTGCACCGCATCTTCGGTTGCTCCTCAATCGTGGAATCCTTCCCGGCGCGCCGGGATAGAATAGCTCCAATTCCGGCTCCACTCAATCGATCGCACCGGAATCTACGGTACACTTGGACCCTAAATTCCAGAACCTATTTCATGCGCAGTGCTAAGAAAAAAGAAGCGACTCATGCAAAAAATTACATGAGTCGCTTTGATGAGCCAGACGTTCAGAATTTTGTCAGTTATTTCTTTGGATGTCCCTGGGCTGACCCTGGACTTTCGCCAAAAAAGGCTGCCTCTGGGCGTAGTTCTCTATTTCCTGACGATGTACAGCAGCCAGTCACTGACTTCCTTTGACCCCGGATAGCCTCTGGGGCCGGTAAAAAGGTGGCGGTCGCCACCGGACACTGTGGCGCTGCGGGCCGGCTTGGATGTGGTTAAATCGATCCAGGTGGTTTCGAAGGAGTCCTGCGCGCTCGAGGGACGCAAGTCCACATGCGCTGAACCTCCGTACCTGAGATACACGAGACATCCCATTGACCGATGCGTGATTGACCGACAACCACATTACCAAACATGAATACGACCGCCGCCAACAAAATGATTGAGAGCTTTGATCTACTCATAACACAGCTTCTCCTTCTATTATTGAACTCAAGGGAATGTCTTGTTTTGAACCGTGTCATTATGTGCATCCAACGCGTGCTCAGGGGCCGAGCGTTTAGCGAGGTCCCTTGCAGGCAAGTGTTATCATTTATACTTTTGTACTTTTTCCATCAATTTCGCAGTTAACTGCGAAATCTCCGGAGAATATTGCATTACCACTCTGCCAATAAGATTTGGCCGGTTCCGGCCAAATTGACCTGAAAGGAGCAAAAATCCAATGCCGGCATGGCCGTTGATGACACGCTCCATCATTGCCCATTTGACTGAAATGTAGTCGTGATCGGGCGATGATAACAAACATCATCGCTTTCCGCTCGTGCATGGAATCGACAACGCGCAATTCGGTCAACCCCCGGTGAGATACTTTGTGTGCAAATGATTTAGGTATGATGCCGATTACCTCGCGATCTCCCCCAAGCACGGTGTCGGCAACCTCGCCCATAAGCCCGACATCCACACCGCCATAGACAAGGTCGAGGCCGTTATCAATTATTGCTCGACCAAGCATTCGGGCCATGGCCATGTAGCAGGGATCGAATCCAGGACTTGATCCACAGTTGACACAGATCCGTTTCACATTTTCACCATCTTAGACATAACAGTGTATATATGGTTCCGTATAAGAACCCAAACAACGCTGGTTTTGCAGCATAAGTACCCAGCGACTAAATCGTGATTCAACCGTTAACCGCTGTCTATCAAGAACATACAGAAATCTCTGCGATTTATCCAGGGGTCTTATGCAGATCCGTATAAGACACCTTTCCAGAGCTGATCTTGAGACCGTCCAGAGGGCTGCGCACGCCTTTGCCGCCCCTATTGAGAACATGAGTACACGCTAGGTCGCTATTTTAGACTCCGTCCCCGTCGGTGCACCGCAAATGGCGGGCACGTCGGAGAACCTTCTCCTTTGGCTGCAAAAATAAAGACATCAACGCTACCGCAAATGTACCCCTTGCCAGGTGGACTTTCAATCGAAAAGTGTGCAGAAAATGTAAAATGACGACGAGGCTCACAGTTTGGTGTAGTGTAAGGCAATCCATAACAGAAGTAGCCTTCGCGTCTTCAGCGATGGAACAAACCAGGGCTATTTTCAGGTCCGCAGAGCCACTCGGAACTGTACAGAGTATTCCTATTATATGTACAATACAGCCCATTTCGGCCCTACCGAGTGACATTGCCCCTTGTTCTTGAGCGAATAATGAGGGTGTGCATTAGCAGGACTAATATTGCTCCGCGGTCGGTTCTCATAAAAAAGTGAGAAAAATGTGATTTCTTTCAATTTTCTGCCTGCGTTTTGTCTCTGGCAAACGCTTATATTATAGGAGGACGTTTGTTCTCCACTGCCGAGTGGAACCAGGGGAGAAAAGAAACGTTACATCTTACATGGGTGATGGCTGACTCGCTCAGTAACGAATACTGGTACGGGGATGGCATTCTAAACTCAATACCGCATTTGGCCGATAGACCTGCCATAGGAAGTATAGGGCGCAGGGATTCCCACCAGGAGTTCCGCTCAGCAAATGATTGGATGAGAAATGTTTTGGAAGAAGAAAATAGCGAAGAAGAGAACCGTGTTATTTGTGGACGATGACGAAATAGTCGTGATGTCCTTACAAAGAGGTCTCTTGGATGAGTCATACACTAAGCTTTTTGCCAAAAGCGGCGAAGAAGCACTCGAAGTCCTCCAGCGAGAAGAAGTTCATGTAATCGTAACTGACATGTGTATGCCTGAAATGACCGGACTTGAGCTTCTCAGAACCGTCAGAAAAGACTATCCCCACATCATTGGGATAATGCTCTCGGGATATGAGCATGATGCCACTATCCAGAAAGCACTTGGCCAGGGAGAGTTTTTCAGATCAATTCGGAAGCCGTGGAAGATCGGGGGGGTGGACTTCGGAAAGGTCGTCCGGAAAGCTATAGACCATTACGACTTACAGAATCAACACTGACGGTCATCTTTTGACTACCCTCATGTAGTACAGTTAACTTCCGAAAAGTCCAGGTAAGGGCAAAAGTACCCGTTTCCATTTTTTCATTTCTAAACCGTCTCGAAACACCCCGTAGAGTGCAACATTTGGGGGCAGTTTCAGTTGACTGTCCACGCTCAAGCAACTCGAACTTGCCGGTATTTCCCTTGGCTCCAGAAACAACCGGGGCCTATACCGAGTCAATCGGTACAGGCCCCGAGTTCACAAACATGTCGTATCAGCAGCACAGTTGCTTGCCGCTTCAATTAACTTCCAAAGAACTTACCTAACCAGCCGGATGTCATCGAAGTACATCGTCCCGGTGCCGCCAGCAGCAGGGCTGTTCCTTGTTCCAACGCCAATGGTAATGGTATTGACATTGGTCAGGTTCACGCCCGCAAACGCCGTCAGGTCGATCACCCACTCGTTCCATCCCGCCATCTGCGTTGCGCTGCCGTCGTCGTGATAGACCACCGCGTTGCCAAGAGCGACAAACATACGGTCGGCGGCATTACCGGAACCGCCACGGAACCACAGCGACAGCTTCGCAATGCTCTCTTCGGTCCAATCACGCGGATAGACCAGCGTCAAGGTTGCTTCGGAAGTCTTGTTAGCGTTGTCGTAGAAATACGGCATCGACTGGGCACCGCCGTGAACAGTAGTCTGCTCAGCATAAGGTGGCAGGTCATTACCGACCAGTGCCCCGTTCGTGGTGGTTCCGAAGCCATCAATCCAAATGTCGAATATCCTATTACTGT
>Ga0255052_10001840_pt1 | contig 15633 bp, 14 predicted proteins | sample JV7_2_21_MG_FD_188632 | JGI IMG/M metagenome (GOLD analysis project Ga0255052, IMG submission 188632) | Seawater microbial communities from Jervis Inlet, British Columbia, Canada - JV7_2_21 | ecosystem: Environmental > Aquatic > Marine > Inlet | place: Canada: British Columbia | collected...
GTCGGCAAGCCTGCGCGTGATGTTTGTGAGCCGTGTGCCAAAAACGAAAGTGTGAACCCTGTGTTGCCGTGCGGTCATGACGTGGGCGAAATACAGAAACACTCGCGAATAGCGGCTCATCGATCCGGAGATATCGCAGATCAATACCAGTGGTCGTGAAACCGTAAGTCGACGCTTCCTGACAAGCTCGATGAGCTGGCCGTTATTCTTGAGAATAAGCCTCATCGACCGCCGCAAATCATAGCGATTACCGTAGGGGTGAAAGCGAAAACGGCGAGTTGCGACATTAGCAACTGAAAGAATCTCCGCCCGCAACAACTCTTCCGCCTCGCTTTGCTCTTCCAGGCTCATCTCTTCAAAATCCTTGCGCCGCAGCACTTCGCGGCGAGACCAGGATCCCGACTGATCAATGCCGATTTCTGTGCCTTGTTCTTCGTCGGCTCTGCCGGTTCCGGACATGGCCTCGCGCAGGCGGCGAATGGGTGCTTCTGGCGCGGTGCCACCGAGCGAATCCGTTTCAAGCGTGGGCAGCAGCAGCGACATCATCCGCTCCAACAGGCGAGGATTCCGAAAATAGACGTGAAAAGCCTGATCGAACAGGCGAAATTGTGACGGATCACTTACCAGCACCGCGCGCAGGGCCCAGTAAAAATCATCACGGCGATCGATTCCTGCACAGCGAACCGCAGTCATCGCGTCCAGCACCCGGCCGGGGCCGATTGGTAGACCGGCATTGCGCAGGGTCCTGCAAAACATCAGGATATTTTCGGCGAGGCGGCCCGAGTCAGCCTCTCTGCTTTCATTTCCGCCGCTCATGCGGCGGCTTGAATTTCAGCCAGCAGCCGAGCGGCCTCGCTCCCCCGCAGCTTCGCAATGTCGTCCTGATACTTCAGCAATGATCCCAGGGTGTCGTTCAGCACCTCGGGCGTCAGTGTCACGACATCTAATTGAGTCAATGCGTTCGCCCAGTCGATCGCCTCCGCAACTCCGGGCCGCTTGAACAGGTCGTGCTCGCGGAGTTTGTGTATGAATGCAACGAGCTGATTACGCAGGTCATCAGCAATACCCGGCGCTTTCAACGCCACGATGCGGGACTCGGTTTCCTGGCTCGGGTAATCGACCCAGTGGTACAGGCAGCGGCGGCGCAACGCGTCATGAACTTCGCGTGTCCGGTTCGACGTGATCACGACTATGGGTGGCTCTTTCGCCTTGATCGTGCCGAGTTCCGGGATACTGACTTGAAAATCGGAAAGGAGTTCAAGCAGAAAGGCTTCGAACGGCTCATCGGCACGATCGATTTCATCGATCAGCAATACCGGCGGCCCGTTGGCATGTTCCTCAAGCGCGCTAAGTAGTGGTCTTTCCGTCAGAAATTCCCGACTGTAGAGGCTCTTGCCGATGTCCCCGGTATGGCCTTCGGCCTCGGCAATACGGATCGCGACCATCTGGCGAGGATAGTTCCACTCATACACCGCGCTCGCCAGGTCCAGCCCCTCAAAACACTGCAAACGAATCAGGTCGCGATCGAGCGTGGCGGCAAGAACCTTGGCGATTTCTGTTTTGCCGACACCGGCCTCACCTTCAAGCAACATCGGCCGGCCCATGTGCAATGCCAGGTAAACAACGGTCGCAAGATCGCGCCCGGCAATGTAGTCACCGCTGGTCAGGAGCGAACGTGTTTCTGAAACGTCTCCCGGCAGGTCTCTCTTATTCGAGGATTCAGACACTCGCCGCAGCAACCGCCCGTTTCGCCATGACAATGACAAGATGAGCACGGTACTCAGGGCTTGCGTGCAAATCATCATTCAAATCGCCAGCGTCAATCGTCAGCCCGTCCAGTGCCGTCGCGGAAAAGTCTTTCGCCAATGCCGCTTCGATTTCGGTCGCACGAAACGCACAGGGACCGGCGCCCGTCACGGCCACGCGAATGCCATCCGCCGTTTCCGCAACCATCACGCCGACGACAGCATAGCGCGACGCCGGGTTCGGAAACTTGGCGTACGCGCCTCGCTTTGGCTTTGGAAACCGGACAGCCTGGATAATCTCGTTAGGCCCCAGTGCGGTCTCGAACAAGTCCTTGAAGAAGTCATCAGCCGCAATCTCGCGCGTGTCCGTCTTGATGACCGCGTTCAGGCCAAGAACGGCGGCCGGGTAGTCGGCGGCAGGATCACCGTTGGACAATGATCCTCCGATCGTTCCGCGATTTCGAACCTGGGCATCGCCGATCATAGCGGCAAGATCCGCCAGTGCAGGTATCTCTGACTGCACGACACTGCTACCGGCAACGTCCGCGTGCGGCGTGATCGCACCAATTTCGATGGCCTTGCCATCTTTCCTGATTCCGCGAAGCGAATCAATCGCGCTCAAATCGACCAGGTCGGAGGGTCGCGCCAGCCGCAACTTCATCGTCGGCAGCATAGTCATGCCGCCAGCGAGCATTATTGCTTCGTCGTTATCCGCAAGGATCTTTTTCGCTTCATCGATCGAAGTCGGCCGGTGATACTGAAAGTCGTACATAGTGAATCCCTGTCTTTTTATTTGTGTTGCTAGCCGGACACCGCGCGGATCGCCTGCCAGACCCGCTCCGGCGTCGCCGGAATCGGAACATCTTTCACGCCGAGGTCCGACAATGCGTCGACGACGGCATTGATAACGGCGGGCGTAGAACCAATTGTCCCGGCCTCGCCGCATCCCTTGACCCCAAGTACGTTGTGGGCGCAGAGCGTCGTGTTCGTCGCCACTTCGAAATTCGGCAGGTTATCGGCCTTCGGCATGCAGTAATCCATATATGAACCGGTCAGCAACTGGCCGGAATCATCATCATAGACACACTGCTCGTAGAGCGCCTGACCGATGCCCTGCGTCAGACCACCGTGAACCTGGCCCTCAACAATCATCGGATTGATTATTCGCCCGAAATCGTCGGCAGCCGTGAACCGGTCAATCTCGACGACACCGGTATCCGGATCTATCTCGACCTCACATATATGGCAGCCGGCCGGGAACGTGAAATTCTTCGGGTCATAAAAGGCCGTTTCTTCCAGCCCCGGCTCGAGAACATCGAGCGGATAGTTATGCGGCACATATGCTGCAAGGGCGACATCGCCGAAGCTTACTTCGCGATCCGTGCCGGCAACCCGCAGCTGTCCGTCAACAAATTCGACGTCGTCTTCTGATGCTTCAAGCAAGTGGGCGGCAATTTTCCTGGCTTTTGTTTTTATTTTTTCCAGCGCTGCCATCAATGCCATGCCACCAACGGCAAGTGACCGCGAACCATATGTGCCCATGCCGAAGGGAATCTTGCCTGTGTCGCCGTGGACAACCTCGACGTTATCGAAGTCTACGCCAAGCGCCTCGGTCACGAGTTGCGCGAACGTGGTCTCGTGTCCCTGCCCGTGACTGTGGGACCCGGTCAAGACAGTCACAGAGCCAGTCGGATTTACGCGTATCGTTCCGGATTCGTAAAGCCCGGCGCGGGCACCGAGTGCGCCGGCAACATTTGACGGCGCAATGCCGCAAGCCTCAATATATGTCGATAAACCAACGCCTCTTAATTTGCCACGCTCAGCCGACTCGGCCCGGCGTTTCACGAATCCTTCGTAATCGGCAAGCTCGAGGCATTTGTCCAGGCACGCGTGATAATCACCTGAGTCATACTCGAGTGCCACCGGCGTTTGATACGGAAAGCCGTCCTGTGGAATGAAGTTTCGACGCCTGATCTCGATTGGATCGATGCCGGTTTCTCTTGCGGCCCTGTCCACGAGCCGTTCAAGCAAATAGCTGGCCTCCGGGCGCCCGGCGCCACGATACGCATCGACAGGAACCGAGTGAGTAAACATGCCCTTCACTTCACAGTAAATGGCGGGTGTTTTGTAAGTGCCCGCCAGCAAAGTGGCATAGAGATAGGTCGGTACGGACGGCCCGAACGTCGACAAATAGGCGCCCAGATTAGCTTTCGTCTGTACTCTCAACCCCAGGAAGTCACCATCCTTGCTTAGCGCGAGTTCGGCATGGGATATGTGGTCCCTGCCATGTGCGTCGCTCATGAACGACTCGCTGCGATCCGCCGTCCACTTGACGGGCCGGTTAACGCGCTTCGATGCCCAGGTAACGATCGCTTCCTCAGCATAGTGAAAAATCTTGGAACCGAAACCACCACCGACATCAGGCGCGATGACACGAAGCTTGTGTTCGGGAATACCGAGGACGAACGCGCCCATTAACATGCGAATGACGTGCGGGTTCTGGGTCGTCGTATACAAGGTGTATTCGTCCCTGCCGCTGTCGTATTCAGCGATGGCCGCCCGCGGCTCAATCGCGTTGGGTATCAGGCGGCTATTGACGATATCGATACTGCTGACATGTGCCGCACTTGCGAACGCCTCGTCGGTCGCAGCCGCGTCACCGATCTCCCAGTCAAAGCAGACATTATCGGGCGCATCCTCCCACACGACCGGCGCAGCTTCGGCGCTCGCAGCCGTCAGGCTTGCAGCGGCCGGTAATTCTTCGTAATCAACATCAACCCGTTCGGCGGCATCGCGCGCAATGCTTCGTTTGTCCGCGAGCACGACAGCTACCTGATCGCCAACGTAACGAACCGTATCGGCGGCAAGCGGTGGGTGACCCGGTTCCGTCATCGGGGAACCATCCTTGTTATTGACGCCCCAGCCGCACGGCAGACCACCAACCCCGTCATCGGCCATGTCCTTGCCAGTCAGGACGGCGACAACACCAGGCATATTCAGCGCCGCCTTGACTTCGATGCCGCGAATCCTGGCATGGGGCAGCGGCGAGCGAATGATATGTGCATACAACTGGTTGGGACGATTGATGTCGTCGGTGTATTGTCCCTGGCCCGTGATAAAGCGATGGTCCTCTTTGCGTCGAACCGCCGCGCCAATACCGTTTTCTGTCATGCCTGCTCCCCTTAATTCTTATGACCGCATCGCCTGGGCGCCGGCTTTCACGGCCCTGACGATATTTTGATAACCCGTGCAACGGCAAAGATTGCCCTCGAGCCACCCGCGAATTTCTTTCTCGCTGGGATCGGGGTTTTGCTGCACGAGATCGAGGACGCTCATAATCATGCCCGGCGTACAGAAACCGCATTGCAGGCCATGGTGTTCGCGAAACGCTTCCTGCATGGGATGCAGATTACCGTTTAGTGCAACACCCTCGATCGTTCCGACATCGGCGCCTTCGGCCTGTACTGCGAGCATCGTGCAGCTCTTGACAGACCGTCCGTCGACGTGAATAACACAGGCGCCGCACTGACTGGTATCGCAACCGACATGCGTTCCGGTACGTCCGAGTTGATCACGGATCATATCAACCAGTAGCGTGTGGTTATCGACCTCTGCACTCACGGACTCGCCGTTGAGCGTGAATGACACTGTTATGGACATGAACGCATCCTTTGCAGATTTGTTGTTATTGCCGCTAATTATAATCGCCCGAAGGCTCTTTTCGCCGTCCCCTGGGACAGACTCCTACCGTAACAGGAACCACCAGACAAGTAATACTACAACTGCTGCAGCAATAGCGAGCCCGGTCTTCGATATGACGGCCTCGCCTTTTTCCTCTTCCGGTTCAATACGTTGCGCATGCGGATCAAGCCTGTGAGAAAAATTCCCAAAAAACTCTTTGGCCATTTTCCGTGTAGCACTCAATACGAGTCGCGAGCCGACCTGGGCGAGTTTGCCGCCGACTTTGAAATCGGCGGTGTAGGTAAGCTGCGTGACTCCATCAGTTTCGTCGAGCCGAACGTCGGCTCTGCCACGCCCGAAACCGGCCGGTCCTCCTTTGCCGTTGCCGACTAAAGTATAGCTCTCCGGCGGTTGCACGTTTTCCAGCGTGAGGATGGTATTGAATTTCGCGCGGACCGGGCCGATCGCCGCTATTATCTTCGCGGCAAACTCGGTGTCGCTGATTTTTTCCAGCGACTCACAACCTGGAATACATTCTCTGAGCACTTGCGCATCGATCAGTGCAGCCCAAACCTTCTCGCGGCTGCTCGCGATCTGATATTCACCTTTGATTTCCACCTTGATTTGCGCCCCGAGCGTGGGGTCCGTCCCCCTTTTCCGGTTTCTACGGGATCATTCCTGCCAATTTTACCGCTTCGACGATTTCCTGGTGCAGCCCCGGCGCCATCAAATGGGCGCCCGCGATGCCGTTGATATCCCTGGCCTGCTGCAATAGTTCCGCGCAAATAGAAACACCTTCCTGGCGCGGGTCCCTCGCCGCCTCCATACGTCGTATGACGCCGTCCGGCACCACCGTCCCGAAGAGATTGTCCCGCATCCAGCGAGCTCCATTTGCCGATCGCAAGGGACCGAGACCAACAAGGAAATACAGTTTTTCGGTCAGGCCGTGATCATTCAGCCGCAGCATGTACCGTTCAAGCAATGCCATATCAAAGCAATATTGTGTCTGAATAAACTGTGCGCCAGCATCGAGCTTCGCCTGCAGGCCGTCGGGCGTCCAGTCGTCCGTTACGTCGAGCGGTGCGTCGGCAGCCCCTCGAAAAAATTCAGGCGCAGATATCGATTCGCTGCCTGATAAAGCCGCGGCTTTTTTCGATATGTTTTTCAATGCCGCAATAAGTTGTCGTGAGTCCAGATCGAACACCGGTTTTGCGTCGGGAATATCCCCTGCTCCGACAGCGTCACCTTTCAGAACGAGCACATTTCGAATACCGAATGCAGCAGCGCCCAACAGATCGCTTTGCAACGCGATCCTGTTTCGGTCCCTGCAGGTAACCTGCATAATCGGTTCCGCACCCAATTGCTTTACATGAATGGCGGCGGCCATGCTGGACATCCGGATTCTTGCCCCGGCACCGTCAGTCAGATTGATTGCGGTAACTGCCGGCTTCAGCGCGTTTACGGCTATCGTCAGGGAATCCAGGCTTGCGCTGCGCGGCGGCGTCAGTTCCGCGGTCACTGCAAAGTGTCCCGACGCGAGCGTTTCGCGGAACGGATTCTGCCCCCGATGAAGTGGTTTCTCCATTGGCTTCACTTCTTGTCACCGTCGTGTCTCAGCATGCGCAGCAGCAAGCAGCTGATTACATGGTTGGCATAGAAAAATCAGCGCCGCCGCGGATTCTTGTAGGCCACCTCGAGGTCACGGTCTTCAGCCGCGTATAGAAACGCACGCCCTCCATGCCGTATATCGACATATCGCCGAACAAAGAGCGTTTCCAGCCGCCGAAACTGTGGAAAGCAAGCGGCACCGGTATCGGCACGTTGATGCCGATCATGCCGACCTGAATTCCGGACGCAAACTCCCGTGCCGCATCGCCGTCACGCGTAAAAATAGCCGTGCCGTTGCCGTATTCGTGGTCGTTGACCAACTTTATCGCATCGTCGAAAGTCCCTACACGAATCATCGTCAGCACGGGACCGAAGATCTCTTCCTTGTACACGCGCATGTCGGGTGTCGTGTGATCGAAAAGTGTCGGCCCGAGAAAATAGCCCGGTGATTTCGTGATTTCGTGCTTACGGCCGTCGACGACGAGCTTCGCGCCCTCTTCTTCGCCCAGGTCGATATACGAACGGACTTTGTCGCGATGCTCCGCAGTGATGAGCGGCCCCATGTCGTTGTTGTTGTCAGTACCCGGGCCGACTTTGAGCGCGTCGATCCTGGGTAACAGTTCTTCAAGCAGTGGTTCAGCCGAATCACCGACCGTCACGACAGTCGCGATCGCCATGCAACGCTCACCAGCCGAACCGTAAGCGGCGCCGACCAATGCGTCAGCAACCTGCTCCATGTCGGCGTCAGGCAGCACGACCAGATGGTTCTTCGCGCCGCCCAGCGCCTGAACGCGCTTACCATGTTCCGCCGCGGTTCGATAAACGTGCTCGGCAACCGCTGTCGAGCCGACGAAGCTGACGGCAGCAATTCGCGAATCAGTTAACAGTGAATTGACAGCAACGTGGTCACCCTGGACGACATTCAGAACACCTGGAGGCAGACCGGCCTCCTGCATCAGCTCGGCCCATTTCAATGAACAGCCTGGATCTCTCTCTGACGGTTTCAGAACAAATGTGTTTCCGCACGCAATTGCAATCGGGAACATCCACAGCGGCACCATCGCCGGAAAGTTGAACGGTGTAATGCCCGCACACACGCCTATCGGCTGGCGCATCGAGTAGGTATCGACGCCCGTGCCAGCCTGGTCGCTGTACTCGCCCTTGATCAGATGCGGTATTCCGCAGGCGAACTCGACAATCTCGAGTCCGCGCTGAATCGACCCATCGGCGTCATGCAATACTTTGCCGTGTTCCTGCGTGAGCAGCGCGGCGATTTCCTTGCGATCTCTCTCGATCAGTTCCTTGAAGCGGAACATGACGCGGGCACGCCTCAGTACCGGCGTTCGCGACCAGCTCGAAAGCGCCTCCTGCGCCGACTGAATTGCCGCATCGACATCTGCTTTGTCAGCCATGACGACTTCGGCGCATTGTTCGCCAGTTGCCGAATCAAAGACCTCGCCGTAACGATCCGAGCGAGACTCGTGAATCTGCCCGTTGATCCAGTGAGGAACCTTCCTGATTGCTTTCAGTGCTGTCGCTTTTTCGACCACGATGGTCTTCCTGTCTGTTTTCAGATAGCGTGCAACGCCTTCCGTACGGCGTCAATCATTTGATCGATGTGGCTCTTTTCGATGATCAACGGTGGCGAGAAGGCGACGGTGTCGCCAGTCGTTCGTACGCTTACACCGTTGTCAAAGCAATGTACAAATAACTGTACTGCCCTGGCGGTCGGCTGCCCCTCGATTGGCTCAAGTTCGACGGCGCCGATCAAGCCGAAGTTGCGTACGTCGATGACGTAGGGCTCGCCCTTCAGGCTGTGCAGGCCATCTTCAAAATAACCCTCCAGCGAGCGTGCCCGCTCGAACAGGCCTTCTTCCTTGTAGACATCGAGCGTAGCGCAAGCTGCCGCAGCAGCCAGCGGGTGCCCCGAATAAGTATAGCCGTGGAAGAACTCGATCGCGCCCTCCGGCCCTGTCATGAACGTGTCATATATGTCGCCTTTCGCCAATACCGCGCCCATCGGAACGGTGCCACTGGTCAGCCCTTTGGCGGTGGTAATGAGATCGGGCAAAACATTCATTCGTGTGGCAGCAAAGTTGTCGCCTGTGCGGCCGAAGCCGCAGATCACTTCGTCAAAAATCAAAAGGATCCCGTGCTTGTCGCAGATATCCCGAAGGTGCTGCAAATACCCCTCAGGCGGCAGGATCACGCCCGCCGAACCGGCAACCGGCTCGACGATCACTGCCGCAATTGTTGAAGCATCGTGTAGCGCCACGATGTTCTCCAGCTCGTCGGCGAGATGCGCGCCCCACTTGGGCAGCCCGCGTGAAAAGGCGTTCTTCTCCAGATTATGGGTATGTGGCAAATGATCAACACCGGGCAGCATGGCACCGAACATCTTGCGATTTGGCGTAATGCCGCCGACTGAAATGCCGCCAAAACCGACCCCGTGATAGCCGCGCTCCCGCCCGATGAGACGGGTGCGTGCCCCGTCGCCCCGAATCCGGTGATAGGCGAGCGCCATCTTGAGTGCCGTATCCACGGCTTCCGAACCTGAATTGACGAAGAACGCGTAGTCGAACCCGTCGGGCGCAATATCGGTCAGCTTATTCGCCAGTTCGAAAACTTTGGGATGGCCGAGCTGAAACGCGGTTGCATAGTCGAGTGTTGCAGCCTGGCTCTGGATAGCCTCCACGATCTTCGGATGACAATGGCCCGCATTGCAACACCAAAGGCCGGCGATCGAATCGAGAACTTTTTTCCCGTCATGGGTCCAGCAATGTACGCCTTCCGCACGAACGATCAGGCGCGGATGCTTCTTGAAGAACCTGTTGCCCGTGAACGGCATCCAGTACGCTTGAAGATCCGGTAAATCGAAGTCCCGTTTTCTTGCTGTGTTGTCTGTCATCGCTTGTCTCCGAAAAACTTGTTGTCGCTTCTTATTCCAATATTTCCTGTAACCATTTCCTTCAATCTGAAATAGAGCATGCCCAGTGCCAGGGCAGGATTCGCGAACCACTTGCCGCCCGGCAATTTCACGTGGCGCACTCGCTCGAATACATCGAACCTTTCGCTGTCACCGGCAATGACATCGGCCAGAATCCGGCCGGCTATATGCGTCGGCGCGACGCCATGGCCAGAATATCCCTGTGCGTAGTAGGTATTGTTTCTGATCCGGCCCAACTGAGGAATCCTGTTAATACTGATCGCTATGTTGCCGCCCCATTCGTAATCAATGCTTGTGCTTTCCAGTTGTGGAAACACTTTGAGCATTTTCGGGCGCAAAGTTGCAGTAATGTCTCTCGGATCTTTGCCCGAGTAATTGCACAGCCCGCCGAACAGCAATCGCCTGTCGGCAGACAATCGAAAATATTCGAGCCCAACTCGCTGATCGCAGGTCGCCATGTCCTTCGGCAGCAATTCTTTTGCGACTTCGGGCGTTAGTGGTTCCGTCGCAATGATGTAACTCCCGGCCGGAATTACTGAGCCGTATATCTTCGGTTCGGTTTTACCGAGATATGCATTGCCGGCGAGCACGACTTTCCTGGCGTGCACGACGCCGCCCTTCGTTTCTACGCGAGGATTGTCGCCATGATGGATCCTTGTGACAGGTGATCCTTCGAAAATCCTCGCTCCGCTCTGTTCCGCTGCTCGCGCTTCGCCGATACAGAGATTGAGCGGATGAAGGTGTCCATTACCGTGATTGATGAGGCCGCCAATATAAATATCCGAACCGATCACCGAGTGCATGTCTTCTTTAGCAACAAGTTCCATTTTGTGCGGATAATTTCTCTCCTGCTTGCGCTCGATCTCCGAACGAAAATAATCCATGTCTTTCTCAAATAAAGCCAGGTCCAGGAAACCGAACTTCAAATCGCAGTTGATGGAATATTTTTGGATTCGCTGCAACACGATGTCCCGGCACTCCACACCAATTTGGTAGGCGATTTCAGCCGCATCAGCACCGAATTGCTTTTCGATCTTGTCGACATTGACGAATCCGTCAATCAGCTGACCGCCGTTTCTGCCCGATGCGCCCCAGCCAACGCGGTTTGCTTCGATCAAAGCAACGTCGTAGCCCCATTCGGCTAGATAGAGGGCGGTTGACACGCCTGTAAAACCCGCACCCACGATGGCAACGTCACAGCGGTGCTCCCCCAGGAGCCTCGGATAGTCCGTTTGCCAGTTGGCGGTTGCCGCGAAATAGGAGCTGGTGTGTTCACTTTTATCATGCATAGCCGTCCAGCTTACTCCTGGGGAAATATTTAACAATATTTAAGCAGAAAAGAATAACTTCTTGATTTTATTAAGTTACGAGTCATAATTGTTAAATAAATTTAACGATTTAACAAGCGGTGAGCGGCATGGACGATGTTGGCCCTCGTTTAAAGCAATTGCGGACCCGGCAGCGCTTGTCGCAGCGGCAACTGGCGCTTAATTCGGGCGTCTCGAATGCCACGATTTCGCTGATCGAACACGGCCGGACAGATCCGTCGATGGGGCTTTTGAAACGCATTCTCGATTCGATGGGTGTGTCATTCGCCGACTTTTTTGCATCGGATACCCGGCAGCCCGAAAAATATTTCTTTACTCAAGGTGAACTGAGCGAGATAGGCAGTGGACCCATCTCCTACCGTCAGGTTGGCACCAATCTATCCGAAAGCAATCTGCAGATTCTCCATGAACGCTATCAGCCGCGTGCCGATACCGGTCATTCCATGTTGAGCCACGAGGCCGAAGAAGGCGGAATAATCCTGAAGGGCCGTCTCGAGATCACCGTGGCCGATCAGGTGCGGACACTGTCGGCCGGCGACGCGTATCACTTCAACAGCCGGCTGCCACACCGCTTTCGCAATACCGGCAGCGAAGACTGCTTACTGGTCAGTGCCTGCACACCGCCCAGTTTTTAGTTAGGAGTCTGCGCGGTAGAAATATCCGTAGCGAGCAAGTGCCAAAGCGAGGACAGTTTTTCGATCTTTTGAGGCGCATAGTGGGATTACGTAACGAAAAAGATCGGAAAAATGGACCGCTGTGGTGCTTTCGTAGTAGGCATACTTTCTACCGCGCAGACTCCTGGTCCGGCCGACTGGCGTAGACGCAAATCATCTCCATTGCCAAATGTGCGCCTGCAAGGGCCGTAATTTCGCCGACATCGTAAGCCGGCGCCACTTCGACGAGATCCATTCCCACCAGGTTGATTCCCATGAGCCCGCGGATAATCGACATCGCCTGGTGCGTGGTCAGCCCGCCACAAACCGGCGTACCCGTACCGGGCGCATAGCTCGGATCCAGGCAGTCGATGTCGAAAGTCAGATAAACGGGTTTGTCGCCAATTACCTTCCTGGTCTCGCTAACAACAGCGTCGATGCCGTGCTCCTGAACCCAGGGACCGTCGAGGGTGTTGAATCCCAGCGTATCTTCATTGCGTGTGCGTAAGCCGATTTGCATGGATGACTTTGGGTCAATGATTCCTTCCTTGACGGCGTGATAAAACATCGTCCCGTGATCGACTCGTCCTTCTTCGTCTTTCCAGGAATCGCCATGCGCATCGAAATGCAGCAATGACAACGGCGCACCATGCTTTCGTACATGCGCTTTAATCAACGGATACGCAACGAAGTGGTCACCGCCAAGAGAAAGGAGACCGGGGCCCTGGTCGATGATCTGGTACGCGTGCTCTTCGATCGTTGAAGGTATGGTTTCGGGGCGACCGAAATCGAAAAAGCAGTCGCCGTAATCGACAACGGCCAGCTTGTCGAAGGGATCGAATTCCATGCCGTATGGCCTCTCCCAGGCCACGATAGTCGAGGCTGCGCGAATCGCGCGCGGGCCGAATCTGGCGCCGGGTCGATTGGTCGTCGCGATATCCAGCGGCACGCCAGTTACGACCAGATCCACTCCTCCCAGGTCACGCGTGTATTTGCGGCGCATGAACGAGACCGCGCCCGCATAGGTCGGTTCGCTGGTCGTCCCATAGAGGCTGTCTCTGAGGAGCGCGTGATCACCGTCTGTCTTATGCGTCATCTATTCAAACCGTCCTGGATTAAAGCGCTGCCTGAGTCAGGTCGAGGCACTTCCAGGCCTTTTCGATAAGTTCGTCAGCCTGTTCGTGCGTCAGTATGAGTGGTGGAGCCACGACGATCGTATCGCCAACGGCCCGCATGACAAGTCCATTATTGACCAGGAAATCGCGACAGATAGTGCCGACCCCCTTGTCCTCGTCAAAACGCTCAAGCGATTCCTTATTTGCAACCAGTTCGAGCGCACCCATGAGACCGACCATGCGCGTTTCGCCGACGAGTGGATGATCGCCCAGCTTACGCCATCGCTCCTGCAGATAAGGCCCGATGTCATTCTTTACGCGGTCGATCAGGCCTTCCCGTTGCAGTACGCGGATGTTCTCGATCGCTACAGCACAAGAGGCCGGGTGACCGGAGTAGGTATAGCCATGAAAGAACTCGCCGCCTTTTTCAACCAACGCATCGGCGACACGGTCTGCAACCATCACACCGCCCAGAGGTAGATAACCCGAGGTCACGCCCTTGGCAAACGGCATCAGATCGGGTTTGACTTTGTAATAGTCCGCGCCGAACCACTCACCAAGGCGGCCGAACCCGGTAATAACCTCATCCGTGATCAGAAGGATTCCGTATTCGTCGCAAATCCGCTGAATCTCCGGCCAGTAAGTGTCAGGCGGCACAATGACGCCTCCGGCACCCTGGACAGGCTCGGCAATAAACGCCGCGATTTTATCGACACCGAGTTCCTCAATTTTTTTCGTGAGCGCACGCGCTGTTTCGAGTCCGAATTCGTCCGGCGAGAGGCTACGGTCCGAGCCAAACCAATAAGGTTGATCGATGTGGACGATACCCGGAATCGGCAAACCGCCTTGCCTGTGCATCGGCTTCATACCGCTCAAACTTGCACCTGCCATTGTCGACCCGTGATAGGCGTTGACACGACTGATAATGGTCTGTTTGTCAGGCTCACCGAGAAGGTCCCAGTAGCGCCGTACCATGCGCACGATCGTATCGTTTGACTCGGAACCCGAGCCGGCCAAGAAAACATTATTGAACTGCGGCTGAGTGATTTCCTTGAGCAACCGCGATAGCTCGATGGCTGGCGGATTGGCACACTGGAAAAAGCTGTTGTAGTAAGGGAGTTGCCGCAGTTGCTTCTCAGCCGCCTCAACCAGTTCTTCGCGACCATAGCCCGCATTCACGCACCATAGCCCGGACATGCCGTCGAGTATCTCATTATCGTCGGCATCGTAGATATATACGCCGTCCGCCCGCGTAATAATGCGGCTTTTCTTTTCGCGCAGATCCTTGTGGTCCGTGAACGGATGGAGATAGTGATCGCGATCGATGTCCTGCCATTCGGACCGCGACCGTTTTTCGACGACTGCCATGGTTTTCTCCTCATCGAGCCGCCGGTAGTGGCCCGCGTATTACACTCTGTGATATCCGGCGGAAATCATAGCCGAGCGCCAGACACAAGTCCTGTTCGCACCACTATCTGAATTAGGGGACGGTTGCCCCACGGGGCTCGCCCCCATTTACTTAAACATTCAACAGCAGAATCTCACGTTCCCAGGGCGTGATAATTGACTGGAACTCCCGATACTCGCCCTCCTTCAGCGAGCAATACAAGGTCACGAATTCGTCACCGAGCGTTTTTCGCACGAGCGCCTCCACGTCTTCAATCTTCCGCTTTGTCAGCCAGGCTTGGAAAGCCTCTTTAGCACTCACGCCACACCCTTGACTTTCCTGTTCTGCGACCCTGCTGCGTATTCGCGGCATGCGTTACCAAACGCCTTGAACATCGCCAGGGAAAACGGATCTTTGCTGACCTGCCACTCCGGATGCCATTGCACGCCCAATGCAAATGCTTTCGCACCATCCACACAGAAGCCCTCAATCAATCCGTCATCGGCAACGGCCTCGACAGTGACGCCATCAGCCAGCCGTGCGACTCCTTGACGATGCAAGGAATTGACCTCGACCGTTCCGCTGCCGGCGAGTTCACGAAGTAAACTGCCATCGGGCAATGTAACGGAATGCGAGGGACCGTATTGCACATCCAATGGGTCTTCCGGGTTCTCGTTGTGTTGGTGATATCCCGGCACTTCGTGGACACGTTGATGCAGGCTGCCGCCGAGTACGACGTTGAGTTCCTGAAAGCCACGACAGACCGCAAAAAGCGGCACGCCGGCGGCCAGCGCTTTCTCGGCCAGCGGCAGAGTCGTAGCGTCCCTGTGAGGATCATGCACGGTGCCCGGCTCGCTGCCCTCTCCATCATAGTGATGTGGTTCGAGATCGGACGGACTCCCGGTCAATAGCAGGCCATCCACATGAGCGAGAACAGCGTCGAGATCGAGGCTATCGCCCAGTGCGGGAATCAGAAACGGCACCGCATCGGCGCCATCCCGAATCGCCGCCACGTACTTATCTCCCACAATATGAAAGGGATGGGGATCGAGTAAGCGCCGGTCGGCAGGTATACCAATGACAGGTTTGGGACACATAAGGATTTCAGGGCTTGCGAAACAACAGCGTAAAGCGGTCGGTATTTCCGGTCACGGTTTTTCTGCCCACTT
>Ga0255052_10001843_pt1 | contig 15624 bp, 14 predicted proteins | sample JV7_2_21_MG_FD_188632 | JGI IMG/M metagenome (GOLD analysis project Ga0255052, IMG submission 188632) | Seawater microbial communities from Jervis Inlet, British Columbia, Canada - JV7_2_21 | ecosystem: Environmental > Aquatic > Marine > Inlet | place: Canada: British Columbia | collected...
AAGTTACCGTCACCACCGCCTCCACCACCGCAAGCGGCGATCGATAACGCTCCCAGAACCGCAATCGGCACCAGCAGGAACAATCGCCACCTCAGTGTCGCTTCTCTGGTTTGGTGTGACATAATCTGTCTCCCTTGCTTTCAGCAGAGGAATGGCCGTATAGCAGCAGCGCTCCTCCCAACGTGGTTGCCAGCGCCACATTCTTCTACCTTCTTATATTTTAGGACAAACGAGCCTGGCGCAATCCGGAATTATCCGTACGAGCAGTAGTTTGGCTCAAATCGGTGTTTGATCGGAAAGTGACAGTGGGCCGGATTCGGCGAGCCCGGGCATGTCGAAGTTCACCTGTCGTTGTTGCCGGAGAAGGGTGGATTTCTGATCAGCGAGTGCGTCACGCCCTCCGACGATTGGCGGTAATCAGGGCTCCCTGGCGACAAGGGCGACGACGCGGACCGGACCACCAGAACCACCTTCGATCTTCATAGGTAAGGCCATAACGAGAGAACCGACTGGTGGCAGCTTGTCCAGATTCGTCAGGTTTTCGAGATTACTTACCTGCCGTGCCGCGGCGATTCGATGAACGACAAAGTCCTGTGACTGACCGAAGTCAGTTGATGCCGTATCAACACCCAGAATCGCTACGTTGCGCTCTTCGACCAATAGTCGTGCCGCGCCCTCTCCGTACGAGGGAAACACGAGATTGCTGGCATCACCCGGCGTGTTATCGCCGAGATAGCTTTTGGCATCAGGCCAGAACCGGCTCCAGTCCGTACGAAGCAGAACAATGGTGCCCGGATCGATGCGCCCATGTTGTTCTTCGAATGCCCGAACGTCGTCTGCGCTAAGAAGATAATTGCGGTTCGTTGCCGCCTTGTCGGAAACGTCGATAACGACGGCCGGCGCAATAAGGTTCCGCAGCGGAACTTCGTCGGTCGGATATCCTTCTTCAGCGAAATGTAAGGGCGCGTCGAGGTGCGTGCCGCCGTGCTCTGGCGTACAAATCGAAAATGCTGAATAGAAATAGCCGCTGTCCGTTTCGCCGTACGACAATATCGTTTTCTGAAATCGGGACGGTGAGGTTGGCCAGTAAAGAGTCTTGTTGCCGTAGGCGTGGCTTAAATCGACAATGTCGTACTCGCTGATATCCAGGCCGGAAGCCGGAAACGCGAGAAAACTCAAGAAGAACGCAATCGAAGTCTTTCGAATCATGCATCACCTCTGATTCGGGAAATGCTTGTTGTCAGCCTAGCTGACAATTCTATCGGCTTCCCAAAGGACAAAAATCAGCCAGGCAGCAACAAAGAGAATACTGCCTGCATCGCGAAGAGCCTGCTTCGCCTGATCATCCCGTATTGATTTCAAGAATTTGAATCCGAAAGCGCCGACACCATAAATGCCGGCCCCGGCCCAGGCGGTCAGTCCCTGCCAGTATGAAAACCAGAACCAGCTTTCGGAGACTTCTGTTTGGCGCATGTTGGCATCGATCCAGTACCTGGTTCCGGAGATTTCCCCCCACGGAAATGCGCCACCATCGAAAAAGAACGCAAGCAGAAAAAATAGATACATATTGGCGGCAACAATGAATCCAACAATACCGGAAAACGTAAATCGTCTAAGGGCCGCAACATACGATCCTCCCTGCTTTCTCCAGTCAGAAATGTCTCCCACAAGGAGAATCAGCGGCGCCAGCATCATCAACATGACGAACCCAATGACAATGCGCCCCATATTTCTGCCGATCGAGTCCGGGATGTAGCCGCCGATAGGCGTGTTGTGCAGGGCATAGGCGAGACCAAGGCCGACGACTACATAGATTGTGATCCGGAGTAATTCGTATCGCCGCATGGGCTGGTTCTTGCTAGTCGATCAATCCCGGCATATCAAAGCCTGCGTGGACCAATTCGGAAATCAGCAGTGATTTCTGATCGCCGGATAGCGGAACGAGGGGCGGTCGTGTGATCTCCCATTGCGGATCACCGCGGAAGTTGGCGATAGTCGTTTTCAGTGCAGAAATCATCGGGTATTTTTGCGCGATCGAGCGAACATTATTGAGCCTTTCTTGTTTCGCGTCGGCGTCTTCGCTTTTCCAGCTCACATAGAGATCATGAATTGCCGCAGGGTTGATATTTGCCGTAGCCGATATACAGCCTGCGCCACCGCCGCGCATGTTTCGGAGCAAGAACGCCTCGCTGCCGGCGAAAACCCTGAAGTCGTCGAGTTCGAGTTTGAGCAAAGCCTCGGTGTTGCTCCAGTCACCGGAGCTGTCTTTAATTCCAACGACCGTCGCCGGGTAATCTCTTACGAGCCGTTCGACGAGTTGAGGGGATATACTGACGTGGGCGATTGGAGGGATGTGATAGAGATAGATTCTCAAATTCTCATTGCCGACACGTTCGATAACCTCCGCAAAACTCGCGTATAAGCCGTCGTCGCTGACGTCCTTGTAATAAAAAGGCGGCAGCATGAGCGTGCCGGCACAGCCCAGGTTTACGGCATGCGTCGTTAGTTTGACCGTGTCTGTCAGCGCGCAATGGCCGGTTCCAGGCATGAGTCGGTTGGTATCGATGCCGGTATCCACAAGGTGATCAAGCAGTTCGATCTTTTCTCCGATAGATAGTGAGTTAGCCTCGCTATTGGTTCCGAAAACAGCAAGGCCTGCGTTTTGTGAGAGCAGCCAGCGGCAATGACTGGCGAGGCGTTCGGGGTCCGGGCTCAGGTCCTCCCGGAATGGAGTGCAGACAGGCGCCAGCAGACCGGAAAGTCGATCGGGTCCTGGCATCAGTTACGTATGCTGATGACGGTGATGGCGACCAAACCTTGCGGTGCGTTGTGAGAGATGCCGCCGAGATAAATCGTGTTAGATTCAAGGCCAGACCAGGTGACGTCAACATTTTCCGTTGTTCCAGCATTCACAAAGCCCGGTCCGGATGCCGTCATATTGCCTAGATTTTCCACCAGGCCGAATGACCAGCCAAATAACAGATAATTTGTGCCCAGCCCGCCCGCGACGTTGTCGGTTTCGAAGCCGTGAATCAAAACTGCGTAGGTTCCGGCACCAGGTAGCAGCACATTAAATTCCTCTCGCGATGTCGGATTGCCGCTTTGACCGATCTTGGTGCAGTTGATGTTGTCGGGGCAGTAGTAAACGTACATATCGAGATCGTCATCGCCGTCAGTGTACTCATCGAACATGGCAAAACGCAGATATGCCTCACCGGGCGGGACGACGATCTTGTGCAAAGTTACGCCGTCTGTCGCACGAAAACTGAAGGTCTTCGTTGGGTCTTCGTCCACGAAGCTATCGATGATCAGTGGCTTGCGAAGGCCATGTACGCCGGGCGTATAGGAGCCGGTGTAGCCGAACTCGACCGGGAAGCTGATGCTTCCGGAGCCGCCGAACGATGAAACCTCGGCGGGCGCCGTAACCGATACAGGCCTGACAGCAAGCACGCTTCGCACATCGTGACTACTGCTCGACCAGCTAAGACTACCAAAGCGCCACAGGTCGAGCGGCCCGCTTGCATAGGTGAATGTGACGTCATAAGTCGCCGATTGACCCGGTCCGATTGTCAGACTGGATGGGACGACGCTCACCGTTGTTTCAATCGGTGCAGTGACGCTGGCGACATAAGTTTCCGCTTCGTCGCCAACGTTGGTGACCCGGCGTGTCACAGTCTGGCTGTTTGCCAGTCGCGAAACCGTGATTGACGGCTGGTTCAGATCTTCTGCGTCAAATGACAAACCGCCGGCAGCAAGGTCATCGCACCGGGTTTGGTCAACTGCGGGCGACTCGATGCCGCAGGCGAATGCGTCGTACTCATCATCTGTGACGTCGTAGACGAGCCCGGGATCGTTTGCATCATTGGGCACGATGTGTCCGCTGCCGAAATCGAACGGGTTTGCAGGCGTTGAGCCGTCCTGCTGATTTACGTCCTGTCGTGCAGTTGTTATCAATGCAGACTTGATGGCGGCGGGACTCCAGTCCGGATGTGCCTGGCGCAGCAACGCTGCAACTCCGGCGACATGCGGTGCAGCCATCGATGTGCCAGTGATGTAAGCGAAGTTCTCACCGGCCACAGAGTTTGCTGCGTCCGGTGTAAAGCCGGCGAGTATGTTTATGCCGGGCGCTGTTACATCAGGCTTGAGAATGTCCTGTATCGGCGCAGGTCCGCGGGCGGAGAATGCACCCATGACGTTGCCGGTTTCCTGCTCGGACAGGAAGAGACTTTTTTCCAGTACGAGGTTGACGGTCTGGCCCGCATTGATTTCGTCGAGGATCAGATTGCCGTCGGCCTGGCCGATCATGAGGGCTGGGACTCCCGGCGGTGTCAACAGATTGGTGGCCGCCGTCATGACAATGGGTTTGCCGGCAATGTTGAACACGAGAACGGCTATCGCGCCGGCGTCGTCGGCATTCAGGACTTTTGTCTGGAAGCTGCAACCGCCGCGCTGAATGTATGCAATGTTGCCGGAAACCTCGCTGCCGTTTACAAGCGGTTCACAGGCATCGAATGTCGTGCCGGCGCTGCCGTCGTCCAGGACATCGTCATTGTCATCGACGAGTACGAGCATTCCTTCGATTGGATCGTTGTCGATCAGCCGTGGTGTGAAGCTCGCTTCCCTGACAGCGTACTTCCGGCAATCGTAGCTGGTGAGAGTACTTCGAGAGCCTCTTCAAATCGTTGCCCGTCGCGGCTCGACGCCGCAGCGGTAATGACCCATGGTGCCCCGGCAGGCGAGCCAATCGTTCCGAGATTCGGCCCTTCATTGCCGGCAGCGACCGCAGCAAGAACGCCTGCTTTGGCGGCGGCCATCAGTGCAATGTCGTCCGGCGCCATTGTATTGCGCAAACTGCTGCCTACAGAGTAATTAATAATGTGTACGCCGTCGGCCACAGCCGCATCGATTGCGTTCGCAAGATCAGATGTATTGCAGCTGGCACGTAAATCACCCGGCCGGAGCCAACATGCTTTGTAAACGGCGATTCGCGCGCGTGGCGCAATGCCTTCGACGGCGCCGAGCAAAGTGCCGAAGATGGAGGCATTGACGCGGCTGCCCGCAGCGGTCGTTGCGGTGTGTGTGCCATGCCCGTCCGTATCTCTCGCGGAAATAATTTCGCCGCTATCTATCGGGCCGGTTGCCTGCGCGCCGTCAACGAAATAGCGTGCGCCAATCATCTTGTTATTGCAGGCTGTTGCCTCGAACCGTTCGCCAGCCTGACACTCGCCATTCCAGTTCTCGGGCGGGTCGTACAAGAGAATGTCTTCCTGTCGCTTGTAAGCTTTGCAAAGCCACAAACCAAGCAAAGAGTCGGCGAACGAGGATCGGCAAAAGCTCGGCCGATCCGCCTCACGCGTGTCGTCGAGAGCGGGGTGCTCCGGCGAAATGCCACTGTCGATAACGGCAATGATGATACCCTCGCCATTGAGGCCCGGCGCACCACGCAGGCCTACCGTCGGTTCGAACAAACCAAGAAACTGTGGACTGAAGTTTGTCGCGAGCGGTCGGATCTCGTCTTCCCAGACTTTTAGTACTTCGTCGAAGTGTTCGATTTTGTGCGCCTGGGCTTCGGTCATGCGTGCGGCGAAACCGTTCAATGTATAACGGTAGCTGTAGATCTTTTCCATGCGGGGACCAACCTGGGACAAAACCTTGTCTTGCATGGCAGCAAGCTCTGCTGTGTAGGATCGGACCGCCGCGTTGGTCCTGTCGAAGGAGCGTGGTGCGGCGGACAAAGTCTGTGCAGCGAACGATCCGGAATAATTTGAAAAATGCTCAGCGGCCGAGGGAGTTTTAAGCTGAACGATAAAGACTTTCCGGGCGGAGATTGAATCATCGCTGCCGGCTAGCCGAGTGCCGGAAAGATCCCCGCCCTCGCGCAGGCGAGTCTCATTGTCCGACCACGCGTTGCCGGCGGACAACAAACAGCAGAAAACAATAAGCCTGACAAAAGTCACGGAGAAACGGCCCCCCAGGATCTTAGAATAATTTTAAAGAAAACAGTGTAAATCCCGGTTTTAAAAGGAACTTACCACATTCAAGCAGCGGGCTGCCAGCAGCCTTAGTCGTCTCTGTAACCCGTAAGTTCCGTATCCGTATAACTGACGCCCAATCCAAGAGCGATCCTGTTTACGAAATTAAAGTACGCAACGATCAAGGTGATGTCGAGAATGTCCTGATCGCTAAGGCCTTCCGCGCGTAGTGGATCGAGATCACTCTCGGTCATCGCAGCGGGGGCAGACGTCAGTTTCTCGGCGTGTATGACAATATTGCCGAGGCGAGGTTCGAGCACTTCGAGGCCGTCGGCCGATGCAAGCGTCTGCAAGATGTCTTCGTCCTTGATGTACCTTCGAAGTGCTTCGGTATGATGATTGACACAATACTCGCATTCGTTGGTCGCAGATACGACGGTGGCGATGGCTTCCCGCTCGGCACGGCTCAGACCGGATTTTCCAAACATGAGGGTCATGTAAAGTCCGAGATGATCGGACATCGACTCCGGATTCAGGCTTTGCACCTGCAAAATGTTTGACACCTTGCCGCGTTTCTCGACGAGCTCTGCGTACAATTCGGCAAGTCGGCCCTCGGCCTCGGTGACTTCGATTTCCTCGATCCACGACATCGGTCTGTCTCTCTATTACTCCTGCGCCAGCCAGTCCTGCGGCACGAGATACTTCTTGTACAGCTTGTCCTCCGCTGAATCAGGTTCCGGTTGCCAGCCATACTCCCAGCGCACCCTTGGCGGGAGCGACATCAATATGGACTCCGTTCTGCCGCCGGACTGAAGCCCGAACAGCGTACCGCGGTCGTAGATCAGATTGAACTCGACGTAACGGCCTCTCCGGTATAGTTGAAATTCGCGCTGCCTTTCGCCATAGGGATGAAGTTTTCGCACTTTGACGATTGGCAGATAGGCCGGCAGAAAAAGGTCGCCGATGCTGCGCGTGAATTCAAAGCACCGATCAAATCCCCATTCGTTGAGATCGTCGAAAAACAATCCGCCGACCCCGCGTGTTTCGTTTCTGTGCTTGAGGTAGAAATAGTCATCACACCATTTCTTGTATGTGGGGTAGACATCGTCGCCGAATTTGTTGCATGCGTCGCGTGCCGTACGATGCCAGTGCAGCACATCATCACGGAAGGGATAGTATGGCGTCAGATCGAAACCCCCACCGAACCACCAGATCGGATTGCCGTCATCAGCTTCAGCGCAAAAGAAACGGAAGTTGGCATGCGTGGTCGGCACGTATGGATTTTCCGGATGCAGGACGAGCGATACACCCATCGCCTGAAAACTGCGACCGGCCAGTTCCGGTCGTGACTTTGTGGCAGACGGCGGCATCTCCTTGCCGTACACATGGGAAAAGCTGACCCCGGCCTGTTCGAAAACTGCCCCGTTCTTGAGGACGCGGCTCAAGCCACCACCACCGCCATCACGCTCCCACTCGTCACTGCGAAACTGTTCCTTTCCGTCGACGTCCTCGAGTGCGTGAACGATTTCCCTTTGCAGTGACTTCAGATACTCACCGACCTGTCCGATTGAGACGTCAAAATCACTCATGGTGCAGCCGCCCTGATCACTTTGCCGCTTTTGAGATCACGAATTTCCGACGGGCCCGCGGCGGGGCCGCAGCGGCCTGGAACGATACAGTCTACTAAAGCCCCGAAGCGGCGGCGAAGAACAAAGATACTGCGTGCAGGCGGGCTGCCGGCAATATTTGCACTCGTGGAGACAAGCGCCGAGTCGACGGCCTCGCACAGTGTCGCAGCAACGGGATGTGAGGTAATTCGTACGGCGATACTGTCATGATCCCCCGTAAGCCAATACGGGATATTCCGCCGGGCCGGAACAATCCAGGTCAGCGGCCGGTCGCGACTGGATTCGAGCTTCTTCCCGGCCGGCAAATCCGCCCATTCCTCGAGCTGGTCGATATCCGATGCAACAAGGATCAGGCCCAGGGTGGGGCTACGCCGCTTGATGGAAAGTATTCGAATGACTGCATCGGCATCGTCTGGCATGCATCCGAGCCCGAATACGCCTTCTGTCGGGTATGCAATTATGCCGCCGGATCGGAGCAACCTTGCGGCACGATGAACTGGAAAGTGCAGGGCCATGCCCCAGCTTACTCAGGTTTGTCGTCAGTCGTCTTCTTTTTTGCTTTCTTCTTCGCCTTCTTCTTGCTCTTTTTCTTTGCCGGCTTCTTTTTTGTGGTTTTCTCAGCAGCCGCGACCTTGGTGTTAGTTTTTTTCTTTTTCTTGCCGCGCTTTCCGCGGGCAGGAGCGTTCGCCAATAGTTCCTTGCATTCGTCCAGAGTCAGGGACTTCGGCTCGCGGTCTTTCGGTACACGTGCGTTCTTCGTTTTGTCGGTCACATAGGGACCGTATCGGCCATTCAGGACCTGAATGCCTTCGTCTTCGAAGTCCTGAATAATGCGATTCGCATCCTCGATCTTCTTTGCCTCGATCAATTCGAGCGCTCGCGGCAAAAGAATCGTGTATGGGTCGTCATCGCCGCGAATCGAAACGTACTTGTCGCCGTAACGAACATAAGGGCCGAATCGGCCAACGCTTGCGGATACCGGAAGACCATCCGGCGTCTCGCCGAGCTTGCGCGGCAGCTTGAAAAGCTCGAGCGCTTCTTCCTGAGTAATGTCGTTCATCTTCTGGCCGGGGCGAAGCCCCGCGAACTTCGGTTTTTCCTCATCGTCCTTCGTGCCGATCTGGACGAAGGGCCCGTAGCGCCCCATACGAACCGTCATCGGCTTGCCCGACTTCGGATCGATGCCAAGGTCACGCGCCTGAGCGACCTGTTCTCGGGTTACGCTCTGCTCCTTGTCTTCCACGAGATCGGAAAATGGCTTCCAGAAGTTCTCCAGCAAAGGCAGCATGTCTTGTTCGCCGAGAGAGATTGCGTCGAGGTCGTCTTCGAGTTTGGCCGTAAAATCGTAGTCGACGTATTGTGTGAAATGTTCGGTCAGGAAACCGTTGACGATACGACCGATGTCGGTTGGCGTGAATCGCTTGCCGTCCATCTCGACGTACTCACGATTCTTGAGTGTCGCGATGATGCTGGCGTACGTTGAAGGCCTGCCGATTCCATACTCCTCGAGCGTCTTGACGAGACTCGCCTCTGTATATCGTGGCGGTGGTTCGGTGAAATGTTGCTCAGGCCGCAGTTCATCGAGGCTGATGACGTCACCGACGGTGACTTCGGGCAAAAGACGATCGCCTTCGTCGTTGCTGCTGTCGTCCTTGCTCTCATGATAGACAGCCATGAAGCCGGGTTCGACGAGGACAGAGCCGTTGGCGCGGAAGCGGTGTCCGTCGTCACTATCAGGACCGGCAGCGAGTTCGAGCGTAACCGTGTCGAATACGGCAGGAACCATCTGGCACGCCATGGTGCGTTGCCAAATCAGCGTGTACAGCCTCAGTTGATCTTCGTCGAGCTTGCCCTTCATGGATTCGGGGGAACGCGCTACCGATGTCGGCCGAATCGCCTCGTGTGCTTCCTGGGCGTTTTTCGCTTTCGTCTTGAATTCACGCGGAGACTCCGGAACGTTTTCTGCGCCGTAGCGTTCGGCGATCACTTCCCTGATCTCATCCACGGCGACATCGGCCAGCGTGACCGAGTCCGTGCGCATATAACTGATCAGGCCGACGTTACCCTCATCCGGTAATTCGATGCCCTCGTAAAGACGTTGCGCAACACGCATGGTCCATTGCGTATTGAATCCGAGCTTACGGGAAGCTTCCTGTTGCAAGGTCGAGGTAGTAAATGGTGCGGCAGGGTTCCGCCTGCGTTGTTTTTTCTCGACGCTGACCGCCGTCAGTTGTCCGTCCGCGGCATCGAGAATCGTTTGCTCGACTTCCCGGGCGGCCTCTTCGTTCTCGAAACTGAATTGCTCGACTTTTTCACTACGGTATTTAACGAGCCGCGATACAAAAGCCTGCCCTTCCTTGCTGACGTCCGCTTCGATAGACCAGTATTCGCGGGCCTTGAATGCTTCTATCTCGAGCTCTCTCTCAACGATCATTCGCAATGCAGGGCTTTGTACGCGCCCGGCCGACAAACCGCGTTGAACTTTTTTCCAAAGCAGTGGTGAGAGATTGAAACCGACAAGATAATCCAGGGCACGCCGCGCCTGTTGGGCGCTGACGAGATCGCCGGAGATATCACGTGGATTCTCGATCGCATCGATAATCGCGTTCTTCGTTATCTCGTGAAACACTACGCGATGAACCGGTTTGTCATTCAAGGCGTTTTTTTCCTTGAGTAGCTCCGTCAGGTGCCAGGATATCGCCTCTCCCTCCCGGTCGGGGTCAGTCGCGAGATACAAAGCCTCAGCTTTCTTAAGTGCCCGGACGATTGCATTTACATGTTTCTCGTTTCGTTCTATGACCTGATACTTCATTGCGAAGCCATCGGACGGATCTACAGCGCCTTCTTTTGGAACAAGATCACGCACATGGCCATATGAGGCCATGACGTCAAAGTCTTTACCGAGATATTTGCCAATCGTCTTTGCCTTTGCAGGCGACTCAACTATGACAAGGTTCTTGGACATTGATTGAAGCTTTCTCTGATAAGAAAATAAAAACCGCGGACAGTGCCGCGGTTCAATTACATGCTTGAGTTCTCAGTGTCAAGAAATATCGCTAATGCAATGCACCTGCGCTTTCTTCGAAGACCAGGTCTTCCATGCGCGCATAAGCAAGCTCTTGGCCGGGTTGACTGAATAAAACCATCAATACAACCCACTTGATTTGCTCGACATCGATGTCCGGAGTTTCGAGCGCCAGGAGGCGATCGATCAGAATTTCGCGCTGGGGTGGAGACAGGATGCCGATCTGTTCGAGGTACGTTATGAACCCGCGCGAGCCGGCATCAAGACGCATTTGCTCGACGTCGCTGTAGATCCGTGTGCCGTGTTCCGTTTGCGGGTTGTAACTCAGGCCGTCGTGGTTTTCGGCCAGGCCATCCAGCCAGTCAAGCGCACGATCGATCTCAGTATCACCAAAACCAGCTCGCGATAATTCATCGCGTAATTCGTTTTGATCCGGTTGCGGTTCTTCGTCTGCGTCGATATAGGTCTCGAAAAGGTACATCAGTACGTCGAGTACATTCTCTTTCATTCCTGGAGCAGCTCCCTATTTATTCCGAATTAAATACTTTCCACCTGATAGCGCTTCGATCTTTTCCTCGAGCTCCAGGATAAGAAGCATGGAGGAAACCTGATCGATCGTCAATCCAGAATTTTCGGCGAGTTCGTCAGCAGTGGCTGGATCGAATGACAGGGAATTCAACAAAATCTCGTAGTCGGCATCATGTTGAATGGTTTCGGATGAGCCTTTCTTTGAAACAGCTTCGTTTTGCATAAGATGGCCGGCCAATGCGCCGAGCTCACTGACAATGTCGTCTGCACTTTCGACGAGCTTTGCACCTTGCTTGATGAGCTGGTGGCAGCCGCGAGACAAGGGATTGTGAATCGAACCGGGAATCGAAAACACTTCGCGGCCCTGGTCACCGGCGAGCCGGGCGGTTATTAGCGATCCACTGCGCCTTGCAGCCTCGACGACGAGCGTGCCCAGACCGAGGCCGCTGATGAGTCTGTTGCGCTGCGGAAAATGCTCGCGTCGAGGGGGGCTGCCGGGTGGGTATTCGGACACCAATACGCCATTTTGTGAAATGCGCTGCGCGAGGTCCCGATTGGCTTCGGGATAGACACGGTCGATGCCGTGACCCAGAAACGCAACGGTCATAGCACCGGCGTCGAGAGCACCTTCGTGTGCCGCAGTGTCGATTCCCTGGGCGAGCCCGCTGACGATGCAAAAGCCGCTTCGCCCGAGATGACGTGCGAACTCGTAGGCATTTTCCCTGCCGCCACGGGTCGGATTGCGGCTGCCGACGATGGATAGGGCCGGCATGTGAAGCGCCTCTACGTTACCGAGTACATATAAGAGAGTCGGTGGATCGGGAATGCGCTGCAGGAGCTCGGGAAAATCTTCGGAATCGACTTCGATTGTCCGGTAGCCGGGATTTTGATCCTTGTCGCTCATGAATTCCCCAGGCAAAAAAAAGGCCGGCACCCCTCGAGAGTGCCGGCCCTTTTTTTTCAGGCTTTGATCAGTAGGGGTTGCGTACTGCGTCGAGCACGTGAATCGGCTGTGTTGCTTCCATCACGAGCGCGTAACCAATACGGTCATATACCTTAAATACCATGACGGTACCGGCTTCTTCATCCGGCAACTTGACCTTACCACCTTCAAAACGGTCCTTGATGACCTCGCCGGCCTGGAACACCGTCAGGATGTCCCCCGGAGCAAGACCATTTCTTGCGCCGCGGTTCATGACGATGACCTGGTACTGTCCGATCATGGATACGCCATCTACTACCGAGATGATCCGGCCATCAACCTGAGTATCGGGGGCCTTCGGGAAGAAATTCAGTGGAATGTCCACAGTTTCAGGGATCAGGCGATCGCCATTGAGCGCTTCGCGATTCGTGTCCGTAAGGGCAACCGTCGCCGGATCGCCACCGCGGGCCATCATGCCCTCGCCGACATAGATACCCTGGAAGCCGATAACTTTATTGTCATCCGGATCTACTAACTCATCTCCGACGTGAACGACGCTGTACCGTGTGCCGGACTGTGCAGGCGCACCGCCCCGCACATAGATTTCGTTACCGGCCGCTGCAACCATGTGATCGCCACGCGTCGATACGATATACGGCATTCGATCTATCTGACCTTTCTCGAGAACCAGGCCCTTGGAAAGGAAAGAAGAAATCTGCTCGTACGGAATGCTCGTCACCGCTTCGCTTAACGGTGTTGCTCTCGCAGACGGAGACATGCGATATGACGGTCCGCGTGATGTCGTTGTGATGCGTTGTTGCCCGCCGATGTAAACGAGTGACAGCGTGTCACCCGGGAAAATCAGATGTGGATTCTCGATCTGTGGATTGACGTACCAGACCTCGGGCCAGAACCATGGATCTTTCAAAAACGTACCGGCGATGTCCCACAGCGTGTCACCATCCTGCACGACATAGTCATTCGGATGGCCTTCGGCGAGCGGGACTCTGGTCGGGGCCTCCTCGATCAGCACGAGGCTTGGCTCGTGGCTCGTCTGGCCCGCAGCGCCCCCATTCATCGAAGTAGCGGAGCTTGCTTGCTGCGCAGGAGCCGGGCTTCCCTGATACGGAGCCGGGTCCGAACCGCAGCCAGCAATCGATACGGCCAGGGCGATTGTGGTCAGTCCAAGACTGACATTCATGCGATATTTGCTGAGTGACATGATCGACGGGTGCTCCATCAAAGTGCTCCGAACCTGCCAGCTTGCAGGCGTTGCTATAATATGTCGTGTCGACGCCTTTCAGACTGCCAAACACGTCACAATTCCGGCCCATTTCGGGTCTGACAGGCTGAATTTCTGGCGGCATTGTCCGTCATCTTATTCAATAAAGTCAAAAATTTAGCTGCATTTTGTAGCAATTTACGCGAGTTATGACTCATAGACATGGCAATACTTACAATTTTGGAGTTCCCGGACCCGAGACTGCGCAAGAAGGCAGTTCCGGTGGCTGGGGTCGACGACGATTTGCGTTCCTTGATCGACGACATGTTCGAAACTATGTATACGGCGCCAGGCATCGGGCTGGCGGCGACCCAGGTCGATGTGCACAAGCGCCTGCTCGTGGCCGACATATCCCCGGAAAAAAATGACCCGCACGTCCTCATAAACCCCGAGATCCTGGAGAAGGATGGTGTGGCCGTAACGGAGGAAGGCTGTCTGTCGGTACCCGGCTACTTCGAGGAGGTCGAGCGCGCCGAGCAAATTCGGGTCCACTATCTGGGTCGGGACGGCAAGCAGGTAGAGAAAGAGGTCGAGGGCCTGTTGGGAGTTTGCATCCAGCACGAAATAGATCACCTGAACGGCAAGTTATTCGTTGACTATCTGTCCGAAGCAAAACGGCAACGCATTCGCAAGAGGCTCGAGAAAGATCGGCGACTGCAGCCGGCAGAAGCGGCGGTCCTTTAACTCAGAACTTTCCTTAGCAGTCCGATTAACTTATGAGCGGCAGGAGAATTTTGTTTGCCGGCACGCCGGATTTCTCGCTTGCATCGTTGCGTGCGCTCTGCGATTCGGATGTTGTGCCGGTTGCCGTATTCACGCAACCCGACAGGCCGGCCGGGCGGGGAAGAAAACTTCGGCCGAGCCCGGTCAAGGAATACGCGGAGGAACGAGACATTGCGATTCGGCAGCCGGCGTCGCTGAAAGACAGTGGTGTCGTTGCAGAAATCGCCGGCTTCAACGCTGATCTGATAGTCGTCGCGGCATATGGCCTGTTATTGCCGCAGTCCGTTCTCGATTTGCCCACGCATGGTTGCCTGAACGTACACGCATCGTTGCTGCCCCGTTGGCGGGGGGCCGCGCCCATACAGGCGGCGATTCTTGCCGGCGACGAGGAAACCGGCATTAGTCTGATGCAGATGACGGCGGGTCTCGATTGCGGTCCGGTGTTCGTGAGTCGGTCGATAACGATCGGCGATAAGGAGAACGCGGGCGAGCTACATGACCGCCTGGCCCCGCTTGGCGGCGAAATGCTCTGTGAATACCTGGACGACATCATCGGGGGAAAAATGTCGGCAAAGCCACAGGACGAGAGCGCTGCTACCTATGCCGGCAAAATCAAAAGGAAAGATGCGGAAATGAGCTGGATCGATACGGCTGAGAGCCTTATGCGACAAGTGCGTGCGTTCAACCCGACACCCGGGGCGTTTTTCGATTTCGATGGCGAGCAGGTCAAATGCTGGTCGGCGGTGGTCGTCGAAGGATCAGGCGAAAGCGCCGGCACCATTACTAGCGCAGATCGCGACGGCATCGACGTGGCCTGTGGTGACGGCACGCTCAGGTTGCACGAACTGCAACGGCCGGGCCGGGGCAGGGTGACCGCGGCCGAGTTCGCGAATCAGACAAAGCCTGCAGGCAGGCATCTGGGCTGAGCCGGCATGGACGATAGCAAAACAGGCGCCCGAACGCGGGCCCGGGCGGCGGAGGCGATCGATGCAGTGATCACAAAAGGCCGGTCTCTCGACGCGGCACTACAGGCAGCGGAATCGACAATCAGCCCATCAGAGCGGAGCCTGCTAAGGGCTCTTTGCTACGGCACCCTGAGGTTTCATTGGCGCCTGCGCGCGCAGCTCGGCGCATTACTGGACCGGCCGCTAAAGAAGCGGGACAGTGTCATCGAGGCCTTGCTGACCATTGGTATCTTCCAGCTAACTGATACGCGCGTTCCCGATCATGCCGCAGTGTCGATGACGGTCGAAGCGTCGCGGGTACTGCGGCGGCCGAAGTATGCATCGCTGATCAATGCGGTTCTCAGAAACTTTCTGCGCAAGAACATTCACTCACAGGAAGCCGTGGATGATGAGGCACGTTATTCGCACCCGGCGTGGCTTCTCGGGCGGCTGCAGGCCGACTGGCCGGATCACTGGCTCGAGATTGTTGATGCGGGCAACAGGCAGGCACCCATGTGGTTGCGGGTAAATGCGGCGAAGACCACGCGGGAACAGTACCTGGCGGAACTCAATACGGCCGATCGATCTGAAGGCGATGCA
>Ga0255052_10001844_pt1 | contig 15622 bp, 17 predicted proteins | sample JV7_2_21_MG_FD_188632 | JGI IMG/M metagenome (GOLD analysis project Ga0255052, IMG submission 188632) | Seawater microbial communities from Jervis Inlet, British Columbia, Canada - JV7_2_21 | ecosystem: Environmental > Aquatic > Marine > Inlet | place: Canada: British Columbia | collected...
AATGTGCTATTTATACCCGAGTTTCTACCGATAATCAGGCAGAGATTGAGTTTAATTCCTGCGAAGCTCAGGAGGAAAAAATAAGGTCTTTTATCCATAGCCAGGAGGATATGGAAATATATAAGGTTTATTCGGACCCTGGCTTTACCGGTGCAAGTATCAACCGGCCTGCATTAATAAATCTGTTAGAGGATATAAAGCAGAATGAAATCAACCTTATTGTTTCATACAAGATAGACCGCCTGTCACGATCACCGAAAGACTTTTATCAGCTAATCGAACTGTTTGAAAAACAAGGACAGGATAAACGACCGTTATGGCGAATTTACCGTAACATACGGCAGCCTGTTAGCAAGATCCAGAGAACCGGGGGTTATATCCCCGGCCTGGCGGCCTGCCGGCCCCAGGAGAGTTGAGGTAGAATGAAAAAATATAACCAATACATCTGGTATACTATCTTTCAGTTATTAAATATATAGTCATAATCGTTAGGTTCATTAAAATAATACATTTTGCGAATAAACCTCCGTTCTTTAAATGAGAAGCAGTTCTATATTTTTGATATTATTTCTTATGCGTTATTTTTGAATTCTTATTAAAATGGATAGCGAGCGTATTCCCCGTGGTCTTGCCATGGGGTCAAGCGAGCGAATATGATAAAAAATTCTTTACATTAGATTCCCTGTGGTTTCTGCCGCAGGGAAGATCAATGACACCGATAAATTCATGAGATATTTTATACTTTTTTTCATTCTTTACCTGCACTGGATACTTTGGTCTGGCAAGTTCGATGCCTTTCACCTCTCACTGGGGGTTATCTCTTGTGCCCTGGTGACTTTCATGTCGTACGACCTGTATTTCAAGCGCAAGAAGTTCTCCTCCAAAATTATAGTAGAGGCCATCCGTTTCATTAAATACATACCCTGGCTTTTTTATCAGATAGTGCTGTCCAATATCCATGTTGCATCTCTGGTACTCAGTCCCAAAATGCCTATAGACCCAAAGGTTATAAGGTATAAAACCAAATTAAAAACAGACATTGCTCTGGTAACTTTTGCCAATTCAATTACCCTGACGCCCGGAACCATTACCGCGGATATCAGTGAAGGTGAATATTATGTTCACGCACTCAGTAAAAAGGTTGCCGATGACCTTATGACAGGGAAGATGGAAGATAAAGTGGCATATATATTTGAAGAGGAGTAGATGGAGAATTTTTTTCTATACATAGCAATGTTCTTATGTTTTCTGGTTTTGCTCTGTCTCTATCGCGGCATAGCCGGGCCCACTGTTTTAGACAGGATAATCAGTATAAGTGTCATAGGGACAAAGACTACTATTATCCTTGCACTTATGGGCTTCATCTATAAAAGAGGGGAGATGTTTCTGGATATTTCTCTTGCCTATGCATTGCTGAATTTCATTGCTACTATTGCTGCCGCAAAGTTCTTCCGCAGAAGAAAGAGCATAATTCCTGGCTCAAATTGCCCTATAGATAAGGGGGGAGAATAGATGTCTATTCTGGCCGTAATCTTTATCGTAACGGGAATTTTCTTCTTTACAACAGCAACCATCGGGCTTCTGCGTTTTCCTGATTTTTATACGAGGATGCATGCCACCGGAAAAGGCGATACCCTGGGAGCATTTCTGATACTTGCAGGGCTGGCCCTGTATAGTCTCCATCATGGATTTACAGTTGCTGCCATACTGGTCAGCATAAAGATATTGTTTATTGCTTTGTTTATCTTCATAGCCAATCCCACTGCCACTCATGCCATTACCAGGGCAGGGCTGGATTGCAGTCTTGAGCCATGGAAAAAGAAGGAGACATCTGGATGATCTGGCAATTAGACCTTCTTCTGCTCATCATAGTAGTTATTTGTGCCATTGCCGCGATCAGCGTGAAAGACCTCCTGAGTTCCGCCATACTTTTTGGTGCATACAGTTTCCTCATGTGCCTTATCTGGACAGAGATGGGCGCAGTGGATGTTGCCTTTACCGAAGCCGTTGTAGGTGCCGGCATCAGTACGGCCTTCTTTATCGGCGCAATATTCCATACCAGCAGGAGGACAAAGGATTGAGATTTCTTGCTTTTATTGCAGTGCTGCTGACTACGGCCATGCTGGCATATGCCACATTGGACATGCCGGGCTGGGGTGACCCTTCTTCCCCTGCAAGCACCCACGTCTCACCTGTATATATCCAGGAGGCGTATGAAAAAACAGCAACACCAAATATTGTCACCGCTGTTCTTGCAGACTACAGGAGTCATGATACCCTCGGTGAGACCGTGGTTATCTTCACCGCAGGAGTAGCCTGCATGATGCTTTTAAGGAGGCGGAAATGATCAGGGATTTTGAGGGTGTGATCATAAAGACCGTCTGCCGTTTAATTACACCGGTTATCCAGTTGTATGGCCTTTATGTAATTGCCCATGGACATTACAGCCCCGGAGGAGGTTTTCAGGGAGGCTGCATCCTTGCGGCAAGCTTCATACTGATGGTCCTGGCCTATGATATAAAAGAGGTAAAAAAGCGTATGAGTGAAAAAATAAATACCATATTCTGCAGCCTCGGAGTGATCATTTATGCGGGGATCGGCCTTCTCTGCCTGATACTCGGCGCAAATTTCCTCGATTACAGCATACTCCACAAGATTCTGCCTGCAGATCCCGCGCATTCAAGATCGCTCGGTATCCTGGGTGTTGAGATCGGGGTAGGGTTCACAGTAATGGCTGTCTTGGTCTCCATCTTCCTTAATATCGCCTCAGGAGGCGAGCATGAAGAAGGAGAAGAGAGATAATGGAGATCATGGATTTCATCATAAGTAAATACAATTACTGGATGTACATAATAATTATGATGATAGGGTTTTATGCCATGATAGCCAAGACAAATCTGGCAAAGAAGGTTGTGGGAATGAATATATTCCAGACAGCGATAATACTTTTTTTCATCTCTACCGCATCAAAAAAGGGCGCCACTATCCCCATTATTCAGCATGGACATGGAGAGGCTGCGGACATTATTCATGCTGCCCAATATATGAACCCCCTGCCGCATGTGCTCATGCTTACCGCAATAGTGGTTATGGTGAGCACATTCGGGGTTGCCATTGCACTGCTGATAATGATCTATAGAAAATACAATACTCTGGAAGAGGATGAGATTCTGGAAATCCTGAAGATTGAAAACGGAAGATGATACAGCACGCTCCTGTTCTGATTATTATAATTCCTTTGCTGGCCGCTCTTATGAACCTCATAGTCGGGTTGTGGAGGAAAAGGCTCTGTTATCTTTTTACGGTTGCAGCCCTCGGCACATGCGTCTTTTTATCCGTTGCCATCCTGGACATTGTCGCAGGCCATGGCACCATTACCTATAAGCTTGGCGGCTGGCCCCCTCCCTGGGGAATAGCATATGTAATAGATCACCTCAACGCCTTCATGCTTGTTATTGTATCCTTTATCAGCCTTGTTGTTGCCGTATATTCAAAAGTGAGCATTGAAAAGGAACTGCCTGAGAAGATTATCCAATTCTATACGCTCTTTCTCTTACTCGTAACCGGACTCTTAGGGATATTGGCAACAGGTGATGTATTTAATCTTTTTGTCTTCCTGGAGATCGCATCCCTTGCAGGCTATGCCCTTATTGCAGTAGGAGATGACAGGGCGCCGCTTGCCAGTTTTAATTATGTGATCATGGGCACCATTGGAGCCTGCTTCTATTTGCTGGGAGTTGGTTACCTTTATATAGCAACCGGTTCACTTAATATGGCTGACCTGTCTCAACTGCTGCCTGAGCTGTATGATTCCAGAGTGGTCCTTGGGGCCTTTGCCTTCTTAATGGTAGGTGTGGCCATAAAGATGGCGTTTTTCCCGCTGCATAAATGGCTCCCGGATGCTTATACACACGCACCGTCAGCGGTAAGCGCATTTATTGCATCCACAATGACCAAGGTAGGAGCCTATGTGATGATAAGGATCATGTTTACGGTATTTAAGCCTTATTTCTCAATAGAGGTTATACCCGTAACTGCAATTCTCGGCTGGCTGGCCGTGGCTGCAATGCTTTACGGCTGTATACGCGCTATTGCCCAAACTGACGTTAAAAGGATGCTCTCTTATATCATCATTGCCGAGGTGGGTTACATAGTAATGGGTGTAAGTGTGGGCAATCGGATGGGCTTTACAGGCGCTATTCTCCATATTCTTAACGATGCATTTATGATGGCATGTCTGTTTTTAGCAGCTGGTGCCATTGAATATAAGACAGGGACAAGAAATGTACATAATTTCAGTAACCTTTATAAAAAGATGCCTGTTACCACGGCTGCCTTTACCGTAGGCGGCCTCTCCATTGTAGGGATACCGCCTACATGCGGCTTTTTCAGTAAGTGGTATCTGGTTCTTGGAGCGATCGATTCTCAACAATGGGTATTTGCAGGGACTCTGCTGTTCAGCAGTTTATTGATGGCCGTTATATTTTTTAAGGTCCTGGTGAATATATATTTTGGCTCGCAGCCGGTTTCCGGCGCCCACAGCATTGGCGGCAATGGAGCAGTTGTCATGGATGAAGCGCCATTGAGTATGCTTTTTCCAATATGCATCATGGCTGTGGGTATACTGTCTCTGGGTTTCTTTAGCGGCAAAATTATCTCCAGCGTAATTCAGTTTACTGTTCCGGGAAGCTTTTAAGTGGAGACTGCAGTTATATATTCCATAAAACCATTGTTAGCTATCGGGGTCTCACTGATAGCTGCCTTACTTATTTTCCTGACCGGTGAGAGGTCAAGAAACCTAAGGGAATCATGGACAATCCTGGCCTCTGTTATTAAATTCACAATTATCGCCTCTATGGTCCCTTCCATTCTTGCAGGCAATGTTATTGAATATACGGTCATCTCGATTGCACCGGGGCTTTCATTGCAATTCAGGGTAGATGCCCTGGGGATCTTCTTTGCCATTACCGCTTCATTCCTCTGGATCATCACATCTTTTTATTCCATAGGATATGTGCGGTCATTGAAAGAACATGCACAGACAAGGTATTTCATCTGTTTTGCCATTGCCCTGTCCGCTACAATGGGTGTGGCATTTTCTGCAAATTTATTCACAACATTTCTCTTCTATGAAATAATCACCCTCAGCACTTACCCCCTTGTTGCCCATAAAGAGACGCCGGAGGCAATGAAGGGAGCGAGGAAATACATTACATATTTATTAGGCACATCCATAGCCTTTCAGTTATTTGCGATATTTCTGACTTATTCAGCAGCCGGGACACTGGATTATTCGTATCATGGGATATTTAACAGTGTAAGGGGGCATGGAGTAAGTGACACCTTTTTGATTATTACCTTCATACTATTCATGGCAGGTATTACTAAAGCAGCCATGATGCCCTTTCATTCATGGCTTCCTGCAGCAATGGTTGCGCCAACACCTGTCAGCGCGCTTTTGCACGCTGTTGCTGTCGTAAAGACAGGTGTTTTTGTTGTTGTAAAGGTTGTGCTCCATATATTCGGCATTAATCTGCTTTCTCAACTTGGTCTCGGAACAGCTCTTGCCTATTTTGCCTCTTTCACCATAATAGTTGCATCAATCATTGCGCTAAGGCAGGATAACTTAAAGGCACGGCTTGCATACTCAACAGTAAGCCAGCTTTCCTATGTCATACTCGGTGTTGCGCTTCTTACGCCATCAGGCATTACAGGCAGTATCATGCAGATTGTGCTGCATGCTTTTGGCAAGATAACCCTGTTTTTTGCGGCAGGAGCGATATATGTGACTGCACATAAGACCAGGGTGAGCGAACTTGATGGAATAGGGAAACAGATGCCTTTTACCATGGCGGCCTTTACAGCAGGCGCTATCTCCATGATAGGCATACCGCCCCTTGGCGGTTTTCTGAGCAAGTGGTTTTTAGGTATCGGTGCCATCGAGGCAGGGCAGATACCAATTATTATTGTACTTGCAACAAGCACAATACTTAACGCATGTTATTTTTTACCTATAGTCCACAGGGCGTTTTTGAAAGAAGCTACGGATTCAACTGATAAAAACTCGTCACTCGTCACTCGTTACTCGTCAATAAAAGAAGCACCTGCACTGATGGTAGGAGCGCTTGTACTGACCGCCTCAGGGGCTGTGGCGCTCTTCTTTAAACCGTCATTGTTTCTTGACTTAGCCAGAATGGTTGCAGCAAGCGTAACAGGAGTAAATTGATGATGAAAAAAGAGAAAGATTTCTTTGAAAAACCAGGCAACATAAGGCTGCTGAAAATACTGTCTTATATCTGCCTTGCCATAATTGTTGCTGTGGACTTTTTTATACCACGCGAACATGTCTACTATCCATGGGACCATATCCCGGGCTTTTACGCCTTATTCGGACTTATCGCGTGTATCCTCATTATTGTTATAGCTAAAACACTGGGGAAAAAGTGGCTTATGAAAAAGGAAGACTATTATGATTAACTGGATGCCGCCCGGACTTATCTTTATCTTTGGAGCGATTTTAATCCCACTACTTAAGGGAAGGACACGGCAGGCATATCTCCTGCTTTTGCCTGTTTTAGCCTTTTTTAGTCTGCTTAATATGTCTGAAGGCGCCGGATATATCCTGAATTTTCTGGGTTATGAGCTAATCCTTGCCAGGGTTGACAAATTAAGTATGTTATTTGGATATGTCTTTGTGATAATGGCATTTATAGGGTTTATTTATAGTATTCATCTGAAAGAGTATGGACAGCATATCGCAGCATCATTATATATTGGCAGTTCCCTTGGCGTTACATTTGCCGGCGATTTTATCACACTCTTTATTTTCTGGGAGATAATGGCTTTATCTTCCACTTATCTGATCTGGGCACGAAAGACAAAGGCATCTCATGATGCAGGTTTCAGATATCTATTAGTTCACATATTTGGAGGACTCTCTCTTTTAATAGGCATAATTATAAATGTCGCTGAAACCGGCTCTACAGCATTCAACTTCATGGAATTAAGCGGTCTTGCTTCATATCTCATCCTGATCGGATTTATATTGAATGCTGCGGTCCCTCCTTTTTCAGCATGGCTTTCTGATGCCTACCCGGAAGCTACTGTTACTGGCGCAGTATTCCTTTCTGCCTTCACCACCAAGACTGCTGTATATGTGTTGATAAGGTCATTCCCGGGCGCTGAAATCTTAATATGGCTTGGCGCTATAATGGCATTCTATGGAGTTATTTTTGCCGTGCTCGCAAATGATATAAGGAGACTTCTTGCCTATCATATCATAAGCCAGGTGGGATATATGGTTGCCGGCGTGGGAATAGGAACTGCATTAGCCCTTAATGGCTCCTCAGCTCATGCCTTTGCACATATACTTTATAAAGGTCTCCTTTTTATGGGCGCAGGCGCTGTTTTGCATATGACCGGCAAGAGCAAGCTCACCGAGCTTGGCGGACTTTATAAGACTATGCCTGTTACCCTTACTTTATACATGATAGGCGGATTGTCCATCTCTGCATTTCCCCTCTTTTCCGGTTTTGTCAGTAAATCAATGATAGTTACAGCCGCCGCTGAGAAACATCTGACTATAATCTGGCTCTTACTTTCAATCTCTTCAGCAGGAACGTTTCTTCACACAGGATTAAAACTGCCCTTTTTTACCTTCTTTGCTAAAGATTCAGGCATAAGGGCCAGGGAGGCTCCCCTTAATATGCTTATAGCAATGGGTATTGCCTCTTTTTTATGTATCTTAATTGGTGTATATCCTGATGTTCTTTATAATCTGCTGCCTTTTGAAGCAAGCTATGCTCCCTACACTGCCGAGCATATTGTATGGACATTGCAGATTCTGCTCTTTACAGCATTAGGTTTCTTTCTGCTTTTAAAGCATCTTGGGGGTGAAGCGTATATTACCATGGATACAGACTGGTTCTATAGAAGAGGCGCCAGGGCCTTTATGTGGTTTGTAAACAATCCCATGGCATGGTTAAGCTCAAAGGTCAACAATATTGTCTTTGATGTTATCCCCTCATCATTAATATGGGCCGTCAAAAACCCCTATGCCGTTATGAGAATTGCATCAGATACTCTACTTTTACAGTTAAGCGGTTCGGATAAAAGAGCGGAGATTGAACAGAGAATAAAAAATGAAAAAGATATGTACCCGGGGAACATAAACATATATCGGCCCGTAGGCCTGACAGTCCTATTGATAACGCTGTTTTTAATGGCCTATCTGCTGGTTTTTTATCTGCAGAAAGGATAAATTTAATTATTGATATTTTTATAAATTTAACAGAGGAAGGTGAAACAAAATGATTCAAAAAAGATCCATGTTTAGTTTATTATTAATTCTTTCAGTCCTGTTGTTATCAGCGGGTGTGGCTTTTGCAGGTGACTCATCTGCAGCCGCAGAACCTTTAAAACTTACCAACCAGATGATGGTGGTGATGGGTGTTCTTATTTTTGTCATTGCCCTTTTTGTCTTTGAATGGGTAAGGGTTGATGTGGTAGGAATTATTATGATGGTACTGCTTCCTATTCTGGGGCTGGTAACACCGAAAGAGGCTATCAGTGGCTTAAGCAGTAATGCTGTTGTATCAATTATCGCCGTAATAATAATCGGCTCAGGCCTTGATAAGACGGGCTGTATGAATGTTCTTGCCCGGAATATTCTGAAGTTTGCCGGCAAGGCTGAAAGCAGGATTATTGCTCTCATATCAGGAACAGTCGCGTTTATTTCGAGTTTCATGCAGAATATCGGAGCTGCCGCCCTCTTTATGCCTGCAGCTATCAGGGTTTCCCGTCAGGTCAATGTGCCGGTTTCACGGATACTCATGCCCATGGGCTTCTGCGCTATCGTGGGAGGAACAATAACTCTTGTTGGAGCAAGTCCTACAATTCTTTTGAATGATCTTCTGGACCAGGCCAATCAGCTTGGTGTTTTTGATAAAAAGATGGAAGCCTTCAGTCTCTTTACGCAGACACCGATCGGCGTTGCACTTGTTGTAAGTGCAATCCTCTATTTCGTCGTGTTCGGAAAGTTTATACTCCCCAAAAAGGGCGGGACCTCTGAATCTGACCTGGTTCCTTCTCATATTGCAGATACCTATGCCGAAGTCTGCGGTCTGAGCGAACTCCATATTCCGGAGACTTATAGTGATAGCAAACCGCTCGATGAGTTACAAATAAGAGCAAACTATATGGTAACTATAGTTGCTGTTTCCCATACTAAAACAAACCATAAAGTGTTTGCGCCCACTCGGGATGAAAAACTGTACGCTAACGATGATATAGCGGTAGTCGGTTGTTCAGAGGCAGTCGAAAAATTCTCCTCTGATTTCGGCTTTACACTTAAAGATGACCTTGAAATATTTGCCGAGGACCTTTCTCCAAATAATGCGGGATTAATTGAAGGCATTATCACGCCCCGCTCCGAGCTTGCCGGAAAGACATTACGTAAACTCCATTTCAGAAAAACTTATGAGATCAACCCTGTAATCATATGCAAGGGTGGTGAATGTGTATTGGGTGGTTTATCCGATAGAGAGCTTCAGCCCGGCGATGCTCTGCTTCTGTTTGGAAAGTGGGAAAAATTTCATCTGTTAAAGGGCAAGCAGACAGTTGTCTTTACCACCGATATCAAGGGCGAGATCATGAGAACAGAAAAGGCAAAAGTGGCGGTATCATGGCTTGTTATTGCCTTAGGCCTTGTCCTTGGCTTCAATCCCTTAATGGCAGCGTTTGGCTATCCTGATTTTAAATTATCATTGTCTGTATGTCTTCTTACGGGCGCCCTCGGCATGATTCTGACAAAAGTCATGTCAGTAGATGAGGCATACAAGTCCGTTGACTGGATGACCGTTTTCCTGCTTGCGGGGCTGATACCTCTCGGCCTGGCATTTCAAAAGACAGGGACAGCTGAATACATTGCAATCAGCATCATGAACATGATCGGGAGTGTTCCTGTTATAGTATTTCTTGCAGTTGTAGGAATTATGACTTCTTTCTTTACGCTTGTGGTATCCAACGTGGGAGCCACGGTTTTGCTTGTACCCCTTACCATGACCATGGCTGTTCAAGCGGGAGCTGATCCAAGATTAACTGCTCTTGTTGTGGCTCTATCAGCCTCAAATACGTTCATTCTTCCCACCCACCAGGTTAATGCCCTTGTAATGAGGCCTGGCGGTTATAAAACGGTTGATTACGTAAGGGCCGGGGCAGGCATGACGATATTGTTCCTGGTTGTCATGTTGACCATGCTCTATCTTTTTTATTAGGCCTTAAAATAGGAGAAAAAAGAAGACGCTATAACTTAAAAAGTTGCAGCGTCTTTTTAGTAATAGCACATATCAAAACGTTGCATCCCAGCGTGTCCTTATGGCATTCTGCAACGTTTTTTTATATTATGCCCAAATTGAGCGATTCCTGACATTTATCCTTCGCAGTGCTACGGAGCCATGTACCGTACGGTACATGGCGGAGAACGATTCCGGCGATCCCTGACCCCGAAAAACGGGACAGGCAAGCAGGGACAGGCTCTGCCGGCTTGTCCCGGTTTATCGGGGAATGACAAACAGTTGGTAATATGAAAAAGTACTCACATTGATTAATATTACTGTCAGGCTGAAAAGAAGAAAAAATGTACTTCCCGATTGCTAACATAGAAGTTAGCCCTTTCATCCCTCCGGCGATAGCTTTTTTTATATCATTCTTTACATCAATGGGGGGAGTTTCCGGCGCTTTTCTGCTTCTGCCATTTCAGGTAAGCGTTCTCGGTTTTAATAGCCCGGCAGTAAGCGCTACAAATCAGCTTTTTAATATAGTTGCGATTCCAAGCGGTGTATACCGGTATATTAAAGAAGGGCGCATGGTCTGGCCATTAACCTGGGTTGTCATTATCGGCACTTTACCGGGCGTTCTTATTGGAGCAATAATCCGAGTTCAATATCTTCCTGATCCTCGAAATTTCAAGATGTTTGTGGGGATAGTTCTTCTATATATAGGTTTAAGATTACTTAAAGACATACTAACGAAAAAAAGGATTCAAAAAGGCAAATTGTCTGCTGAAGAAGAATTCCAGAAATTAACCAAAAAATTTACGTTGAAGCATGGAAAGAACCAGTTACCAAAAGTAATTGTTAAAAAATTTAGTCCGACTCATATCTCTTATGATTTTTATGGGCAAAATTTCAATATAAACACAATCGGAATAATGACTCTGAGCTTTATTGTCGGAATTATAGGTGGAGTTTATGGAATAGGCGGCGGCGCCATAATTGCCCCATTTTTTATAAGTTTTTTCGGGTTGCCTGTTTATACTGTTGCCGGTGCGGCGCTGATGGGCACTTTTGTCACATCAGTAGCCGGTGTGATATTTTATCAGATTATAGCCCCGCTTTATCCTGATATGGCAGTTTCACCTGACTGGTTACTGGGCGTTCTGTTTGGAGTCGGTGGATTTGGTGGTATGTATTGTGGGGCGAGGGTGCAAAAGTTTGTTCCTGCAAAAGCGATTAAATGGATTCTGGCGCTCTGCATATTATTTACGTCCTCAACGTATATGATCTCATTTTTCTTTAGATAACAGCCGGTTAAAACCTATCCTAGTACCGTTACAACTTAATATGTCTAACACCATAGCAGAGTTCCACGGGTTTACCCGTGGGTATCTACGATTAGAGGAATAAATTATTTTGGGCATCTGCTTGACTCTCCTTATCCCAAGATATAGGAGAAAAGTTGGTTTAATTCGCCTGTATGACCACAACATATCGTGGTAACGGGAGTCAAGCGGATACCCAGATAAATTTATTTATTATTGCCATGTAAAATAAAGTTGGTCTTTAGAAATAAATAGTTGTAACGGCATTAGTATTAATGTCCACCTGAGCCGAGTATCCCGGAAGCAGCGAAAATCAACACAATTATCTCAATTATTGCAAACATTACATAGGTGATATCTTTTTTTCGTATCAACCAAGGGATGATCGCCAGGTAGCATATCACAGTTACCAGGGAGAGAAAGGCTATCGGCAGAAAGTTGAGCATATCACTGTAACCGAGATTCCCAAGCCATGCCCAGCCGGCATGAATATCGGTTTTATCCAGATATTCCGTAACACCTCCATCGAGGTTCCAATAGTTCTGTATCTGATCAATAGGTATTTTGTGTTCAAATATGCCAAATGCATATACAGCAAAGGTGATAACAAGCCCTATGAGTCCTAATTTCATTCCCTTATCAAGAACATTTGCATATAATAATTGTTCTTCTGAAATTTGCGGGGCCATATCTTTCTCCTGTAAAATTACAATTTAACTAAAATGCCTTAGCCTATTCCTAACCCAGTTAAAAGTGACTTAAGGCCTGCAACGCCAAGAACTGCTATAACCAGAATCCTGATAACTTTCGGTTTGGTAACGGCAAGAATCCTGACACCAACCATAGAGCCGAGCATTATTCCGATCACAGAAGGAACGACCATTAACGGCAGAACCGCCCCGTTATTAAGATATATCCATGCGGCAGATGTGTCTGTAATAGAAAGAAGAAATTTACTCGTTGCAACGGAAATTTTAATAGGTGCCCCCATTACAAGGTTTAACACCGGGACATTTGCCCATCCGGCTCCGAGCCCGAACATACCTGCTATCATGCCTATAAAGATAAACAATATTAGCGCCATTGGTGTCCTGTGCACCTGCCACTTAACGTCCTTGTCAATTGTTGGTTCGTGATAGACTCCCATTATTCGTAAGGACTGGGACAAAGCATCTGGCTTTGGCACCTCTGGAAATTCAGATTTTTTAGCCTTAATCATGATTACAACGATACCAAGGATGGTTGTTCCGAGCAGTGTCTGAATAATATTGGGTGGAAGTGCAAGACCTATCATGGCGCCGACAATAGCGCTTGTAGATGCAATGAGCGCAATCGGGATGGCCAGCCTGAGGTCTGCCATACCTCTTCTCAGCAGTCCCGGCCCGGCAGCCAGTGCGCCGGCAAGGGCTACTATCAGACCTGCACCCCTTACGAAGTCCAGGTGGAACGGCAGGAAACCGCTTACAATTGGTACGTAGAGTACTCCGCCTCCAACTCCTTCAACAACTGCTAGGATGCCGAGGATAAAAGAGAGGACCAGTAGAATTAGAGGCCAGAACCACCAGGCATACTGAACAGGTTCAGTAACCGGCACCTCAGGGTTTGAGGCAAATACATCTGATACACCAACTGCAAGAATTATAAAAAACATTGCAGTTGTCAAACATTTTAGAAACTTCATTTTTATTTTTAACAAGTCATGGACTTTTTATGGAAATTAAACTGAACATTGAATTTGCGAAACATGTTTCATAGTAGGATGCAACGGGTGATATGGTAATTGAATATGCAATAAAAGATCAAACCAATTACTCCAGAGCCTTTGCCATCCTGATTCCTTCCTTTTCATTCACAAAAGACAGCAAAACTGCTCCGGAAACAAAAAGTACTACAATAGATAATATGCCTATGCGCGGATTACCGAAGACTACTCCGATCCAGCCCATCAGCACCGGTCCGATCACTGCTGCAAATTTGCCAAGCATGTTGTAAAAACCAAAGAATTCGGCTGATTTATTTTTGGGTATTATGCGTGTATAGAACGAACGGCTAAGCGACTGTACACCCCCTTGCACAAGCCCTATTGCTACTGCGAGCGCGTAGAACTCAGTTACGCTTGTCATAAAAAATGCCCATATTGTCACGGCAATATAGACAAAAATTCCAATGAAAATCCCGGTCTTTGGCCCGTACTTCTCCCCGATTTTTCCAAAAGCCAGGGCAGACGGAAAGCCAACGAACTGTGTGATTAATAAAGCTACTATCAGGCTGTTAGAATCAAAACCCAGTGACAATCCATAATCCACAGCCATACGAACTATAGTATCAACCCCGTCAATGTAAAGCCAGTATCCAAGCAGGAACAGAAACACGATGCGCAGGCGGCGGACCTCCATAAACGTTTTATGCAACTGGCGTAAACCGCCGGAAATTGCCTGCCATCCTTTTGATGCATCACTTACTACCGGTTCTTTCACAAAGAGGAATATCGGGATAGAAAATACCGCCCACCATATTGCCACTGAAATAAAGGATAAGCGTATTGCCTCACTCTGACCTGACAATCCAAAAAGTTCGGGTCGAAGCGTCATCGCTACGTTTAAAGCAAAGAGCAAACCCCCGCCAAGATAACCCATTGCAAACCCTAATGCTGAAACAAAATCAACCTTGCGTGGACTGGAAACATTGATAAGCAGCGAGTCATAGAAGATATTTCCACCGGAAAAACCGATTATTCCAAGCGCATATAAAAGCACCGCCAGGGTCCAGTCTCCTTTAGCAACAAAGTAGAGTGACCCTGTCATTACTACACCCATCATTGCGAAGAACAAAAGAAATTTTTTCTTTGCTCCGCCCCTGTCCGCAATCGCACCGAGTACAGGTGCCAGCGCTACAATAATCAGACTCGCAAGTGAGTTTGCAGCGCCCAACCTGAAAGTGCTTAAAACAGTGCCCGCATCAGTGCTCCAGTATTGCTTGAAAAAAACAGGGAAAAAACCGGCAATAACAGTGGTAGCGAATGCAGAATTTGCCCAATCATAAAACGCCCAGGAGATTGTTTTTTTATCCAGATTCATTATTCCACGATACAGGAGACAAGATGCACGATGCAAGTCCTGTAATTCTCAGAGTCGTGGGAGGGCATTAAAGTCCATGACTTATGATACGTAATGCGCGGAGCGTTTTTACAGATTACAGGTGTGCACACGACTCATGGCGGTATGGGCCCGGCAGCTATTTCTTCATATTTATGAAATATGAAAGAAGCTGTTCGACCCTTTCTGCAAGTTTGTCCGGGTCAGGGTCTGAACCCTTATTTACATAATTGGCGGGGGCTAAAAGCTCCATCTGGTTTCTTAAATTTTCGTCAGCCTTAACTGACGAGAAAAATGCTATGGGGATGTGTGGAATTCCGTTTTGCGATTCAATGCTTCTGATAATTTTTGCAGCAGTAAGACCATCCATTACAGGCATGTTAATGTCTATGATAGCTACATCTACCGATTTTTTTTCTGCAACTAATTTTGCAAAGGCCGATGTTAACTCCAGGCCGTTTTCAAAATCCAGAACCTCGTTAGCAATGTCTTTTTCAAGCAATAAGTCTTTGATTATTTTTCTTGTAAATTTTGAATCGTCCGTTACAAGTACATAATTCAGTTTTTCATTGGCTGATTGGCTGGACTTTGGATCGTCAATTGTTAAGAGACTTTCCTTTTCATCATCGACCGACAGGAGAAAACCGCAGTATGCACAAACAGATTCAAAACGTTCATTGTGGTCTATGCGGTTAAAATGAACGTCTTCTCCGCAGCATAGACAATATTTGGTTTGTTCCATATGTGTAAATTATATACATAAAAAATGGATTATTGCAAAGATTTATCTTTAGTGGAGTGATAATCATTACAGACCTTGCATTTTTGCTAAAAATATGATATATATTATAAGTTTATCTAGAATTTGGTACGTTGATAAAGAGTGGGCTTTCCCACTCTTTTGTTTTATAAATGTATGAATATAAAA
>Ga0255052_10001846_pt1 | contig 15621 bp, 12 predicted proteins | sample JV7_2_21_MG_FD_188632 | JGI IMG/M metagenome (GOLD analysis project Ga0255052, IMG submission 188632) | Seawater microbial communities from Jervis Inlet, British Columbia, Canada - JV7_2_21 | ecosystem: Environmental > Aquatic > Marine > Inlet | place: Canada: British Columbia | collected...
GAGGCTGTGAAAGCTGAAAAACCCAAGGCTGAAGAGGTAAAAGCGGAGGAACCCAGGGCCGAGGCGGTGAAAGCTGAAAAACCCAAGGCTGAAGAGGTAAAAGCGGAGGAACCCAAGGCCGAGGCGGTGAAAGCTGAAAAACCCAAGGCTGAGGAGGCAAAAGCCGAAAAACCCAAGGCTGAGGAGGCAAAAGCTGAAGAACCCAAGCCCGAGGAACCCAAGGCCGAGGCGGCTGACTCCAAAAGCCCGGCGGTAGAGGACAAAGCTGAAGCAGCTGCAGCCAAACCGGCGAAGAAGAAGGCCAAGAAGGTTGCCAAGAAGGCGGCCAAGAAGGCGGCCAAGAAAACCGCCAAGAAAGCAGCCAAGAAGACTGCAAAGAAAGCGGCCAAGAAGACGGCGAAGAAAGCAGCGGCCAAGGCTGATAAAGACGGCGCGTAGCCACAACAGGAATTTTGAAGAGGTATCGTGATGTCGATCAGTGCATCCATGGTTAAAGAACTGCGCGAACGTACCGGCGCAGGCATGATGGAGTGCAAGAAAGCGCTCGTTGAGGCCGATGGCGACATGGAGGCTGCGGCGGAACTGCTGCGCAAGTCCGGGCAGGCGAACGCCGACAAGAAGGCAAGCCGTGTTGCGGCAGACGGCAGAATCGTAATCAGGGCGAATGGTGCGAGTGCCGTCGTCGTCGAGGTAAATTCCGAGACTGATTTTGTCGCCAAAGACGAGAACTTCGTGTCATTTGCCGAATCGGTTGCCGATGCGGCCCTGAGTTCCGGCACGACCGACGTGGAGGCATTCGCCAGCGAAGCCCTGGCCGATGGCCGCAGTGTCGAGGCGGCGCGTACAGATCTCATCGCCAAGATCGGCGAGAACATCTCGGTACGTCGAATTGCAGCCATCAGTTCGAATGGTCCGCTTGGTCACTACACTCACGGCGCGAAGATCGGCGCAGTCGTGGCGCTGGATGGCGGCGACGATACGTTGGCTCGAGACATTGCCATGCACATCGCCGCGATCAATCCGACCTGCATCGATAAGAGTGGTGTTCCGGCGGACACGCTCGAGCGAGAGAAGCGCATTTTCTCGGAGCAGGCGGCGGAATCCGGCAAACCGCCCGAAATCGTCGAAAAGATGGTATCGGGACGCATCGCCAAGTTCTTGAAGGAAATCACGCTGGTCGGACAGCCGTTCGTCAAGGATGACTCGCTAAGCGTCGGTAAACTCCTCGACCAGGCCGGCGCCAAGGTCACGTCGTTCGTACGCTTCGAGGTTGGCGAAGGCATCGAGAAAAAGCAGGAAAATTTCGCCGAAGAAGTCATGAAGCAGATCGAGGACGCCAAGAAGTAACGTTGAAGATAATTAACGCGAGTTTTCGCTTAAGTCTTTGATTTACTATGCTTCGTTGCTTCGCAAGTACGCTAGAATCGACGCGGTCTGGTTGAACGGCATCACGAGGTGAGTTTCGAAGGAATAAGCATGGGTGATTCTGAAGTTCAATACCGTCGCGTACTGCTGAAACTCAGCGGCGAGGCCCTCATGGGCGACCTCGACTACGGCATCGAGCCACGCGTCATCCAGCGTATCGCGGCCGAAATAGCGACGGCGGCGAAGCAAGATATAGAGATTGCCATCGTCATCGGCGGTGGCAATATCTTCCGCGGCGCCGGGCTGGCGAGAGCCGGCATGGACCGGGTTACAGGCGATTACATGGGTATGCTGGCGACGGTGATGAACGCGCTGGCAATTCAGGACGCGCTCGAGTCTCAGGATGTTTACGCCCGCGTGATGTCGGCCCTGCAGGTTCACGAAGTCTGCGAGGACTACATCCGCCGACGCGCCGTCAGGCACCTCGAGAAGGGCCGCGTCGTGATTCTCGCTGCCGGTACCGGCAACCCGTTCTTCACCACTGATACTGCGGCGAGCCTGCGCGCCATCGAAATCGGCGCGGACGTGTTGCTCAAAGCGACCAAGGTTGATGGCGTGTACGATTCAGACCCTGTCAGCAATCCCGACGCAAAACGCTACGAAACGGTGTCTTTTGATCAATTGCTCGCCGACAAGCTGCTGGTCATGGACGCGACAGCCGTCGTGATGTGCCGGGACAATGACCTGCCGCTGCGAGTATTCGACCTGACACGCGCAAATGCGCTGGTCCAGGCGATGGCAGGCGACAACGTCGGCACTCTGGTAACCGCGTAAGCGGCGAAGCCACGAACACAAGAGGGCAGAAAACGTGTTGGAAGAGATCAAAAAGGATGCGGGCGACAGAATGGCGAAGAGCGTTGCAGCGCTGAAGCAGGAACTTACCAAGATTCGAACTGGCCGAGCGCACACGAGCCTGCTGGATCACCTGACGGTCGAGTATTATGGCAGCCAGGTGCCATTGAACCAGGTGTCCAATGTCGGCGTGGAAGACTCCAGGACGCTGACCGTGACACCGTGGGAAAAGGAAATGGTGCCGGTCATCGAGAAAGCCATCATGGGCTCGGATCTCGGCCTGAATCCGCAGTCGGCCGGGACCGTCATTCGGGTGCCGTTGCCGCCGCTGACTGAGGAACGACGTAAGGACATGATCCGCGTCGTGAGGCACGAAGCCGAGGGTGGCCGCATCGCTATTCGCAACATTCGCCGCGACGCGATCCACGACGTCAAGGAACTCATGAAGGAGAAGATGATCGGCGAAGACGATGAACATCGGGCCGAGGATGAGATCCAGACAATTACGGACAAGTTCATCGCGCAAGTCGATCAGGAGCTCGCCGAAAAAGAAAGCGAGCTCATGGAAGTCTGAGTGGCGGAGACACAGCCGACATCAGATGTGGAAGGCAGTGTTCCCCGTCACGTCGCCGTCATTATGGACGGTAACGGGCGCTGGGCACGGCAACGTACGTTGCCACGCCACGCGGGGCACCGCGCCGGCGTCAAGGCGGTCCGTGCGACAGTGGAGTACGCGGCGCAACGGGGCGTCGAATACCTGACCTTGTTCGCGTTCAGCAGCGAAAACTGGCAGCGTCCCAAGGACGAAGTCAGCAAGCTGATGGGACTTTTTGTCGAGGCACTGCGACGGGAAATCGCGGAGCTGCATCAGAATAATGTAAGGCTGCAATTTATCGGCGCTCGCGAGCTGCTCGACCCGAAGCTCATCGACAAGATCAGCTCGGCAGAGCAGTTGACGGCAGGCAACAGTGGCCTGAATTTGCAGGTTGCAGTCGCCTATGGTGGGCGCTGGGATATTGTGGAAGCGGCGAGGAAACTCGCAGGTCAGGTCGCGGCCGGAGAAATTGACGCCGACGAAATCGATGAGGCCGGCTTCGCCGCCGGGCTGCAATTGGCGGACGTGCCGGACCCGGACCTGTTGATACGCACGGGTGGCGAGCACCGCATCAGCAACTTTTTGCTGTGGAATCTCGCTTACGCGGAACTCTGGTTCAGCGATGTGCTGTGGCCGGATTTTGACGAGTCCGCGCTCGACGCGGCGCTCGATTTTTATTCGCACCGGCAACGGCGATACGGACATACCGGGGATCAACTCGAGGCGGTGAAATGCTGAAAAAGCGAGTCATAACAGCGATTATTGCCGTAATTGTCCTGCTGCTCGTTCTGTTCGCGGTGCCGCAGCCGGTCGCGGAAGCCGTCATTGCGGTTCTCATGCTCGGCGGTGCCTGGGAGTGGTCCGGCTTTCTCGGCGTCCGATCGAGAAATTCGAGAGTCGCCTATGTCATCTTGCTCGCTGTCGTGATGGGCGTCGTCTACTGGCAGGCACCGCAAATCAACGGCCTGTTGTTCCAGGTGGCTCTCGTGTGGTGGTTTGGGGCGTTACTTTGGACCTTCTTCTATCCGACGCCCATCCCGGTCGCAGTGCGCTGGATCGGCGGCATACTCGTTCTCGTGCCACTCTATAACGCGTTGATCGTTCTCTACCAGGTGAACCCGGCAATCCTGCTGGGAGCATTATTGATCGTTTGGGCGGCGGACACCGGCGCATTTGTCGCGGGCAAAATGCTGGGACGCGTCAAGCTGGCCCCGAGCATCAGCCCCGGTAAGACCTGGGAAGGCGTTATTGGCGGTCTTGTCACGGTTAGCCTGCTGGCTGTGTTGGGCGCCTACTGGTTCGATGCCCGAATCGAGGTGTTGGTACCGTTTTGCCTGGCTATCGCCTGCGCCTCTGTCGTCGGCGACCTGACTGTCAGCATGTTCAAGCGCACTGCGGGCCTGAAAGACAGCGGTACTCTGTTTCCAGGGCATGGTGGAGTCCTCGACCGAATCGACAGTGTCGCCGCGGCGGCACCGCTGTTTGCGCTGGGGATCAGTTGGACGGGGCTACAATGATGTGGCGTTCAGGGCGCATTCAGTCGCTCATGCGCAGACTCGGCGAGGCTTCCGTTGGAACCGCCGTTGCTGCCGCAAGTCCACATTACGAGGGGATCGAAAACCGATCCCGGGTGGGCGGCCACTGTCGAATTCAACATTATGATTTTATTAGGAAATATGCCTGAATATGGGTAGCGCAATCGGCAATCTGCTGGCGTTCGTGGTAGCGATCAGCGTCCTCGTGGCTGTGCATGAGTATGGTCATTACATCGTGGGGCGCTGGACGGGCATGAAAGTGCTGCGCTTTTCGATCGGCTTTGGCCGGCCCATCTGGTCGCGGATCGGTGGCAAGGACCGCACCGAGTACTGTGTTTCGGCGATCCCGCTGGGCGGCTACGTGCGCTTCCTCGATACGCGCGAGGGCCCCATTCCGGAAGAGGACGAGGGCCGCGCCTTCAACCAACGCCCGATTCCGCATCGCATTGCCGTATTGCTGGCCGGGCCCGCGTTCAATTTCCTGTTTGCGATTGTCGCGTACTGGGCGTTGTTCATTTATGGCATTCCGACGCTCGTGCCCGCGGTCGGAAGCGTCGAGCCCGAGTCATATGCCGCGGAAGCGGGATTGCAACAAGGTGATCGGATTGTCGCCGTCGGCGACGTGGCGACCGCAGACTGGGAAACGGCACTGCTTGCGATGCTCGATCACATGGTTTCCGATGGCCGCGTACCGCTGACGCTGGAGGCTGCCGACGGCTGGCAACGCCCCGTCTCGATCGATGTCGGCGACGATGCGCGGCGGCTCACTGAGCCGGGCCTGTTGTTCGACGGACTGGGATTCCAGCCTTTTGGGCCAGGTGACTTGCCGGCGGACATCGGCAGAGTTGAAGACGACGGGCCGGCGAAAGGCGCCGGACTGGAGGCGGGCGATCGCATTGTCGCGGTCGATGGTCTGAACGTCGATGATTTTGCAGCCCTTGTCGAGATCGTGCAGGAGCGGGCCAACAAGGAAGTCTCGATCGACTTTCTGCGCGACGGCAGCCGGCTGACGACGACACTGACTATTCAGGAGCGCATTATCGACGGCGAGATTCGCGGCCGCCTTGGCGTGGCTCGCGGCGGCGATTTCGTCGACTTTTACTATCAACGGCGATTTGGCCCTGTGGAGTCCCTGACGCAGGCAGTGGCGCGAACCTGGTCGTCGACTGTATTCACGCTCCGGATGCTCGGGCGCATGATCACGGGTGATGTGTCCATCAAGAACATCAGCGGTCCCATTAATATTGCGCAGTTTGCGGGCGAGATGGCACAACGCGGCCCCGACTACTTCCTCGGCTTCCTGGCAATTATCAGTATCAGCCTCGGCGTGTTGAATCTGCTACCAATACCGGTGCTCGATGGCGGCCAGATCGTTTACCAGTCGATCGAGGGCCTGAAGGGCAGTCCGATGTCGGAACGGGCGCAGATCATGGGTCAGCAGATTGGCATATTCGCATTGATTCTGTTGATGAGCTTCGCTTTCTACAACGATCTTGCGAGAATATTCGGTTGAGCCACCGACACCTGGAAATGCCTGCATGAGACCTGGACTGACAATCGCAATCTCCGACTGGCGGCGCATCGCCACGATGCTGTTGCTGTGTCTGTCGGCAGCGAATGCCATTGCGGACGTGGATCCTTTCGTCGTCAGGGATATGCGAGTCGAAGGACTGCAACGCATCTCGGAAGGTACGGTATTCAACTATTTGCCAATCAATATCGGCGACACCGTCGACCATGTTCGGATCAGCGAAGCAATTCGCACGCTGTATACGCAAGCTCTGTTCGATGACATCGAAATGCGGCGTGACGGTGAGACCCTGATCATTGCGGTCAAGGAAAGGCCGTCGATCGAGAGCTTCGAAATCGAGGGTAATAAAGATATCAAGACCGAGGACTTGATGGAGTCGCTGCGTGGCGTTGGGCTTGCGAAGGGTCGCACATTCGATCGCTCGACACTCGACAACGTCGCGATGTTCATGCGTGAGCAGTATTACGACCGTGGCAAGTACGGCGTCAAGATCGACAGCACCGTCGAAGATCGGCCGAACAATACGGTGCGTATCAAGATCGACGTTGTGGAGGGCGACCGGGCAAAAATTCGCCAGGTGAATATTGTTGGTAATACGTCTTTCGATGAGGATGAGATTCGCGACGGCTTCAACCTCGATACCGGGAACTGGTTGTCGTGGATTCGCCAGGACGATCGCTACGAGAAGCAGGGGCTCGAAGGAGATCTCGAAACCTTGCGTTCTTTTTACATGGACCGTGGCTTCGCCAACTTCAGCATCACATCGACCCAGGTCGCCATTTCGCCGAACAAGAAAGACATATTCGTTACGATCACAATTAACGAAGGTGACAAGTACACGATTTCCGAGGTGAAACTCGTCGGAGATATGGTGGTTCCGGAAGCATTCCTGCGAGCTATGGTGCTTGCACAACCGGGTTCGACGTTCAACATGGGTCTGTTGACGACGTCGGCAGAATTCATGTCGGTGCGTCTCGGCGAGCAGGGTTACGCAAATGCCGAAATCGAGCCCGTACCCGAACTCGATCATGACAACAAGACCGCAGACATCACCTTTTATGTCGATCCGAAGAGTCGCGTCTATGTCAGGCGCATCAACTTCAACGGAATAGACGAGGTCGACGACGAGGTATTAAGACGTGAGCTGCGGCAATTGGAAGGTGCGTATCTTTCCAATGTTTTGATCGACCGTTCCAAATTTCGACTGCAACGACTGCCCTACGTGGAGCCGACCGTCCAGTCGAACACGGTGCCGGTTTCGGGGAGTCCGGATCTCGTCGACGTGGATTTCGACATCGAGTACCGCATGCCTGGACAGTTTTCCGGCGGGCTTGGCTATTCCGCATCACAGAAGCTGTTGCTCAACGGCAGCATAGTACACACGAACTTTCTCGGCACTGGCAATCGCGTTGCGCTCGAACTTTCAACGGGCCAGTTTTCAAAAATGGTCAGTCTGTCGCACACCGATCCGTATCGCACAATGGATGGTGTACGCCGCACCATGGGTATCAATTATCGGAAGATTACGCAGTTTACGTCCAGTTCATCCGATTTCTCGACGACGTCTGCCGGAGCGTCGATCGACTACGGTTATCCGCTTAGTGAATTTCAGACACTGTCATTCGGGCTCAACTACCAGAAGTCGGAACTGTTGTCTTCGACCTCGAGCACGAAGCAGTCGCAGGACTGGGTCGCAAATAACGGCAACCCGTTTATCGAGGATATTGGCGGTGGTGCCGTGTTCTTCGGCACCAGGTTCAATACCTACGAACTGATTGCCGGCTGGACATACGATAGTCGCAATCGTGCCCTTTTCGCGACCCGTGGAACGCGTCACCAGATATTCCTGTCGGCCGCGGCCCCGGGCAGCGAGGTCGAGTTCTACACGTTCCGTTACAATATGACGACGTACTATCCGCTGTGGAGGCGCTTTGCGCTGCGCTTCAATCTTGAAACCGGCGTCGGTGAGGCCATGGGCGACACCACGGCCCTGCCGCCATACAAGCAGTTTTTCGGCGGTGGACCGCAGTCTGTGCGCGGCTTCCGTGAGTCCTACCTGGGTCCTCGTGACAATTTCGGCAATCCCTACGGCGGCAACGTGTTGGTTGCCAGTCAGTTAGAGCTTATACTTCCGCTGCCAGACAAGTGGGCCAGCCAAACGCGCGCGGCGATATTCTATGACGTGGGTAACGTGTTCAATACCGGCGAGGTTGCGTTTACGGACAAGCTGGGCAGTCCGTTCGAGTACAAACCGGACTTTGACGAGCTGCGTGCCTCCGTCGGCATCGGCGTCCAGTGGTTGGCGCCAATGGGCTTGTTCAGATTCAGTTATGCGTATCCGCTGAACGATTACACGGGCAACGACAGGTTTTACGGAGACGAAGTGGAACGATTCCAGTTCTCCATTGGTCAAGCGTTTTAAGGAATGGACATTTTATGAGTTTTGTAAAGCAACACCTGGTTAAAGCAGCAATCGGCATAACATTGGCATGTGCATTTGCACTGCCCGCTGCCGCACAGGAATTAAAAATTGGCGTAGTTAACGTACCGGTCCTCATGGATCGTGCGCCGCAGACCAAGGCCGCAATGGATGCGTTGCAGGAAGAATTTGCACCCCGTCAACGTGAATTTATGGCCAAGCAGAAAGAACTCGAGGACCTGACAGCGAAGATCCAGAAGGACGTTTCTGTCATGGGTGAGACCGAGCGCCGCAACGCAGAAAAGAACCTGCGTGATCTGCAGCGCGACGTTGCGCGGATTCAGCAGGAATTCCGCGAGGATCTGGAACTGCGTCAGAACGAGGAACTCGGAATTCTGCAGCGCTCCTTGCTGAAAGAAGTGCAGGACTACGCACAGGCTCAGGGTTACGACCTCGTCGTCGGTGACGGCGTGCTGTTTGCCAGCACGGTAGTCAACATCACCGAAGAGGTGCTGCGGGCTGTCGAGGCCAACTTCCAGGCCCAGGGCGCACGCTGACCGGTTTCGCCGGTACCTCGATTTAGCGGCTGATGCCGATAACGCTCGGAGAACTCGCGACACGATTCGACTGTGAACTTGTCGGTGATGCCGACGTCGTCGTCGACAATGTCGCCGGGTTGCACAATGCCGGGCCGGGTTCGCTGAGTTTTCTGTCCAACCCGCATTTCAAAAAGCAGCTGTCTTCGACGAAGGCAGCTGCCGTCATTTTGCGTGCCGACGACCTGGATGATGCGCCGACAGCTGTACTGGTCAGCGATAATCCCTATGCGCACTACGCGATGATGGCGGCGCATATTCATCCGGCGCCAAAATACGCGTCGGGTATTCACGCATCGGCAGTCGTTTCTGAAACTGCAAGCGTGGCCGATTCTGCGCACATTGCAGCGCAGGTTTTCATCGGGGACGAAACCGTCATCGGTGAGAATGCTTACATCGGTCCAAATACCGTGGTTGGTCCGAACTGTACGGTCGACAATGATTGTCGATTGATTGCGAGCGTCACACTTGTCAGACAGGTCGCGTTGGGAGCGAGGAGCATCATTCATCCCGGTGCAGTCATCGGTGCCGACGGATTCGGTAATGCGATGACGCCGGAGGGCTGGGTCAAGGTACCGCAGCTGGGTGGTGTTTGCATCGGTGCCGATGTGGAGATTGGCGCAAATACGACAGTCGATTGCGGCGCCATCGGTGACACGGTGATCGAGAACGGCGTGCGTATCGACAACCTGTGCATGATCGCGCACAACGCACATATCGGCGAGCATACGGCCATGGCCGGGTCGTCAGGTATCTCTGGCAGCACCACGGTCGGCAAGCGTTGCCTGTTTGCCGGGCAATCCGGTGTCGTTGGTCATATTACGATCTGTGATGATGTCGTCATTAGCGGTAAGGCCGTAATATCGAAAAGCATCACCAAGCCAGGTGTGTACGCTTCTATTTTCCCGGCGGAAGAGGTCAAGATCTGGAATCGCAGAGTTGCCATTTTTCGGCGCCTGGACCAGTTTATCGAACGCCTAAAGAAGCTTGAGAAGGCACACAAGTAGTTACGATGGAACACTTTTGATTCACGCAACCGCGATTATTTCCGACAGCGCGAAAGTTGCGGACGATGTGGAAATCGGGCCATACACAATCGTCGGTGACAATGTCGAGATCGGTAGCGGTACGCGAATCGATAGTCATGTCGTGATTAACGGGCCGACCATAATCGGCAGCGATAATCACATATACCAGTTTGCCTCGATCGGCGACGATCCGCAGGACAAGAAATACCGTGGTGAGCGGACCCGACTACTGATAGGTAATCGAAATACGATTCGCGAATTCACCACGATCAGCCGCGGTACGACGCAGGATATCGGCGATACGATCATTGGCGATGACAACTGGATCATGGCCTACGTGCATATCGCCCACGACTGCGTCATCGGCGACAAAACAATCATGGCCAATAATGTGACTCTTGCAGGGCATGTCCACGTCGCAGACTGGGTGATATTCGGCGGCTTCTCGGGTGCACACCAGTTCTCGAGGATTGGCGCTCACGCGTTTCTCGGTATGTACTCGGGCGTCAACAGGGACGTCCCGGCATACACGATGGTATCGGGCCAACCGGCGGTGCCGCGTGGCATTAACAGCGAGGGCCTCAAACGTCGCGATTTCAGTGAGGAACAAATCCGCAATATCAAGAACGCCTACCGCCTCGTGTATCGCAAGGGCCTGAAGCTTGCGGAGGCGGTGACAGAGATCGACGAACTCAGCAAGACTCAGCCGGAACTCGTCATTTTCCTCGAGTCGCTGCGCTCTTCCGAGCGCGGCATTATCCGATAGATCCCGTGCCCCTGCGCGTCGGACTGGTCGCTGGCGAGTCCTCGGGCGACCTGCTCGGCGCTGGTCTGATAAAGGCAGTCCGCGAACGGCATCCCGATGCCGTATTCGAGGGTGTCGCAGGGCCCGAAATGGTGGCGGCCGGATGCGAGCAATGGACAGACGCGGAAGTGCTTTCGATGATGGGTTTCGTCGAGCCGCTCAAGCATCTGCCTAAATTGCTGCGTCTGCGCAGATCGCTGATTGCCCGTTGGCGTACAAATCCGCCGGACGTGTTCGTCGGCATCGACTCACCGGATTTCAATCTCGGTCTGGAGACGGCGCTTAAGTCATCGGGTATCAAGACGATGCACTATGTCAGCCCGTCAATCTGGGCCTGGCGCGCGGGCCGTCTCAGGAAAATCCTGCGCGCGGCTGATTGCGTACTCTGCCTGTTGCCGTTCGAGCCAGCCCTCTACGAACAGCACGACACGAAGGCCGTATTCGTAGGTCACCCGAAGGCCGGCACCCTGTCTCCCGATATCGATGTTGCGGGCATCCGGTCTTCGCTCAACCTGTCCGGGGAAGGCAAGGTCGTGGCAGTGTTGCCAGGCAGTCGCGGCACTGAAGTCAGCCGCCTTGCACCAATATTTGCCGCCGCTGCCGCAAGGATCGCGGCCAATGACGAAGGTATTCGATTCATCACGCCGGTAGCACGGCCGAAGCTCCGCGCCGTCATATCAAGCCACCTGGAACAGCACGGCGTCGCTGAGCGCTTCACACTTGTCGACGGCAAATCGATCGAGGCCATGTCCGCAGCTGATGTCGTATTGCTGGCGTCCGGCACCGCGGCACTCGAGTCCGCTTTGCTCGGCAAGCCGACCATTGCTGCGTACCGCGTGGCGGCACTGACATATTGGACCTTGTACTGGTTCAACATGATCAAGTTACAGTACTTCACGCTACCGAATCTGCTGACAGAAGAGCCCCAGGTCCCGGAATTCATCCAATACGATGCGAAACCCGATGCCATTGCGAACGAGGTCATTTCCATGCTCGATGATCCGGAACGCTGTGCGGGCATCCGCAGCAGATTTGCTAAACTGCGAGGCGAGTTGGCGCTGGATGCAGACGAGCGCGCAGCCGATGCACTAATTAGACTCGCAGCGCAGGTATAAGCTGGCAATCATGCAGCACAATCAGTCAGATTCCTTCCGCGGCCCGGTCGCCGGCGTCGACGAGGCCGGTCGTGGGCCATTAGCGGGCCCGGTCGTTGCAGCGGCGGTAATACTGAATCCGGCGCAGCCCATCGACGGGCTGCGAGATTCGAAAAAGCTCTCGCCAGCTCGCCGTGAAGTGCTTGCCGCCGCAATCCGGCACCGGGCGCTGAGCTGGTCCGTTGCCTGGTCGGACCCGGCCGAAATAGATGCATTGAATATCCTTGCTGCGACCATGCTCTCGATGCGGCGCGCAATTCTCGGTCTTGCGATCACTCCGCGTGCTGTACAGGTCGACGGCAATCGCCTGCCGGATTTGCGCTTCGGGAGTAGCCGGATTGATGGTGTGGCGATAGTCGGCGGCGATGCGAAGGTCGACGCGATTAGCGCGGCATCAATTATTGCCAAGGTCACTCGCGACCGGATGATGGTCGCCATGGACGTCGTTTACCCGGACTATGAATTCGCGCGTCACAAAGGTTATGGGACCGAAGTGCATCGCGAGCGCCTGCGTGCGCATGGACCATGCCGCGAACATCGCCGCAGTTTTGCACCCGTGAGGGCCCTGTGGTGACAACGCAACCGTTTGCACACCTGCACCTGCACACGGAGTATTCGCTCGTCGATAGCACGGTGCGCATCAAAGCGTTAATGGAAAAGGTAGCGGCAAACGGCATGCCTGCTGTCGCCATGACCGATCAGAATAATCTGTTCGGGCTCGTGAAATTTTACCGGCGGGCGATTGCCGCCGGCGTCAAGCCGATCATCGGCGCCGATCTGCGGATTGCGAATGACGACGAGCCGGACCGCCCCTACACGCTGATTGTGCTCTGCCAGGACAATGACGGGTACCGCAACCTGTCGCGGCTGATCACGCGCGCCTTTCTCGAGGGACAGGTGCGCGGCGAACCCATGGTCTGCCGCGACTGGCTGACGACGGAAAGTTGTGCCGGTTTGATTGCACTGTCAGGGGGGCTGCATGGCGACGTAGGGCATGCGCTCACCGTCGGCCATAAGGACGAGGCGCGCCAGCGGCTTGCCGAGTGGCGGACGATTTTCGCCGATCGCTACTATCTCGAGCTGACCCGAACGGGACGCGCCGACGAGGAAGACTGCGCGCAGGCCAGCCTCGTGCTCGCCAGCGAAACCGGCGTGCCCGTGGTCGCGACAAACGATGTGCGTTTCCTCGAGCGCGGAGATTTCAATGCGCATGAAGCGCGTGTCTGCATTCACGACGGTCGTGGTCTTGCCGATACCGAGCGGCCCCGCCTGTACAGCGAGCAGCAACATTTCCGCTCAACGACCGACATGGTCGAGTTATTTGCCGACGCGCCGGAAGCCGTAGAGAACGCAATCGAGATTGCGAAACGTTGCAATCTCGATCTGCGGCTCGGCGACAGCGTGTTGCCGGCGTTTCCGGTTCCCGCGGGCCAGACCGAGGAGGAGTTTCTGGAGGCGGAAGCCCGGCGCGGCCTGGAGGCGGCGCTGGAGGGCGTGTTCGAGGTCGGCAACGTAGCCGCAAAAGAACGGGATGCCGTCAGCGCGCCGTATCACTCACGGCTGGTGACCGAACTCAAGGTTATCCAGGGCATGGGGTTTCCGGGCTACTTCCTGATCGTCGCGGACTTTATCCGCTGGGCGCGAGAGAACAATATTCCGGTCGGGCCAGGGCGCGGATCCGGCGCCGGCTCGCTCGTGGCATGGGTGCTCGGTATTACCGATCTCGATCCGCTGGAACACGATTTGCTGTTCGAGCGATTTCTCAATCCGGAACGTGTGTCGATGCCGGACTTCGATATCGATTTCTGCATGGAAGGGCGCGATCGTGTCATCGACTACGTCGCGGAGCGCTACGGACGCGATCGAGTATCGCAGATCATCACTTTCGGCACGATGGCGGCCAAGGCCGTCATCCGCGACACGGGCCGGGTGCTCGGGCAACCGTATGGTTTCGTCGATCGCATCGCGAAACTGGTGCCGTTCGAGATCGGCATGACGCTCGACAAGGCGCTGGAGCAATCCGAAGAACTTGCCACGATGTACCGTGACGACGAGGAAGTCGCCGCCATCATCGATCTCGCGAAGTCGCTCGAGGGACTCGTGCGGAACGCCGGCAAGCACGCCGGCGGCGTGGTTATCGCTCCCGATCAGCTGTCCGATTTCGCGCCGCTCTATTGTGAAGATGGCGGTGGCAACATTGTCACGCAACTGGACAAGGACGACGTCGAGGCGATCGGGCTGGTCAAGTTCGACTTCCTCGGGCTCAAGACGCTGACGATCATTGACTGGGCAGAACACATCGTCAATGCGAATTACCCGGACCAGCATCTCGACATCAACCGTGTTTCCATGCGCGACGCGAGGACCTTCGAGTTGTTGCGCAGTACCCAGACCGCGGCCGTTTTTCAGCTCGAGTCGAGCGGCATGCGCGACCTGATAAAACGCATGCGCCCGGACCAGTTCGGTGATCTCGTTGCGCTGGTAGCGTTGTTTCGGCCCGGCCCGCTGCAGTCCGGGATGGTGGATGACTTCATTGCCCGCAAGCACTCTGTCAACCAGGGTGAGATCGATTACCTGCATCCCGACCTCAAGCCGGTCCTGGAGGAGACCTATGGCGTCATCCTTTACCAGGAACAGGTCATGCAGATCGCACAGGTGCTGGCTGGCTACACGCTGGGTGGCGCCGACCTGTTGCGCCGTGCCATGGGCAAGAAAAAGCCCGAAGAGATGGCGAAGCAGCGTGAGATATTCGTTGGTGGTGCGACGTCGCGCGGTGTTGCGGAACCGACTGCGACGCGCATTTTCGATCTCATGGAGAAATTCGCCGGGTACGGCTTCAACAAATCACACTCGGCAGCCTACGCGTTGCTGTCCTACCGGACGGCATACCTGAAAGCGCATTTCCCGGCTGCATTCATGGCAGCGGTCATGAGCGCGGACCTCGACAACACCGACCGGCTCGTGACGCTCAAGGATGACTGCAGAAAGCTGGGTCTGGAGCTGGAAGGACCGAGCGTCAATCGATCTGCCTATCACTTCAGCGTCTCCGGCGAGCGCACAATTCTGTATGGTCTTGGCGCGATCAAGGGCGTTGGACGCGCCGCCGTCGAGGCGCTGATCGCCAAGCGCGAGGCCAACGGGCCGTACCGGAGCCTCGTCGAGTTCTGCCGTCGCGTCGATCACGAGAAGATCAACCGGCGAGCCCTCGAGGCAATGATCAAGTCCGGGGCCATGGACGAATTCGGGCAATCGCGGCGCGGACTCATGCACCAGGCGCCGGAAGCGATCAAGAGCGCCGACCAGCACGCGCGCGCCGTCGCCGCGGGCCAGAACGACATGTTCGGCCTCGAGGCGCCGGTGGAGGAAACCGATGTTCCGGCACCCATCGACCTCGATGAGTGGCCGGAGCGATTGCTGTTGAGCAGCGAAAAGGAAGCCCTCGGATTGTATTTGACGGGTCACCCATTCGATGCCGTGCGCGCCGACGCGCATTGCTTCGTCGACGGCAAGCTCGGCGATCTTGCAGCCGAGCCTGCGCCGCAATCATCCCGCGGAACGCGTGACTACGGACAATCGCGTCGCGAGGTGACGATTGCGGGACTGGTCGTCGATGTGCGCAAGCGTGGCAATCGTGTCAGCGTCGTGCTCGATGACGATAGTGGCCGCATGGAGGTCAGCCTGTTCAACGAGGCTTTCCAGGAATTCCGGCACCTGCTCGTCAAAGACGAAATCGTCGTCGTC
>Ga0255052_10001847_pt1 | contig 15610 bp, 14 predicted proteins | sample JV7_2_21_MG_FD_188632 | JGI IMG/M metagenome (GOLD analysis project Ga0255052, IMG submission 188632) | Seawater microbial communities from Jervis Inlet, British Columbia, Canada - JV7_2_21 | ecosystem: Environmental > Aquatic > Marine > Inlet | place: Canada: British Columbia | collected...
CATGCGGGGCTGGTTACTCAGGAACGGGACAGCCGCAGCCTGAATTGTAAAGCGGATTTCACGAATATGGATACGTTGATGACATTCCTGGTCGACAACTGCTGTGCCAGCGACTCGTGCATCCAGTTGCCCGGATAGATGGGTTTTTTTCATTTAATGATTCGATAATTCTAGAATATTAGAGAGTAAAATGACCTCGAACGAGTCAAGTTGCACCACCCTGGACCGTCGTAAACCAGGCAGTCAGTTGCTGGACGTCCTGGATAGGATCGACAGAGTCTGGCTCCTGATTGGGCTGATTTTCCTGGCAATCGCGATTGGCTTGCCATCACACTTTTTGCAGAGTGTTGGGTTTACCGCCCGCAATCTACTCAACATTTCACCATTCCTGCTGCTGTCCGCAACCGCAGCCGGATATCTGGAAGCAGCGGGCGCAGACCGGTTGATTGGCAAAGTATTCTCCGACCGGGTTCTCCTGGCGATCGCCGCGGCCGCCGCTTTTGGCGCGCTGTCCCCGTTTTGTTCCTGCGGTGTTATCCCGTTGATTGCAGCACTGCTCGTGGCAGGTGTTCCACTGGCTGCCGTGATGGCCTTCTGGGTCGCCTCGCCAATCATGTCTCCGTCCATGTTCGTGGTCACCGCGGGCGGTCTCGGCGTTGAATTTGCGGTGGTGAAAATGATCTCGGCCGTCGCGATCGGGCTGTTCGCCGGCGCTGCGACGTTTCTTTTGCAGCGTCTGGGCTTTTTCGGAAACTCCGTGCGGCCGTCACCAGGGTCATCCTGTGGTGGCGAAAATCCCGCTCTGAAGCTCCAAAACACCGTTACGGAATGGCGTGTCTGGCAGCACCCTCGGCGTCTCGAGGTTTTGCGAAGGAAGACCGCGGGTATGGTTCTGTTCCTCGGCAAATGGCTGACGCTGGCATTTGTGCTGGAGAGTTTGATGATCACCTTTATACCGGCGGAACTACTCGGGGATTGGCTCGGTTCCGGCTCGACCTGGGCCGTTCCACTGTCCGCCGTGATCGGGGTGCCGGCTTATCTGAACGGCTTTGCCGCGGTCCCCGTGGTGGCCGGCCTGATGGAGGGCGGCATGTCGCCCCCTGCCGCACTCAGCTTCATGCTGGCTGGCGCCATAACCAGTATTCCTGCCGCTATAGCGGTGTTCTCACTGGTCAGGCGGCCGCTCTTCATCTGGTATGTCCTGCTGGCGTTGTTCGGCGCAATCATTGCGGGCTGGGGCTACCAGGCGTTGTTGATACTGATTTGACTGACACACGCAACCAAAAATGGAAATACAAATGAACACCACTGCAAAATTTTTGTTCGTCATGGACCCGTTTGAAACGCTTAACCTCGAGACAGAAACCTCCTTGCTGCTGATGCAGGATTTGCTCGAGCGGGGGCAAGACGTTTACTGGTTGCAGCAAGAGGACCTGGCACTGGTACACGACCAACCGATGGGCCGGGTGTTTCCTGTTACAAGTACCGAACCATTGGAGCGTGCGGCGCCGGTCTGGTCGAATCTGAACCAGTTCGATGCGGTCCTGGTGCGCAAGGACCCACCGTTCGATACCGGATACCTCCAGCTGACCCTGATACTCGATCATCTCGACTCTGGCATCGCACAGTTCAACGAGGTGACAGCACTCAGGAACTTCAATGAAAAAATGCTGCCGTTGCGCTGGCCGGGGTTCACACCGCCCACCTTGATCAGCATGAGCGCCGATCAGATTGAACGCTTCACCATTGAGCACCGGAGCCTGGTGCTAAAGCCGCTTAATGACTGCTCCGGGCGCGGCATATTAAAAATCGAGTGGGATGAAGGTGGGCAGTTCCGCGCGCAGATCGACATGGCGCTGACGGACGCAGATGGCAAGCCCCGGTTCCTGCTGGCGCAGAAATACCTACCGGCGGTCAATCATGGCGACAAACGTGTTTATCTCGTCGACGGCATACCGGTAGGTATGGTCAACCGGATCCCGCAGCCCGGCAGCTATCTCGCTAACATCCATCAGGGCGCAAAGTGCTTACCCGCAAAACTCAGCGCCAGGGAAAATCACATTATCCGGAGCATCGCGCCGTTCCTGCACGAGCACGGAATCTTCCTGGCTGGCGCCGATTTTATCGGTGGCTATCTTACGGAACTCAACATCACGAGCCCGTCAGCCATCCGTCAGATCAATGCAGTGAGCGGCGCACAAGTACAGCACAGGATTGTGGATGCAATGTTGCAAAGAATAGCCCGGACGCCCGGTGGTGAGCGCAATGCTGCAGACTCGTTTGATGACCAATGCTGCCAGCAAAATTTCTGCTGCGCCGAGCGGCAGAACATTGCCGCATGAGAAATGGTGCCGGTGTTGCCTTATTTGACTTATTCGCCTTTTCGGGCACCTGACAAGACGAATAAGTCAAATAAGGCAACACCGGCACCATTTAATTTCCGTACGGATCCGTCAAGGGCTCCGGCCGGTCCTTGAACCTGCGATGCACCCAATAATACTGCGACGGGTCCTTGCGGATGTGCTCTTCTATGACGTGATGATAGCGCTCCGCATCTGCTGCAGGATCGTCGCCGGGAATACCTTCGATCGGCGGCAGGATGGACAAGAGATAACCTTCGTTATCCGGCAGCCTTAGTGGCAGGTATGGCAGAACGGGCGCGCCGGTCAATTTCGCGATCTGGCTGGTAGCGACATTGGTCATTGCCGGGATCGAGAAAAAGGGTACCAGCGCGCTCAGTTTGCCCCGGTAACTCTGATCCGGCGCATACAGTACCGGCGTATTGGTTTTCAGCGTCCGCAACATGGTTTTCACGTCGTCTTTGGCGATTACGCCGGCCGCGGACTTTAGCCGGCCCCGGCGCAGAATTTCATCCAGTAACGGGTTCTTGTTGGTTCGGTACATGGCTTTGAATGGAGGCGTGGCTTTGGCGAACAGGCGCCCGCTGGCCTCGACGCTGGTAAAGTGAGCGGTCAGCAGAATCGCACCCTTGCCCTTCGCGAGTGCGGCCTCCAGGTGCTCCAGCCCCTCGAGGGCCATCAGACGATTGATCTTCCTCTCCGAGGCCCACCAGCCCAGCCCCATTTCCATCATGCTCAGGCCCAACGATTCGAAATGTGCTTTGACCATTTCGGCACGGGCAGGTTGGTCAACCTCCGGAAAGCACAGCTCGATGTTGCGCTCCGCAATAAATCGGCGTTTTGGCAGAATCCGGTACATCAATCTTCCGCTGGCCCGCCCAAGACGCATCTGCAAGCCATAGGGAAGCACAGTGACCGCTCGCATGACTCCCAAAGCCAACCAGATGCCCCAGTAACGGGGTGCGAGATAAAGATACATCGGCCGCGGCGCAAAACGATCGTCGCCGGATCGGGGGGACTGTCGCGTTTTTGTTCTAGCTTCGCCCATCTGCACGGCGGCCGCACAACGTCGGCGAGAAGCTCAGGCAGGTGCCGATATTTCCCACACGCGCGCCTCCCAGAAATACCGCGAACCCTTCGGCGTAATCGAAATGACACCGCCGTCCACCAGTTCGGCGACAACGTCACTTTCAGCAAGATCCGTGGGTAGCGGGATGCGTCGCTCCGTCAGCATGCGAACGCTCTTGTACAACGAATTTGCGGCCTCCAGTATCGAGGCCTCATCCTGCAAGGTTCCGGTCGGTAGAAAAAGCCGGCCGCGTTCCGTCAGGCGACCGGTGGCGTCCTGCAACATGCGCACCGGAAGCTCGGATCCTCTCACGCCACCGCCCTTGCCCGTGGGAAACCAGCCGCTGCCACCGGCCAGCGCATCCGGTATGCCGGACACGTCGCCGATTATTACGTCGGCCAGCGTGTCGTCCGGCAACGGAGCGAACAGATCGCCACTGTAGAACGTGATTTGATCGGCGACACCCATCAGTTTGGCATTGTGGTTCCCCACCTCGACCACATCAGGACTTTTGTCGATCGCGCTGACCGTAGCAGCGCCGAGTTTGGCCGCAATGATAGACAGAATCCCGGTGCCACATCCCACGTCGATGACCGAGTCGCCCTCAATGACTTCCATCTCGTTCGCCAGCAAAGTGCTTACTGTCGTCGGCGTAAACGTATTCCTGGAAACCATCAGCGTCATCGGCCCTTGACGCCCTTTCCAGTTGAAAAAATCTCCTTGCATAATTGGTTCCTTGCCGGCCTGCCGGTGGTCGATCAGTGCTGGGTTCCGCCGGCCCGCAATTCCGCCGATCGTGACAACACATAGTTGCGTACTGCTTCCGAGTCTTCGACGCTGAACTCAAAACCCGGCATGCCATTCACGCGCTTTGCGCCGCCGATGACAACGCCATGCCACGCCGTATGAGTTTCCATGCTTGCGTAGCGCAGATCCGGAACGGAACCGCCATAACGCGCGACAGCGTTCTTACCGTGGCAGCCTTTGCAGTTGAGTGCAAATACCTGCCTTCCTTTCTCAACTGCTGCGGCGCTTGCTTCAAGTTCCGGCTGTGCCGGCAGCGTACGCCGTGTTATTGCCGGCTGCGGCAGTTCAGATTTGCCGTCGAGGCTGAACGCCAGTAAGCGAGTCGGACCTTGTGCTTCATCGGTTGCATGCATTTGCGGATAGGAGAACTGAACGCCGCCGCCGGCGCCAATCGGGACCAGAACGTACTGCCTGTCGGCAACAGCGTAGCTGACCGGCGCCGCGGTGATCGCGGAGCCGGTGGCAACGGACCAGAGCGTATCACCGCTATCGGCTGCGTAGGCAACGAAGCGACCCTGCGCATTGCCCTGAAACACCAGGTTGCCCGCCGTCGCCAGTAATCCGCCATTGAACGGCAGGTCGTGATGCACCGTCCAGCGCGCTTGCTGCGCGGCAGGATCCCAGGCGACGAGTTTGCCGGGGCTGAATGGCTGACCATCCACCTTGGTGAACATTTCCAGCGTATCGTTGAAGTCACCGTCCGAATAATCGGTGACCACGCTCGGCACATCGACCACCGGAATGTAGATCAAGCGATGTTGCGGGTGCCAGGCCATCGGATTCCAGCTATGTGAGCCCCACATATTCGGCCACACCAGCGCGGACTCGGCGGACGCGTGCGTCCAGTATTCGGCTGCCGGAGCATAGTCGGGACGCCCAGTCTCAAGGTTGATGCCTTTCGCCCAGTTGACCCTGGCATATTTTTCCGCTGCCAGCAGTTCGCCGGTCAGCCGGTCGAGTACGTATTGAAAGCCGTTTTTCGGCGCAATGAGCAACGTCTTGCGATCCTCGCCACCGATATTCAGGTCGGCCAGGATGATGTTCATGGTCGCATTGTATTCCCAGCTGTCTGCCGGCACTGTCTGATAATGCCACACGTACTCACCCGTATCGGCGTCGACCGCCATTACTGACGATAGAAAGAGATTGTCTCCTCCTTCCGGGCTACGGAGCGAATGCACATAGGGAAGCGCGCCGGCAGTCCCGAAATACAACATTCCGGATGCCGGGTCATAGGTCATCTCGTTCCAGTTACTGCCACCGCCACCAAACTTCTCGAGCGCGTCGCCCGACCAGGTTCGCGCCGCCATTTTCATGGCCGGTGTCGTATTTTCGGCGGGGTCGTCGCTCGGCACCGTGAAAAATCGCCATAGCAGCTTGCCACTCTGCACAGCATAAGCTGACACATATCCGCGGTTCTTCTCGCCGGATTCGGAGCCCGCGTTGCCTACAAATACCTTGTCGCCGCCCACATACGGCGAATCGGTGATGGCGTAGCCCAAAGCAGGTTCGCAGGTTTGCTGCGACCATTGTTGCTCGCCGGTCTCTGCATCCAGCGCAATGAGGCGACAGTCGGCGGTCGTCACCAGCACCCTGCCAGCCCAGACGGCGACACCGCGATTGACCCTGGCGGTCCATGAGAGACCCGGGTGGGCAGCAAACGTTGCGCGCACATCCGGGTCGAAACTCCAGAGTATGCGGCCGTCCGTCGCATCGATAGCGAACACGACGGAAAACGCAGCGGACAGGTAAATAACGCCGTCGACGACTATCGGTGTGGCCGAAACTCCGTCGGGCGCTGACAGATCGCTGGCCCACGCCAACGCCAGGTCCGCAACGTTGCTGTCACTGACCTGCGCCAGCGGGCTGAAGTGCTCGCCACTGAAATTGCCACCTTTCAGGAACCAGTTCGTACCGTTTGCGGCTTCGGTCAGCACGCGCTTCTCGGTGACATTACCGGCCGCTGACAGTGACCCGGCCAGCAATACGCCGCTCAGAAACAGCACCCATGGCGTAGCGGCTCGGATTGGCATTATTTCGATTGGACGAGCAACGCGTGAAATGACGAAAACTCCCGCATAGACCTCATTCTGGAGTAAATTGCCCGTCAGGGCTATTCTTTTCCGCACGCAAGTCTTGCTGGCGATTAGCCAATCAGACCGCCGTTACCGGGCAATAATAAAAGCAATGAGCGAAAAGATCGAAAAGTTGATGACGGGCCGCAGTGTCACGCGGAAAGGTGCAAAGCGGATCGCGGAAATCGTCGAGGCTGGGGTCGAGATCTTGCTGGAGGAGGGTTTCACTGCACTTACAAAGCGGCGGATCGCGAAGCGCCTGAATATCGGTCACGGCAATGTCAGCTATTATTTTCCGACGCGCGAAGCCCTGTGGCAGGCAGTGATCGAGTACGAGCTCAAAGCGTACTACGCCGAGCATTATCAAAATTTCGAATCCGACCCGCATGATGCCCAGGGGCGCTTTGATGAATTTGTCCGGTTTTGGTTCGAAGAGTACGAAGATCGCGAGATGCGCATATTCTTCGCGCAGGTCCTGGCATTTGCCGAGGTGAAGGACGTGGTCGCGAAACAGCGCGACGCCATATACGAAATGTTTTTCGAAGAGACACTGGCAAAGATTCGTCCGTTGAATCTCGGGGTCTCGGATGAAACGCTGCGCGAAAGAGCCATGTTTTTGATGGCAACCCTCGAAGGTATGCATGCGGTTACGGCATTCAGGCCGGAACTCATACACAACAACGACGGTTTCGAGGATCGTGTCGTCGCACATATGAACGCCATTGTAAGAGGCACACTTTGAAGCGCCCTGGAATAGCTGCTGCCGTAGCAATGATGACGTAGCGCAATGACAATCAAGATAAGGCGCGGCCTGGATATCCGGGTAAGTGGTGTTCCGGATCAATCGGTCGAGGCCGGTCCACCGATTCACAGGGTTGCGTTGCTGGGCCGCGACTATGTCGGCGTGAAACCCGGTCTGTTGGTCGAGCCGGGTGAGACGGTCGGCCTGGGTCAGCCAGTCTTCACGGACAAAAGCAATCCGGAAGTTCTCTTCTGCGCGCCCGCAGGCGGCTTGATTACGGCCATCAATCGCGGCAGGCGCCGGTCTCTCACCTCGCTGGTCTGTGACGTAACGGCCGAGCCGGGGCCCGAGAAGATTTTCGCGACGTACACGAAAGCTGAACTATCGCGGCTCGACCACCGCGTCGTCTGCGATCAACTGTTGTCGTCCGGCCTATGGACAGCGTTCCGCACACGGCCTTTCAGCCGCATTCCGCGGGCAAGGTCGAAGCCGCAGGCCATTTTCGTTACGGCGATGGATACGCGGCCGCTTGCCGCAGATCCGGCCGTCGTCATTCAATCGAAGGTTGCGGCGTTCACGAATGGCGTAGCGGTCGTCGAGCGTCTCACCGACGGGCCTGTGTATGTCTGTATGCACGCCGATGCACCTATCGACCTCGTGGAATCCGAGCGGATCCGCTGCAGCAGATTTGCAGGACCGCATCCGGCAGGATTGCCGGGCACGCATATTCATTTCCTGCACCCGGTGAGCGATGACCGCCTGGTCTGGCATATCGGCTATCAGGACGTAATCGCGCTCGGTCAGCTATTTACGACCGGCAGGCTCGATACGAGGCGCGTCATTGCTCTCGGTGGACCCGCTGCCAAACGGCCGCGACTCATGACTACACGTCTGGGCGCCAGCATCGACGATCTGTTGCAGCAACAACGCTTGTCGTACCGGGCCGTTTCGGGTTCGATCGTCGGCGGTCACACAGCCTACGGTGATGCGGCATTCCTGGGGCGTTACCACAACCAGGTTACCTTGCTGCCAGAGCGGCGCGAGCGACGATTGTTCGGCTGGTTGCGCAAAAGCGCTATGACGACATCGCAGCATGGTGAGCCGGCAGCCATGGTCCCGCTCGAGGCATTCGAACGCGTCGTGCCGCTCGACCTGCTTGCCGCCAGCCTGCTGCGCACGTTACTCGTCAAGGATACGGTCGGCGCGCAGCGGCTCGGCTGCCTGGAACTCGATGAGGAGGATCTCGCTCTCTGCTCATACGTCTGCCCTGCGAAGATCGACTATGGCGCCGCGTTGCGCGCCAACCTGCAGCAAATATGGCGGGAAGGCTGATGGCAGTGCGTCGTTGGCTCGACGAGCTGCGCCCGCGTCTGCAGTCGAAGCGCGCCTACCGGGCCTTCGGACCGCTTTTTGATATGACGGAGCGGTTTCTCTATTCGTCGGGGTCGGTAACCACGTCTGCGCCGCATGTGCGCAGCACCATTAACGTGCAGCGCCGCAATTGGCTGATCGTGCTGGCAAGCGTACCCGCCGCGCTTGTTGGAATATGCACGCTCGGGCGCCAGGCTGCAGGCGCGACGGACCTGGCGGCGGTCGAGTCATCGGATATTGCCGCTCACTTTATTGGCGGAGCGCTGCAGTTCCTGCCGTTATTTCTCACCGCGCTTGTTACGGCGGTGTGCTGGGAATGTATCTTCGCCAACCTGCGGAGGCGGCCGGCCGGAGACGGCGTATTCCTCACCGCCTGGTTGTTCGCCCTGATCGTTCCGCCGACACTGCCGTTGTATCAGGCCGCCCTGGCGATGTCGTTCGGATTCGTCTTCGGTCGCGCGGTATTCGGTGGCGCCGGTCGCTACATCGTCAACCCCGCACTGCTCGGCCTGGTATTTCTGATATTCACCTATCCGCTGTCGATCTCTGCCGCCGCCGAGCAACCGTCCCTGCCTGAACTTGCAGTCTCCGGCGCTGACGGTTGGGCGCTCTTTCTGAGCTCCGGCGCAGGGCCTGCTGGGGCGACATCGGCACTCGCCAGCCTGGCCGGCGGGTTGTTTCTGATCGCAACCGGTGCGGCATCGTGGCGGATCATGACAGGCGCCGTCACAGGGTTGATCGGCACCGTGCTTATATTCGGCAACATCGCGGACGATACCTACTCGATATTGACCATTCCATGGCACTCTCACCTGGCGCTCGGTGGCTTTACGTTCGCCACCGTGTTCCTCGCGACGGATCCGGCCACCTCACCACTCACGAATGCAGGGCGTTGGGCCTATGGTCTGCTCATCGGGCTGCTGACCATCCTGATCCGGCTTGGCAGTCCGAAGCACATCGAGGCCGTCATTTTTGCGATTTTCTTCGCCAGTATCGTCGCGCCGGTTTTTGACTTCCTGGTCGCGGAACTGCATGTCCGCCGGCGCCGGCACCGTTTACAGGGATTCGGCCGATGACGAACGATAGCCCGGTCAAAGCCGTGTCCGTCACGCTCGTTGTCGCGCTCGTTTGTTCCATCATGGTCTCGACGACACACGTACTTCTCGAGCCGGTGCAGCAGGCCTACGAGCAACTGGACCGGAACCGGCATATCGTCCTGGCTGCAGGGCTCGCGGAACCCGGCGACAATCTGTCGGATCGGGCGATCGTCGCCGGCTTTACGGAGCTGCAGCCGGTCGTCGTCGATCTGCAAGCTGCCAGGTCGTCGGATGACATGGATTCCGCCACCTTCGACCAGCGTGCCGCGGCACAGGATCCGGAGCTTAGCGTCGAAATTCCCCGGGAAAAGGACCTCGCTGGTCTCGGCCGACGTTCTCGATTTGCGCCAGCGTACTTCTACATTCGTGCCGACCGTATTGAACGAATTGTTCTCCCCATACATGGTAAGGGAATGTGGTCGATGATCTACGGCTATCTCGCGCTCGGGCCCGACCTGAATACGATCACGGCCGTAACCTTCCACGAGCAGGGCGAAACGCCCGGGGTAGGCGATCGATTCCTGGACCCCGCCTGGCGGGCGCAATGGAATGGCAAGGCTTTGTACGATGAATCCGGCACGTTCCGGTTTGGCATCACAGCGGCGCAATTGGATGATGTGCGCGAACGCCACGAGGTCGATGCAATCACCGGAGCGACGGTAACGTCGGACAGTCTCGAAAATCTCGTCAGGTACTGGGTGGGTGACCATGGCTTCGGCCCGTACCTCGAATATCTCCGTGAGACGAATCGCCAGCCGGACACAGCGCTGTGAGAAGTCGCGACATCCTCTTCCGCCCGATCCTCGATGAGAATCCGATCACGCTGCAGATACTCGGAATCTGCTCCGCGCTGGCCATTACGAACTCCGTCTTGTCAGCTCTGATCATGAGTCTCGCACTGACCGCGGTACTGGTTTTCTCCAATACTGCCGTCAGCCTGATTCGTCATCATCTTCCATCGAGTGTCAGGCTGATCGTGCAGGTGACGTTCGTCGCCTCTGCGGTGATCGTCGTTGATGAGATTTTGCGCGCCTATGCTCCGGAGGTTTCGCGCACGCTAACCGTATATGTCGGTCTCATCGTTACGAACTGCATTGTGCTGGCCAGAGCCGAGACTTTTGCCATGAATAACAGTGTCGGACGGAGCATTCTCGATGCGCTCGGCAACGGACTCGGCTACAGCATCATTCTGGTTATTGTCTCCGTCATCCGGGAACTGTTCGGTACAGGGTCCGTTCTCGGGATAAAAGTCCTGCCACTGGCAACGGATGGCGGCTGGTTCCAACCGCCCGCACTGATGCTCTTACCGGCGAGCGCGTTTTTCATAATCGCCGCGATTATCTGGAGTATTCGTAGCTGGAACGGGTCGCAGATCGAGGAAACCGAATTCCGTCCGCTCGATTTGTACGAGGAGGATCGGTGAACGACCTGCTGACAATCTTTGTCCGATCCATCTTCGTCGAGAATCTCGCACTGGCGTTCTTTCTCGGCATGTGCACTTTCCTGGCCGTATCGAAGCAGATTCGAACGGCGATAGGGCTTGGCGTCGCGATGATCGTTGTTTTGACTGTCACTGTCCCGGCCAACAACCTGATTTACACCTATATGTTGCGCGAGGGTGCGCTGGACTGGGCCGGGTTCGGCCATCTTGATTTACGTTACCTCGGGCTGATCAGCTACATCGGTGTAATCGCAGCTATCGTGCAAATCCTCGAGATGCTGCTGAACCGCTACTTCCCGGCGCTGTACTTTGCGCTTGGCGTCTATCTGCCGCTGCTGACCGTCAACTGCGCCATTCTCGGGGCCTCGCTATTCATGGTGCAGAGAGACTATGGGTTTGTTGAAAGCGTGGCCTTCGGGGCCGGTGTCGGCACCGGCTGGGCGCTGGCCGTCGTTGCGCTTGCGGGTCTGCGGGAAAAACTGCGGTATGCCGATGTCCCCGGCGGACTTCGCGGGCTCGGTATTACTTTTATCGTCGCGGGTCTCATGTCGCTGGCGTTCATGGGTCTCGCGGGAATTCAGTTTCAATGAAGTGGCGACGACCGGCGCGGAGGGCCTGATTGCGATGCAGGAAATACTCGCCGGCGTGTTGCTGTTCACCGGCATCGTCACGATGCTGGTCGCCATCATCCTGTTGGCCCGCAGCCGCATAGTCCCGTCAGGTGAAATTGCCGTAACGGTCAACGACTCGCGGGAGATCGTCGTGCCGCTCGGTACCCGGCTGTTGTCCGCCCTTGCCGACACGGATCTATACCTGCCGTCCGCCTGCGGCGGACGCGGCACTTGTGGGCAATGCAGGGTCGACGTTCTTTCCGGCAGCCTCCCGTTGCTGCCGACCGAAGCCACGCACATCACCAGGCGCGAGGCAGCGAATGGCGTGCGTCTCGCCTGTCAGCTGCTGGTTCGCGAGGACATGGCGATCCGTGTACCGGAGTCGGTATTTGGCGCCGGGCGCTGGGAATGCACCGTGCGCTCGAACGCCAACGTCGGCACCTTTATTACGGAACTTATCCTGGAGCTGCCGGCAGGTGAATGCATCGATTTTCAGGCGGGCAGCTACATACAAATCGAATGCCCGCCGAACCGGGTCCATTTCAGCGACATCGACGTCGAACCGCAATACCGGCAAGACTGGGAGCGACTCGGACTGTTCGAGCTCGAGTCCCGCGTGACCGAAGCGGTGGTGCGGGGATATTCGCTGGCGAACTGCCCGCAGGAGAACGATCATATCCGCCTGAACGTCAGGATCGCCACACCGCCGCCGGGTGCGCCGGAGGCGCCACCGGGCAAGGTGTCGTCATACCTGTTCAGCTTGCGCGCTGGCGACAAGGTCAACGTGGTTGGGCCGTTCGGAGATTTCCTGGCCAGGGAAACCGAGGCCGAGATGGTCTTTATCGGCGGCGGCGTCGGCATGGCGCCGATGCGCTCGCACATACTCGATCAGCTCGAGCGCCTGCAAACCCCGCGCCGGATCAGCTTCTGGTATGGAGCCCGCAATCTGCGCGAAGCGTATTACACAGAGGAGTTCGACGAGTTGATGTCCCGCTACGAAAACTTCAGCTGGAACCTGGCAGTGTCCGAACCGCTGCCGGACAGCGCGTGGACCGGCTATACGGGATTCATCCATGAGGTCGTGTTCGAAAACTATCTGAAGAATCATCCGGCACCGGAAGATTGCGAGTACTATATTTGTGGACCGCCGGTCATGATCGACGCGGTCAAGCATATGCTGTACGAACAGGGCGTTGAGAGCGAACAGGTGTTGTTTGATGATTTCGGGGGATAACGGGCTATAAGCCGGGGGTCGCCGTTGGAATACTTTATCGCCGCATTCCTGGTATTCATCTTGAGCGTTCTGGCCATGGGCATTGGCGTGCTTCTTCGTCGCTCGCCACCGCTGAAGAGTTGCGGTCAGCTCACGACTCTACCCGGCCGCTGTCACTGCAATCCCGACGGGAGCGATCATGCTTAAATCCAGGCGCGTTCGCGACTTCATGACGACCAACCTGGTTACGCTGCAGCCGGATATCGAAATACTGCATGCGGTTCACAAATTGATAAAACACGACATCGCGGGAGCGCCTGTCGTTGACGACCAGGGCGAGCTGATAGGGATGCTGACGGAAAAGGACTGCATGAAAATTGCGCTCAATGCAGGCTACTACAGCGAGTACGGCGGCAAGGTCTCGGAATTCATGACGACGGATGTCGAGACGATCGGCCCCGACGAAGGCATCGTGGCAGCGGCCAGGCGCTTTCTGGACAAGCGCTATCATCGCTACCCGGTGGTCCAGGATAAGCAACTCATCGGTCAGATCAGCCGGCGGGATGTGCTGAGAGCGCTGGATCAGATCTGGTAAACCGTTGACACCATTTTAGCTCCAGCGTCTGAGCTGTATCGCGGCGCGCACCCGTTCTTCGGCCATCGAGACTGCCGCCTGCCTCGGGGCCACACTCGTGGTGACCGACCTCGAGAGTACCTCGCGCGTGTTGCAACGAACTTTTTCCTCGATCACGGCAAATGCCTGCGTTTCCGTGCCACCCTGGTACTCGATAGCAGCACAGATGACGCCGCCCGCATTCGATATGAAATCCGGGACACAAAGAACACCGCGTTCGTGCAGCTCTGTTTCTGCCTCGTCGGTTACGCCGATATTTGCACCTTGCACGACCAGCCGGGCCTTGACCTGGTCCTGATTGTGCGTGTGAATGACATCCGGTCTTGCGGCCGGCACCAGGATATCGCAGTCGACTGCGATCACCTCTTCCCGGTGCAGATTTTCTGCGCCGGAAAATTCATTGAAATGACGGCCTTCCTCCTTGAACGCCACCAGTTGCACTACGTCGAGTCCGTCGGCTTTGTACAGCGTTCCGCTCGAGTCCGCGGCGGCTACCAGCAATGCGCCTTTTTGGACAAAATAACGCGCCGCGTGCGTGCCGACAGATCCGAATCCCTGCATGGCAACACGGATCCCATCCATGTTGCCGTCCATATGCTCAATCGCCGCCTCTGCCGAGATGACAACACCGAATCCCGTCGCACCGATCTCGTCCAGCGGTATGCCGCCAATCTCTCGCGGCAGACCAACAGACCGGCCGATCTCATCTAGCACCCAGGCCATCGCGGTCTCGTTGGTGCCCATGTCAGGGCCAACGATATAATCGCTGATCGGCCGGATCGCGTTCGCATAGGCACGGATGAGCCGTTCCTTCGCAGCCGGCTGCATGGATGGATCAGCAAATATCACCGATTTGCCACCGCCGTGAGGAATCCCGGCCGCTGCATTCTTGTAAGTCATAGCGCGCGCAAGACGAAAACATTCCTCCAGGGATACATCCGGCGCCATGCGCAGACCGCCGATCGCCGGGCCTGCTGCAACGTTGTCCACCACCACAATTCCCTGCAGATTCACCCTGGGCTCATACAGGTAGACGATGGCCTTGGGCCCCAGCTCGTCACAAAAGCGAAATGTCGTATCGGTCATGGTTTCATCCTTGTTGTTGAATGACCGGTCCGGATCGTTTTGACAATCCGAGTTCCTCGGCCATCTGTTCGCGCATCACGAACTTCTGCACCTTGCCGGTTACCGTCAGCGGAAATTCGTCGACGAATTTTATGTACTGCGGAATCTTGAAATGGGCCAGCTTGCCGCTGCAGAATTCCTGCATCTCCTCCACGGTCGCCGTCTGACCTTCACGTAATCGAATCCAGGCCGCAATTTGTTCCCCGAATTTGTCGTCAGGAACGCCGAATACCTCGACTTCGTCGATCTTCGGATGCCCATAGAGGAAGGCTTCGATCTCTCGCGGATAAATATTCTCACCGCCCCGAATCAACATGTCCTTGATGCGACCTACGATTCTGATGTAACCGTTTTCGTCCATCGTCGCGATATCTCCGGTCCTGATCCAGCGAGCATCGTCGATATCTTCCGCTGTGCGTGCCGGATCGCCCCAATAACCTCGCATAACGCAGTAGCCTCGTGTGCAAAGCTCTCCGACGACACCGGCTGCCACGACCCGGCCCCCTGCGTCAACAATCTTGATCTCGGTGTGCGGCAGTGGTCGACCCACCGTCCGAACGCGCAGCTCAAGTGGCTCGTCCGGCAAGGTCTCGGTCGCAAGCGGCCCGGTTTCGGTCATGCCGTAGCCGATCGTAATCTGCGTCAGATTCATCTCACGCATGACACGTTGCATGAGCTCGACCGGGCACGGAGCACCGGCCATGATCCCGGTGCGGAGGGACGTCAGATCGTGTTCGGCGAAATCCGGCTCGTCCAGCGCTGCAATAAACATTGTCGGTACGCCATGCACGGCAGTGCATCGTTCCGCTTCCAACGCATCGAGCAGCGCCGCCGGGTCGAATCCGGCGGATGGAAACACCATCGTGGCGCCGGATGTCGCACAGAGCAGCGTACCGAGCACCATGCCAAAACAGTGGTACATCGGTACCGGTATGCATAAACGATCGTTCTCCGTGATTTTCATCAGGCCCGCGGATATGCGGGCGTTGTTGACGATGTTGTGGTGCGTTAGTGTCGCTGCCTTCGGCGTGCCGGTCGTACCACTGGTAAACTGAATGTTGATCG
>Ga0255052_10001849_pt1 | contig 15598 bp, 10 predicted proteins | sample JV7_2_21_MG_FD_188632 | JGI IMG/M metagenome (GOLD analysis project Ga0255052, IMG submission 188632) | Seawater microbial communities from Jervis Inlet, British Columbia, Canada - JV7_2_21 | ecosystem: Environmental > Aquatic > Marine > Inlet | place: Canada: British Columbia | collected...
TCTCTGCGCCGGACACTGCTTGATCGCTGCGATATCGAAGGATCGGCTCGCGACTATTGGGATAATGACCTTCCCTCGGATATTCGTAATCCTTACACAGAGTACACGGTTCGCGGCTCAATCCCGATGTTGCCGGGCCAAAATCAGTACGATCAATTTGCGCCGCAGAAACGAGCAATTTTCGCTCGCGAAATTATCGTTGCATTGGAAGGCGAAGACGAGTCCGTACTAACGATTCGGGTCTTGCGTCCAGACAGGTATGACTCAAACGAAACCTTCTGGCCGTCACCGATCGACAGCTTTCTAAGACAGGTTAAGTGGCTCCCGGTCCAATCGGCCGATTCGAAGGAGCACTTTTCGCAACCGGACGACGCCTGGCAGTTGCCTCACCACACATTACCTTCGCGTCTTGATTTCCTTCCCACTGTAAGAGGGGATGCCCGGTCGCTGCTCGACGGCCAGCCGGACCTCTGTGAGTTACTGCAGCAACATTGTGGGCTGAACGTCATTAACTCGAGTAGCTCAGCAGCCAAACAAGTACGCGTACTCGGAAAACTAGCCGTGGATGGCAAAATCAGTCGCGGGTCAACGGCTGCCTTCGACAGCCTGTACTCGGCCGCGTGGGAATCGCTCCCTAGCGACTCGGATGCACTAACCAACTTTCTCGAATCGCCCCCCTTCTATATCGCAGCACATGCGGGCGCAGACGTTGTGGGTTTCGAACTTGATGGGGATTCAGTATCGGAAGAGCCAGGACAGGAAGCTCCTTCGGACCAAATTGTCTACCTTGCAGATGATCGGGCCCCAACAACCCGGGATCTCCTCAAAGAATTGGATCATCCAGTTTTCGATTTCAAATTTCAGAATCGCGCCAAGCTGACTTCTGAACTCCATCGACGATTCAAGAATCTTCAATTGATATCTGAGGTAAACCTCGACATTTTCGCCGATGGCTCCCATTTCACCGCGACGGGTAATGAAGATCTACTCGCTCCTGTCGATCGACGCTGGCTGCAGGACACAATTCTCATCGTGTGCGATTTGACTGCTGGATTTCTAAACCTTGGTTCAGCGGCAATCGATAAATTACGAGCGCGCATTGCAAAGCTCAGATATCGATTGGTTGCAGACATCGAGATAGAGATCGACGGCCTCAGAATTCCTCTTCCGGATTTTGCCCAAGGCTGCCTCTTATACAACGACGAACAATCGCCGACTATTCTGATTCAGACTGATGATACGAACCTATCCTGGACAGTGTTGCAGCAAGCTTCTCATGCACTAGCGGAAGGCCTCGGATATCCGGTCCAGCTATCCGCCGTCCTCGGTTCTGCGTTCGCACAATTCGCTCAGCGGCATGGGGTTGATGCGCTCGATCAACCCAGCATCTCGGATCTTCAGGCCGTATGTCGCAAGGGGCAACAGGCTGTTGAAGAGTCTCGGCGCGGCTTGCGTCAAGTTACAGAATCACTAATCGAATTAGCAAGACCAGTAATCTTTGCAGTGGCGAACGAATATCTTGCGAAGGAATTTGAGTCAGCTGCTCAAAGCCTCGATAGCGAGACCGATCTGTTGTTGTTATTGGAGCGACTTGAGAGTCAACTGCCGCTGAGCGCCAAAGCCATCTTGGACGCCTGCCGCCGGAACGATGACTTAGACGGCGTCCGTCGTGAATTGGATATCAGCCTCCCCGATCTCAACGCAGCATTGCGTGGGCTTGGGCCACCTTATCATGAGCTAAGTTTTGCGGAAGAACATAAGCTGCAATTCAGAGCGTTCGTTACGGAAAATCAGTCCGCCATACTTGAGTCACTTCGAGCAGCGCATGTAGCCTCGTTTGACGCCGTCCAGCCGCTGATTGCATACGTCGACGCACGAGGCCTGGCCGGGCTAATACCAGACGAAGAATGGGCTGTAGCGTACGACGCCCTACCCGTTGAAATAATGGGCGCCCGTGTGAATGAATGGTTGTCGACACATAACGCGCAGCCTTTTCAAGATGCATCACCACTGGACGGTCTTGAGTTAGCCGATTGCAGACCAGCTAATCGCGAAGCACTTCGGAAACTTGCCTCCGAGGGTTGGCCAATAGTCAGTGCGTGGTGCCGGAAAAATGGAGCCGAATTACCGATTGCGTGGCGCACGCTGTCTCAAGCACAGCAAGCACTTGGAACTTTAGGTAATGAGCAGGGGTGGTTAGATTTCCGTCTTCTGGATCACGAAGCCCTTATCCAGTGGCTAGCCTTGACTGAAAACTGGCCAGCCGCTATGCCTAGCACCATTGATCAGGAATCGCTCGGACTGAAACTCGACGCGATTACCGCCGAGGTCGAGGCGGCAAAGCGCGAAAGAATCGAACAGGCTCGACTCGCCAGCATTGTATATATTGGCGAACATGAGCTGTCGGCGGACCAACCAAACCTATCGGATGCCCTGGATCTGCTTATCTCCGACTATGCGGAAAATGGCTCAGCATTAGAAATGCCAGCCCGTCTCACGACTCTCAGTCAACTTGACTCACTCGCCAAGAAAACAAAATCTTCTGGCGATAGAGGATCCTCAAAATCACGCGCACCACGGGATCTACCGGCCGCAAAAAAGAAATTGATCGGCCTTCTCGGTGAACGGATTGCTTTCGAGTGGCTTAAGGCCAGCTATCCCAATGCTGTTAATGAAGAGAGTTGGGTATCTATGAATAGAGAACTAGGCCTGCAAATCGGCGGAGGTAACGATTATCTTGGTTACGACTTTCTTGTTAATCGACCTAGCTATGTTCTGTATTACGAGGTTAAGGCGACCACAGGCGAAGACCTTTTTTTTCGACTTGGCCCTACCGAAGTCGAAGCAGCTATTAAATTCAGGGCAGACGCAAAGCACCGCTTTCGCATTCTTTTTATTCAAAATGTTGCAGACCCAGACCGAACGAAGATCTCTGTTCTGCCAAATCCGTACAGCAATCAATACAAAGATCGATTTCGGCTCGTAACCAAGGGGGAACTTGGTTTCCGATTTAGTCTACCAAGTTAGTTTGCGAATTGTTCGAATCGGTATTCAGGGGAATCGCCGATCCTGCAATTCTGAAAGGTGTTATGAATCCTCTGACGAACCGCGCCGCAAGTTTGAATAATACCGAGACTAAGGCACTCCCGACGACGGTTAATGGAGAACACACATGAAGGTACACGTTGATTTTTCTCGTCGGGATATTGATTTCGTCAAACAACTCAAGAAAGACAGCAAGGGCGACGACTTTGTAAAGCATCGAATTACGCGAAACGTTAAGAAGCAACGTCTAACACTCACGCCGAGACGCTGTTGGCATGCGTATTTGTTGTGCCTACTGACTACGCAGCAACGTTCCGGGCCCCGGTCAAACGTTTACAGGTTTTTGTCGGCGAAACCTTTCTCCTTAGATTTATCCACGATCAAGAGGAAGCGACAACCCACAAAGTACATAAAGAACGTGTTAGCGCGATCACGTGGCATCCGCCGTGGCGATACTATTTCAGAACAAGCCGGCAAGAACATAGATTGGTTTGCCGGCTCAAATTGGAAGGAATTGCGCTCGAAGCTAGAAAAGCTGGCGTCCTCTGGTGGCTTTAAGAAGGAGCGGGAACTGGCGAACTGGCTCGGCGATAAAGGCAGGTTTGATGGACTTGGGCCAAAGCAGTCTCGAAACTTCTTACAATGCCTGGGCCTAACTCGATACGAAATCCCCATCGACAGTCGTATTACGAAACGGCTTAAAAAGGACTTCGATTTTCCACTCGCAATTGGTTCCGCGACACTCAGCGATCCAGAGCATTACGCATTCGTCAATGACGTGATCCGGGACCTTTGCAGAAAGGCAAATATATATCCCTGTGTTTTTGATGCGATTCTGTTTTCCCAAGGAGATGGAAGCGACTGGAATGGGGTCGATCCGTTGTTCTAGGGTGAAGCTGTATGTCACGAGTTTCGGTGACTTTTCTGAGCGCCCCTTTTCAATTGGAGGTTAAGCATGCCGACGCGAAAGACACGAAGTGAACTGCATCAACTTGTCTGGGCACGTCCCGTAACCAAAGTCGCAGCCAAGTTGGGCGTTTCCGACGTCGCTCTCCACAAAATCTGTCGGAATCATAATATTCCGGTGCCTCCTCGGGGCCACTGGGCCAAGTTGACCGCCGGGAAACCCGTCAAAATTACCCCACTTCCGAAGACCAATCGTCGTTCATTGGAGGTTGTCGAGATCATTGGGTCACCAACACAGAAACTCCCGGAATCTGTACTTGAAGCGCAACGGCAAGCTAAAACCCAGGAAGCTGGAAAGGACCAGACCCGTCTCGGTGAATCGTCGGCCGCTATATCGCCACATATTGACCGCCTTCGTAAGAAGCTGGAATCAGCGAAGCCAAAGAAGGACGGCTATGTTCGGATCTTGGCGAAGAATCAGTTCAACATCGGGGTAACACCCGCCACCCGAGAACGCGCCAAACTAGCTCTCGAGAACATCATCAATGCAGCCATGGCAAGAGGATACAAACTGGCTCCGTCAGAAACCGGATTGGCGTTACAAATCCTCGGTGAACCGATCGCTCTAGCGATCTCAGAAACGATCAAACGTGAAGCCCACGAACCGACGGCAACCGAAACAGCGCGTCTCGAGCGATGGGAGCGAGCTTACGATCGAAAAATACAACGTGGTGAGTGGGCCTCAAATTGGGATAAGCCAGAGATACCAGAGTTTGATGAAGTGCCAAACGGCCAACTACTCATCGAACTCGACCAGTCCCATAGCTGGGACGGCCTTCGCCGGCGATTTCGCGATGGGAAAAGGCAGCGAATTGAGAATCTCTCCGAGAAAATTGTGACTGCGGCGGCGACCTGCGCAGCTGCCGCAATCGAACGCCGCGAAGAATCAGTGCGCCGGAAGCGCGAGAACGAAGAATTCGAAAGGAGGAGGCAGGAATTTGATAGACAGCGTATTTTGGAAGAAAAGCGCTGGGAATTCTTCGAAAGTAAGCTACAGATTCTGCAAAAGGCGCAGTTGTTGGAGCGTTTCGTTCTGGATTACGAGGCGAACTACGATACCGAGGTCCTCCCCGGCACGTTTCAGCAATTGCTTCGATGGGCAACTCTTCGAGCCGCGGCGATTCGGTCAGAAGTTAGTCCAGATAATCTGGCACTAATTCTCGAAAAACACGATTTGATGAATGATAACGCCAACATCAGTTCGTGGGTACGCGTCGATGCCTAACGCAAGTCAACCGTGTGGTGAGGTAAGTGCGCCCAGCCAGAGAACTGCAGATCGGAGTATGAGAGCTTAGCCAGACCATTTGACCACTGCAGTGGCGATGGAACGCCCGCCGGTTGAAAAGACAGTGTTGCTGAGTGACAGAGGGATGTGAGAATTTCTCCAATAGTGCATTGCGACAGCGCGTTCGGATTTATTCTTGTTCGAAACTTCGCAGGACTACTCAATACACCATGCTGCGGAGAGAGGCATGCGTAGATTGCCGTGAAGGGAGAATGTTCAGGAATCACAATTGTTCCTGGATTCGGCTCCCTGAATTCTTGGTGAATTAGGGGCGTGCCTCGCTTTATGAATTCGATCAGAGTGAACGGGCGCGGCTCCATCGCCGCTTTGTAGTGATCGATATTCTCGTCCCGCGGACAAAGACCGTCCCTGATCAGTACATAATTTCTGCCCTGTTCCAAGATTTCTGCTTGATCGACGATCCACCGCAAGCCATGAGCTAAGACCTCTAGTGGCAAGCTTTCGGTCTTATCTTTGAGTGCCCGCCAATATGCTTTCAGAGACCCATTCGGCGCAGTTAAGGTAATCGCGGCAATTCGTCCCTCTCTCTGACCGCCCCTACCAAGATCGAGGCCAATAAACCATGAGTTTCCATAAAGCTCACTGTTTTCTGGCGCAGTTGCAAAGTGGGCACCGCCAGCTTTCGACAAAACTGCCATAGCGAGACCATGCCGAGAATACATAGGATTCGACGAAGTTGAACAGAGCTGAAAGGCCGCGTTCTCGGAATCGAGATACCGTATCCATTCAAGGGCCGACTCGGGTGGCCTATCACCGCGTTTGCCGTCAAGCGGCACCAACACGACATTCGCAAATTCACCATTTTCAATAAACTGCTCGACACCTTCTGCATCAGCAAGATCACACCCTGTCACTGAGCAGCCCCACTCCTGTAGTACACCAGTGACCTGATCGACAATCTCCGTCGCCTTGGCCGTCCGAGCCGAAACGTTTTTTAAAACACCTAGACGAATACTCGCGGGCTTCAGTGCTTTACAACTCCTAACAACTTGCAGGAGGTTTCGTGAAAGACCATTGCCCCGCGTCAGCGACTGCAGGCTTTTTGATCCACCGGTTGTCGCATAGACGACGCTTTTGCAGAGGTCATTGCAGTCGAAATCGCGATTAGCTTCGAGCTCCGTCAGGTCAGACGATTTCCGAAGATAATCGATTAGCCCATCAATGCCGCTCAGCATTGTTTCGTGGCGCAGCGCGTCTGGATATCGCCCTTTTTGAAATAGCTCTACCGTACTTCGAAAACTTGGAATGCTAATGCCGTCTTCGAAAAAGACTCTCGCGATAGAAATTCCAATAAGAGTATCGTTTCGGCTTCCGCCAAATGACACTCTTTGAATTCGAAATGCATTTCGGCACTTGTGATTCGATCTGGGCACATCTACTGCGGGGGACTCTCGAAGCCAAACTCGGACCGCCTGACCATGTATATCGAAGTCATAGGGCGACCCATCGGCCTCCAATTGTCGCTCGACAAATTGCCGCCATTTATCTGGGCTAGATATCCCGGGTATTCGATAGCATTCCCAGGATAGGCGCTTAGTGCTCTCACTCATTGTCAGCCTGATCGATCATGATTCTTGGCCAGACCAGAGCTAAGTTCATCAAATAAGTTATCGCACGGTTCCATTGCTCCCATTGATGAAAATCGCCGCGTGGGTGAGCAAATCTGTTCCGTATCGCATTTAGCGTCATCAGTATTGGGAACACTTTTACTGTGTCGCCACGATCCAAAAATATTAGGTTCTCGTCTTTTGCGCGGTGAATTAGGTTGTAAAAGGAATCCGAATGATCAGTGTCGCCAACTATCTTCTCTAGCTGTTCTTTCAATAGTTCATGTGTGTCACTGACAAATCTCAATGGCCGGCTTAATGGTTGATGCTTCTCGAGCCATTCACCGAATGTTTGGAGTTGCCCCGAAGACACGTACGCCATTTGTTTTAACGTTTGCTCGAGCAGCTCGAGATGTGCATGGTCGCTAGCGTCGAGCTCATCCGGCAACATCTCGACAGAATTTGGCTCATCGGATAAATCTGACTGCTCCGACGATTCGCGGATGTGCTCGCCAATTTCTTTCTGTGAAGCGTGAATACGCTCCAGGACTCGCTCCTGATTGGAAAATGACTCGCTAAAAGTCCCGAGCGCATTTCGAATATCGGCTAGGTCGTCTTGCAGTTTCGACTGACCTTCGCCCAAATCTTCGAGCGCGGACCAGTCGAATTCTTCATCGTCCTCTTCCGCAGGCGCAGATGTAATTCCCGATGGCCGCTTGGTTTTGGGCCGTCGAATCTCGAAAACATCGGCGTCTCGCTTGAACTCAGCGACTAGCGCATCATAGGTGGTGGGAGTTTTTGTATAGACCCACGCAGTGCGCGCTCCGTCCCACTGTCGCCCAGGAATCATTTTCGCCCTGTCCCGATCATTGGGGTGAATCTCCACCAAAAAGTTTTTTTGGTCCTCAGTAACGCGAATAGGGCCGGCCTTGTCAGCATTTGGAAATATTGTGCCTGTCATTCACTCGTTCCCTTCACGAAATATTTGGGTCCCGCACTTATTGCATTGCCAGTTGGGGTCATTATCCGAAACAACGCATCCGCCAAGGGCAACCAAACCGCGGCTCAACTTGTCCTGCAATGCATCGTCAAAGCTTGGCATTCCATATAGAATACTCGCCAGCGGAGAAGCCCCGCAGTTTGGACATTGCTTTGGCTTACGGCGTGTGAATAGTTGTTTGGTTTGTGCTCCCATAGCGAAAATACTCTGGTATTAGTCGGGCTCTATCTCGGCAAGTTTTTTGATCAATTTTTCGTTGACCTGTTTACCATTTTTGCCTGAATGAATTTCCCGATGACAGTTCGGACAGATTCCGCCCACCCAGCGAGGATGATCTGGTCCGCCGTCGGATACTCGTCGCGTATGATGTGGCTCCAGGTAGGGTGATCCATCCCTTCTATTAAACGGCGCCGATTCTTCGCACGACTCGCAGATGCCATTTGCCCGAGCCAAAACGTAATCACGCACGTCCTTACTGCGCTGGTAGTAGCTCTGACGAGCATTTTTTTCTTTGCCTTCACTCGACTGAGTGGCAGATGAATAGGCCTTGTCTCGCAGATTCTTGAGATTGACTTTCGGCGGCCCCACGTCCTCGAGCGCCGCGGCATCGTGGATGCCCTCTGAGACCAAATGAAATACGATCGTCTCTCGCTGGTTCCCATTTTTGTCTGGGCCTTTACGGAGTTCCCAACTGGCACATATAACTGGTCCCACGTACCTGACTGGTTTGCCCTTACCTAGGGCCTCGAACAGCAGAATTTCCTTACCATTTTGCAGGTGACCTCGGATCGCCTTGTTACCGGCAATGAACCGCATGTCACCGACCTGGCCCTCACCGGTGTAGATAAATACACCGTCCTCATCCCAACCATCTGCATAGCCGTACTGCTGCCCCGAGGAACCGGTAAATATGAAGACGAAGGGATGATCTTTCGGCGTGGAAATGCCGCCCTGTCGTTGACCACCGTACACGTCATGTATGTCCGGTCCCCGCTTGTAGAGCTTTCCGGGCTGAAATTTCGGTAGATCCATTTTGAACGTAACGTCACCGCCCCGAACGAGCCGAAATGACTGTGGTCCAGTCTTCTGGACCTGCCATGGCACATCGTCAGGGCAAGAACTACGAATTTTGACCTCGTCTGAGTTCTTGTCCCGCTCGCACAGGATCGCAATTACGTCTTCACCCTCATACCGTAACAATGTATCGAGCATGCGTTCCGCTTTTGGCTTCGTGTGAGATCGTGCGTTTCGAATCCACTTTCCCGCGGGAATGTCAGACTGTACTACGCCATTTTTCTCGGAGGTCGTGATGTCCCATATGGTCACATAGAGATGGCCATTGTCTTCATATGCCCATTCAACCGATCGTCGCGGCTTCGCGTCTAGGCCGGCGCGCCTTAGGCTCCTGTAGAAAGCGCCTAGGCCATCTTTTTCGAGCTTTTCTTTGACGATCTTTGCGACCATTTCACTCTCCGCGGTTCAGTTCCTCGGTAGCCAGGCGGACTTTCATGCTAGGCAACTGAGACACAAGAAAAACTGCGCAACACTTCGTCGAGAGCAGCCTGCCGATTTGTATCGGGAAGATTGGTGCATTCAATCACTGCCTCATCGAAATGCTCTCGAATCGAATCCTCAAGCTCTGTGTCGCGGTAAGCGCGAAGCTGCGTCAGGCGATACTGTTGGTTAGGCTTGATTTCGCCAATGTCGTATCGCGCCAGAATCCACTCGTCAAGCAACTGAGATCCGAGCGCCGCGAAGTAGGGTTCGAGGCCTGCCTCGATCTGGCTCGCTAGGCCATCCAAGTCCTTTTTCCCAAACTTGACGGTCTGATCCTGCGCCGTCTTTACCTCGACGGCGATTTGCCGTTCGTCCGGCAACGTTACTTCAAGGTCGATACCCTGGGTCGAGCGCTCGACCAGACGAACGGCGCCGGCTTTGCAAAACGCAATTGCCAACAGCTTCTGAACCAGCTTGCCATACTCCTTATCGGACACCTCCGAGAGCTCGTTTAATCGACGATAGACTTCGTGCTTCATTGGTCCACCTCGCTTTCGATACTGGCACCGTCGCTTTGTGACCAGGGTCCCAACGTCACAATGTGGCGTTGTTTGCTCACGTAGTCCTGAATCCTCTCACTCAGTTGACCTGGAACAGTAGCCACCAATACCGAGCAGCTATCGGCAAGTTCCTCAATGGCTTGTGAAAGGCCTTTCTGCTTCTCTGAATCCAGGCTCTGGACGGGGTCATCTAATGCAACCAGCTCCCACGAATTCACACTGGCTTGGGCTTCGGACTGGGCGAACAACACTGCCAACGAAAGAGCGTTGATCGCTGCCTGATTAAGAACAGGCACCGCGGGAAGTTCAGACGCGTCGACCAAATCATAGGAAATACCTTGAGGCGTCGTGTGAACATTCACCAGAACGGCAGTGTCATCCTGGGTAATCAGTGAATAATATTTTCCAAGCGCTTTATTGACTTCTGCAGCGCGCGCGGTGGAACGCTCAGCCTGGACGTCGCGGGCGAGACCACCGAGAAACGCGAGATCAGCGCCGAAGCCAGCGAGCTCATCTAGCGACTCATTGAATTCAGACCACTCGTGTAACGCCGACAGATCGATACTCGATTCAGCCTTCTCAGATGCGCTGAGCCATTTCTCAATGAGATCCAAGCGACCCCAGTTCGTTTGATGATCCTGGATACTCTGATCTCTATCTGACGCAAGCCCCTCAAGCTTGGTAATCTCAGTTCCAACTTTTTCGCGACGCTTCTTCGCCTCCGCCAAGACATCGTGGACGGCCGTCGATTCATCAATATCGAGTACCTCTCGGAGCTTGTTGCGCTGCTCTTCAACTCTCCCGCGGGCCGTTGCCTCGTCCCTAACGAGTTTTTGTAACGCATCTCGAGCAGATTCTGCGCTTTCGAGCGCGGTACGAGTGTCGCCTTCAGCCGCCTGGAGCGCCTGAAATTCATCGGATCGCAGCCTTTCAATCGTCGTCTCCAGACGCTCCTCGAGTCCTGGCACGCTTGTTTCGCAGACCGGACACTCATCACTCCGGCTAGCTGCTTTGATGGCCGACTTAGCGTCAACCAGAAGCTTCACCGTCGCGTTGTTCTGCTGAAGCGCATTCGTCGCACCGCTCAAGTTGGTCTCCGCCGTGGTTACCGCCGCATCACGCTGGGCTTCGTCCCCTCCGGTCTGCCGCTCTTGCTGCAGCTTTGATCGCGTTTCCTGCCAGGCCCCGTCTTCTTCTTCATATTTGGCGATATGCAGGTCCAACTGAGACGCCTGACGTCGATGCCCGTCGAGAGACGCAAGCGCCGGCGATTCCGATCGAGCAGTTGCCGGCCACTTGGAAGCCCAAGTTCGCACGGCCACCGTATCGTTCTCATCAGGAAGATCTGTGGTTAGGCTGAGCCGATCCGCCAAGTCTCGCGCTCGAGCAACCAGCTGCGACCTTATTGACTTCGCATTTGATTCACTGAGTTGACTCGACTCGAGCCCAATTTCAGCAGCCTGACGCTCAAGCTCGCCAAGACGCTGCCGCGGCAGGTCCAAAACCCTGTGCGCCTCATCGTTGAGCGCGTCAAGCGTCTTATCGATCCCAGCAAATAGCTTAGACGGCTGGTTCGATTCAATTGTGTCGCGGAGCGCAAGGTCGTCATCCAGACCAAGCAGGGCAGCCAGAATTGCACTTCGCTCGTTTGTTGAGACGACGCGTTGCCTCGCGGCCTCCTGATGGAAGCAGTGGGCGCGCCTGTAGGTTTCCCAGTCTGGTATTCCCGCCTCGATCAGCCACGATTCTGCCGCCTCGCCAAACAGGACATCGCCGTTCGGGTCTTCGACGGTGAGTGGGTCGGCCTCTCGCGCTTTGGCTGCGGCAGCGCGCTCGCGACGAATCTTGACCAAGCCCTCCGCGATGTCGAGTTCCAGCTCGACGCAAGTTGGCTTGGCGTCGCCCTTCTCAGTGCGCGTCCTCAGCTCCCAATCCTGGCGCTCGTCGATTCCCGAGTCCTTTTTGGTGACGACCGCCCCGTATAGACACCATTCGATGGCATTCAACAGGCTGCTCTTACCTCTGCCATTGTCGGCGATGATTGAGGTGATCGACGCATCCAGGGCGAAACGGTGCTCGTCTTTCCAACCTCGAAAGCGTGAAACTGTTATTGCCGTCGGTTTCATACGCGCAATTTCTCCTTCAGACGGGCAGCCGCATCTTCGACTCGATGCGCTAGCGATTTCTTTCGCTCCGTAACTAAGTCACCGCCCGTTTCGTGATCGGCCTTCAGTCCCTCAAGTAGCTCGAGACGCTCATCGACTCGAACCCCATGCTGTTTGATGCGCTCTTCGAGCACTGACCATAAATCCATTCTTAGATCCTTAAGTTGTTCTCATTAAATGGTTGACGTTTAGCATACCGCCGTCGAGCCAACCATATTTTGACGCGGTGACAAAGTCGCGAGAAAAAGCCTCGCTTGGTACTGTGATCAAGCCACCTGAGGGTATCGCCTTCCGCCCAGTACTCGATTCCGCGGCCCAGAAAACCGATTGGCAATGGGTGGCTCGCATTTGGGTTGTGAACACACACGAAGTCATCGCCCAGTCTGGGCGGATGGTTCGCGCAATCAACTCTCGAGTAAATTACCGCTGAAGCCTTCGCCAACCTGTCATCAAGAAATCCTGTCGTTGGTACCTTGGATCCGGAAGCCTTGGCAATGTGCGGACGCACCTCGAAACCAGAATCCACAACTTCTAAAGTTCCGCGGTCCAGGGTGATTTTTTCATTGCCGATCGGGAACACTGCCTTGACGATACGGTGAGGTAGGTAGTCTGAAATTGAGTGCGGAATGTTGCGTCCATTGATACAGACGACAGCTCCTTCATCACTCGAAAGGATCCCTTTAGCTTCGGCCTTCTCTACGTGCACCCGTTTGGCTTCGATGGCCGCGGTCAGCCGAAGCAGCATCTGGTTCTCAGGTACAAATCCCGCTTTCCCCTCTACGGGCTCGGGAACTTGATCGCTCCCCGTCCCCGCTGAAGGTGCGGTAGCTTCGAACCATACCCTCTCGTTCCTAATGTCGGCGTAAAGATCCGGCCCCTCATTTCCGGGCGTACCAATCTCGAGATTGCAATCCAACAGTGTGCAGCCCAAATACATTTCCCAGAACCGCTCCGTGAAATTATCTTTGGCCTCACGGAGGAACTGGGAATCCGCATACGGCGCAAACTGAGGCCACAACTGCTCGGTAAACGCGCGACCGTCCGCACAAAATCCATCTTTCGTGTCCCGGACATTGACATATCCAGGGTCTGTTCCGTCTCCTGTACTAAAAAACGGTTCGATATTCTTGTCTTTTTTCTTAGGCATCCGGTGACATCATCCTTGCCCATCCCGGCGCGCACGCTCACGCCGCGTCATGTATTTATCGTAGACGCAGTAACGACCTGGTAGCGACACACGACTCGGCACATCATTGCGACTCATCAGGCACGGCTGCCGTAGCGGCAACGTGATGCTTGAAGCCACCCACATACCGGCTGCGTTGGCCGCGGTCAACGGCTCTCCCGTCTGCGGATCACATTTCTGCAGACCTATTGAGGGCTCCAGCACACCCATGTTGAGCGAAGGATCGCTCGCGTCTCGTCGGCCTTTACCGCGACCTTTGATACCGCCGCGTCCCGCATATGCCTCCTTGCGGAAGTTGTATCGACAGTGGCCATTGGCGTCAGTCAGGTAACGACCTTGAATCGACTGCCCGTTTGGTTGCTCGAGCATAATGGTTTCATCTCGGCGAACCACTTCGGGATTCCCGTACACATGGGTCAATTGCGATTGCTTGAATGCGGGCGATTCGATGTGATCGAAGATCTTGTGCGTTTCAGCCAGGGTCAACACTTCCCCGCGGCGCCCGCCTTTTGGAGCACGCCGCGGTTTCAGTTTCGTGCCTACAGGCACATTCGGCGCCACGACCTGTTGATCAAGATCCTGGAAATAAGCTTCCAGAACCGGGTCCGACGGATCACGGGTGATCGTCAGCTGTCGGCGGAGATCAATGCCGTTACCACCGCCGGCCACCACCGAGTGCCGGCTCGGCGTCATCACGTAGTCACCGTGTGTCGCCACAAAGCGCGACAGCACCTGGTCATTGTGATCGCTGAGGATGACCGTGCTTTGCTTGCCGTAGCCGCAGGCACGACCAACCAGACCCTGCAGCAGTGCATTAAGATCGGACGCGCGCTGTGAGAAATCGATGAAATAACGCACATCGGATGGAAACTGATCGCCCATGCGTGCCTTTGAGGTCACCAGGAACAGGTACGGCAGGTCCGGTCGCTTCCGTTCAGCGATGGCCTGCTTCACCGTCATTCCCTGCCCGCCACTGCCGTAAAATTTCACGACCTCAATGACGTTAGCCGGCAGTTTCAAATCGGCCAGCAATTGCTCCGTGCGATCGTTATCGTTAATCGCCCGCAGGCAGATTCCGGTGGCAATGCCCTGCTGCGCGAGTGCAAGCACCAGGTCACGTACTGCATTGACGCAGTCGAACTGATACTGAATCCAGCTGCCTTGATACCCCGAGCGTCGCGCCCAGCTCAGAAAGCTACGCTGCCTGGCGTAGGCCGTCGGATTGACTTGGCCGAGGAATGGAATATCGAACTGCGTCGCGGCATCGCTCATCGACAGGGTATCGGGCGGCATAATACGCACGGTCGGGTCGATCGGTTGACCGCCAAAGTCGTTAAAGCCGCGGTACGTAGGGCCCAAACGTTGAAAAACGGTCCAGACCCGCTGCAACGCGTGCAGCTCGAACGGGGTTGCCGAAAGCCCAATGGCTTTGACGTTATCGGCATCCGCGCCGATCTTGGCGCGAATCTCCGTATCGATCTGGCTCAGTAGGCAATCAACAATATGAGTGTTCCCGCCCTGCCGAATTATTCGATCACTGGCACCGAACTGCGGCTCGTCGACAATCATTAGCGGCGTAAAGCCTGCCTGTACCATCCGTCGACAGGATTGCGCGAGTCGCAAGATTGCCTGACCGCGGACCCGCTTATGAATCAGGTCGTTGAGCGTCGCCGGCTTATAAATGTCGTTAAAGTGCTTATCGCCCTGCAGGATCACCTCGCGATACGTGTCGAGATTCGGCGACATCGCAAAGATAGGGTCTGGCTGGTGACCTTTCAGGTAATTTTTCAGCTGGCACTTGAAGCCATTGAACACGACATCAATGCCACCGTAATACTTGATGAAGTGCGCTAGCTCGCGACGGAGCTGCTGCTCGTGGCTGTTCTGACTGGTTGTTAGATAAAAAGGGAAGATCCGCTGCCCGGTGACCAGGTAAACTGCTGGCCCCGCGAACTGCATCGCCAGTGCCGCGGTGGTCTTACCCGACTGTAGTGCACCCAGAATCAAACCCAGGTTATACGGTGACTCGATCAGCTGAACGATGGCATCGACCGCGGTGACGATCTGTTCGCGGTACAAAACGCCTGGTCGATCGGCCTCAAAAAAGCTCAGAATCTGGCGGTGATTACGACCGCTCCGTGTCCTGCTGACCAAATCTGAAACGTCGAGACGTACACCCAAACCACACTGGTCCGCCTGTGTATTGAAGGCGGTCTGCACTTCATCCAGGTGCTGGATGAAATCGGTAATTTGGCGTTGTACGTCTGCAGTATTCATTATCTTATTTGCGGTATCAGTCCTTTTTGTCGGACTTAGTGAATGGTCA
>Ga0255052_10001850_pt1 | contig 15595 bp, 14 predicted proteins | sample JV7_2_21_MG_FD_188632 | JGI IMG/M metagenome (GOLD analysis project Ga0255052, IMG submission 188632) | Seawater microbial communities from Jervis Inlet, British Columbia, Canada - JV7_2_21 | ecosystem: Environmental > Aquatic > Marine > Inlet | place: Canada: British Columbia | collected...
GTATCGGTACTGATGCCGACGAATCTTCGATCCGAGCCGACAAGCGTTCCGTTCATGATATGTGCCGCCGCTGCCAAGCTGCTCTCGATCATTGCCGGCGGACGCTTTGGCCGCTGCGAGCGATTATATTCGCCAGAGCGGCGTCGTGGTCCGAGAATGAGAGCCGCTGATTACCGATGAGCTGATAATTTTCGTGGCCCTTGCCCGCAATTAGCACGACGTCATCATCAGCGGCTTCGTGGATTGCGTAGGAGATCGCGGTAGCCCGATCTTCGATCGCGATCACACCGTGTTTGTCGCCGACGCCCTCCAGTATGTCGGCGATAATATTGCCAGGTAGCTCCGAACGCGGATTATCATTCGTGACGATAATGTGATCCGCCAGGCGCGCCGCCGTCTTTCCCATCATCGGTCGCTTGCCGCGATCACGGTCGCCTCCGCATCCAAAAACGCACCAAAGCGATTTCCGGCAATGAGAACGCAGCGAACGCAAGGCCGCCTCGAGACTTGCCGGCGTGTGCGCGTAATCGATATAGACGCCTGGCGAACAAGCATCTGCCACGCGCTGCATTCTCCCGGGTGGCGCCGAGACCTTGCTCAGGACCTCCCTGGCATCGGCGACCGGGATGTCCCAACTCAACAACAAGCCCAGTACGGAAATCGCGTTTGCAACGTTGAAATCTCCGGGCAGCGGCAGGTGAAAATCGAATTCCCCCCAGGAGCTGTCCACCTCTATGTTCGAACCTGCGTCGGTCGCTACGACGGAGCGGACGAACACGAACGGCCGGCCGTTGGCGAGGCGATCGAATCGCGTGGATACAGTAACGACGTCGTCGCCACATTGGTCGGCCAGCTCCTGGCCGAACTCTGTATCCATACAAATGACTCGATGCCCGATATCCCGATCCAGAAACAGTTGCGCTTTTGTTTCGCCGTACGCACGCATGCTGCCGTGGTAGTCAATGTGATCGCGACTCAGATTTGTAAAAATCGCCGAATCGAATTTCACGCCGTTGATCCGATCCTGCTGCAGTGCATGTGAGGAAACTTCGATGGCCGCGAAACCCGCGCCCTCATCTCGAAATGCGGCAAGTTTTCTGTGCAGATCGATGCATTGCGGCGTCGTCATCTCACTGTCTGTTTCGAGATCGCCGATTCCGAAGCCAAGCGTTCCAAGATAGGCGCAGGGCTTGCCGAGCATTTGCATGCATTGCGCGACCAGGAATGACACGGTCGTCTTGCCATTCGTACCAGTAACGCCAACGACCTTCATCGATTCGGAAGGCGAGTCGAAATAGCGATTGGCGATATCGCCGATATGTTTGCTAAGGCCGGCGACCGGGATCATCGGTACATCGAGATGATCCGGAGCAAGCACATCGGCACAGGAATCCCATACGACAGCAGAAACACCTGCCTCAATGGCCTCGGCGACATGATCCAGCCCGTGACCGCGTTCTCCAACAAGCGCAAAGAAGACATCGCCGGGCGACAGGGATTTGCTGTCACTCGAAATACCCGTTACCTCAATCTCGGGCGCATCGGCGATCCCCTCCAGCAGAATTGCCAGGGTGCCGTGCGATCTCATAGCTTCAGCCGGCATGCTCATTGACTCATTGCCTGCATGACGCTATCGGAATCGAGGGCGGGCAACCCGTCCGGCGGGACGGCAAGCAGCCGTAATGATTCGGCCATGACACCGGCAAAAACCGGTGCCGCGACATCGCTACCGTAATACAGGTCGCCGCTGGGCTCGTCGATTACGACGACGGCAGCCAGCCGTGGATTGCTGGCAGGTGCCAGGCCCGCAAAAATGGAGATGTACTTGTCTTCCGAGTATCCGCCGGCCGCAAACTTCCAGGAAGTTCCTGTCTTACCGGCGACGCGATACCCCGTTATGCTTGCCTTGGCGCCGGTGCCCCCCGGTCGTACAACTTCCTCCATCATTCGCCGTATTGCGTTGGCCGTTTCGTCCGCGACAACGCGTTCGCCTTCGACCGGGTGATCGAGTTTTACAAGGGATACCGGTCGCAGCCGGCCGTCGCTACCAAGCACGGAATAAGCCTGCGCAAGCTGCAGCGGCGTAACACTGACGCCGTAACCGTAGGCAAGCGTCGCCTGACTAATTTGCTGCCAGTGATTGTAGTGAGTCAACAGTCCGGCTGACTCACCCGGAAATCCTGACGAAGTCAGTGAACCCAGACCGAAGTTGGTCAGCGTGCCCCATAGCTGATCCGGTTCAAGCGACATTGCAATCTTTGTCGCACCCACATTGCTCGAGCGCGAAAGAACGGTGGTCAGGCTGACTCTTCCCAGATTCTTACTGTCTTCGATCTTCTTCGGCCCGACGACAACGAATCCCGGCGCGGTGTCGATGTAGCTGCTCGGCCGGTACCGGCCGCTCTCCAGGGCGGCGGCAAATACCAGTGGTTTGATGCTCGATCCGGGCTCGAAAATGTCCGTTATTGCCCGATTGCGATAGCGCTCGGCCGAGTACTGAGCCCTGTCGTTCGGGTTATAGGTTGGCTGGTTGACCATCGCCAACACTTCACCGGTCAGCACGTCGAGAATGACGATGGACCCCGATTCCGCATGATGCTGTCCGATCGCAACCTTGAGTGTCCGGTACGCGAGATACTGCAGGCGCAGGTCGATACTCGAAACCAGATCCTTGCCGTGACGTGGCGGACGAATACTTTCCACATTTTCGACGGGTCGGCCCAGTCTGTCCTTTAGCACTCTCTTGGCGCCGGACTCACCTCCCAGCCAGTGATTGAAGGCAAGCTCGAGTCCCTCCTGCCCGTCGTCGTCAACACTCGTAAAGCCGACGAGATGCCCGGCGACTTCACCGGCGGGATAGTAGCGGCGGTATTCGCGAAGCACATTGACTCCGGGCAGCTTCAACGCCAGCACCCCGTGCGCTTCCTGAGGGTTCAAATGCCGTTTCAGGTAAAGGAATTCCTTGTCCATGCTTCGCGTTATGCGGCGCATCAACAGAGCCGAGTCCAGACCCAGTGCGCGCGCGAGCTTCGGTACGCTGTCGACCGCGGATGCGAGCTCCTTCGGATTCGCCCACACACTGTCGACCGGAGTGCTGATCGCGAGGGGCTCTCCGTTTCGGTCCGTGATCGTGCCCCTGTGCGCAGATATCTTTTCAGTGTGGAGGTGGCGTGTGTCTGCCTGGCGATTCAGAAAATCCTTGTCGAGCACTTGCAGATAGACTGCACGGGCGACGAGCGAGCTTGCTGCCAGAACGAAAAACGCAAGCACCAGCGCGACTCTTCCGACGAATCGTCGTGCGGTCTTTTGCTTGCTTTGGGCTCCTCGACTCATCGGCGCTCGATCACGTAAATTTCCCCGGACTCGGGGCGTACAAGTGACATCTCCTCGACGGCGACACGCTCGATTCGTGCATGGGTCGCCCAGGTACTTTGTTCGATCTGGAGTTGCCCCCATTCGATATTCAGTGCATCACGTTCGGCCGTCAGGCTCTCCAGTTCGACGAACAACTTCCTGGATTCATGTTTGGTGTAAACCAGGGCTAGCGCGGATGACACGCACACTGCGACAAATACCGCGATCAGCAGGAAGGGTTTTTTTTCTGTGCCAATGACCATCAAATTCGCTCCGCGACTCTGAGACGCGCACTTCGTGCCCGAACGTTTTCGACGATTTCCTCGCTGGTGGCGCTGATCGCTTTTCCAATCAACCTGAACGTAGGCAGGCTGTCTGCTGGAATAGACGGCAATCCCCGATACTGTTCGGTTTCTCTGGACGCGTTCCTCATGAATCGCTTCACGATTCGGTCTTCAATCGAATGAAAACTGATCACGCATAGCCGTCCGCCGCTTCGCAGCAAATCCTTTGCGGCGGCCAGTGCGCGTTCGAGTTGCGTCAGTTCGTCGTTGACCTGGATACGAATAGCCTGAAATGTCTTTGTCGCAGGATGTTTTCCACGCTCCCGGCGGGGCACGACCGCCGAGACGATGTCGGCGAGTTGTTCCGTTCGCACGATTGCGGTCTCGGACCTTGCCGCTACGACTGCACGTGCGATTCGGCCAGCGAACTTTTCGTCGGAATTCCTGATGAGCACTTTCTTCAAGGTTTTTTCGTCCACATCGGCAAGCCATTCGGCCGCGCTGATCCCCGACTGCGGATCCATTCGCATGTCCAGAGGTCCGCCACGCATGAAACTGAAGCCTCTTTCGGCTTGATCCAGTTGCGGTGATGAGACCCCCAGATCGAGTAGCAGACCGTCCACTTTTCCGAGCAGGTCATGTGCCGCCGCGATTTCTTTAAGTTCCGCAATTTCACCCTTTACGATTTCGATGCGCGGATCGTCTGCCAGCTTTGCGGGCGCCGCTCTTACAGCCTCCGGATCGCGGTCGATCGCAATCAGTCGACCCCCCGGACCCAGTGATTCAGCTATCGCATTGCTGTGACCCCCACGACCAAACGTTCCATCCACGTAGCACCCGTCTGGCCGGATGTTCAGTCCCTCAAGGACCGGTCCTTTGAGGACCGGAACATGTTCTTCGCGTTTCACTTCTCGCCCGCATGCAGCTACAGCGAGAGCGATTCAAGCTCGGGCGGCAACTCTCCGTCGTCGTCGGACTTCAGCCAGGCATCACGTTTCTCGTTCCAGCGCTCCTCGTCCCAGAGCTCGAATCTGTGGCCTTGCCCGATCAGAACAGCCGATCGATCGAGCCCTGCAAATTCCCGTAATTCGCGTGACAGCAAAATCCGTCCATGCCCGTCGATGTCCACTTCGGTTGCGTAGCCGACCATGATTTGCTGCATTTCCCGCGTGCGTTTGTGGAGACTCGGAAGGCGGACGAGCTTTCGTTCGATCTCCTCCCAGTCCGGCAGTGGATAGATGAGGAGACACTGACCCTTGTCGACCGTGACAACGAGTTGGCCGTCACTGCGCACGGCAATCCGTTCCCGATGACGGGTCGGAATAGCCAGGCGCCCTTTGGCGTCCAATGTGACTTTGGTGGCCCCACGAAACACGGCGTTTTTGATGAGCTTGTAGCCATCAGGAACGAGCTAGCCCATCTCCTCCCACTTTTTTCCACTTTTCAACACTATATTCGGGCGATACATCAGCGTCAACCAACGACCTAATTAATTCTTGTTGTACAGGGACTTAGGGGCTATTTGGTGGCCCAATTCGGGCGAATTGTGGCGCTAATTGGAACTATAAATCAGTGACTTAAGAGTAATTTCTCGATATTTACTTATATATAGGTCGCCAGACTGCGACATTGAAGGGTTTTCAGGCAGTTTGCGCAGCGGAGGGAGAGAGGCTGCGCTCACGATTTGGCGATAGCTGAATTATGTAAAAACTGAGTCCGTAATCGTGATGAGAAAGCAAGAGCCGGCAGTAAGCCGGGTTCTGTCGTGGACAATCATTCATCTGGGACGACCGTCACCGATCGCCTCTAGCAACCTACCCGGGAGTCCGCTCAGGCACGCGGTACGGACTAAAAGCCCGTTTACTCCCCTATTTGGTCTTGCTCCAGGCGGGGTTTACCCTGCCGCGGTGTGTTGCCACCCGCGCGGTGCGCTCTTACCGCACCATTTCACCCTTACCAGCGCATAAGCCCCGGCGGTATATTTTCTGTGGCACTTTCCATGGGCTCTCGCCCTCCAGGCGTTACCTGGCGCCCTGCCCGATGGAGCCCGGACTTTCCTCCGTGGCACAAGGCCACAGCGATTGTCTCGCCGACTCTTACTTTCTCAAGCCGGTTATTATAACTCAGTGGGAAGAATTGCTAGTAAGCAGGGCCTTCTTCGCCGGCCGCATCGCGCATCTCCCAGGTGGAAATCATCGGAAAGACCTTGAAGAGGAAAAGAAAAATCATCAGAAATCCGGCGAGAATACCGGTGGCCAGTATCAGCTCGGCAAGCGTAGAGAAAGGCGTGTGGTCTTCGATAAGCGCGGGAACCACGAGCAGATAGCGATTGAGCCAGACACCGATGTTAATCACCGCAGCGACAGTTAACAGCGACCACCAGTGGCGTTTGAGTGGCGCGAATATCATCGTAGCTATCGGAAACCCGAAAACGCAGAACACCATGGCCCAGAAGTATGGCGCATAGTGGCCTTCCATCTGTGCCTGCAGCGGCGTCAGTTCAGTCGGAAGATTGCCAAACCAGGTAACGAAGAACTGTGCCCAGAACATATATAACCAGAGCAAGGCGAATCCTGTGAGCACGATGCCTGTGCTCTTGAGCTGGATCGTACCAAAAAAGCTTTCGAGACCCAGCGTCCGGGAGGTCACTCTGCCGAGGATCAGTATTGCTCCGGTGCCCGCAATCATGTTGCCGAGAATAAAATACATCGGAAATACTGTGCTGTGATAATGCGGAAACAACATCATCCCGAAGTCCCAGGCGATGAATGTATTGGTGATGACGGCGACGATCAGCACGGCCGTGGAATACAGGAACATATTCGTTTTCAGCCTGGATACGTCGCGGCGCTGTCGCAGTGACCACAGCCACTTATATAGGCTGCGACGCCAGCCCGGGCCGGTTTCGGTCATTTCGCTTGTCACATCCGGTATCAGGCCCATCAGGAAATAAACGACAGCCAGCCCGTAGAAAACCAGCTGTGCGATCAGGTTTCTGAGCAACAGGAAGTCCGAATTCAGCCAGGGGCTCAAATGCTCTTCGGGTCCGGCATTCACCCAGAAGAAAATATGTTCTTTTCCATAAGTATAAATCAGCAGAAACAGAATGATTGCGATAGGGAAAAACGCCAGCGTCGCGATTTCGCCGAGCCTGTAAAAGGGCCGGCCCCAGTCTGTTCGGCAAATGCGCATGATTGCGGAGAACGCGACGCCAAACTGACTGACGCCGAGCACGAAAACAAAATTCGCCACAAGGAATGCCCACGGCACCGAATCGGGTGCCGTCGCAAGCAGGTAAGCGAGAGTCCCGGCACCGGCGAGAAACAAGACGCCGAAAACCAGCAAAGTTGTCGAATAGCCCTTGCTTCCCTCAGGGACACCGATCCCAATGTGGCTTACAGCACTCACGATGCGCTACTCGCGTTCATGATGCGCTACTCGCGTTCATGATGCGCTACTCGCGTTCATGATGCGCTACTCGCGTTCATGATTCGCCAAAAACTTCCTTGATGAAATTCACCAGATGCCAACGATCTTCGACTGCGATAGCCTGTCGGTAAAACGGCATCGCAAGGCTGCCGTGACTGATCGTATAAAAAATCTGACCGTCGGGCTGAAGCTGTACATAGTCGAAGTTCAGTTCCATGGGCTGGGGCACAAACTTCTGGCCGACGGGCCCGTTGCCGCGGCCCTGTGCTCCATGGCAGACGATGCAATGCAGGTCGTACATTTCCCTGCCGCGAGCAAGAGACTCGGGTGACTTGGGAATTGGGTTAACCAGCGTTCGGCCGGCATCGAGTCGCGCCCGCACAAGCTCGATGACGTCTTTGGGTGGTGGATAGCCGATTCTGCCGCCGACCGGTACCGAAGCCGGGGTAGACGCAACCTGCGATTCCTGGGCTTTGATGGATGGCTGATCCACCATATCCTTGTCCCAGGGAAGCGTTACACCGATCCCCGGGATCGCGAGGAGGCAAGCAACACCAATCAGCTGCATTAAGCGCAGGCTTTTCACCCTCCATCCTCCACGTGCTTGATCTCCTCCGCGCCGGCGTCCCTGATGATTGCCTCGGCCTGCGCCGCCTGTTCTCCCGCTGTGCCCTCCACGACGACGACGAAACGATCGATGCTGGCAGCTTCCGTGTACGGTTTATCGCGCCAGGCGGGCAGTCCGGAGACAAAATGGAACCCGAGTAGCGTAAACAAGACGCCGAACAGTATTGTCATCTCATAGGTGATGACCAGATACGGCGGAATCGCAATAATCGCTCGGCCGCCGGTAGGCAGTATGAATACCAGGGCGGTCGCGACGCACATCGCAATTCCGGAGGCACCGCCGATCATGGCGCCAGCCAGTGAGAAGCGCCTGACCGGCGACTTGCCGAGTCCCAGTACTTCCTGCGCCTCTTCCAGGGGTATTGGTGACAACAACGAAATGTTGTCGAAACCCGAAGAGACCAGATTCTCTGCAGCAGCCAGAAAATCATCCTCAAACGCAAACGTACCCATAATAGCCATCAGGTATTCCTCCTGAGCGGCTTGAGGGTTTCCTTAACCTCGTAAAGCGATACCGCTGGCACCCACTTTATGAAAATCAGGAACAAGGTTGCGAAAATTGCGAACGAGCCAATGGTGATCGAGATCTCGACCCAGCTTGGTAAATAGAATCCGAATGCGTCCGGCAGGAATTTGCGAGGCAGTGACGTGGCCACGATGATGAACCTTTCAGTGAGCATGCCGATATTGATCAGGATGGAAACTACCAGCATCTTGTTCCAAGACCAGCGAATTTTCTTGAAGAAGATCAATAATGGAACGAATGCGCAGAAGGTAATCATCTCCCAGTAGAGTGGCGCATAAAATCCGGTGAGCCTGAACTTCAACGCTTCGAGCTCGAACGATGTTCCACCGTACCAGGTACTGAACAGCTCGAGAATATTGATGTAGCTCCAAATCAGGGACAAGGCGATTAAAAGCTTGCCGAGATTGTCGAGATGCACCTGGCCGATGTACTTCTCGAAACCAAGAAACTTTCGCAGGCAGTACATCACGGTAACGATACCAGCCGTACCGGAATAGATCGCGCCGCATACGAAGTAAGGCGCGAAAATCGTGTGGTGCAGACCCGGGACAATCGATAATGCGAAGTCCCAGGACACGATGCTGTGCACCGACACTGCGAGCGGGATGACAAAGACCGCGAAGAACGTATACGCCCAACCGAGCGTATGCCATTCCCTTGCGGTGCCTCGCCAGCCGAAAGAGAAAATCGTGTACAGGCGACGCCTTAAACCCGTGCTTGCGTCGCGGACCGCAGCGAAGTCAGGCACAGAGCCCATATAGATGAAAATCGAGCTTGCCGTCAGATAGGTCGTGATAGCCATGACATCAAACATCAGGGGTGAGCGAAAGTTCGGCCACAGGCCCATTGGATTGGGAATGGGAAAAGTCCAGTGCACGAACCAAACGCGTCCCACGTGCACCATTATGAACAGCGCCGCCGTCATGAGCGAGAACAGCGTCATGGCTTCCGCACTTCGATAAATCGACTTGCGCCAGTGACTGTTGGTAATGTGCAGCACTGCCGACAACAAAGTGCCCGAGTGGCTCAAGCCGATCCAGAAGATGAAGTTCGATATATAGGTACCCCAGACGGCATTGCGGTTCATGCCGGCAGCACCGATGCCGACGAACAGTTGATACAACCAGGGCATGAAAAAGCAGATCACCGCAATGCTCATCGTGGTGCCCAGTAGTATCCAGTACCGGGGACCCGTCTCGAGCATCGTGGACAGGACGTCCTTGTTGACGTCCGCGTAACTTGGTTGTCCGTGATCAAACATCGTTTCTACGCCTTAAGCGTGCGCCTTCTTTAGATAAACAACCGACGGTGTTGTGTTCAGCTCTTCCAAAACCTTATAGCCCCTTTCGTTTTTCATCTTTTTCGACACTTCGGCTTCAGGGTCATTGCTGTCCCCGAAGACCATTGCCTCTGTCGGACAGCTCTGCACACAAGCCGGCACGACCTCACCATCACGAACCCGTCGCTTGTCGTCGTCCTTTGCATTATCTTTGGCGATTCGGATGCGCTGTATGCAGAAAGTGCATTTTTCCATGACGCCTTTTTCGCGCACACTGACATCCGGGTTCAGCTGTTGCTCCAGCGGTTCATCCCAGGTGTAAGTGAACCAGTTGAAATAGCGTACTTCATACGGACAATATATGGCACATGACCGGGTGCCGATGCAGCGGTTATAAACCTGCGTGTTCAGTCCGTCGCGATTGTGATACGTGGCAAAAACGGGACAGACCGTTTCGCACGGCGCATCATCGCAATGCTGGCAGAGTATCGGGATGAATCCCATTTTCACGTCTGGATAGTCGCCCTCCCAATATCGCTCAATGCGTATCCACTTGATCTCACGATTTCGCGCGTAGCGTTTCTCGCCAACGATCGGAAGATTATTCTCGGCTTGGCAGGCAACGACGCAGGCCTCGCAACCCGTACAGCGGTCCAGATCGATGGTCATCGTCCAGTGATATTCGAATTCGTCGTAATATCCGGGTTTACTGTAGGCCTTAAGTTTTTCAACGAATGTGCTCACCATTGCTCCCTAAACATCACGCATGACCGTCCGCCGGACCGAGAATCTGCCGGCCCAGGGTGCGGGACACGCCACCGATCTTGACGACTTGCATTCGTTCGCCGGTGTTCCTGATTTTCACGCGCGTGGCGGCCCATGCCAGATCACCCGCCTCCGCGTCCATTTGCGCGGCCACGATGTGAATCGGATTGACGCCCCGGTCCGTGGCATAGCGACCGTACGCTTCATGGCCCTGGCCAACAGGCATTGCGACTACCCCGGGCCTGATCGCGGGAAAGATGAGCGCCGGGACGCGAACGGATCCGGCGGTGGACACGACCTCCAGTACGTCTCCTTCTTCGATTCCCAATTCATCGGCCGTTGCCGGGTTTAGCTCCACCCAGGATCCATACACGACGCTGGTCATTGGATCAGGCAATTCCTGCAGCCACGGGAGATTAGCCCCCCTGCCATCCAGGAAAGTTGCCGTGAGAAACGGATGCAATACGAACGGGTATTCGCTTTCGCTGCCGGCAAACTCCGATACCGGGTCACTGATCGCTGCAATTGTTGACGCGGCTGAAGGTACCAGTTGATCGCCGGCGGTGGCGCCCGGTTGCCCCCAGACGCCGGCTGCGATTGCCGCCTGCCAGAATTCCTCGAAGTCCTGCTCGGCCGCGTCGGATTCGCGCTTGTCGAATTCAGCGCGCCAACGTTCTCTGACGAACTCTTCCATCGATCCCCAACTCATCTGTATCGGCAGCTCGCCGCCAATTTGCCGCGCCAGCGACAGTATGATGTCGCCGGCCGAAAGTGTGTCATACAGTTTCGCCACGACGGGCTGGGAGATTGACGCCACGGGGAAGCCTACTCCCGGATCCGGCACGTCATCGCCCCAGGATTCCAGGTATATGTTAGTCGGCAGAACGAAATCGGCAAGTTCCGTGGTCTCGTCACGAAAGCTGGACAGGGCGACGACCAGGGGTACTTTGTCGATAGCCTCTCGGAAGCCGACGCCATCGGGCAGCGAGAATACAGGATTGCTGTCATGTAGCAGCAGGACGTCCACCTCGCCGGATTCCATTGCCGCAACGAGATCGAGAATGCCCTGCATACCTACCGGCTTCGCATCTGGTGAAGTAGAAAATGCCTGATCGGCATTGAAAATAATGCCCCCGGGCTGGCCCAGGTTGCCTGCCAGTTGATTGAGCGCGTTGACTGCCACAGCACTGGCAACAGCATTGGTTCCGGCTGTGGTCGCTCCTCCCGCAATGGCAAGACTCGCTTTGCTGGAAGCAAACTCCCTGGCAAGTTGCAGAATCTTGTCTTCAGGAACATCGGTTGCGGCAGACACGACCGACGGGGAATGGGCCTGCAGCGCGTTTGACCATTCGGCCCGATCACTACCGCTGTAGTGGCCGTCACTAACCAGGACATGCGCTAACCCTAAGGCGAGTAATCCTTCTGTCCCGGGCCGCGCCGCTATCCATTCATCGGCGGCAGCACCGGACAGGGACATGCGCGGCTCGACCTGCACGGTCTTGCCACGCCGGGCGGCCCTACCCTGACGCATATGTCCGTATGCGAGGCCATGGTGCACAGGTGAAATCCAAGTACCGAGATAGTCTGCGCCAAATGACAGCAGCAAATCGGCATTCTTGATGTCGTAATACGGCAATTGCTCGGTGCCGAAAGATATCCTGTTGGCGGCGAGCAAAGCACTCGGATTGGTGAAGTCGTATTGCTGGTAATGCTGGGAACCCAGCAAGTCCATAAACTGTGCGAACAATTCGTCGAGGTGACCCCTGACCCGACCGGTCAGCAACCTGACCCGACTTGCGTCGTCCTCGATCTTTAGCCTGCTGATTCGACTTCCTATCGTGGTCAGCGCCTCATCCCAATCGATCGGATGGAAGCTACCGGTTCCGCGCTGGCCGGCATTCGTCAATGGCGCCCGGATTCGATCCGGATTGTAAAGTGCGTTCAATCCGGACTGGCCGCGCGCGCACAAGCGGCCCTGGCTGACCGGATGCACGGGATTGCCTTCAATCTTCTTCGCCTTGCCTTCGCGAATGCGGACCGAGATGCCGCACCCGGCGGAACATTGATTGCACACCGTGTTGTACCAGGTCGCGATACCAGGCGAAAAGTCCTCCGGCGGCACGACCTGCGGTACGAGCAATTCGACGGGTCGCTCGATGCTCTCACCGTACAGAACGCCGCCAACGGCACCGATACCTCCGGCTCCAATGTATTGCAACAAGTCTCTACGGCTGATTTTCGACATTGTGTCCTCTAATCTCCGCGGCTACTTATGACAGGTCCAGCAATCGCGGCCATGTTCCACTTCTCTCTCCGTATGGCATTCGACACACCAGGGCATTTTCATCGTCGCGACACGCGTAACGCGATCCATTGTCTCGACAGGTCCGTGGCACTCCCGACACTCGACGTCTGCCTTTATGTGCCGCTTGTGCGTGAAGTGAACGAAATCGGCGACATCGTGCACTTTTATCCAGGGGATCGGTTCGCGATTCTCCCAGTAGGCGTTCAGCTTCAGAATTTCCGGCGTCTCGCGCGTGTCCGGCAGCGACCTGTGGCATCCGATGCACTTGCTAACGCTGGGGACGCCGGCGACCGGCGTCGTAGCAGCATAGATATGGCAGTGCTGGCACGGGATCTCGTTATCCGTGGCATGCACCGTGTGACTGAATTCGATTGGCTGGACCGGGGAGCGATCCGAAAAATATTTGCCGTGCACCCATACGCCTACCAGCAATCCAAGCACCGCCACGAGCCCAAGCAGGACTGGCTTTTTCGCGGGCCGGAGCGCGTCGAGAACAGAGATAGACAAATTGTGCCCCTTCTTTTGGGGCAAGAGTTTGCCCGTAAGCCACGAAAACTACAAATTCATTGTCGGATTTATCCCTGAAATGTTTGCGCCGCGGCGGTGACTTCGGTAGGTTTGAATGCGCTTTCCATGCCCTGAGGTGCACAAAAGCAAATCATGAGAGCACTCGTTCGTTCCGGATTGTTGATGCTAATCAGCTTGATCGCGGTCCCCACTGCACAGGCGGCCGGTGACGTTGAAAAGGGCAAGGAACTTTACAACATCTGTACGGCTTGTCACGGATCAAATGCTGAAGGCAAACCAGCCCTGAACGCACCCGCCAATGCCGGTCAGGATCCCTGGTATCTGACTCGCCAAATGAAAAATTTCAGAGCCGGTATCCGTGGCGCGCATCCGGATGATACTTTCGGCGCGCAGATGCGCCCGATGGCGATGATGCTTGCCGACGAGCAGGACATCGCCGATGTCGTCGCCTATTTAGCAAGTATGACCATGCCGGAACCTCCGGCAACGGTGGAGGGCGACGTGGAGGCGGGCAAGAAAGCATACGAAGTCTGCGTGCCCTGCCATGGTGAGTTCGGCGAGGGCGCCCAGTCGCTGGATGCGCCGCGCCTGTCCAATCAGCATGACTGGTACACAGTCAGGCAACTGGAAAATTTCAAGACCGGCGTTCGCGGCACACACCTGAACGATATCTACGGCGCGCAGATGCGCATCATGGCGCAGATGCTCGAAACCGATGAACAGGTAAGAGCGGTCGCTGCCTACATTGCGACGATAGATTACCGCCCCGGCGGAGAATAAAGGGGACAGTTTACTTAACCCCGCGCCAGGTACATGGCCGGCCCGGCCATTTCCTCGCCGTTGATATTGATTCGCATTTGATAGCGGCCCGGCGCCGGGAACATGACATTCGTCATTGGCAGCACGAACTGGGTCTTGGCGGGTGCCCTGTCCGATGCCTGAGGTTCTATATCCGTGTGGCCTTCGATCGTAAATATCGAAATGCCTTGTGGATCCATGAAATCCATTTTGAACGGAATGCGGCCGGATGAATCCCGGTGCCACTCGACGATGCCGGCGAGAACCATACGTTCCTGCCGCGCCGGAAAGTCCGGAGCGAGTAATTCATTGAATACGCCGTGAATGTCCAGCTTGCCCTCCGGACCTCTGCCTGCTTCCGTGCAAAAAAGGAATACGGCCTCCATCGATCGACGCCCCACATTGCTCTCGAGCCCACTCCAGCCGGCAGTCTAACCTGTGGAAATCGAATTCTGAATCCTCTATTCTCCGCACTGGTATCAGTCGCAGCATATTACAAGACAACGCATAAGCTGCCGGGGAGGCCTAGGTTGATTATTGCTGACCCGAGGGTTTGAGGGATCTGTGCGGGCTGAGTACTTTGAAAACCGATGGCAGACCGGATTCCAGCTCGACAGAACATCCGGGACAGTCGGACAATCAGGGGCAGACAAAATATGCATCTAGCAATCGTGTTGATTCTTTTGGTGGTGGGCTCGCTCGTTTTTCACTTCCTAAGCCCATGGACCTTCACACCGATCGCTTCAAATTGGGGAATGATCGACAGCACGGTCGATATAACGCTGCTTGTAACCGGTGTTGTTTTCGTTGCCGTTAACATCTTCATGGCTTACGCGATCATTCGCTATCGTCACAGGGAAGGTGCAAAAGCGAATTACGAACCGGAGAACAAGAAACTCGAGGTCTGGCTCACGATCCTGACCACCATCGGCGTTGCCGCGATGCTGACACCCGGCCTGTTCGTCTGGGCCAAATTTGTGACGGTTCCGGACGATGCGACGGAAATCGAGGCCGTCGCACAACAGTGGAAATGGACCTACCGGCTTCCGGGTGACGACGGCGAATTCGGCGATACTGATGGAAGTCTGATTAACGAAGACAATCCTTTCGGCATGGATCCGGATGACCCGGCCGGACAGGATGATCGACTAGTCGACAGCGCAACCGTGCATATGCCTGTCGGTCAGCCCGTACGAATCTGGCTGCGCTCAAAAGATGTGTTGCATAACTTCACCGTCCCCCAGTTCAGGGTCAAGATGGACGCCGTGCCGGGCATGACCACTTTCATGTGGCTGGAACCAACTGAGGTTGACGAGTTCGATCTGCTTTGTGAAGAACTGTGTGGTATTGCGCACCACGCGATGCGTGGCAGGGTGATTGTCGAAGAGCCCTCAGATTTTGAGGCCTGGGTGGCTGGTCAGCCGACTTTCGGCGAGATCCAGGCTGAGCCGGCAGGTGACGCCGCGGCGGGAGCTGCCTCTTTTGCCGTCTGTGCTGCCTGTCACGGCCAGCAGGCAGAGGGCAACGTGGCCCTGAACGCTCCCAGGCTCAGCGGCCAGGACCCCCGATATCTGGCTAAGCAGATACAGAATTACAGAGCACGCTGGCGTGGAACGAGTCAGGCGGATATCTACGGAATGCAAATGGCGCCGATGGCTGCGACGCTTGCCAACGACACATTGATAAGAAACGTCGTCGCT
>Ga0255052_10001851_pt1 | contig 15588 bp, 12 predicted proteins | sample JV7_2_21_MG_FD_188632 | JGI IMG/M metagenome (GOLD analysis project Ga0255052, IMG submission 188632) | Seawater microbial communities from Jervis Inlet, British Columbia, Canada - JV7_2_21 | ecosystem: Environmental > Aquatic > Marine > Inlet | place: Canada: British Columbia | collected...
TTCCGATACTACCCTGTCACAACGACCCGTACGGTCAGGAGTCGGCATGTATTGCAGCAATGCGCATCGCATCTCTGAATTCCGGTCGGGTTAAGCAGTGATCGTAATCGGGTCACCAGGTTTAAGGGAATCACGATCCCCCGCCGATTCCAACAGCTTGTTTCAGATCTGAAATTCGGGGCCAATCCATATCAATTACGACCGTCCACCCCTATAATGCGCGCCACTTCAGAGTCACCCCCGATATATCCAATGTCTGATCTCGAGCGAATTCGCAACATCGCCATCATCGCGCATGTTGACCATGGCAAGACGACCCTGGTCGACCAGCTGTTGCAGCAGTCTGGCACGCTGGGCGAACGGGCGGGTGTGCCTGAACGGGTAATGGATTCCAACGAACTGGAACGCGAACGCGGTATCACGATACTGGCAAAGAACACGTCTCTCAAGTGGGAGGATTACCGGATCAATATCGTCGATACTCCTGGACATGCTGATTTCGGTGGCGAGGTAGAACGTGTGCTGTCGATGGTCGACAGCGTGTTGCTGCTTGTCGATGCCGTAGAAGGACCGATGCCGCAAACGCGCTTCGTAACACAAAAAGCGTTCGCTCAGGGTTTGGTTCCCGTCGTCGTTATCAACAAGATTGATCGCGACGGCGCCCGCCCGGATTGGGTTCTCGACCAGACATTTGATTTGTTTGATCGGCTTGGTGCCACGGACGAACAACTGGATTTCCCGGTCATATACGCATCAGCACTGAACGGCTATTCCAGCATCGATTCGGCTCAGCGGGATGGTGATATGACACCACTCTTTGAGGCAATCGTTGCCAATGTGTCACCCCCTGCGGTTGATACCGATGGTCCGCTTCAACTACAGGTCTCGAGCCTCGATTACGATTCGTATGTCGGCGTACTCGGCATCGGTCGTATTCAACGCGGAAAAATCGACGCGAACGCACGCGTCAGCATCGTTAGTGTTGACGGCAAGGTGACAAATGCTCGCATTCTCGAACTGTATGGCTTTCACGGTCTCGAAAGGCGCAAGATCCAGTCAGCAAGCGCTGGGGACATCATCATGTTCAGCGGCATTGACGATCTGGCGATTTCCGACACACTCTGTCCACGCGACCAGCCTGAGGGCCTGCCCGCATTGGCCATAGATGAACCGACGATCAGCATGACCTTCCAGGTCAACAAGTCACCATTCGCCGGTCAGGATGGAAAGTTTCTGACGAGTAGACAGATCAGCGAGCGCCTGGAGCAGGAGCTCAAGCACAACGTCGCACTGCGGGTTGAAAACACTGAGGATCCGGACAAGTTTCGAGTGTCAGGCCGTGGCGAGTTACATCTGTCGGTGTTGATCGAGACGATGCGACGGGAAGGATTCGAGCTGGCCGTTTCACGACCGGAGGTCATTTTCCACGAGGAAGATGGCGTTCGACTGGAACCCTGGGAGCAGTTGACCGTCGACTTCGAGGAAGACTATCAGGGCGCCGTAATGACCCGCCTGGCCGACCGTAAGGGTGAGTTATTGTCGATGACACCGGACGGAAAAGGCCGGGTTCGTCTCGACTACAGGATTCCGACGCGAGGCCTGATCGGTTTTCGCACCGAATACCTGACCGCGACGTCTGGCACGGGGCTCATGTACCACGTGTTCGAGAAATACGATCGTTATGTGCCCGAAACGCTCGGGCAACGAAATAATGGTGTCCTGGTCTCGATGGTTAAAGGCAAAGCGCTCGCCTACGCACTCTACAATCTGCAGGAACGCGGCAAACTCATGGCCAGCCACGGCGATGAAGTATATGAGGGCATGATTGTCGGCATTCACAGTCGGCAGAATGACCTGATCGTGAATCCGACCAAGGCGAAACAATTAACTAACATTCGGGCCGCGGGCAGCGACGAAAATATCGTGCTTACTCCCCCGGTTCGTTATTCGCTTGAACAGGCGCTTGAGTTTATCGACGATGATGAATTACTCGAAGTGACGCCGAAAATCATTCGCCTGCGTAAGAAGCTTTTAACCGAGGTTGATAGAAAACGAGATTCGCGCCTGCGTGCCTGAACGGAGATCGCCCGCTGGGGCGGGCTCCTGCGGCTGATTCGTAGGAGTCCGCCCCAGCGGGCGATTCTTCGCTACTTCTTGACGGTATCTTCCAGGGAAGCCCTGAAAGCGTCGCCAATTTCGTTGTGCGCCAGACCATACGCAACGGTTGCCTGGAGATACCCAAGCTTGCTGCCACAATCGTAGCGGTCGCCGCTGAATGAATAGGCGTAAACATCCGCGTCGTCAAGCAAGTCAGCAATCGCATCCGTAAGCTGAATTTCACCGCCAGCGCCACGCCCGGTGATTTCCAACTTGTCGAATATTTCCGGGGCAAGCAGGTAGCGTCCCACGACAGCGAGATTCGAGGGCGCATTTTCAGGTTTCGGCTTCTCAACTATCTTCGTCATGCGCTGCCCGTGATCTACTTTCTCAACAGCAACAATGCCGTAACTGGATGTGTTCTCATTCGGCACTTCTTCGACCGCAACGACGCTGCTACCGTGAACCTGGTATTCGCTTGCCATTTGCTCGAGGCAGCCCGGCTGGCCGGCAATCAGGTCATCCGCAAGGTGCACGTAAAATGGCTCATCTCCTACCGCTGATCGGGCACACAGAACCGCATGGCCAAGACCCAGCGGCTCGCCCTGCCTGATATATACGCATGAAACACCGTTGGGAACAATGTCTTTAATAGAGCTGAGAAGATCGGTCTTGCCCGCCTCAATGAGCGCACGTTCCAACTCAGGATCGGTATCAAAATGATCTTCGATGGCCCGCTTTGAGGCGCCAGTAACGAACACAAGCTTCGTCACGCCAGCGGCGATCGCCTCTTCAACCGCATATTGAATGAGCGGCTTGTCGACAATGGGCAGCATCTCTTTTGGGCTCGCCTTCGTGGCTGGCAGGAATCGGGTTCCTCGCCCGGCAACTGGGAACACGGCGGCTCGAACGGTTTTCGACAAGATCTGACTCCGGCTGAATAGCGAAGCCGCATCATATCGAAAATAGCCATATAAGGAATGCGTAAGCGGTCACAGCTAAGCTTGTGAAGCAAGCGCCATCAAGATCAGCTGCGCTGGATCGCCCAGCGCAGCCAATGTTTCTCAGTAGCTCGACGTTAGTTCGACTTCCTGGTCGATGCATCAACAAGGATATTTTTCCGATTAATCTCGACCGTTCGCTCGCCGATGCCTTTCACTTGCACCAGGTCATCTACCGTCTTGAACGGGCCGTTCGCCTTCCTGTACTCGACGATCGCAATGGCCTTGGTGATGCCAACGCCCTGCAGCTCAGCCGAGATAGTCTCAGCATCGGCCGTGTTTACGTTGACCGGTCCTGCCATCGCCATGCCGGCAATGCCCAAAACCATCGCCGCAAGCAATAATTTCATTTTCATCATTTGAAAGCTCCTTTTATTAAATGTCCGTGGTGAACACAAAGGAGCTTAAAACGCGAGGATTGCACAGGCCTGCACCATAAGTGCGGAATTTATGCCGAAACTGGCCACCAAGAATCCGAAACAGTCTCAATAGTATATGAGCATTTTGAGGAGACGTTTAACGCCGTATCGCGCCGACCGAGCGCTGTTTCAACAGGCGGCTAGGGAACGTTTGAACTTCGTTGCAACAACGTATCGAAACTCACTGTCGTAAACGGTCGTTGTGTTTCCCAGTCCCGGCAACTCGGACATTGCCAAAGCAGACGTTGGCTGGAAAAACCACATTCCTTGCACTGGTATCGCGGAATGGTCGATGCCAACTTGCTCAGCGCCGACCTCACCTTTGCCAGTGCCAATCGCCGATCATCCCCGCTGGCATTATTCACTGTTTGCAGATCGATAAATTCAGTCAGCGTCGTTTCACTCAACATGTATTCCTCTACACATTCGTCAATTACGCTGACTCCGCCAATATCGTTGACGATAGCTGTGTAGGCAACATCGGTTTTCATATCCGGGCTATTTGATAGCAGAGCACGCATCGCATTTTCGAGTTTGTCATTCGAACCCTCGCGATCATAAATATCGACCATGGCCGGCAATGCTTCAGTAATAAGATAGGTGTTTTCGTCAATGATGCGGTGATACAACCTGAGCGCAGTCTTGCTATCGCCAGTGTCACGAGCGATCCGGGCTCTCATTAACGCACCCCTGTGCGTTCTCGGGCGCCCACTCTGCGCTTTCTTCACGAATGCCCGGGCGGCGTTGTAATCCTTATTGCCAACCGCCTGCTCGGCCAGCTCACAGTAATAATGTGCAATTTGCAGCGCCAATGAATGACCGCTCAGGACTTCGAGTTTTTGACCGGACTCGATGGCACGCTGCCACTCACGCTCTTGCTCGTAAATTCTGCACAGCTGTTCGAGCGCCTCGACCTGGTAACGCGATCCCTCAGATATACGGATGAAAAGGTTTTCAGCCCTGTCCAGCAAACCCGCCCGCAGGTAGTCCTTTGCCAGAGAATACAGCGCCTGATCGCGCTGCTCAGCTGCCAGATCAGGACGCGCAATAATATTCTGGTGAATGCGGATAGCGCGGTCCACTTCGCCGCGACGACGAAATAGGCTTCCGAGCGCAAAGTGAGTCTCAATGGTCTTGTCATCGACCCGAACCATTTTGAGAAAATGCTCAAGCGCCTGATCAGTCTGCTCGTTAAGGAGAAAATTCAAACCTTTCAGGTAGTCAATATTCAGGGGTGGCGGCGCATCCTCGTCTTCGTCTCTTTCTCCAAACCGCCCTAATGCCCAACCTGCTGCCGCCAGCAACAGGAAGAGACCTGCAAGTAGAAAAGTTGACTCAGTCGGCATCGGTAAGTGGCAGGTTTCTGAGGCCGGAGACTTCTGACTCGGAATGTCGCAGTGACCGTCTGAGCTGACGCCGCTCATTAACCAGCCGCAAGATGAAAACGCTCGTACAAAGCAGGCCAAATGCCCATCCGACGACAAAAATTACTGAAAATGCAACAGGGATTGATGGCGTCACGGTACCGAATGCAAGGTCGATTTCCACGTTGCCAGGGTTATTGCTGGTAAACCAGAGCATCATCACGAATATGACGACGATCAGAATTCCGATGCCAATTTTCTTCAGCATGCACCTACTCCAATTCGGCCATAACGAATACCGCTGGCCATCGCCTTACGGGCACAGTGTAAGTGCTTCAGGGTGTTTTGATAAGCGCTGATTGGGCGCAAAGAGAGCGTCTCATGCGGAATAATTCCAAACTGAATCGAACCGCAAAAGGGGCCGCTAGCTCGCGGTCTGTTGAAATAATCCAAGGCGAGTACGAGACAAGGCAAAATCGCGCGACTCGCCGCTCTCGCCTTCCGCGTATGGATTGGCACTTGCACGGACTGACGCTTTTCGCCAGACAATGCTCGCTCCGCGGCATTCGGACTCCTGTCCATCAGCGGACTGTATATGCAATTTACGGCTGCGCCGCCCCGCATATTTGAGCGCTATTTTAACGCCGAATCGTGCCGCCTGAGGCCATTTCAACCGGCGGCTAGTTTTTGATGGGCAAATGGCGGCTGGAATCGACTCTTTCTCTGAGGTCTTTGCCAGGCTTGAAATGAGGGACATATTTGCCGGACAGCGCGACGGCCTCGCCCGTTTTCGGGTTGCGACCAATCCGCGGCGGACGAAAATGCAGCGAGAAACTGCCAAAACCACGAATTTCAATGCGTTCACCCCGGGCCAGCGAATCGCTCATCAGATCCAGCAAATGCTTGACTGCTAGCTCAACGTCTTTCGCCGGCAGGTGTTTCTGCTTTCTGGCAATCATTTCTATGAGTTCTGATTTTGTCATAATGCGTTTCGCTTATTATCCTTCTTGTCCCATCGCATAAGCTACCGATTATAAAGGAATTATAGCCCGGATCGCGACACCCGGGCTATATTTTTTTTCTACTTCGTCCCACCGGACATTTTTTCCTTCAGGAGCTCACCAAGTGTGGTGCCGCTGGAACTGGCTGCGGTATCCGACTTGTAGCTTGAGAGCGCTTCCGCTTCCTCGTGAACTTCCTTGGCCTTGATCGACAAAGCGACGCTGCGGTTCTTGCGATCAACATTGGTGAATCTGGCTTCAATATCATCGCCAACTTTGATCATCGTACGCGCATCTTCAACGCGACCACGAGCCAACTCAGAGGCTCGCAAATAACCGGTTACGCCATCGCCAAGGTCCACTGTCGCGCTGCGCGCTTCAACTTCCGTGACCTTACCTTTAACAACGGTATTCTTCGGATGCTCAGCAAGCCACGCGGAAAACGGATCCTTATCCAGTTGTTTGATACCCAGTGAGATTCTTTCTCGCTCTGAGTCAATTGCAAGCACGCTGGCCTCGATTTCCTGACCCTTCTTATAGTTGTGAACCGCTTCTTCGCCCGGAAGATCCCAGGAGATATCAGATAGATGCACAAGACCGTCGATGCCGCCGTCGAGTCCAATGAAGATACCGAAATCGGTAATCGACTTGATCTGTCCGGAGACTTTGTCACCACGATTAACTGTCGCTGAAAACTCAGCCCACGGGTTGGACTTACATTGTTTGACACCCAATGAAATGCGTCGACGCTCTTCATCGATTTCGATGACCATCACTTCGACTTCTTCACCGATGGAAACAACTTTCGCCGGATTGACGTTCTTGTTTGTCCAGTCCATTTCGGAAACGTGAACCAGGCCTTCAACGCCCTCCTCGATTTCGACGAAACAACCGTAATCAGCGATGTTCGTCACCTTACCGAACAATCGTGTGTCCGGCGGATAACGACGAGCCAGATCGTGCCACGGGTCATCGCCAAGCTGTTTGATGCCCAGTGAAACGCGTTGACGTTCGCGGTCAAACTTCAGGATCTTGACGTCGATTTCATCGCCAACGTTTACGACTTCGGAAGGATGCTTGACGCGCTTCCAGGCCATATCGGTGATGTGCAAGAGGCCATCGATGCCGCCAAGATCAACGAATGCACCGTAATCGGTGAGGTTCTTGACGATACCCTTGACTGTGTTGCCTTCCTGCAGGCTCTCAAGCAATTCCTCACGTTCGGCGCTGTATTCCTGCTCAACGACCGCACGACGGGAAACAACGACGTTGTTACGTCGCTGGTCCAGCTTGATAACCTTGAATTCGAGACTCTTGCCTTCCAGGTAGGCAGGATCGCGTACCGGCCGAACGTCAACCAGTGACCCTGGCAAAAAGGCCCGAACGTTGTCGATTTCGACGGTGAAACCGCCTTTGACACGCCCATTGATGATGCCCGTGACGACTTCACTTTTCTCGAATGATTTCTCAAGCTCGATCCAGGTGCGTGCACGAACCGCCTTCTCACGAGAAAGCTTGGTTTCACCAAATCCGTCTTCGACAGCATCGAGGGCAACCTCGAATTCGTCGCCGACTGAAACTTCGGCTTCACCCTTCTCGTTCTGAAATTGTTCGATTGGAATTACGGCCTCAGATTTGAGACCTGCACTCATAAGAACTACATCTTCGTTTACCGCAACTACAATGCCTGTGATGATCGCACCGGGTTTTATTTGTTGACTGGCAAAACTTTCTTCAAATAACTCTGCAAAACTTTCTGACATTAGATTTAAACCAAGAGGATCGAAAAAATCCTCACCCTGTCGTCGCTCCACTTCCTGTGGCGGACGGTTGTTAACAAAAAAGAGCCAGACCCCTTGTCCGACTCACCATTAAATCCTGTTCGCGCTAGTCGAGCTCTCGTACCCAATCCAGAATGATTTGGGTGACCTCGTCGATCGTCAGGTTGCTGGAATCCAGCAATCGGGCGTCCTCTGCAGGCCGTAACGGAGCCACCGATCGTTCGGAATCCCGCCTGTCACGATCCTCGATGTCCCGTGAAAGGGCGGCAAGGCTAACATCAATACCCTTGTCATTCAACTGCTTATGGCGCCTTTTGGCCCGTTCTTCGGCACTCGCAGTCAGGAAGATTTTGAGGGCTGCATCCGGGAAAACGGTCGTACCCATATCTCTGCCGTCCGCGACCAGCCCAGGCGGCTCACGGAAGCTCTTCTGCAGTGCCAGGAGGGCTTCCCGGACGGCTGGAATGGCAGCTACCAGGGAGGCCATCCGGCCACATTCCTCAGTCCTGAGCTTGCCGCTGACTTCTTCGCCGTCCAGCCAGACCTGCTCCTCGCCCGCCTCGTCGGCCGAAAACCGGATATTCATACCTGCCGCTATTTCCGCCAGGACCTCTGGTTGGGCATCCCGGTTACCCCGCCTGGCGGCTGACAGGGCAACCAGCCGATAAAGGGCACCGCTATCCAACAGGTGCATATCGAGTGACAGCGCGACCTGCCTGGCGATCGTGCCTTTGCCGGAGCCGCTGGGTCCGTCAATCGCGATCACGGGAACATCAGCTCGTCCTGCACTCACGACGACTGATCCGCCCCCGATCTCTGCTCGCACACGATGTCGATTCCAAGGGATTGCATGCACTCGGTGAACCCAGGAAACGATGTACCGACGGCATCCGTATCTGCTATGTGAACCGCCCACTCGGCCACAGAGCCTGCGACGGCGAAGGCCATGGCAATTCGGTGGTCGCCATGACTGCGCACCTTGCCCCCGTAGAGTTTGCCACCATGAATCACGGCGCCATCCTCAGTTTCATCGACGGCGACACTCAAAGCCCGCAAACCCTCCGCCATCGCGGCGATACGGTCACTTTCTTTAATCCGCAACTCGCCGATACCTGAAAAAGCGGTTTTGCCCTCTGCACATGCGGCGGCGATAAAAAGCACCGGGAATTCATCGATGGCCAGCGACGCTTTCGCCGGATCGACGTCGATGCCCTGCAGACTTGACGACCGAACGGTCAGGTCAGCAACCGGTTCTTCCCCGAAAAGCCGAACATTTTGAATAGCGATATCGGCGCCCATCGCCTTGAGAATCTCAATGACCCCCGTACGTGTTGGGTTAACGCCGACATCGGTAATGGTCACCTCTGCATCAGATGACAGGATGGCGGCAAGAATGACAAATGCAGCTGACGAGAGGTCCGCCGGGACCTGAATGTCCGTCGCCTGAAGTTGCTGCCCACCATGCATGATGATTTGCGTTTCGCCAACGCTGAGTTTCACGCCCATCGCGCCCAGCATGCGTTCAGTATGGTCCCGCGTCACCGCTGATTCGAGTACGACCACTTCGCCGTCTGCGCAAAGCCCGGCCAGCAGAATTGCCGATTTCACCTGCGCGCTTGCGACAGGCATTGAATAGACAACGCCATTTAATTTTTGACCGTCAATGATCAGTGGGGGTTTGCCGTCGTCCGACTGGATCTGTGCCCCCATCATCGTCAGCGGTTTGATCACGCGATTCATCGGTCGCTTGCTGAGCGAGGCATCGCCAGTTAACTGCGACGAGAAGGTCTGGCCCGCCAACAATCCTGCAAAAAGGCGCATTGCCGTGCCGGAATTCCCCATGTCGAGAACGCCTGCCGGCGCTTGCAGACCCGCGGCACCCACGCCCTCGATCACGAGGTGGGTGGCCGAAGGCCTGTCGAAACGGACGCCCATTGACTGCAATGCGGCGAGGCTCGCCAGGCAGTCTTCCCCATCCAGAAAACCATGCACTGTCGTCTTTCCCTCAGCGATAGCACCGAGGATTAATGCACGATGGGAAATCGACTTGTCGCCTGGCACCCTCACCGTGCCATTTTTCAAGGGAGACGGTTCGACGACGAAGTTCATGGCTATCCGTAGGACTTGCTAGCGAATCGCTTTCGGGTAGGCGCCAACGATGCGAAACAGCGAACTGTTTTCTTTCAAGTCGGCAAGCGCACCATTGAGCGGAGCCTCCTCCGCGTGCCCATCCACATCGATAAAGAATACGTAATCCCAGTTTTTGCGTCGAGAGGGTCGCGACTCAATTCTGGACATACTGATGCCGTGCGCGGCAAACGGTTGCAACAGTGAATGCAGCACACCAGCGCCGCCAGCAGTGCCACTTGTCGAAATCAGAACCGTTGTTTTGTCATTGCCACTTGGCGCCAGCAATTCGCGGCCAACCACGAGAAATCGGGTGGAGTTGTCTGACTGGTCCTCTATATTATTGACCATGATTTTCAGGTTATAAACTTCGGACGCTGCTTCGCCACCGATTGCAGCCGTACCCTTTTCGTCCCTGGCACGACGCGCACCTGCAGCATTGCTGCTCACACCGATTAGTTCGACATGTGGCAGGAACTCCCGCAGCCACGCGCGGCATTGCGCCAGCGACTGCTCATGAGCACAAACCCGTTCTACTCCTTCAAGCCCCGCGAGATTTCCCATGAGGTGCTGCTCGATTCGCAGTTCGATCTCGCCGCCGACTTTGAGCGGTGAGGTAATAAACATGTCCAGCGTGTGATTGACTGTTCCTTCCGTCGAATTCTCGATGGGCACGACGCCAAAATCGGCGACACCACATTCAACTTCCTGGAAGACCTCGTCAATCGTCGAGAACGGCAGACCACGTACGGAGTGCCCGAAATGTTTGTAAACAGCGGTTTGCGTGAATGTGCCCTCGGGACCCAGGAATCCAATTTTCAGCGGTTCCTGCTGGGCCAGGCAGGCGGACATGATCTCGCGAAACAGACGAAGTATCTCCTCGTCGCGTAGCGGTCCTTCGTTTCGCTCCAGAACGGCACGCAGTACTTCAGCCTCCCGTTCCGGGCGATAGTAATCCACGGCCGACGCCATATCGCCTTTGGAAATGCCGACCTGTTGCGCAAATCGAGCCCGCTCATTGATTAGCTCCTGAATTTGCCGATCAACCTCGTCGATTCGCTCACGAATCGAGGCCAGATCTTTTGCCGGTGAGTCCTTGCCTGCTGCCTTTGCCAAACCTGTTCACTCGCGGTTTAAGTCACTGAGATAGCTCAGGATATAGGCTTGCCCAGATTTCGCAATGCCAATACGCCCTCGATGCTGCGAAGCTCCGCAACGGTTTCATCCGATACCGGGCTGTCCAGATCAACGATCGTATACGCCAGGTCACCGTAGGACTTATTGAGCAGGTCTTCGATGTTCAGATTAGCCCTGGCCAGGCAGGTCGAAACCTGGCCAACCATATTGGGAACATTCGCATTGGCAACGGTGATCCGGTAAGCGCCCAGGCGCGGAATGATGGTTTCCGGAAAATTGACTGAAAACCGAACGTTGCCATTCTCAAGGTAATCTTTGAGGTTTTCCGCCACCATAACAGCGCAATTTTCCTCAGCTTCGCCGGTTGACGCTCCAAGGTGCGGCAGCGCCACAACTTTGGGATGAGCAATTAATTCCGAGGTCGGAAAGTCGCTTATGTAGGCGTGCAACTTACCGCTATCCAACGCCTGCAGCACTGCATTGTCATCCACCACTCCGCCACGCGAGAAGTTGATAACGACGCTTCCATCCGCCATCAAGGCCAAACGGTCTGAGTTGATCATGCCCTTCGTTGCATCGATTAACGGTACATGCGCGGTGACGAAATCAGACTCCTTGAACAGACGGTCAAGTGTATCCACCTGCTGCACACCAGATGACAGTTGCCAGGCGCGTTTGACGGTAATTGCCGGGTCGAAGCCAACTACTTTCATGCCGAGCGCCAGCGCAATGTTGGCGACTTCGACACCGATCGCGCCCAGACCGATTACGCCCAGTGTCTTTCCAGGCAATTCAAAGCCGACAAACTGCTTCTTGCCCGCTTCAACCGCTTTGTCGAGCGCGTTACATTCTTCTTCAAGCGTTTTGACGTAATCGCGGGCATTGCAGATATTCCGTGCCGCAATCAACATGCCGGCGACCGCGAGTTCTTTCACAGCATTGGCGTTGGCGCCCGGGGCATTGAACACAGGCACGCCTCGTTGGCTCAACGCTTCAACTGGAATGTTATTGACACCGGCGCCGGCGCGGCCAATGGCCACTACCGTCTCGGGAATTTGCATGTCATGCATGTTATGCGAACGCAGAATTATCGCATCCGGATGCACAATCTCGGACGCAACTTCGTAGTGATCGCGCGGAAAATGTCGAAGCCCGGCGACCGCGATATTGTCGAGCGTAAGTACTTTGAACATTGCCAATAGTCAGGTGTGGTTTGTGCGTGAGGGGGAATGTTACAGGTTTCGAGACTTGATGTTTGCTAGTTCAAATACGTGAGTCTCGATATCGCAGCCGGAACCGCTCCGTCTGGAAATTCAGGCCTCATCCGTTCGCTCGTTCGAATTCGCGCATCAGCTCGATCAAAGCATCGATGCCGGCCTCAGGCATCGCGTTATAAATCGATGCGCGCATGCCACCTACAGATCGGTGGCCCTTGAGGTTAGCCAGACCGGCCGCTTCAGCCTCCAACAGAAACCTGGCGTCGAGTGACGCGTCCCTGAGTATGAACGGTATATTCATCCAGGAACGGCAATCTTCCTGAACAGGATTGCTGTAGAAATCTGAGTCATCAATCGCGGCGTATAGTTTTTTCGCCTTTTCCTGGTTGGCCCTTGCAATCGCCTCAAGTCCACCCTGGGCTTTCAAGTACTCAAACACGAGGCCGGCGACATACCAGGTGAACACAGGTGGCGTGTTGCTCATCGAACCGGATTCGTCGTAGACAGTGTAGTTAAGCAAGCCTGGCGTGTTGCCCCGAGCTTTTTTCAGCAAGTCTTTGCGAACAATGACCAGCGTGATCCCGGCAGGCCCGATATTCTTCTGTGCACCTGCGTAGATAACACCGTAGCGACTTACATCCAGGGGGCGGGAAAGAATAGTGCTGGACATGTCACAAACTAACGGAACGTCACCAGCATCGGGTACAAAGGGAAACTCAACACCGGCAATGGTTTCATTGGCACAGTAATGCAGGTAAGCCGCATCGGCGCTGCGCTTCCAGCTGTCCTCAGGCGGCACATAAGTGAAGTTTCTGTCAGAACTGTCAGCAACGACGTTGACGTCGCAGTATTTACCGGCCTCCGCAATAGCTTTCTTCGACCAGCTTCCCGTCAACACATAGTCAGCCGTCTGCTCCTGTACCGAGAGATTCAGGGGCACCATCGCAAACTGCAACGTAGCGCCTCCCTGCGGAAACAGAACGCTGTAGTTTTCGGGAATTTCGAGCAGATCGCGAAGGTCCTGCTCTGCCTTTACAGCAACAGCCACAAATTCCTTGCTTCGGTGACTGACCTCCATGATCGACATGCCGGTGTTATTCCAGTCCGGGATGTCTTGCCGAATCTGGTCGAGAACAGGCTCAGGAATAACGGCCGGGCCGGCGCTGAAATTGAAGACGCGAGACATTGGGGTGTGTCCTGTTGATCGAAACCAGCTGGCTGGATAAGAATGTACTAGCACCAAATTGTTACTGAAATATTACTCTTCGTCGTCTTCTATAAACTCGATTCTCGCAAGGCCGACAAGACGCTGCCCGTCTTCAACCCGAATCAGGGTGACGCCCTGGGTATTGCGGCCGATGATCGAAATTTCGGAGACGGGCGTGCGCACAAGCGTCCCACCCGAACTGATCAGCATGACCTCATCTTCGTCTCCGACCTGAATGGCGCCGACGGTGCGCCCGTTGCGTTCAGTCGTTTGAATTGCAATGACACCCTGGCCACCGCGGCCCTGTACCGGAAAGTCCTCGATTGCGGTGCGCTTGCCAAATCCATTCTCGGTAGCAGAGAGAATCATGCCTTCGCCGACGATCGTTAACGCAATGACTTCGTGATCGGCCGGCAGCTTGATTCCACGCACACCGGCAGCTCCACGTCCCATCGGCCTGACATCCTCTTCCTTAAATCGGATCGCTTTGCCGTGACTGGCAACCAGCATTATTTCGCGCTTTCCGTCAGTGATTGCGACATCGACCAACTTGTCATCGTTGCGCAGATCCACGGCGATAATGCCGCTTGATCGTGGTCGGGAGAACAAACTTAACGGTGTCTTTTTAACGGTCCCGCGACTGGTTGCCATGAAAACAAAGCTGTTCTTATCGAACTCCCGTATCGGCAACACGGCATTGATCCGCTCGCCTTCATCCAGTGGCAGAAGATTAACGATCGGTTTACCGCGGGACCCGCGACTTGCCTGTGGCACCTGGTAGACCTTGAGCCAGTACATCTTGCCCCGGCTGGAGAAACACAAAATGGTGTCGTGAGTATTGGCAACGAACAGGTTGTCGATGAAGTCTTCATCCTTCACCTTGGTTGCGGACCGACCCCGACCACCACGACGCTGGGCCTGGTAAACATCGATCGGCTGCGCCTTCGCATAACCACCATGCGACAGCGTGACAACTACTTCGGCCTCCGGAATCAGGTCCTCGTCCTGCAGGTCGCTGTGGTCCTGATTGATCTCCGTACGCCGCTCGTCACCATAAGCATCGCGAACCTCCTGAAGCTCTTGCTGGATGACACGCAACAACTCATCCGGATCAGCAAGAATGGTAGAAAGTTCTTTAATTTTTCCAAGTATCTCTTTGTATTCTTTTAGAATTTTCTCTTGCTCAAGACCCGTCAAACGATGCAGGCGTAGGTCGAGAATCGCCTGCGCCTGAACTGCCGACAATCGATATTCTCCGTCAATCAGCCCGAAACCCTCTTCAAGCATGTCCGGTCGGGTGTCCGTAGCGCCTGCTTTGTCCAGCATTCCGGTAACAGCGCCTGGCGACCAGCTCCTCGCCATCAAGGCCGTCTTCGCCTCCGCGGGTGATGGAGACCCCTTGATAAGTGCAATGACATCGTCAATGTTCGCGAGCGCGACAGATTGACCTTCCAAAACATGGGCCCGATCACGGGCCTTTCTGAGATCAAAAATCGCGCGGCGGGTTACGACCTCGCGGCGATGGGAAAGGAACGCTTCGAGCATCTGCTTCAGGTTCAGCAGTTTCGGCTGACCTTCATGCAGCGCAACCATGTTGATGCCAAACACACTCTGCATTGGCGTCTGTTTGTAGAGGTTGTTCAGGACGACATCGCTCATTTCGCCAGTACGCAGCTCAATTACAATGCGCATGCCGTCTTTGTCAGACTCATCACGAAGCTCGCTGATGCCTTCAATGCGTTTTTCCCGGACAAGATCGGCGATCTTCTCGATCAATCGCGCCTTGTTGACCTGATACGGAAGCTCCGTGACGATGATCGCTTCTTTGCCACGCTGGTTGATTGTCTCAACCGACGTGCGTGCACGCATATGCACTCGACCACGACCGGTCTTGTAGGCCGCGTAAATGCCGCCTGCGCCATTAATAATGCCAGCCGTTGGGAAATCTGGTCCTGGCACGTGCTCCATCAGACCAGGAACGTCAATGGCCGGATTGTCGATTAAAGCCAGGCACGCGCTGACGATTTCCGTGAGGCTATGCGGTGGAATATTTGTTGCCATGCCGACAGCAATACCGGACGAACCATTGACGAGCAGGTTTGGGATCCGTGTTGGCATAACCGATGGCTCGGATTCTGAGCCATCGTAATTCTCGATGAAATCGACGGTCTCTTTATCAAGATCTGCCAGAATCTCGTGCGCAATCTTCGACATGCGCACTTCGGTGTATCTCATTG
>Ga0255052_10001852_pt1 | contig 15584 bp, 11 predicted proteins | sample JV7_2_21_MG_FD_188632 | JGI IMG/M metagenome (GOLD analysis project Ga0255052, IMG submission 188632) | Seawater microbial communities from Jervis Inlet, British Columbia, Canada - JV7_2_21 | ecosystem: Environmental > Aquatic > Marine > Inlet | place: Canada: British Columbia | collected...
ACTCCTGCTCAGACAGGTCGCTCCGGAAAAGAAGTACGCCACCATCACGCAAGCCTGCCATTGGCTTCATTGTTGTGGGCAGAGGCATCTGATCGGTATTGACCACGGCAAGATCGGCGACTACTTCATCACCCGGGTCCTGCAATTCCTCTCCCGCGTGGGTCAGAAGATCAATGCAACAGGTTGACCAATCTTCCCAGAAAACAGCCGGCCGGCTGCGAATTCGACCCCCTTCGAGCGCAATCAGCAGCGCACTGGCCTCCCCGAGAAGGCGTTCTCCGGACTGGCCGCTTACCCGGTGTATCGCAACCGTCCGGGCTTCTTCCGGTCGCAACTCCGGCGGATCCCCGAATCCGCGAACTCCCATTGCAGCGGCATCCGGATAGGCGCGTCGCAGCGTATCCAGAAGGACTTCGCGTTTGGGGTGCTTACCAGACGTATTTTCAATATCAATGCCGAGAAACCGCGTTGGACTCCTGTTTGTCTCGAGCTCGGTACACAGCGTCACGAGATCCAGACCGCGCAGCGGCAGGCCGCCCATCCCATAGCTAACCGAAAGACATTGCGGTTGTTCGCCTGTCTTCAGGACCGGATAGCCAGCATCGGCACGCTCTGTTCGACCCCCATTTTCCAGGGCACGATCAAGGCTGGCCCGTACCTCTCTTAGCAAGGGCGGGTCGTCGGATAAAGGTGCTGCCAACCGCTCCAGAACGACGACGGTTTCTTTCCCTTGCAAACAACGCACAATCTCTGCGCCCGGAAACGGTCTCAGGCTGTGAACACCCAATACGCCGATGCGAAGCTTGTGCTTCCCGCGCATATGATCGGCCACGGCTCGGGCAGTTTCGATCGCTGCACCTTGAACCAGCAAGACGATTTTCGCATCGTCCAACTTATGCTGAGATAGCGGGCCGTAGTGGCGACCGGTTTTCCTGGCAAACTGCTCGAATGACTCAGCCAGTGACGCTTTCAGGTGTTCGTCAAAATAGAGCCTTTTTGCCACGGCGCCCAGGGCAAAACTCTCCGTTCCGAAAAGGGCGCCGTTCAATACCGGTTGATCCAGATCGTGCCACCGGGGCACCCGGCGACGGGTCTCGCCGAACAACAACTTCTGCGCCGCCGTGGGTACTGCAATTTCTTCATCAGGCGCACCTATGAATCCATGCACCTGTGCGGGCGAAAGCAGGCGAACGTCCTGCACTGCGAGTGCCGTCTGTTCTCCGTCCATGACCACCAGACCCGGGATCAGAGCCTGTTCAGCCGCGCGCCGGGCAATGTAAGTAAAGTCGGCTGCTTCTTGTACATTTGCGGCAAAGAGCAGGAAGAACCCGGAATCTGCACTCATGTGTAACGCTTCGTGACCACTACCCAGGGCACCACCATGGGCTGCAACTGCGCGATTACTCATATGCACGACCAGCGGCGCATGTTGCCCTGCTGCTGAGATCAAAAGGTCCTGAGCCGCGGCGATATCCGGCCCCGAAAGAAAAGCCGTGGCCCGCCTGCCTGCCAGGGTCAGCCCGGTCGCTGCTGCAACAATACCGCGCGGACCCTCAGCACTCTGTGCAGAAAGCATCGCACCGTAGAGATTCGCGGCTCCCCCTTCCAATTCCGACAACCAGTTTGAATCTGCGTTAGCGGCCGGGAAGGAGCCTCCGAGAACGGCATGCTGAGCAATGCCGGCTTCCGCCAGCGCAATTGCATTATTGCCGTCGAGCGCAGCGTCCAGACCTTCTTCCGTCAGGTCGGATCCCGGTGGCGCACCGAAAACTCTTCGGTACAAACGTATCGCTGTGTTGGTAAGGCTTGGCATTAATAGGATACAAATCGATAACAGTTACTACTCGTTTTCAATACCCAGAAAACCATGGGGCCCAATGACGTCAATTCAGGCGTATTGCTTGTTACGACGGTCGGCGAAATTTTCCTGGTCTGGGAATTGCTCACCCTCCAACCATACGATTGAATTGGTTTGACAACGAAAAGTGGCTTCCGGTCTCTCCGGACCGCCCGCCGAGTAATCAATAACCGGCAAAGTGTTTTCCATGTGAATCAGACCGGGGGCCGCGTCAGCGACGCACTTTCCACACGCGTCACATGCCGACGAGCACAACCTGGTAGCTACCTCCCCGGTCAAGGGGATGTTGCACTGTACGTACAGTTTCTGACTGAGAGGGCGCAACTCGAAGAGATCCTTGGGGCAGGCGGCCACACAATCGGGGCATGCCGTGCACTTCTCCGTGTCCACCTGAGGCAACCCGTTGTCATTCATGTGAATGGCATCAAAGGTACAGGCAATCTCACAGTCCGCAAGGCCAAGACAACCCCACGCACAACCCTTACCGCCACCAGAGACGACGGCTGCTGCACGGCAACTATCGAAGCCCTGATATTCAGCGATCTGATGTGCCTGCGAACTGCCGCCACCACAACGCAGGCGTGCTACCAGCTTCTCCTGCTCACCCGCATCAACCTGCAGATACTCGGCAATCAACTCGATGTCATCGGCGCTGGCAACCGTGCAGCTGCTTAATTCTACGTTGCCATCGACCAGCTTTTCAGCAAACGGCAGACAGCCGGGTTCGCCACACGCGCCACAATTATTGCCGGGCAGCATATCGTTCGTCCGTTCAATTCTCGGATCCTCTTCCACCTTCAGGAATCGCTGGGCAACCGCGAGGATTGCACCAAAGAACAATCCAAGACCGACCATGATGGACGGTGCTACGAGGACGCTATTCATCAGTTGAAAGGTTCCGCACGCGCAATCAACTCATCCAGGCCCGGTTCATTCGGATTCAACGGCCTTCCGGGATGAATACATTTGGCCGGGCAAATCTCTGCCGCCTGCACCATCTCGGCGAAAGATCCGGCCTTTGCATCAGCAATGATGGCCTGTTTATCGTCGTTATATACAAACACAAGTTTGTTAATTGCCATGCAATCATCGCAAGTCGTGCACATCATGGTGTCGATCCATGGGTCGTCAAAACTGACTTCTTCCTCTTCCTCCTCGACAGGAGCCTCTGGTTCGGGTTCGGCCAGATCGCTCTCGGTCTCGACCGCAGGTCCGGTTCCGGGAGCTGCAGCGGGTGCTGGCATACGTGCGGCCGGCCCTCCGCCCTGTAAAACGCTGTCAAGATCACCACCCATCAGGACATCGACGAGCTGCCCCATTACGCCGCTCGCGGCCTCGGAACGTACAGTTTCCAGTTCTTCGTTGTGCTCTTCTTGCAACTGCTGTCGCTTCGCTGCTTCTGCGAGCTGTTCTTCCTCGCGTACCTTCTCGATCGCAAGGTCAACATAACGGTTGTGAATCCCGGCAAGTTCCTGGAGTGATCGCCAATAGTTCAGCCGGTCCCGGCAGGCCAGCATTAGAATGCGCGATACAATCAGCTTGTGTAGTACACGCTCTGCATCAACAGCCCAGATGAATGGAACACACCGATCCAGGCGGTCGGCCGGAAGATTGAGATAGTCATCTACCGACACCAGGTCTTCGGAATGACACCCACCGGGCACCATGCGAAAATATCCGTGCAACTCGGGTATCAACAACGAATAGTCGGCAAATGTAAAAGCCAGGTCCATTGCCGTGACCTCGCCCTGGGCATTCTTGTAGCTGAAGGTTTCGACCGGCCAGTCACGTTCCGGCTGGGGATTGCCGCCAAAACTCACGCGTTCCGCGGCACGATCGCCGGCTTCAGGGTTAACCAGGATAAAAGGATGGGCGCGGCTTTCCAATGCAGCACTCGCCACAACCCAGGAATCCAGTAGCGGTAATTTTGCTTGATCCTGGGTTCCGTTGTCGATCAGATGCACGCAGGTACGCGAACCGTCCAGGGCGGTCAGAAATCCGGACAACAAATCCTGATAGTGCGCCGCGGAGGTTTGCGCAACGACGGCGTGGCGGTGACCTATGCCGAAATAGCCCAGTTCGAATCGAAAAGAATCGAACGGACGTTCATCGGGCATGGCAGCGGGATTGTCGTGAGCGCTGACCCATGCGAGAACATTGACCGGCATGTGTGACGCCAGCAGGCGGGAAAACGAGAGTAACCCTTCCCCGGCGAGATGCTCGGCTGACGCCAACGCCACGATCTTTGTAACCAGGTGCATTTCCGCCTCTGAAAACGCCTGCCAATCGAAACCGGCGAACCAGGAATCGTGCACGGCCGGATCGTAGATCCCCTCGATTTCCAATCTTGCGATGCGTTCGGCGGCAAATACCCGGGCAAAGCGCGCAGCTTCATGCTCGAAAATCTCGGCGGCTCTGCGACAAGGTTCGGAACTACTGATCACCTCCAGCATCGTTGATTGGGTAAATTGAGAATCTTCCAATTCACCCACGAACCGGACCAGAACAGGCTCGGCCCAATGTTCCTGCAAGACTGTCAACGCCCTTTCGATACGCTGCTTACGCTCGGTAGACATGACAATGGAGCCGTGACTACGTTGTGCAAGCACCCCCGACAACGCCGTCGGATCAACATACGTCCGCCCGGATCCGACACTGCCTTGCAGCCCATCCGGTTCGTTGGACAGGCTGGTCTTGCTCCGTTCAATCTCCAGGAGCTCTTTCAAACCTTGAATCCGCTGGTCGACTTCCTCCTGAAACTCCTGGCGTTTCAGGTGGCATCGATTATGAATTGTATGCACCATCAGGTGGATCGACACATGGGGCCCATACCCCAGGAATTGTCCGTCCTCTCCTGATGCGTCCCGCAGTTTTTCGAGATCGTTCTGCAAATGATCACGATTCGATTCGTCCAGGCCAAGATGATCCTGCAGCGCCTCTCCCGCTCGGGAAACGAGGGCCAAAGCATCGACGGGCACACCGTGAGCAAGTTCTTCTCGCAGGTAACGCTCTATCCAGGGCAAATTGTCTTTGAGGATCCGAGCCGCTCCCTCTCCGGAGGCAAATGCTTCTACCGAGTCGCGCAGAAACTCGGTCACGGGTTTTGCGAGCTGATGATCATCTGTGCTTTGTGGCGAACAGAGGTATAGCGGGTATTGATACCGTACGGTCGAAAAATCTCGATAGGGGCCAAGGAGCGCCGGCAGCAACGTTTCGGTTACCGGAAGCGTTTGTTTTGCCGCGCTCGGTTCATCGAGATGGAATCGACGCAGCGTCGCAATGACTGCCTCTGTGGAATCGTCATCATCCGCAATGTCTGACAAGCTGGGTAGTGCGCCAGCATTGCCGGCATGCTGTTTCAGGGCAGATTGTTGCGCCTCGGATACCGCCGCTGCAATGGGAGATTGCTCTGCGGAATCCTGCTCGGCAGTTATGTCTGGTTCATCGACATAGTCAGACTTGTTTTCTTGTAACGATGCCACGGATTTGCGCACCTAAATTGCAAAATGGTCGAGCGCGACGTTAAGGCCGGCCATTTTTTCCTCAACGCTCATGCCCATGCCTACAGTGGAAAACTCCTCGTATCGCACCGCATCCGGGTTGTGATAAAGCAGTCCCATCGGAAGCATGGAGTCGTCCTGTGCGAGCGCCCTCGCCGCAGCAAGATCGGAAGGGTCATGCTCCTGGTTGTTCGGGAACATGCGTTTGACCGCATCATCCACCTGCACGCCGTTCTCATGGGTCAATAATAGAAGCCGGGACGGGTCCTCCCGCAGACTCTCGCCGATCTCTTTGACGTATACCGGACACCGCTGAATGATGCGTACGAAGCTGGTTCCTTTATGGTCGTGGGCTGCTTTGATAACCGCGTTCATCAGCGGGACGTTCCAGTCCACAATCTGGGCTACGAATGAAATATTGTTGACCCCCAGCGTAACTGTCAGTGGATTGAGCGGTGGTAGCTGAACACCTTGGGGATGAGTGTTGGTCGAGAAATCCAATGGCGTCGTTGGGGAAGTCTGCTTCTTCGTCAAACCGTAGATGGCGTTATCAAAAACCAACACCGTCAGGTCCATGTTGTAACGCAAAGCGTGAATCCAGTGGCATCCGCCGATCGAGAAACAATCCCCGTCACCCGTGGCCACCCAGATATCCAGGTCCGGGCGTCTGGACTTGATACCGCAGGCGATCGGCAGCGCGCGACCGTGCAAACCATGGAAGCCATATGTTTTCATGTAATGCGGTAACCGGCTGGAGCAACCAATACCTGATACCGAAACCGTTTTCTCAGGTTGAACCTGGGCGTCACGGCACACCCGGTGTATCGCGCTCAGGATGCCGAGATCACCGCAGCCGGTACACCAACGCGGTTCGGCACCACAATAATTGTCTATGGTGAAGTAACGCTCCCGAACATCGAGAGACCAATCTCCTTTCATACCGAACATGTTGTTTCTTCCTTTATCGCTTCCAGGCGAGAGATGATGACCTTCTCGATATTTCCGGGTTGCAAAGGATGTCCCGGCACGGCCGACCAGCAATCAATATCAATCAGCGTATGAGCGCGCAATAGCTGCGCGAGCTGAGCGTAACGCCGGTTTTCACCGGTAACCAGCGGGGCTTCGGGGTCATCGCTGTAATTGATCTCCACCGTCATAACACGCTTGAAAGCGGAAAATATCTCTTTCAGACCCGGTTCCAGCGGTGACAGAAACCGCAGGTGCACAGCGGAGATTTTATGGCCTTTGGACCTCGCCATATCGACTGCCTCCTCAACGGCGCCCAACGTCGAGCCCCAGCTTACAATTAGCAGGTCGCCCTGCGAGTCGCCATGAATTTCCGGCGGCTTCAGGGTGGCGGCAAACGCAGCCAGTTTGCGACTGCGCATATCGGCCCCTTCCTGGTTGGTAGCCGAATCGTAAGCGATCTTACCGTGGCGACTATGTGCCAGACCCGTGAGTACGTATTCACCGCCGCGCATACCCGGTATGGGCCGTTCGGACAATCCGGTTTTCTCATCCCAGTCATAGGGCGCCACATTCTTATCCCATGTCGACTGGTCAACGGGAGCAGAAAACCATTCCTCATTCACTGCCGGCCGTTCAATGGGTTGCATGCCCGTGGCCAGATTGGCGTCAGTCAGCAGAAGAGCCGCGGTGCGAAAGGTCTCTGCCAGCTTGCGGGCCAGGATCACGAAATGGAAACACTCGGAGATGGTGGCCGCCGCCATGACGATTTTCGGTGAATCACCCGGCGCACCGAAAACGCTCGAGAGCAGATCTCCCTGCTCAACCTTGGTGGGCAGACCAGTGGATGGGGAGCCGCGTTGCACGTCCACAATCACCAGGGGGATTTCAGCCATGATCGCCAGACCGATCATTTCGGTTTTCAGCGCCACGCCGGGGCCGGAGGTGATCGTACAGGCAGTCTTACCGGCGTAGGATGCACCGATGGCAAAGCCGATCGCTGCTATCTCATCCTCGGCCTGATGCACAAAACCACCCGTCAGGGGAAAGTCAAGTGCCAGATAGTGAGAGGCGGAAGTAGCTGGCGTAATCGGATACATGGACACCAATTCCATGCCCGCAGCCATAACCCCGAGGCCCACAGCTGTGTTGCCGTTGACTACAATCATCGATTTGTCGTGTTCCTGGGTGGTAGCTGGAACCTCGTAATGGTAATCCAGGTTATCCCGGGCAAAGGCGTAACCGGCATTAAACAGGTCATGATTGGATTTAATAACCGGCTCACCCTTGCTGGCAAAAATCCTGCTGATTTCAGCAATTGCTATTTCTGTATCACGACTGTAGATGTGGCAAAGCATTCCCAACACGAACATGTTTTTGCCTTTTCGCGGATCGGGTACCAGCTTGAGGCATTCCTGCTGTATCGGTAGCTCGTGTACGATCAGCCCCATCTCGCGAAATTGGGCAACCGCTACCCGATACTGTTCCCGAATCTCCTCGAACGGGTCATCAGCCCACATGTTGTCCAGAAGTACTATCGTTCCGGGCTTGTATGCGCGGTTGGCAATGCGGGAGTAGAGCACCTGCTCGTTGAAAGCGACCACCAGATCCGCTTCGTTTCCCATATTGGTCATGTATTTTGAGCCCAGCCGAATACGGTTACCGCTGGCGCCGTCGGGTTGACGTGGCGGTGGCTGAATCTCGGCCGGTATGATCTCGACCGTCCAGACACCATTACCCATCTTTCCGCTGATCGCTCCGAAGGTCTGCCCACACTTCTGTGCACCCTCTCCGGAATCGCTCACTACCTCTATGATGTGCTCATCAATCTGCTGGGCGCCTTTCCTTATTCCAGGGGACGCGTCCTTGATATCCACCACTTTCGATTCCCGATCTGCCGGTGCACCGTTCTGTGCTTTGCGAGCTTTCTCGATTTTGGCACGGAGTTCTTCCAGGACCGCCCCCCGCGCTTCCCTGGCTTGTTCCAGATCGTGCGTTTGCAGCGATCGCCGCAGATCGTAGCCCAGTTTCTCACGGAGGGTTCGCGGCACCGCGACTTTGACCCACCAGTTTTCATCCCTCTTGAACAGGTATTTGGTATCACCTGCGGCTTCAGCCTTTTTCATTGGTCTTCCTATGTCGTGTAAACGTACCTGACACCATAATAATTCCGTACCTGAGGTCTGAAATCGTCCGTGCCGGGTTCAAGTGACGCGACCGCGGTAACCGGGCCAGGCGGGGCACGGTCGCGTTTTTCATTTTTCCTCTAGTTTCAACGGGATACGTCCTTGACCGAAGGTACATTACCCGTATCACCTCATCCGTGTCTCACGCTACTCCACTGCTCCGATTGCGGCCCTTTTTCTCCGTACCTCTCAATATGCTGCCGAGTCCGGACATATAGAACGCTGCTTTGCGCCTGTACCTTTGGAATGTGAACCGAAAGCATTCGTTTGCAAATAGGCACAAACCGAAACAGGGTAAACGGCTGGCGACTTTCTGGCGGAACTCATCAACTGCTGCCTGGTATGCCGGTACGGTCGCCTACTTCTGTCCGTCAGACCATCGGTACCGCGGTCCTTATAGCGGTTGAAGGCCTTGTAGCCGCTTTTACGGGAGCTGCCGAACTCACGGCAGAGGCCGGCCATGTTCTCGGAATCGTGCACGCGGGCAACAAATCGGAGACGTTTTTCCACGATATTCCACTCCTTCCGGGTTATGGCAACACTCCCCCGCAAAGGAGAAAGTGTTACCTACGTCTCCGCCGGAATGAAGTGTTACCTTTGTGTCAGGAAGTACACCTGTAGCGTCCGCTTGATCATCATTGAGGATTAATGTCATGAACCGACCTCAAATTGCCACCTGTTTTGGCGTCGTTTCGTTTTTCGTTCTGAGTGGCTTTGCCGCCGAACGATCCGATGCCGAAGACGGAGCTCAAAAGGCGGTATTGGTTACCGGCGCCAGCACCGGAATCGGCCGCAAGATCACCGAGGTTTTTGCCGCGGAAGGCTATTTCGTTTACGCCGGTGCTCGAAAGCAAAAAGATATCGAAGCACTGAACACGATTGAAAGCGTCCAGGCTGTAAAGCTCGACGTGACGATTCAGCAGCAAATCGATGCCGCAGTCGAGACTATCGCGAACGAAGGCCGGGGCCTCTGGGGCCTTATAAACAATGCAGGCGTATACATCGGCGGGCCGCTGACCGACGTAAGCGTTGCAGAGCTGCAGTGGATCATGGACGTCAACGTGACCGGCGTCTATCGGGTGACGCAGGCATTTGCGCCAATGATTATCGAATCAAAAGGGCGCATTTCCACGATTGGTTCGATCTCGGGCATCGGGTCCGGTCGATTCAACGGGCACTACAGCATGACCAAACACGCGATAGAGGCGTATACGGATTCTCTCGCCGCGGAAATGGAGCTGGTCGGGGTCAAGGTCAATGTGATTGAGCCCGGGGACTACGCATCTCAAATAGGCACGACCGCACTGAAGCGCTTTCAGGAAAAGCACGAGGAGTATGAAGAGAAGGGATCGCCATTCGCGGAGGCCTTTGCCGAATGGACGAACCCGCACTCGTGGGGCAGCGACAACCTGAAGGATCCGCAGGAAGTAGCGGAGGCGGCTTTGCATGCGATGTTTGCTGAAGAGCCCTTGTTACGTTACATGGTGGTGCCTGATGAGCCGAACGCTGCCTGGGCGATCGACAAACAGATTGAAGAGCTCGTGCAGCTCAACGAATGGCAGGCATACTCCTATAGTCGTGACGAGCTGATTGCCAAACTCGATGCCGCAATGGATTCGGATGACGATGTCGAGGAAATTACGGCGATGCTACATACGTTTCTCGCCGGAGCCGGAGACGCCGATGTGCACGAGCGATTCTGGGCGGATGACCTCGTCTATACGTCATCGAACGGCACGCGCTTCGGCAAACGCGACATCACGGCGAGGTTCGCAACGGAAGAGGCGGATGATGCCGAGGACGGACCAACGGTCGCTTATACGGGTGAAGACGTGAACGTGCAGGTGTTTGGCACAACGGCTGTCGTTACTTTCAGGCTGGTGGGCACACCAGGCGATGGATCGACCGTTTCAAGGTACTTCAACACAGGTACATTTCTAAAGCGGAACGGGGAGTGGCGCGTTGTTGCCTGGCAGGCGACCGGGATCCCCGACAGTTGAGCGCCCGTCGAGAGGAAAAACCGGATATGGCATCCCCACTGAACGATCGGAAGCTCGAGGCTCTGCTCGATCGTCTGCATGCGCAGAGCGACGCAGAAGTCGACGAGATAGAGGCGTACTACGCGCGACGAGAGCGAGATGGATCGCTCGACGATGAGAACTTTTGCGACGACGATATGCATCGCTTCCTCTCGGACAAAATGGTTGCGCTTGACCGAGACAAGGCAGAGTTTTGCTACCAGCTCTGCCGTTCCTTGCGAGCGACGCGAGTCGTCGAGGCCGGTACCTCGTTCGGCATATCGACTCTGTATCTGGCGGCCGCCGTGCGCGACAACCAGGTCGACAATGGCGTGGTGATCGGCACGGAGCACGAACCCAGGAAGGCGGAAATTGCCCGTGAGATTTTCAGGGAAGCGGGTCTGAGCGAATTTATCGAGCTGCGCGAAGGCGATCTCAGGCAGTCGCTCCAGGACGTCGGCGGTCCGGTGGATTTCATGCTGGTCGACATCTGGGACGTGGCACTGCCCGCGCTCGAGCAGGTCTCCCCGAGCCTGCGTCCCGGCGCCATCGTGGCCTGCGATAATACGACGGTGGACGCCGCCGAGTATCGCGACTACTTCAGGTTTCTAAATGACCCGAGCAATCGATTTCGCACAATGACGGTCCCATTCAACGGTGGTTTCGAGCTAACCGTGCGTGTCTGAGACGCCACGGGTTTACCGGCAGAGTGTCGCGGCGTCCCGGGCCCTCATCGCCGTCTATGCTTCGTCTGGCCAGCCATCATACTGCGGTAAATCATCGCTGATTTCGAACCAGGGAGCCTTCGAACCTACGAATTGGTGGAAGCCGGGAGGGCAGTGCACATCTCCATCGACAGTACCCAGAGCAATATAGAGCATGTCGGCTTCCCGCTTGCAATCAACCAGAACTCTTGATCCACAAATGCCACAAAATATGCTGTCCGAATGTTCTGCGAACGGGTAGATTTTCAGATTGTCCTCTCCCGAGACATAAGTAAACTCGTCGCGGGAAATACCACCCCAGGTGACGAATGCCGCTCCATGGAGCCGTCTGCATATCGAACAATGGCAGTGGCAGAAGTCCTTGAGTTCACCCGCCACTTCATACTGCACTTCAGTGCACTCACATCTACCGGTAATCATGGTTAACCCTCAATAGAAAACCTGTCGTACCAGCGCAATATACCCGACGCCATCATCCCCTGACTATTCGACTGACACTGCACGTTTCCGAGTGCCGATCGGCGTATTGTCGAGTGAACTGTATTCATGGAGATTTTCTTCGCATCTGATACGTGATTCGCGGTCCGATTTATGGCGGACCGTTGTACTCGCAATAGCTGCCGGATATGGTTTGAAAGTGCTTCTCGCCGAAGTCTCGGGCAGCCAGATGGAAGTCGGCCGCTACCTTCAGGCAGGTGGTCCTGGAATCGATGCTGTCGCTCATGACTTCGAATATCGTGCCGATCGTTGAGTCGGTCGACCTGGGACAGGTCATCTGCATAGTTTGCAGGAACTCCGCATCGCAAAAATCCCGATCCAGGCCATAGGTGCGCGACCCGTGCCGATAGCAATAGTCGTGTTGCTCGCAGGCGCTATAAAATTCTTCCTTGTAGTGAGCGTGCTCCTTGCTTGCAAGGGACACCAGCAATGGTACTGAACAACCCAATGCCTCGCCGTCACCGCAGGGAGACGGAGGTCTTTCCCGGCCGACCTTCCGCAACTCTGCAATTTCGATCAATGCGATCTGTCGCTCTGCGCCATGCAGTGCTGTCTCGGTGACCTCAGTCACGACGAATTCGATAGTCTCCCGAGAGTGCGTGGTGACAATCACGGTATCGCCGGGCTGGATGGCAACTTCAACGAAATTCGGCAGTGGTTTTACAACGTGCGTTGTCGTGCAGGCCACGCCCACGGACAGAATCGCAAGCAGGAAAACAGCCGTGTAGCGTAGTTCCAGGGACCGCCAAATCATATCGTGGCAGCCGTGCATTGCTGATCGTTATCCATTTCCAGCGTATCGTAGGCGGGCGTCCGATCGATGGCAACGCCGTCAGCAGATGTATCGGTTTTCGATACTCTCCGTATCGCTCTCAGGTATCCCGGGGGACAGTGGCTCGAATTTTTAGGCGCCTGCACCTGGAGATGCATCAGCGTGCGCCTGGAGCAATGTCCTCCGCAAACGATTCTATTAATTGGGCCACTAAGCCTGTGATCCCGGCCAACCGTCCCACCAGCTGCGGAAGCGCCGCCACTCAGTTTCGATATAGTCTCGCTGGGAACGACTGAGCGCGTCACTCCGGTTGAAATGATGTTCGTACTCAGGATTCCCTTCCAGCACCATCAAGTGTTTGTAATAGAGAACGAGATCCGGGCCCTCGTCAAAGCTGGAAAGCACAGCAAGCGCCTGATTGAGTTCATTGGCGAGCGTCAATGCGGCCGCATCGCCTTCTGCAGCCTGGAGGCTCAAGTCAATAAGCCGCAGAACCTCGGTAGGTAGAGCGTTGCCGACACCCGTGATGGCACCTTTGGCGCCGCAACGAACGTATCCGTGAACGACCTGCGTATCGACGCCAACCATGAGTGTCAGTTCGGCATCGCTGCTCGTTATGTTTTCCGCGGCATAACTGAGTGAGGCAGCGCCACCGAACTCCTTAAAGCCGACCAGGTTTTTATGCGCATCCCGCAATTCAAAAAACAGGTCTGCTTTGGTCTCAAACCCATAGTAGTGGCTGTTGTAGATAACTGCCGGCAGTTGGCCTGCTGCCTCGAGGATCGCAGCAAAGTGAGCGCGTTGTGCCGGTGCGGAGCCGCCGCGTGACAGCACCCGCGGTATGAGCATCAGGCCCGCTGCGCCGTTATCCCTTGCGTGTCGGGCGAGCGTGACTGCGCGTGACGTATTTTGCGCACCGGTTCCGACGACGACGGGCAGCCCCGAATTGATCAGCGACTCGACACCCTGCATGCGTTGCTCGTCGGTTAGCAACGGCCAGTCACCCATCGATCCGCAATAGACGACGGCACTCATGCCGGCATCGATGAGTTCTTTTCCCTTCGCGCAGAGTGCATCGAAGTCGGGTTTCCCCTTGGCGCTACAAGGGGTCATCAGCGCCGGCATACACCCGGAAAAAACAGACGGATCGTTTGTCATCCGGGGTACTCCGCAACCGGCTTGCCGAGCGCGTCCCTGTTCGGCGAAATGCCGAGGCCTGCATCGCCTGAGGCTACCATGTGACCGGCGACACGCTGTGGTGCGCCGGTCGCATTTTGCACGGTGACATAGCTATTAAAGTCGGTTGCTGAGAACCGCAATGACTCGGGCGTCGAGTGTGCCAGGTGTGCGATCGCCGCGGTGATGATGTCGCCGCCCCAGCTGTCCTCAATGGTCATCGGTATGTTTAGCGACACGCAAAGGTCCCGGATCAGGCGTGCTTTTGTCAGGCCGCCCACCTTGGATATCTTCAGGTTGATGACATCCATAGCGCCATCGGCGTGGCCGCGAAGCAATGCATCGATACCGGTGATGTTTTCATCCAGGATGAACGGTAACGATGTGCGGCGTCTGATCGTCAAGCAATGCTCGTAGGACCGACAGGGTTGTTCGATGTAGACGTCCCGCTCACGAACAGCGCTGACGACCCTGATTGCATCGTCCACGCGCCAGCCCGTATTGGCGTCCGCAACGAGTACTTCGCCGTCCGTCAATACCGTGGCGGCGGCGTGAATCCGTTCGATATCGTCCTGTGGCGTACCGCCAACCTTAAGCTGAAACTTGGTATACCCGTCGGCACGATGAGCGGCGACGTTTTCCGCCATTTCGTCGGCGGGCCTTTGGCTAATCGCCCGATACAGTGCGACGCTTTCGCCATGCTTGCCACCCATCAAAGTACACACCGATTTCCCGGTCACTTTGCCAAGCAAATCCCAACAGGCCATGTCGATGGCGGACTTGACGTAGGGATGACCCAACAGCGCCTTGTCCATCAGTTGGTTGATTGGTCCGATGGCGGTGGGATCTTGTCCCACGATTGTCGTTGAGAGTTCGCCGATGCCGGCACGGGCACCTGCACCGAAAGCGGGCAGGTAGAACGGCCCTAACGGACAGACTTCACCGTACCCGGATTGACCGTCGTCGGTCAGCAATTCAACGACGGTGCTATCGAACACTTCAACAAACTTGCCCTCAGACCATGAATAGCGGCCCTCAACCAGCGGCAAGTCCACACGATAAACCTTGATTGCGACAATTTTCACGCTGCCCCTTCCTGTCTCGACACGGTGGATCAGTTTACGGGGAGATTCGTAAGGTTACGATATCTGCCATTGAAGATCCGCACCCAGTCCGCCCTCAAAATTCGTACATGCTCTGCGGATCAGCGAGCTCCGCGCCCTCACTTGTGGGCGAGATACCGATATACGGGCCAAGACACGGCCACCAAAGGGCAAGATACAAAGATAGCTCGGGAACGACCTCAGCGATTTCACCAGGGCCGCGCAAGATGCCGAGACCAATGACACCGCCAACGGTAACGGCAATTACAAATCTGCTGGGTAGTGCCCGTGTCAGATTTTGTTCTGTCACATGATGATGCGTGCCGGCATTAGCTAAAAGCCCGCAGCGCCGCTCGGGTACGCTACCGCATCGCCTTCTATGTGCCCGCGTTTCTCGACGTGCCGGATAGCGTCTTCCATAATCTTAAGTCCTTCGCGAAGCACGGACTCCTCCATATTGAGCGCGGGATACATTCGAATCGTATCCTGGCGATCGGAGATCGCCCATACACCGTTCTCGAGCATCTTTCCGCGAACGGCCCGCGCCGTCCACCAGTCTTTTTCATCGACGCCTGCGGATTCGGGCATGCCGAAACTCACACCGAGCAGCAGGCCGTTGCCACGTGCCTGGCGCACGATTCTGTACGTTTCCCATTCGCGCATGATCCCGGCTGCGATATTGCCGAGCCGTCTCGCGTTCGCCACGATGTTGTCCCGTTCGAAGATTTGCAGTGTCCCGATCGCTGCGGCGCAACCTGCAGGCATTCCGGCAAATGTCGAGC
>Ga0255052_10001853_pt1 | contig 15583 bp, 9 predicted proteins | sample JV7_2_21_MG_FD_188632 | JGI IMG/M metagenome (GOLD analysis project Ga0255052, IMG submission 188632) | Seawater microbial communities from Jervis Inlet, British Columbia, Canada - JV7_2_21 | ecosystem: Environmental > Aquatic > Marine > Inlet | place: Canada: British Columbia | collected...
CAACAGGGATATCTGGTGGTGAATGTGGACAACCGGGGCACGCCGGCGCCGCGCGGCCGCGCGTGGCGCAAGTGCATCTACCGCCAGATCGGGATTCTTGCATCCGCCGACCAGGCGGCGGCGACGCGGGCTATCATCAAGGAGTGGCCCTACGTTGATCCGGACAGAATCGGCATCTGGGGCTGGAGCGGCGGCGGCTCCATGAGTCTCAACGCGATTTTCAGGTATCCCGAACTGTATCACACCGCGATGGCGATTGCATTTATTAGCAACCAGCGATTCTACGATACGATCTACCAGGAGCGATACATGGGGCTGCCGGACGACAATGAAGAAGGCTTCCGCGACGGCTCACCGATAACGTTTGCGCATCAGCTCGAAGGGAATCTCCTGATCATCCACGGCACCGCCGACGACAACTGTCACTACCAGAGCTGCCAAGCTCTTGTCAATGAACTGATCGAACACGGCAAGCATTTTTCGATGATGTCATACCCGAACCGAACCCATTCGATAAAAGAGGGTGAGGGCACCAGACGTCACCTTTACGAATTGCTGACCAGATACCTGAAGGAGAATTTGCCGCTGGGCGCGAAGTCTGCTGAGAATCCTTGATGTGACTTGCGAGGCTAACGAGCGATTCTTTGTCCCAGGCCTTTCTGCATTGCGTTTTCGTAAATCAGCTTTGACGCGCAGACGTCAAACAGCGCCATTCCCACTGACTTGAAAAATGTAGTCTCTTCCTTCGCCCGATCCCGTTCTTTGCCGTCGACCAGAAATCGCCCAAGGGTGGAGACCTGATCTCGCTTGAGCCAGCCGCTTCGCAGCGGGACTATTATGTCCCCCGATTCTTCCAGGGCATGGTCGGTATCTATGAAGACGCTTTCGATCAGACTGAACAACGCCCGCGGAAACTCCCTCACCTCCGGCTTGTAGGAGCCAATGCCGACAAAGTGCTTGCCAGCCAATAATTCTTCCACATCAGGCAGCACAGGTTTCAATGATGTCGTCGCCGTGATGACGACCTGCGTTTGCTCAAGGAGGTCCTCGACGCGAGCGGCGTGATGGACCTTAATATTAGCCATAGCATGCGAAAGTCTGTCTTTCAGTGCCGATGCCTTTTCAGGATACAGGTCATAGATGAAAACATCGGTGATATGCCTGGCCGAGCAGGCAGCCCGGACCTGGTAGAAACCCTGAACGCCTGCGCCAATTATTCCCACGGAGTGAGCATTCTCCGGCGCCAGATGGCGGATGCTCACAGCGCCGACCGCGGCGGTTCGCGATGCAGTCAGAGCGGGCCCGTCGAGCAGCGCTACGGGCACGCCCGTCTGCGCATCGTTGAGGACCATTATTCCATTCAAAACCGGGGCACTCCTCGCCGGATTGTCCGGGAACAGAGTCACCACCTTGGTCCCGAAATAATCCTTCGTGAAGCAAGGCATCAGCAGCAGGACATTGTTCTGATGATCCACGTGAAGCCTCTGCGGCATGTGGAACTCTTTCTTCTCGTACAGATGCAACGACGCCTCGATAGCGTCCAGCAGCTCATCGACCGAGACCGCGCTGAGAATGTCCTGTTCAGTGAGATAGATCATGCTGCCAACAAAGCAATCTTATTTCCATTTGCACTTGCGGACGGCCAATCGGTGCTGGCCGTGGCAATCGGTGCAGACCATTTTTTCCATGTTCATAAAGAGAGGCCTGTGCGGCACAACGCCGAGTTTGTCCTTTGTATGGCAGCCCATGCAGAAGAGATTGATCTCGGGCTTTGGAAACATGGTGTCCGGCGCGGTGCCGTTGCCGCCGGAGGCCCAGGATTCGTCGGCGATGTGCTCGTCCGACTCGCCGTGACAACCTGCGCATCCGATATTCGCCCGGGCATGGACGACGGCGATGTCCTCCTCCACGTAGTTTATGTGACAAACGAAGCAGCGACTGTTGTCGGCTTGCGGTCCGTCCGACTGTTCGGAGCCTTCGTCATCGTCCAGTAGCAACAACGGCTCATCGTCGAGCAGCAGCGGAGCCTCATCTTTCTTTTCCTTTGCGAGTTCTGCAGCAGGCTCATCGCTCGTCTGCGGCTGCCGAATGCTTTCGGCCTGCTTACAACAGGCCCCAATAGCGCAGGCTGCGGCAAGCACAAACACAAATAGAACATATTTCATGGACACTTCCCCTATGCATACACAAACCGCGGCGTACGCATTCGTTGTCACATGTCGTAAGAAACGCCCGATACGCTGCACGTTGTCGATTAGACCTGCTGCCAGTTCTTGAGCCACTGGTAGTTCGCGGGTAGTTTCGCCAAGGCCTGTTTGTTGGCGATATCCAGTTGAGCTGTTTCTTTGACGTCGAGTTCGCGGCGTTCGGCGACAGCCTTCGCCACGTTATCGACGTATTCGACACTGTTCAATCCGGGGATCGGAATAACCGTGTTGCTATGCAAAATATAGCGGATTGCCAGACGCGCACGCTCGAAGTTCGTTTTGCGGTCTTTCGTGAACAGCGAGCCGGCGGCGAAAGGCTTGATACCGAAAGCGCCTACGTCCTGTTTTTTCAGGGCCTCGAAAACGCTGTCCTTCTGGGCCCTCTTGCTCATCGTCGTAAAGTGGAAGCACACACAATCGACTTGAGGGAAATGCTCGATCATGAACTTGATCCAGCGACGATCATGTGTTGAAAAACCGATGAACCTCGCCTTGCCCTGCTTTTTCGCTTTCTCCAGCGCCTCGATCATCTCGCAGGCGGTATTGAAAGAATGTCTGCCGCCCGGTTCATAACAGGTTACGCGCCACAGATCGGTGTAATCCTCACCCGAGTCTGTCAGCACCTCGTCGAGGCTCTCCAACAGCTTCTTGGCCGTGCGGTATTTCTCGTTGCGAGTCTCTTTGCCGCAGTGGGACAGGGCCAGATACATCTTGTCGCGACGCCCTTTCAGGGCCTTGGAATCCCGTACGACCTCGCCCTTGGTGCAGGCGTCAATGTAATTGATGCCGACGTCGATTGCGCGACTGACGATTTCACTGCGCTCCTCGACGTTACTTCGGGAATGTCCGCCGAGGCAGACGGCCGAAACCATGAGGTTGGTCTTGCCCTGCCGGCGGTATTCCATGTTCGGATTATAGTTGAGGATTTTGGATGCCTCGACGGGCGCAGCGCCGGTTGTTTTAGCACCTATACCCACAGCTACCCCCGCTGCAACCATTGCGCCGTCGCGCATAAATTGGCGTCTGCTCACTCGTTTCTTTTCCATTGTCCATCTCCTTTCGAGATCATTGGGGCCTAGGTCGGCCAAAGCTTTTTCAGTTCTTGGGTTTTGGTAAAGGCCGATCGCTCTGGAGCTTGAACAGAGCCATAACCTCTTCATCGGGCAGAACGCGGTCGTAGACGCGAACATCATCGATAAGGCCCTTGAATCCCCGCCCTATTCTAACATCCAGATCGCTACCTGTATTGATAGGCCAAAGATCCAGCAGACCGATGTCGTGTATCTCGGCAATGACTCCGTCCCTGTAGAGCACAGCATCATCATGCAGGTTCGGCAGTTCGGCCTCCTTGATCACTATCGCCACGTGATGCCACTGATCATCGTGGATCTGGTCATTCATGTAGTAGTAACCGCCGTTAGGTCTGATGCCGAGGCGACCTCTAATGAAGCAGAAGGTAAACATCTCGCCGAAGTCATCGGCGCCCCAGGATATGACTTCTCCCCTGGAACTCGTCGTCTTGACCCAGGCGGTCACGGTACGCGGGTGCGTACCGACAACGCCCTTGTACTTGGTTATCTCGATGTAACCGTCCTCTCCGTCAAGCTTGAGCGTCTTACCGATCCGGCCGACAACCGAATTTTTGTCAAAAGACAGCTCGCCCTTGAGCGCACCTTTGCGCTTGTGCCTGGAGGAATCCGCAGCACTCTTGCCGGAAGTCTCATCAAGCTTCCACCAGCCGACCAAGTGGGGGTCGGTGTCAAGCGTTTTCGGCGCGTCGGTGTCGGCCGCGACGGAACTCGGCGCAACCAGCCCAGAAGCACCGACAAAAAGAGCCGCCAGTAGAACCAAGAGTGATGAACGAAGCAGTTTCTCAGCCATAATGTCTCTCCAAAATGCTCTTCCTCAGCACCATTGTACCTGCCCAAAACAAGATGGGGCTCACGTCATATTAGAATAACCGATTCATCCCGTCAAAGCAACTGTTGCACAGGTTTTTTCCTAGGCTCTGTCGGAAAACTCCGTCGTCGGCCCGAGAGCGAGCGTTTTTTCGCCGGGCAAAGGCGGCGAAGCAGGCGATATTGGTTTTATCGTCGATGCAGCTCCCGATGTATATCGGGACAGTCAGGCGGAAAATAAGCCGCTCGAAGCCAGATCGAGTTTTCAGACAGAGCCGAAGATTCGGCGCCGTTTCATGTCGAGGCGGCGTACGAGAAGTCAAAATACAGTACCCCAGTTGACACTTTCAGCAAAAACAGATGTCGATACCGTTGCAACACTCCGATAGATCTATTCAACGGTTTGCTTCAAAACGAAGGGTTTGAACAAGCCATAGCCGATCGTATGGTACTTGTCACCGGGTGGCGGACCTGATTGCGGCGCCCGGTGAAACATATTGGGCCACGCGGCGCCGAGGCCGGTCCCCGCGTGGTGTGGTCCGAGCAGGTTCTTCAATGTACCGGTTACCACGACGCTGATTCTATTCAGGCCCGGCACTACCACGTCGGTCACGTCAATCTCCCAGGGCTGATACGGGACAAAACCGGCCGAACGACCGTTGATCAGGACTTCCGCCACGCTGCCGTACCAGTCCTGCAACTGAACCACGTATCGACCGGCAGGCGCGGCGACGACGAAATTCTGCGAATATGCGACATCGGCCGCGTAGAAGGGATGCCCCTGCTTGTTCCATTCGCCGAGGTTCAGACCCAAACCACTGCCGGGCTCGACGGCAAAGCCCGTATCGGCAGCCTTGAGGGTGAAGTCACCGAGTAGATAAGCCGGTTCAAGCTCGTGGTATATGGTCATCGGCGAGGCCTTTAGAGTCACGGTGTTCTCGCCGAGCCTGGCCGCTTCGCTAATGTCAAGTTTGCCGAACACTTTGTCAAGCCACCACTGGTCCTTGATTGGTGAAATCCTCTTGCCGTTGCATGTGATCGAATACAAGTCAGGTCGCTCGATCACGATGTAAAACGGGCGCGGGACTTCCTCGTTGATAGTGAAATGATAAGTCGCCTCGAAACCGCTTTGAGCCGGGAACTTTGTCGTAATCAGCTCATCGCGGAACTGAACGGCGCTATCCCAGGGATTTCGTTCCATGCCGTTTTGGGCAAATGCAAACTGCGACGCCTGATAGCAATAGACATCTTCTTTCGTCCGGCCGCCTGCCGTAATGTCAACAAAGTCCAGCGTCAGCACATTGTCCTGTCCGCGACGCACATCAAATTCTCCCTGGGGTCGGATCGCAATAGCTTTCTTCGACTTCGCGCGTGCCGGCCGACGAGACTCCCGCGTCAAGAAGAGCAGCAGGCTCCCGCAAGGCGGCAACTCGAATCTCATGCTTGCTCGTGTGCCATTCTTGTCTCTTCGAAACGGGTATGGGGCTATCTCACCTGTCGCCGGGTCCCATTGCTCGACGCCTCGCATGGATGTCTCTAAACTGCCGGAAGACGTCGTCTCAATGCTCGTGTTGACCAGCAGCAGTATCTGGCCGTCCTCAAGCTCGCGCCGGTGATGAAATAGTATACCTTTGTCGTTCTTGTCGCGACGAATTTCAAATCCATCTCTGGAACGGCCCATTACCGTCCGGGCCGCCTTTGCCGGATCGCTGCGTTTCCAACCGGACATCGCCGCCATCTGCAGTCTCGTCTCGGACAATTTGCCATCCACGTATGACGGTGGCTCGCCACAGCAGATTATTGTCCCACCTGATTTCGCATAACGCTCGAGCAGGTCTGTCGTGGCAGAATTGAGGTTCTCCGTTAGTGGAGGCAGGACCACGGCTTCATATTTGCGCTGACCGATCACAAAAGAATGTCCGTCAACCGAGCCGTGCCGGGCAATAATGTCCTCGCAGCCAATGTCGTACTCAACCTGCACCCGCTCGAACGAGAGAGCAAGCTTCTGAAATTCTTCACCGATCTTGTCGAGTTTCGCCCGGTGTTTCGGGTCGCCCTGATACATCCAGGCGGTAGTCGTCGGCTCGATCAGCAGCACGCGATTGATCTGTTGCCCCTGCGAGAGAACCGCCGAGAGCCGAGTGAAGTAGTCGGCCATCACGTGATAGGCCTTCCACCACGGAGTATGGTATGAAAACGACTGCGGGTGATCGCGTTTGCGTGCACCCCGAATCGTGATGTAAGACAGATGCTCGTTGAGCGTATTGACCCCGAGCACGTACAGCCAGTCTCCTATTCGCTTCATGTCCTCGAAGCGCAGATCCCAGCCGCCGGCGCCGTACGCTTCGCACAGTGTTCGTTTTCGACCGAGCTGATTGGCGACACTGGAAAGCTCCTTAACCGCGCGAACGTTGCCGAACTGCGCGCGCACATCTTCCTTATACTGATTCATCAACGTATCTATGGCGGGACGATGATGCCAGGCATACATCGCCATGTTGTCGGGAGCTGAAAGGCAGTCGGGCCACCCGTGCTCCCAGTAATGACCGGTGAATTCGAGCCCGTTCCGCTCGCAATAATCGTAGTAGGGCTTGGCCCAGCGGTCTATGAATGCTTCGAGCAGAACCTGCAGGTAGTTGTGTCGAACGCGCCTGTAGTCACCCAACGGGCGCACAAGGCTCGGCAGATGATCCACTAGACTGTATCCCCACTTCTTTTCGAACAACTCGGGAAGGTCGGGCGTCCAGTGATGGCTCCCCGCCGGTCGAAGATGGGGCTCGTCGGTAAATACCCCCGGCACGCGTTTGCCGAACTCGTCGCCGATCTGGCGGCGATAAGGCTCCATTGTGACAGCCAGAAACTTCTCCGTCACGCCGGGATAGAGAATATCCACATAGGATTTGCCCCCGAACCAGGGCGAACTGCTCGCCCGTCTTATCGAAACGGTCAAATACCGCCCGTCGGGAAAGTCCTTGCCCGCTGTGACCTGGTCCGTAATGTTCTCATAGCCGTCATCGCTCAGACGGAAGACCGCAAGTGTGCTATCGCCGAACTTGCCGGCAGACTTTTCTTCGCGAAACGCCAGGCCTCTACCGCGAGACTCCGGCATCGCATCGGGGACGAGCCCTCCGGCGAACCCGGAAGGATATGAATTCTCGTCATAGATCCAGACGTTCATGTCGAGCTTCTCGGCTTCTTTCAACGCGACCTTCCAGAGCCTGAACCAATCGCTCGACAGGTACGGCGTCATCAGCCCCGGTCGAGGATGGACGAAGACCTGCCTGACCTTCTGGGCGGCCAGGTCCCGCATCGTATCGACAATCTGCTGCTCGGTGAGCAGGTCGTTCCAGACCCAGAGAGGCCCGCTGCTGTATTCTCTCGGTGGATCGGCAAATAAAGCCCTGACCTGACTCGAATCGGTGGCTTCGACGACACTCGATGAAATCAAAACGCATGCGCATGCGCACGCGCACAAGAGGTTTGAAATAACAGCTCTCATGATGTCCCTTTCGCAATTAGGTTATAGAGTCCATGATCGCTACCTTACAACAGGAAATGATAACCGGTCAGCAACGGCACGGCAAGAAGACTTTCGGCCCCCCTCGATTTTTGCATGGCCGGCAGGCACGTCATGGACTATACTAGCCGAGCGGCACCAAGCCGAGACAAAAAAGAAAGGAGCATCTACTATGAACAAGTCAAGCGCAACGGTCATCTTCTTTTGTTTTTCTGTTTTATGCAGTGCACAATCGGTGCCCGCTCGGAAAGGAGACGCTATTTCCGCAATACCGAGGGTGGATGTGCATTCCCACGTGGGCAGTGTTGAGCGGATGGGACATTATGTGAAGGTCGCTGAGGTTCTCAAGGATCGACACGGCATAGACCTTGCAGCATGGATCGACCTTAATTTCATGAGACAACCCGACGCCGCAGAGCAGGAATACCTGAATGCAGCAGCCAACCGCTTCAAAGGCAGGTTCCTGCCCTGCATAAACGACTTCAAGATATCGGATGGATTGCGGTTTTCGCCCGATGAGCTCATAAAATGGCAAGAGAAGGGAATCGTAGGATACAAGATCTGGGTCGGAGTTTCCCCCTTGATCGACGTGCCGGCGAATGATGCCACTTTCACAAAGATGGAAGAGATCGGAATGATCGGCGCATCGATTCACATATCGCAGCCTTACCCGACGAAATGGTGCGAGGATCCGGTGAAGTTCTGGCAGGCCCAGAACGCGTGGGAAAGAGTCCTCGACCGGCATCCCAGATTGAAGGTGGTCAACGCCCACATGCTCGACCATTTCAATTCTAACGAGCAACTGGACTACTTGATGTATGTGCTGAAAACTTATCCAAACGTTCACGTCGACCTGGGTGCAAGATTTCAACAGTTTAACCGCATGGACACCGACAAGCTCAGGAAGTTCATGATAGAATATTCCGACCGGATTTTGTTCGGAACGGATATCGGTGGCCAGCCGCGCGAGGGCCGGTATGAGCAAGTCGCCCAAAGTTACCGCCGTACGTTCCAGTTGTTGGAAACCGATCGTGTAATCAAGGGCGGATTCTTCGGTGGAACGGAAACTAAAGGCCTGGCTCTTCCCGTTGAGGTTCTGGAGAAGATCTACTATCGAAACGCCGTCAGACTGTATCCTCGCCTAAAGGATGTGCTGAGAGATTCGGGGTACAACGGAAGAAATTGAACAGATTGTGTTGGGCGGCCAACTGTTCATGTAGAAGGAGACAGTCCCATGAAAGTGACAGATCTTTGGAGTGCGGGGCAAAAGCCGACAGTTTCTTTTGAGTTGTTTCCTCCCAGATCGCCAAAGGGCGCTGAGAAACTTGACAAGACTATCGATGCCCTGGCCGCCTTGAGGCCTGACTTTGTCTCAGTCACCTTCGGCGCCGGCGGATCCACGCGGGAAGGCTCGCGCCAACTCGTCGAGAAACTCAAGAAAGAGAAGATGCTGGAAGTGGTGGCCTATTTTGCCGGCTACGGACTAGGCCCGGAAGACATCACCACAGTTCTGGACAGCTACCAGACGTTGGGTGTAGAGAACATCCTGGTCGTGCGGGGAGATACGCCGAAGGATCTGGAGGACTTCAAGCCTCATCCGCACAGCTTGCCCCATGCCTCAGATCTTGTTGAATTCATCCGGCCTCGATATACCTTTTGCCTGGGAACAGCCGGTTACCCCGAAGGGCATATCGATTGTGAAAGTAAGGACAAGGACCTCGAGTATCTAAAGCTCAAAGTGGAGAATGGGGCCGAGTACATCATCAGCAACTATTTCTATGATAACAGATACTTCTTCGATTTTGTGCAGCGCTGCAGAGCACTCGGCATAGACATCCCCATACTGGCTGGTATAATGCCCATATACAGCGTCAAGATGATGAAGATGTTGGCCGGCATGTGTGGGGCAACGATCATCGACGATGTACGTAACGGCATAGCCTCGCTGCCTGAAGGCGATAAGGAAGCGCTTGTCAATTTCGGCATCGAGTTTGCGACAAGCCAATGCACCGAATTGCTTGAAGCGGGAGTTCCGGGATTACATTTCTACACAATGGACCTGAGCACATCCACAGTCGGAATTGTCAATCGTCTAAGAGACGATGGACTGTTGTGATTTCTTTGAAGGGACAACTATGACGGCTAAGAAAATGTTCTTCGTGATGTCCCTCGTATTGATGCTGGGTCTGGCCAGTAACATCATCGCGGGCCACCCGAAGCACCTTGAGGAGCCTGCGGGCCTGCGCCTCGCATCCTACGCCACATCGCGCCACGTAGAGCAGCTTGCCACTGATGAGGCCGTACGCGCGCGAGCCTTGAAGACCATCGAGCACATGGGTATCACTAAAATTTACATCGAGGTCTATCGCGGCGGGCACGTGGTTTCACGCGAACACCTCATCATCGTGCGTGACTGGCTGCGAGGCAAGGGCATAGATGTAGTTGGCGGCATCGCTACTGTGCCCGGCGGCAATTTCGGACTGCGTCAGAAAGGCCCGCTCGGCTGGTTCAACTGGCAAAACGAAAAGACCCAACGCGATCTCGAAAAGGTGGTCCGGACGGCTGCCGGCATCTTCGATACGTTCATCGTCGATGACTTCCTTTGCACGGGCGATGTGAGCGCCGAATCCAGAGCCGCCAAGGGCGACCGGTCCTGGAGCGAATACCGCCGGGCCTTGCTCACAGAACTGGCCCAATCCGTCTTCGTCGGGCCCGCAAAAGAGGTCAATCCCGACATCACCATGATAGTCAAATACCCCCAATGGTACGACCGGTTTCACCTCTTCGGCTATGACACCCGGACGCTCCCTGAGATTTTCGATCAGGTTTGGGTCGGCACCGAAACGCGAGGCCGCAACACACAGCGATTCGGCTTCGTTCAGCCTTACGAAGGATTCGTCAACTACCGCTGGCTCGCCGGCATCGCGGGCGACAAAATCGGCGGCGCCTGGTTCGACCACGGCGATTGCCAAGAGCACGACTTCCTCGACCAGGCCTACACCAGCGTCTTAGCCGGGGCGTCGGAACTGGTCTTCTTCAGCTTCGCTAATGTTATGTCAGGCCACCCCGATCACGAAAAGGTTGTTGCCGAATCCGGCCGGCTTACCGACTTGGCCGCCTTTGTGCGCGAACATCCCGTCATCGGTATTCCCGCCTACAAACCACCGAACAGCGATCCTGGCGGCGACATGTACATAATGGATTTTCTCGGCATGTTGGGAATCCCCATCATACCGGTGCATGAGTTTCCCGAGGACGCCCCGGTAATATTCCTGCCCGCCCAGGCGGCTGCCGATCCAAAGCTCCTCGGCAAGATAGAGAGGGCCCGCGCTAGAGGCTGCGACCTGATACTCACAACAAGTCTGCTCGTGGCATCTCCAGATGGCCGGGAGTTGGCGGGCATCGCCGGGGTCGGCCCGAACGTGCGATCAGAGCCCATCGGCGCGCAACTGAATCACGAGTCCGGAGCGAATGCAACCATAGACCTGGAATCAGCGATAGAGGTCGAGGCCTCGCGAGGAAACATACTGTGCACCTTCGGCGGCAGAAAAGTTGCCCTCCTGGCCTCCAAGCAAACGCCTCAAGGTCGCGTCGTATTGCTCAACACACACACCTATAACCAGGCTGACTTCGATGCAGTCGGCGAGGTTCTGCTCTGCCCCCGGCCGTTGGGCCTGCTTGAGATGCGAGAGCCGGCCCTTTCGATTCTTCGCGAGGCATTCGGCAGCACAGCGTTTGCGGCTCCGGGCTGCGTGACATATCATCCTTTCGACTCTTTCGAATCTGGTAGCTGCGTCATCCAGAACTTCAATGAGCAAGCCGTTAACGTCACCCTCACCCTGCCTATTGAAGAAAACGAACCCGGTCAATTCGTGGAAGCATTTTCCGCAAAGCCTGTTTCCGCCAGCCCCGCCGGGTCTGAGAACAACATCGCCCTGGATTTGTCCATTCCCTCAAGAAGTCGCGTTTGGGTCAGACGCACTGATTGAGAAAGGAGAAACGCCGTATATGTCGATGCTGAGCTTGCTGCACGCTGCTGTCACGGCCAAGAGAGCTGAATCTTTCACTCCGCAACAGATCCATGATCTGCAACAGAAACGCTTTAGGAAGTTGCTGAGACACGTTCTTCAGAATTCAAGATTTTACCGACGGTATTACAAGGAGCATGGAATAACAGAACATGACGTCGACGCCGTCAAGCCGGAAGATCTGCCGGTAATCGACAAGCAGATTATTATGGAGAACTATGACGATCTCGTTTGTGATCCGGCTCTCAAGAAGGATGCGTTGGAACGGTTCATCGCTGAGTCTCCTGACGCTGGCACCAAGTACAAAAGCAAGTACAGAGTCATCCATACCTCCGGTTCGAGCGGAACTGTTGGCCTGTTTGTTTACGGGCCGAGTGACTGGGTAGTGGCCAAGGCGATAGGCATCAGGGCAGCGGGTGTCAGCTTCAATCCATTTGCAAGAACACGATTGGCCTTTATAGGTGCTACAGACGGGCATTACACCTCAGTAACTACTGTTCGGAATGCACCACGCCTCCTGTTCAAAGTCATCACGCTATCGGTTAACGGCCCTCTGGAAGAAACTTGTCGGGACACAGAGCGGTTTCGGCCTGACGGTCTCGTTGGCTACGCATCCGCAATCGGTCTCTTAGCTCAGGAACAGATTGCGAGCAATGTCAGCATCACCCCTAAGAAGGTCTGGTGTACTGGCGAACCTCTCACGCCCGCAATAAGAACAAATATAGAGAAGGCCTTCGGCGTGAATCCAATAAATACTTATGGCACCTCTGAAACCATGACCTGCGGAGCCGAATGCGATGATAGCCATCGACTGCATCTTTTCGACGATTGGTTCAGTGTCCAGGTGGTTGACAAAGCTCTACAGCCCGTAAAGCCCAGCCAGACCGGCAGGGTTGTCATGACGAATCTCTACAACTATACGCAACCGCTGATTCGTTATCAACTGGACGATGAAGTCGTGCTAAGCGATGAGCCTTGTCCGTGCGGTTGGCCATTCCCAGTTATCGATGAACTCGCCGGGCGTAGCGAGGAGTTTTTGTGGTTTACCAAAGCGGATGGTAGAAAAGAGGTCATTAGCCCCCACGTACTGGGAACATTCTTTGTCCCAGGACTTGAGAAGTTCCAGTTCATCCAGACAGGCACGGACGGACTGACTATGAAAGCAGTCGTCCACAGTGAAAGGGACCGTGTTGTCCCCGCGATTCGCGAGAGAATGACCGAAATACTGTCCCCAACAGGGCTGAACGAAACGATGCAATTCAAGGTCGAATTGGTGGATCATATTCAGAACGATCCGAAGACAGGCAAGTTCCGGCGAATCATCCCTTGTTCTGAAAAATCAGAACGTTCTTAGTCGGCGTACATGGACACTATCACCTCAGGTGAGCTACTTACGAAGTACCTGTCAAAGAACCCGCATTTCTACTGGGCAGTCGTTTGCTGCTCCTGCCGCTCTTCCGCGATCTGTAACAGAAGCGCTTCAAGAAGTTATTGAGGCACGTTCTTCAAAAATCGAAATTCTTGCTCGATGCGGCGGCGACCTCGCCGGCGCCTTCTCGAATGACCTCGATGAAATTGATCATAGGCGCCTGATTTGCCTGCGGATCGGCCGATTTGGGAACCAGTTCGAGAGCCAGAGACTCTCGGGCCTCGATGCCCTTGAATTCCTTCACGACCGCCCGGTTGGCTCGCCCCGCTGTGGCCATGATATCGAAGTCCTCTAACACAACTTTGCCTTGGAGCTTGATATCGAAGACGCGCCGCCCGGCCTTCTCGCCCGGCAGTGCATTGAAGCCGAGACAGACGCGGTACGAAGCGGAGCCAAGCCCGGAAGAACCATCGATCAGCGGCACCTCGCAACGCAGCAATCCCCGGCAGCCCGAGGTGAAGAGCCAGGGCTTGTCGGTATTGGCAATGTTCACATCTCGGAAGTCCCGGCAGAAATACCCCATTGAGGGCAAGGTCTCAGCATGCAGATCAAACTTCACGCCGTAATTGGGAAAGTGCGTGTACGAACTGGTCTCCGGATTGGGATAACCGAACCAGACCGTCCCTTCGTCGTCCTTCCTGTCCGCCGGAGCGCCGAAGTTTATAGTGAAACGCTTGACCGGGCTCAGCTCGCCGGGCGTGACATAGACGGTCCAGGGTTGAGGTCTGCCGGGTTTGCGCACCATCGCCAAGGAGCAGCGGATCGGATACGAACAGGTGCAGCCTGCCGCGGCCTCCTGGGAGAGCAATACACCGCCCGCGGGGATCACGCTGATGGCGCAGCCCGGTCGATAGGCGCCGAATATCTGGACTCCGTTGTCTTTCTCGAGGTCATAGAACGCTGTGCAGGCCGAGCGATAGAACAAACCTTTAGCTGACGCAGCGGTAGTGCCGCAGGTGTGACCGGGGCGCAGGAACTCCCAGGGAACCTGCTCGCCGGTGATCGGATGATCTCGCATCACAGTCTCACCCGTGCGAAGATCGCAAGCGCGGGGCTCCAGGATGATCTTGTCGGCAACGATGACAGGCCGGGTGCGGTAGTTCAGGGGGCGAGACCAGACCATATCGCCGTTGTCGGCCGACAGTGCGGTGATGCGCCTCCATTTCATGCCGCCCTCACGGAATCTCCATGCATCGTGGTTGCCATGATTGCCGAAGAACAGGAGTAAACCGTCACTGTAGGCGGCACCCATTTTGTCACCGCAGCATCCGGTCAGGTCCGTGTGCTCCCTCCAGAGCAACTCTCCGGTCGCGGCGTCAACAGCAAAAACCATCCTCACGTCGGCGTCGTCATACGTCAAGCTCCCTTCGGGATGCTCTTCTTCGAACAACTCGGCCTCCAGGGAACTGATCAGATATTCGACAGTCCTCTTTTCTCCGTATGCGGGGTCCTCCTTCAGCTTCTGCGCGTGGGCCTCTTTCATGTCCCTCAACTCTTCGAGGACTCCTTCGCGTTCCCTGTAGATGCCCTTCTTTGTGAGTCGTCGGCGTTTCTTCAGGGAGCGGTTTCTGATCTTTTCAGGAACCGCGCTGTCGGCGTAGAACAGCCTGCCGTCGCCCAGCGTGATTGTTATGTTGGCAATTTTCTCCCCTTCGCGCTTCCAGAGCAGTTCGCCCGTCTCCGTATCCAGGGCGAATATCTTGTTGCTCACCATCAGACTATCGGTCACGGCGTTTTTCTGCAGGAACTCCCCGCCTCGGGCGAACGACGTCATATATCGATACATTGTCCCGCCCCTCTGGGCGGCCATCTGCAAGTCCTTCGGATCGGGATACAGCTTTTTCGAATACTCATATCGCTCCCTGTGCTCGGCGGGGACATCCTCGATATTCTTCCATTCTCCATCTTCCACAAACCGCTTCAAAACGGCGCCATACTCCTCCTTCATGGCGGTTGCCGCCGAGCCGTACAGAATATTACCGACGACTGAAATGTACCCCCACCGTCGCGGCGACCCGTCGAAAGAACCGGGTATCTTGTATACACGCATCGTTTCGCCCGTCGCCGGATCCAGTCGGTAGCATTCGTCGTGAGCAGCCACGTAAAGGCCGTCACCGGTCACAACCAGATTACCGCAGTCGGCCTTGATCTTCACGCGGACGGCGCCGGGGATTTCTCTCTTCCACAGCAGGGTCCCGTTGAAGGCATCGACAGCCATTATCAAATCTTCACCCTCCATGAACATACGTCCGTCCATCGCAACCGGACTCTGTGCCCGCGCGTGCCGCTCAGTCATACCTCTGGGACCGGGCTCACCAAACCAGAGAACGCCCAACGGACCATAAACCAGCTCGTCGCCCGAACAGGCGGTGTTTTGCGGATCGCCGTACTGTTGCGTCCAGGCGCCGGCGCCTTCGAGAGGACCTTGGACAAAATTCCTCCATACAACATCGCCGTCGCGATGAAAACTCAGACACGCCGTCCCTCCCCAGGGGCGGAGAATG
>Ga0255052_10001855_pt1 | contig 15576 bp, 8 predicted proteins | sample JV7_2_21_MG_FD_188632 | JGI IMG/M metagenome (GOLD analysis project Ga0255052, IMG submission 188632) | Seawater microbial communities from Jervis Inlet, British Columbia, Canada - JV7_2_21 | ecosystem: Environmental > Aquatic > Marine > Inlet | place: Canada: British Columbia | collected...
AAAAGATGCGCAGGAGGTGGTCGGTAGTCACCATGAAAAATACGACGGTGCTGGCTACCCGGCGGGCCTCAAAGGTGAGGCGATACCTTTGGCCGCACGGATTTTTGCGATCACCGATGTGTTTGACGCCCTGACGTCACGGCGCCCCTACAAGGAACCACTGTCATTTGACGAAACGATGGAAATTCTGGATGGCGGGCGAGGCAGTCACTTCGACCCGTCGCTGCTCGATGCTTTCCACGCTATCGCGCGAGAATTGTATGACGCTTACGCCGGCATGGATGGTCACAAGTCCAAAGAACGACTTGAATCGATGACCGAAGAATACTTCAAGCGCGATGTGGCCGATTTGCTTACCTGATCAACCTGCGCGGTCTGCAAAGGCCCTGGCTCCATAACTCCGCCGCCCGACCCAGGCTAAATATGTCCCTATCCGTTGACCAAGCCCTACGCAAAGCCGGGAGCCACGCCAGGAAGGGTGAGGCTGACCTCGCTGCACAAATATACAAAAGTGTTCTGGAGCAGTATCCGAAGAACAAACAGGCGATTGAGGGACTGAAAGCACTTCAGCAGCCAACGGCGGTAAACGTGGCTACAAATGCTGGTCCTTCCCGCCAACGAATCGACGCACTGACGGCATTGTACAAGCAGGGAAAACTCCAGGAAACCATGGCGCAAGGTGAAGCGCTGGCAAAGCAGTTTCCGAATGAGCCGATTACCGCGAATCTACTTGGAGCAGTGTACGTTGGGTTGGGAGACCTGGAACAAGCTGTAGCTAACTACACCAGAGCGCTGCGGATCAAGCCAGACTTTGCCGAAGCGCATAATAACCTGGGCGATGTTCTAAAAAGCCTTGGAAAGCCTGAAGAGGCTGTAGCAAGTTATCATAGAGCCCTGCAGATCAAAGCAGATTTTGCCGAAGCGCATAATAATCTGGGCGATGTTCTAAAAAGCCTTGGAAAGGCTGAAGAGGCTGTAGCAAGTTACAATAGAGCCCTGCAGATCAAACCGGATTTTTTCATAGCGCATAACAATCTTGGTGCAGCCCTCAATGATCTTGGAAAGACTGAAGAGGCCGTATCAAGTCTGACCAAGGCCTTGCAGATCCAGCCCAACCTTGCCGAGGCGCATAGCAATTTAGGCGTTGCGCTCAATGAACTTGGAAAGTCTGAAGAGGCCGCATCAAGTCTCACCAGGGCACTGCAGATCAAGCCAGACTTTGCCGAAGCGCATATCAATCTTGGTACAACCCTCAATGATCTTGGAAAGCCTGATGAGGCTGTAGCAAGTTATAACAGAGCCCTGCAGATTAACCCTGCCTTTGCCAAAGCGCATCGGTTCTTAAGCACTGTCAAAAAATTTCAGGACGATGATCCTCAAATCCATCAGATGCTTCAATTGGTCGAACGGAATAATCTGCCAGACGAAGATCGAATACACCTGAACTTTGCATTGGCCAAAGCGCATGAGGATATCGGCAATTACGAAAGAGCATTTTCTTACTATATAGAGGGTAACCGATTGCGCAAAGAAGAACTAAATTACGAAATTTCTTCTGCCCGGGCGTCGTTTGCCAAAATAAAAGCTACGTTCTCAATAGATGTGCCTGCTCTGAGTGCTCTTGAAGAATCGGAATCCGCCAAAGGCCAACAACCGGTTTTTGTTTTGGGGATGCCTCGATCAGGCACGACTCTCGTAGAGCAAATACTTGCAAGCCATTCTCAAGTGTACGGCGCAGGGGAACTGGTACTGCTTGGTCAGTCGGTCAACTCTATCAAATGGATCTCAACGCGACTCTCTTCTGATCAGTTGCAGTCCGTTCGAAAGTCATATTTATCGGGGCTAAAAACAATCGGGGTATCTGAGCCGTATATCACGGATAAAATGCCGGTAAATCTATTGTGGATTGGCTTCATAATTGCGGCGATACCAGAGGCAAGGATTGTCCATGTAAAAAGGGATGCTCGTGCCACCTGTTGGTCCAATTTCAAGCATATTTTCGGCAAAGGTAACGGCTTCGCATGTGATCTTCAGGACGTGTCCGAGTATTACAAGATGTACATCGACCTGATGGCGTTCTGGCATGACAAGTTTCCGGGGCGGGTATACGATCTAAACTACGAGGCGCTTACCGAACACCAGGAGGACGTAACCCGCAAATTGTTCGAGTATATTGGCTTAAATTGGGAGGATCAGTGCCTGGAGTTTCACAAAACCAGACGAGCGGTTCAGACTGCCTCCGTAGCGCAAGTTCGACAGAAAATGTATCAAGGCAGTTCGGATGAATGGCGGAAGTATGAAAAGCATCTTGGATCAATGGTCGAGTTATTGAGAGGCTTCTGACGTTTACAGTGAGACCGTGATTCGCCTCACTGCCAGACTGTAGAATCTGCGCAAATCAGGCGCATTGCGGGTGTCGTTCAATCGTAGGACATCGGCTTCCCATTACCATTACTCATTGAAGCCTGCAGGGCGAAAAAGCTCTTGCGGAGTAGAGGTTTCGCTAATGGTGCTGCGGGACTATTGCGGGAGTCAGTCGTGCATCGTAATGCACAGTACTGCAATTGTGTCCGTAGACGCCTCCTGGTCGATCAATAATAGCAATCAGTTAACATCCGAGATCTGTCTTCGGGAGGCAGGGGCCGGCATTCACAAAATCGCCGGGGTGAGGCGGAAATAGCCGAAGCATCGCTTCGGTCCACCGAACGCCGTAGCCATGGATGGCGGAGGCCGGGTTCTTGGCGAGGCAGGATGCCGACAAATCGGCAGGACAGCCGATTTGGATCGCGAAGCGGCCCGAAGGGCGAGGTGCAGGAAGCACCGAGTCAACGCGCCCGTAGGGTGGCGGGCAGGACGCCCGCCATTAAATCTTCTCACCCCGACCAAATTTCCCGCAAACATGTCGTAAGGTCGCTCACTAGAGCACTGCCCGGAATCGGCAGCATCAAAAGTCATGTTTCTCGGATGATCAGCTCCGTTTTGATCGTGGATGATTTCGCCGGTAAACCATCCAGCATTTGCATCAGATTCGAGACCAGTAGCCGACCCGCCTGATATATGTCCTGCCGTATCGTTGTCACCGGTGGGCTGAAGTAAGCGGCTGAAGGAATGTCGTTGTAGCCAACTACCGATACTTCCCTCGGAATGTCGAGTCCGGCTGCGCGAAACGCGTGAATAAACGCCATTGCCGCTGTATCGCTAAATGCGAAAACGGCGTCGGGTAGCTCGCGAGTAACCGCAAGAAAATTAGTAGCCGCATCGAATGCCGATTCGAAGGAGAAGTTGCTCAGCACAACGTCGTAAAACGACACGTTGCTTCCGAATTCCTCGACTATCTTCTGCAAACCGGCACGTCGCTGATATATCTCTCTGAAAGAAGTATCGCCGACGAAGAGAAACTTGCTGCGATCGCATTCGAGCAAGTATCGGCCGGCCAACGTACCGCCCAGGTAATTGTCGCTGCCTACTACGCAGTACGGCGTTTCATAATTCCCGGCGCCCCACACGACAAAAGGTGCACCACTTTGCGCAAGTTCTCCTAACATGTCCTCGCGGTGTCCCTGCCCCAGCACTATGAGTCCATCGGCACCTTTTGACGACAGTATGTACCTGAAGGAATCGACATCGTTATGATTTGGTGCACAAAGCAGCAGATCCTGACTGCGATCGCCGAGCGCCTCTGACACGCCAGCCAAAAGTTCGAAAATAAAAGGATCGGAAATATGATTCTGCTTGTGGGATCTGAAATCCAGCGACACGGCAACAGTATTGGTTCGCTTGTGACGAAGTTTTTGTGCGTTGCGGTTAACTGCGTAACCGTGCCGTCGCGCGACGGAGACGACATGATCTTTCGTATCTTGCTTTACGAGCGGACTATCGCTCAGGGCTCGGGAAACCGTTGGCTTCGACACCCTGGCTAACTTCGCGATGTCGTCCATCGTAATCGGTTGTTTCGCAGTCATTTCGTGTTTTATTCCTGTCGGCAACGCAAAATCCCACAAATCAGCCGCTCGAAAAAGGCCGATTTCAAGGTGCTCCGGGAGGTCCTGGTTCTTGCCCCAATATCGTGGATAAGTCTTTCTTATAACTTCGAATTATATGGTTTTGTGAAATCCATTTCAAAGTTATTGAAATGCATTTCATATGGGTGTAGCTTCGACTTACAGCAGGGAAGTTTCGGGGGAGATGTCTGACTGCATAACGGCCCAATCAAATGGCTGTTCAACCATCTCTGTTGCATCCCGACCACAATTCAAACCGTGGTGCTTCCCGTTCGTTTGATGATATCGAGATGACAGGGGTGTAATCATGAGCAGAAAGACTTTCAAAATGAATTACTTTTTTTGCGGGGGCGCGCTAGCAATCGTGCTCGCATTAGCGCCTGGCGCCGCGCCGTATGCGCAGGGATCCGGTGATGATGAGGTGATCGAGGAAATCATCACGATCGGAACGCCCGGCGGCGCAGGTATTCAGAAGCGAGACGTATCATTTGCGGTTAGCGTCCTCGATGGCGGCGAGATCGAGAGATTTTCGCCGAAGAGCACGGCCGACCTGCTCAAGGCGATTCCTGGCGTATGGGTAGAAAGTTCCGGCGGCGTTTCCGGTGCCAATATCGATGTCCGCGGCCTGCCCGGCGGCGGCGATGCGCCTTTCGTTACCATGACTCTTAACGGGGTGCCGCTCTACGGGACACAGAGCCTGTCTTTCTTCGAGCAATCTACGATTTTTCGGATGGATGAAACGATCACCAGTGTCGAAGGATTGCGTGGCGGCCCCGGCGCAGTGTTTGGGAGAGGTGAGCCTGGCCTCACCGTCAACTTCAACCTGATGCGCGGTCAGGAAGACACCGAGGGCCGGGTCAAGTACACGATCTCCGACTACGAGCTGCAGCGCTTTGACGGTGTACTGAGCGGACAGCTCGCCGACGATCTGTATTACATGATTGGCGGCTATATCCAGTCATCCCCGGGAATTCGTGACGCTCAGTTCACATCGGAGGAAGGTCATCAATTCACGGTCAACCTGACCAAAGAATTTGACCAGGGTGAAATCAATGTGTTTAGCCGGGTTACGGATGATCGTGGACAGTGGTATTTACCCCAGTGTTTGAATTGCGGTCACGATGAAGGCAACTTCTCCCAGTTAGGCACTAACACGCGTGGGCGGGAGCTGCAAATCAGCGCCAGCGGGGATACCCAGGTGTACGACTTTGCCAATGGAAGAGGCTGGGACGGCGTCGTTACCGGAGCCAACATCGAGTTCGATTTCGGTGACGGTTGGGTTCTCCGCGACAATGTCGGTCTGACCACCGGCGATGCCAACACCTTCGGTTTCGTGCCTTCCGGAACGGCTGTTACGGCCGCCGCCCTGGAGGCAGTCATCGGCGGGCCGGTCATGACGGAAGGCGGCTCGACCCTGAGCTCTGGTGATTTTGTGCAGACCTATGGTCACTGGGTGGTGTTAAAGGATCTACGATCTTTCTCAAATGACTTGAGCATCAACAAGGTATTCGCGGACAGCCACGACGTGACCTTCGGTTTCTTTAGCTCGAGTTTCTCGTCCAACGATTTCTGGTCGCTGGGTAATCCTATACCAGTGCACAATGTCGCTCACGGGGATTTTCTTGATTCGGCGATTACGCCCGCGGACATCGCGTCCGCTGGTGGCGATGCCGGATTTATGTTCGGGCTTGCATCTGCAGGTGATGCACGGACGACGGCCTTTTATATTGCAGATTCATGGCAGATAAACGATGCGTTCCGTATCGATGCCGGTATTCGGCAGGAAGATATCGAGATCGAATATGTCCTCGACACCGGTCCGGGTTTTCCCGACGGTAGTCGCGATCTGGCCACCAGCCTGGACGATGATCAGACCGCCTACACCGTCGGCGTTAACTGGGACTTCAACGAAGACGTTGGCTTCTTCGGCCGCTACTCCGATGGCTATCTGTTCCCGCACTTCGACAACGTTCGTGAAAACCAGCTGGAGGTCAACGATGTCGAGCAGATCGAATTCGGTGCGAAGTTCACTACGGAGACCTTCGACGTATTCGCTACCGCATTCTTTAACCAGAATGATTCCTTCGATAGTGTGGTTGGTGGCGCTGTCCCGGCCTCTGCATTCGAAACCGAAGCGACTGGTGTCGAGATAGACGCTACCGCAGTATTCGGAAATTTCACTATTGGTGTGACCGGCGTATTCCAGGACACCGAAATCACGGCGTCGTCCACTCCCACCGATGTGGGTAATACGGTATTGCGCCAACCCGACTTCCAGTTTCGCATTTCACCGAGTTTCGACTTTGAAATGGGCGATTGGTTTGCGACCGTATACGGCGCAATCACGTTGGTGGATGATCGTTTCAGTGGTAATTCCAATACAGTCGTACTTCCGAGCTATGAGAAAGTCGATCTCGGCGTCATTCTTTCGTCAGACGCCGGCTTCTTTGTGCAACTGCATGGAGACAACGTCGGGGACTCGGACGGCATTACCGAGGGCGACCCACGTAGCCCGACATCTCCTAACGGACGCCCAATACTAGGAGCATCGGTTAGATTGAGTATCGGCTATGACTTTTGAACCTCCTGATTCGGTGCCTGATGGTCGCTTTATCATGCCGTTTGCGTAAAAGTTCAGCGTTGGATACGAAATCTGAATAAAAAAAAGCTAGCGAAGGTGTCGTCCGGACCGGGCAGATCGATCAATCGAGGTCTGCCCGGTTTGTACCGTCGATAAACACAAATAAAAGGCGGCGCAGCACCGCGACGAGCATCGCTTGCATCCTGGCCGCATCGTCCAGGTGTAGTTTCCTATCCGACCCATCAGGATCCGCTTATGAGTCACTGGCCCATCAAGGTCTCTTTGTTCATCAATTATTTCGTATTCGCGATTCTGCTCAACAGTGTCGGTACGGTTATTCTGCAGGTACAGCGCAGCTACCAGGTAAGTGAATCCGCCGCAAGTATTCTGGAGGCATTTAAGGACCTGCCGATTGCAATTACGTCTTTCCTGATCGCCTCTTTCATCGCAAGAATCGGCTACAAGCGCAGCATGCTCCTGGCATTGGGTTTCATTGGCTTGGTATGCCTTGTCATGCCGCATGTTCCAACCTTCTGGATGACCAAACTCCTTTTCGCTGCGACCGGGGTGGGATTTGCACTCGTCAAAGTATCGGTATTTGCGACGCTCGGCCTGGTCACCAATAACAGTAAAGAACATGTAAGCCTGATGAACTTTCTAGAGTCATTCTTCATGGTCGGCGTGCTTTTGGGATATTTTATCTTTAGCGGGTTTGTCGATGATCTGAACCCTGCCTCAACGAGTTGGCTGACTGTCTATTACGTGTTAGCGGTCATGTCTTTTTCGGCCTTCGCCCTGCTATTGTTCGCGAAACTGGACGAATCCCGTGTCACACCCAGCAAGACCAGGTCGCCGGCTGAGGATTTCATCGACATGATGGCACTTGCCATAAAGCCTCTGGTATTGATCTTTGTTGTCTGCGCGTTTCTTTATGTACTGATAGAGCAGAGCATCATGACCTGGTTGCCGACATTTAACAGCAAGATCCTCAATCTGCCGGCATCACTGAGCATACAAATGACGAGCATTCTTGCGCTGTCTACAGCGTTGGGTCGATTTCTGGCGGGCGTTGTTCTTAAAAGACTGAGCTGGTTCAAAGTCTTGTTTGCAGGACTCTTGTTGGCTGCAATTCTCGTGCTCGTGGTCCTGCCGTTGGCGGGAAAATCCGGCGATCAGGAAGTTACGAGTTGGTTAAATGCGCCCATTGCGGCATTTGTTTTTCCGCTGATCGGTCTGTGTATCGCCCCGGTGTATCCGGCGATTAATTCGGTGATTCTTTCGGCCCTGCCGGCGCGGCAACATGCGCCGATGGCCGGATTGATTGTCGTATTCTCGGCATTGGGCGGCACAACTGGTTCAATTATTACCGGTAATTTGTTTGAAGCGTTTGGAGGAACAACGGCATTCTATTTTTCATTAATACCAATTGCTGCCTTGCTGTTTTCTCTGTATCTGTTTAAACGCAGTACGGGTAAATTGGCAGCGACGAGTGGTGTGGAATTTACGGCCCAATCACCACACTAGAGATCAGCGAATTCTGTATGAGGTACGGCGTGCCTGAAATTGGTAAACGGTAATCGGCGAGTGGCCTTGATGTTTCAAAACCGCCCACCGGACGAAATCTATGCGGAACTGTTCGACGCGGTTCAGTCCAGCCATGTATTTCCCGACTCCAAAACCTTTCCGGATGCGGCGCCAAAAGCAGACCCGGATTCGATTCTCAAATCTTATCGGGCTTCTGCTCACGAAGACGGGTTCGACCTGGGGTCGTTTATCAGGTCAAATTTTGATTTGCCCAAAAATGATATTGAGTCACTACAGGCGAATATACAGCGACCTGTGAGGGAACAGATCGATCTGCTTTGGGACGTTCTGACCCGAGCCGCTGATAAAGAAGATAAGAACACGTCCCTGATCGCCCTCCCCCATCCCTACGTTGTTCCTGGAGGTCGATTTCGGGAAATTTATTACTGGGATACGTATTTTACGATGCTGGGCCTGGCAACGTCCGGCCGCGTTGTTTTGCTTGAAAACATGATCAACAACTTTGCTTACCTGATTGATCGGGTCGGATTCATCCCGAATGGAAACAGGACTTACTATTGCACGCGTTCGCAGCCGCCTCTTTTTGTACTAATGGTGGAACTGCTTGCAACAGTGAAACAGGACCAGCGCATTCTGGCATCGTATCTCGGTCCACTCGAGAAAGAGTATGACTTTTGGATGTCCGGTTCAGAACAATTGAGTGATAACTTGATTGTGGGGCGACGCGTAACGGCCGTGAATAACGGTTTCCTCAACAGGTATTGGGATGATTCCGACTTGCCGAGGCAAGAAAGTCACGCAGAGGATGTGGAGTTGGCGAAACACTGTGATCGTGATGCCGCAAGCCTTTACCGGGATATCCGTTCAGCCTGTGAATCGGGTTGGGACTTTAGTTCGCGTTGGCTTGCGGATCAAGATTCCCTCGCAACAATTCAGGCCAGTCAAATAGTGCCGGTCGATCTCAACGCAATAATGTACAAATTAGAATCCACGCTGGCCCACGCATTCAGAATTGCAGGTAATGTAGAGCGCGCGAAGTTGTTCGAAGACCGTGCAAATCAGCGCAAGCATTTCATACAATCTCTGTTTTTTGACGATGAAGAGGGTTTTTTTGTTGACCTGTCACTGCCCGATCTGAAGTCGAGCGGCATACTTTCGCTGGCTGCTGCTTTTCCACTCTTCTTTGAACTTGCAACGCCTAAGCAGGCGGCCAACGTGGTAAAGCGCATTCAGGACGAGTTTCTCGCTCCCGGTGGCTGGCTGACGACATTGCAATCCACCGGACAGCAATGGGACAAACCGAACGGCTGGGCGCCGTTGCAATGGATCGTTTTCACAGGCCTTAAGAACTATGGTTTCGCAGAGGAAGCCGATCTCGGTGCGAAACGTTGGGTAGAAAATAATCTCAACGTTTACAGGCAGTCCGGCAGACTGCTTGAAAAATATGACGTCGAGCACATCGGTGCAATGCCGACCGGGGGCGAGTATGCCGTACAGGACGGCTTCGGCTGGACAAATGCTGTCCTGCTTGAGTTCATGAACCACCTTGGATTGAAATAAATTCTGTGATTCACATCTGAATTGAACGGCGATTAGACAAAGGTTGTGAAATATTTCTTTGTCAAAACCGTCACCAGGAAAAGTAGCAACAAACAGTGTAAATGCGATGAAAATTACAATCTTTGGAAATACACCCCGTCCAATCGCTAGCAACCAGTATTTCTTGCCTATTTTGATGAGTGTTTTATTGAATGCGTGCTCCGAGGGCCCTGATGAATCCAGCCTAGACTCCCTGACCAATACACCCACCGGAACACTCAACAGTTCTGAGATATTGGATTTCTCCATTCGAGAGGGGCAAATTTTCAACCAATTTTTCCGCCAGGGCGCCGTATCCGCCCATACCGTATTAACATCAGGCACGGAGCCTCGTCTGGTAGTGGCGTTTCCCGCCGGCAATAGCGGCGTAAGCCTGTGGTTTAAACCCGAGCAAGAAGCGGTTTATTGGCGCACCGTCGATGCAGTTCGGGGAGTGCGTGAACACAATCGTGACGGCGAGCCGCTCTATGGCATTGAGTCCGAAATCACGGTCGTAGCCGCGCAATTAACCGTGGACCAAGCGGTGCTCAGCAGCGTGCGCGTTATCCGCAATTATTTACACACCCGCAAAGTACCGGACACCATTGAAAGCGAAGTATCTGTCGATGGACGCACGGCGACCTGGTACCGCGACCGTCTCGACGGGCGGGGCGGTTATAAACTAGCAATCGAAGTGCTGCAAGGCAGCCTTGTGGGCGGCAAGGGCACGCCCGTGATTTTCAATGCGCCAGCCGATCAAGGCTTACGCCTGCGCATGGTGGCGTTATCCGGGGATAAGCCGCTGACACCGATTGAGATGGACGAGCTGCTGACGCCTGATGCGGTCGAGGATCCGCTGGCCAGGAAAATTCTGGCCTTTTTGAGCTACAAGGAAAAACTGCTGGCCGGGTCGTGGCGATTTTGCACCTATTTCGGTCGCGACACCCTGTTGTCGATTCGCCTGTTGATGCCAGCACTCACGGTCACCACGATTGAAGCGGGTATCGGCTCGGTGTTGACGCGCCTGAACTCGGATGGCGAAGTGGCGCACGAGGAAGATATCGGTGAGTTCGCAGTGTTGCGGCGTGGCGATGGGGGGCCCAAGGCAAGCGACGAGCCCCTCTATGATTACCACATGGTGGATGACGATTTTCTACTGGCCCCCATCGTCGCCCACTATTTGCTGGACCATGCTGAAGGGCGAACGCGCGCGGCAGCCTTTTTGCAACAGCAAACCGCACATGGGTCAACCTATGGCGAAGCTCTCGTCAGCAATTTGCGCTTTGTGCTCGCCTCGGCCCAACCCTTTGGTCGGGAGCAGATAACAAGTAACCTGATCAAACTCAAAGAAGGTGTTCCAGCAGGCGAATGGCGCGACAGCAGGGAGGGACTGGGACATGGCAGGATCGCCTACGATGTGAACGCTGTGTTTGTACCGGCCGCCTTAACGGCCATTACCCGTTTGGATAACAGTGGCTTACTGACCGACTACAAGGCAGCGGGGGACGACTTTGCGCAGGCCGCAACCCTGGCGGCGCTGTGGACGAACAAAGCTCCGCCCCTGTTTGCAGTGACCATCTCCTACGATCAGGCGCGGCGACATATCGCCGATTATGCCGCGCAAACAGCGGTATCGGATCGAGAAGCGCTAGCGTCATTGGCGGACGGGCCTGCCACCGGCCAAGCGGGTCTGACCTTTAATGCAGTGTCTTTGGATGAACAGGGACGGGCGATTCCCATCCTCAATTCCGACGACAGCTTCGCAATGTTGTTTGGCAATCTGTCAGCCGCGGAACTTGAGCGTTCGGCGACGGTACTGTTGCGGCCATTCCCAGCCGGTTTATTAACCCCGGTGGGGCTGGTGGTGGCCAACCCCGTGTATGCATCAAAGGAGCAGCGCCAACTATTTACCAACAACCATTACCACGGAGCGGTAGTGTGGTCATGGCAACAGGCGCTTCTGGCGGCCGGACTGGAACGGCAATTACAGCGCACCGACTTGCCCGCCGCCACACGGCAGCAATTGGTCGATGCGCAATCACGGTTGTGGCAAGTAATATCCTCCACCAATGCGGTCAAGAACTCCGAACTGTGGTCCTGGTCCTATGCGCAAGGAGACTATCGCTTGGAGCCCTTCGGTCAGCGCTTGGGCGACAAAACCGAGTCCAACGCGGCACAACTGTGGAGCACTGTGTACCTGGCCATCTCGGCGCCGTAAGAAATCGCGGCAATAGGTCAAAGCAAGCCCATAGTGACATTTAAGGAGTGCATGGGAACCGGCTAAGGAATGCGGTATCAGTGTGCGCATCGTTCTGGTGGCCGCTGCGTGGGTGTACTTCTCTTAGCGGCGCAGAGCTACATTCTGCCGTTCGTTACTTCGATCGCACAGTAGCTAGCGCCAAGCAAACCCGGTTGTTGGTGTAATATTACCTGCGTCGGAATGTTTTCCATCAGGGACCGATGACGCCCCTTCCTTTCGAAGCCCGTTCGGAACCGGCTGTTAGCTATCAACTTCGGATTGCGCTTGACAATACCGCCGGCAATATAGATACCATCGGTCGCACCAAGGGACAGTGCCAGATTGCCTGCGACCTGTCCCAGGATTTCAAAGAAAAGTTGCACGGATTCCGCTGCAGCCGAGTCGCCGCTCGCAGTAGCCGCAGAAAATATCTCTGCCGCCGAAAGCTGCGCGTTTTTCTCTCTTCGAATGTTGCTGAGCGCCCAGTATATGTTTTCTATGCCGGGGCCGGAAACAAGACGCTCATCCGATACCCGGTCATACCGATCACGTAACTGAGAGAGGAGCTCAATCTGTACTTGAGTTTCGGGAGCGAAACCAAGGTGCCCTGCTTCGCCGACGATCGGAGAAATCTGGTCGCCTCTTTTGCACAGGCCTGCGGCTCCCAGCCCTGTACCCGGACCGAGGATGCCCAGGGTGAAGTCAGTTTCTTTCAGATTTTTCGGCCTTGGTAATCCTACGGAGACGACGTCGGACTCCTGTAACCAGGGAGTCGAATACGCAATCGCCTCGAAGTCGTTAAGCAATCTGACACGCGCAGTGTCGAATTCATTCCGCAAACCGCTCGTTTCGATCCTCCAGCTATTGTTTGTAAAACGAACAACACCGTCGACGATTGGGCCGGCCGCAGCAATACAGATTGCTATCGGTTCGTTGGCATTAACCTCTTTCAAATAGGCGCCGATTGCCTGATTTGCAGACGGGAAATCAGCGCATTGATACGTCTTCTCATGCGAGAAGCCCGGTTTTTTGGCATTGGCCAAGGCAAATCGCGCGTTAGTTCCGCCGATATCGCCAACCAGCAAACAAGGGACCGCCATTTGTGTTTCTCTTACCAGCTCAGTTGGTATTCATGCGCAGCACATGATGGGTGGGACCTATGCTCTCACACGATAAGTCTCGCCGCATTATTCAGCAGGCAATTGGTTCTTCTGGCACCGCGCGCAGGCGACATGCAAGATTGTACGCAAGTACTGCGGCGCGAAATACTCTGCATGGGTCGTTTGTCTTTCCTTGGAGCGAGAGCACGACAGGTCCTTGACAGTTTGTGATGGCTAATAAGCCCCCACGGTGCCGGAGAATCGCCGGGATCGGTGATCCACGCAACATTGTGGTAAATCGCGCGCCTCCCCGTATGATGTGCGTAAAGCAAATTAGAAGCTGGGGGCAGCAAATGACCTCACACGCAGGAGTTACATCATCAACACTAATTATGTTCATGGCCTCGCTGGCGCTACTGGGCGCCTGCGCTGAGGACAGTATTGCCCCGCCAATCGTGAAGAAAGTACCCAAGGAACTTGAGATTCACGGAGACGTCCGCGTTGACGACTATTACTGGCTGAGAGAGCGGGAGAATCCGGACGTTATTGCGCACCTCGAGGCAGAAAACGAGTACACAGAATCTGTGCTGGCCGAATCGGCAGGATTACGGAGTCGCCTTTTCGAAGAATTGAAATCCCGTGTCAAAGAGAACGACGCGACGGCGCCATACAGACACGGTGACTACTTCTATTACAGGCGTTACGAGGAAGGGCTTGAATACCCGATTTACTGCCGTCGCCTGGGATCAATGGATGCCGAGGAAGAGGTTCTTCTCGATGTGAATGCAAAGGCGGGCGATAACGAGTTCTTCGCTGTCAGCGGCTTTGAGGTCAGCCCGGACCACAGCAAAGCGATATACGGTGTGGATAGCGTTGGTCGGCGGTTCTATACCCTGCACTTCATCGATCTTGAAACAGGGGACGCCATTCGGGAGCCGATTGAAAATGTCACGCCCAATAGCCTGTGGGCTGCGGACAGCGAGACCGTTTTCTACACGAAACAGCACCCGGAGACATTGCGCTCGCAGTGGATTTACCGGACCCACATCGGCTCGGACCTGTCCGCACTCGTCTATGAAGAGACGGACGAGACGTTCAGCAGCTTCGTGTACACGGCGCTGTCCAGGAAATATATCTACATCGCCAGTGGCAGTACCACATCAAACGAATTTCGCTATGTGCCGTCGGATGCGCCAACGTCGGACCCCCAATTGTTCCTGGCTCGCGAAGACGATCACGAGTACAACTTGTTCGACGGTGGAGACCGGTTTTACGTAATTAGTAACGAGAACGCAGAGAACTTTCAATTATTCGAAACCCCGTTGGACAACACGTCGAAAGAATCGTGGAAGATCGTGGTCCCTCATCGCGACGACGCGCTGATCAATTTTGCCAGCGCATTTTCCAGCCACTTGCTGCTGATCGGAAGACGACTCGGACTGCCGTATTTCGAGGTCATCGATCGAGAGTCCGGTGAAACACACTCAATCGATTTCGGCGGGGATGCTTATCTTGCGTATCCTGGTGACAATTACGAATTCGATTCAACGGTGTATCGCTATCAGTACGAGTCGATGACCACTCCGGATTCAGTGTATGACTACGACCTCGTGACCAAACGGCGCACATTGATCAAAAAGCAAGAGGTACCCGGCAGTTTCGATCGCAATGATTATCACTCGGAGCGCCTGCTCGCAACCGCTCGCGATGGCACCCGGGTACCGGTTTCCCTGGTGTACCGAAAGGGCACGAAGATGAACGGCCAAAGCCCGTTGTTACTTCACGGCTACGGGTCCTACGGTTCGAGCTATGATCCCAGTTTCAGGTCGTCCAGGCTAAGCCTGCTCGACCGTGGTTTTATCGTTGCTATTGCCCACATCAGGGGGGGGTCGGAAATGGGCCGGCACTGGTATCTCGACGGCCGCCAGCTTGAGAAAAAGAACACCTTCACCGACTACGTCGATGTATCGAAGTTTCTCATTGAGCAGGGGTACACGTCGCCGGATCACCTGTACGCAGAAGGAGCAAGTGCCGGCGGACTTCTTATGGGAGCGGTGATGAACATGGCGCCTGAGTTGTACAACGGTGCATTGGTTGGGGTGCCGTTCGTCGACGTCATTACGACGATGCTGGATGACAGTATTCCACTGACGGCGGGAGAGTGGGAAGAATGGGGCGACCCTCACGACAAGGCATTTTATGACTATATGTTGTCCTACTCGCCTTACGATCAGATCACTGTGCAAGACTATCCGAACATTCTTGTAACAACGGGACTGCAAGACTCGCAGGTTCAATATTGGGAGCCGGCAAAATGGGTTGCAAAGCTCAGGGATTATAAGACGGACAACAATATACTGATCATGAAGATCAATATGCAGGCGGGGCACAGCGGCAAGACCGGAAGGTTTCAGTATCTCGAGGACACCGCACTCGAGTATGGATTCCTGCTACAGCTTGAGGGAATCGCGGAATAGGCAACGAAAATCGACAACAAATAAGGAATCAACACGCAAACAAAATCCCAGATGC
>Ga0255052_10001858_pt1 | contig 15570 bp, 14 predicted proteins | sample JV7_2_21_MG_FD_188632 | JGI IMG/M metagenome (GOLD analysis project Ga0255052, IMG submission 188632) | Seawater microbial communities from Jervis Inlet, British Columbia, Canada - JV7_2_21 | ecosystem: Environmental > Aquatic > Marine > Inlet | place: Canada: British Columbia | collected...
TTCTCGGGCTCTTGCTCTATAACCTGACGGCAAAACTGTTCAGCCCGATCAATCCGGCCGGCGTTGATAAAGCGAAAGGCCCCTTTCATCGGGTCTTGGTCATTAGGTCCTCGTTGCATTCACATTCCGCTCTATATATTCAGTTTTGCGGCGCGGATGGCATCAGTTATCGCCGTAACGTTGCCACCGCTCAATATGTTCGCACCGGCTATTCCGGGAATCCGCTCCATTTCCTGCAGCTGCTCCGTGCAGATCTTCACGCCTTCCTGCTCAGGATCAGCTGCCTGTTTGAGGCGTTTTATGATGCTGTCCGGGATGATTACGTTCCGCCGGTTATCTCGCAGCCAACGAGCGGCTTCTGCCGATGGAAATATTGCCGTTCCCCCGAAAAAACTAACTTTACGAATCAGATTATGAGCAACCAGATGTTTCATGTAGTTGCGCATTAACTTCATGTTCATGCACGCATGCGTCTGAACAAACTGCGCACCAGCTTCAATATTTTCGATGAGCTTCACGGGAACCCAGTTTGGCTCGGGGTTGTGCGGCGTAACACTGGCACCGATATAGAAATCGGACGGCACGCCGATCTCGGGATCGGTATTCATTTTCATCGCCGTCGCAATTAATTCAGTTGCGCCTATTTCATTTACGGCTTTCGGGCGTGGTTTGTATCCTTCCGGCAATTTATTACCTCGCACAAGATATACACTTGTAATGCCCAACGCTGCCGCGCCAAGCAATTCACTGATTAGCGCCATACGATTCTTGTTTCGGCAGCTCAGTTGCATGATTGAATCAACGCCGTTTTGCAGGAGAATGGCCGAAGCAGCAAGCGTCGACATGTGTACTTTGCCGAATTGATTATCTGTTAGCAGGATGGCGGAAACACTGTCGCGCAATGTCTCCGCCTGTTCGCGTATAAGCGCGGCACCTGTAGCCGGCGTGAGCGGGATCTTGGCCGTTACGGTAAAGTCTAGTGTTCGGACCGATTCTTTGAAGGATTTCAAACTATTGCCATATTATGGACTGCCAGAGCGGTCAGGGTTCCAAAGGTTAGTGCGTTCGAATAACGTTCACAAGGCCAGCTGTGCCGCAGTTTGGCGCTCGATCTAGTCTTGTGATGAACTCGAGCTTGTAGAGACAGGCAAATCGGGAGGAAATTATCCAAGACCAGCTCAAACAAAAGGATTGCTTTGATCAGGCCTTGTCCCGTCTACAGTCGGGCGATCCTCAATCGGCGGCAAAGCTGTGCGATGCTGGGCTGAAGAACTATCCGGGAGACGGCAATCTTTTGACCCTGTCGGCCAAGGCCAACTTGGCGCTAAAGCGCTTTGCAGAAGCCAGGGCCCGTATTGAGGAGGCCGTCAGGCTGTATCCGGATTTTGCAAGCGCGCATGATGCCTTCGGTGACCTGCTACTGGTCCAGGGGTATATCGATTTTGCGATAGAGGCATACGGGCAGGCGTTGCGCCTGGATCCGACCCGGTCGGAGACGCATCGTAAAGTCGACAAAGCCCGCGATTTGGCGTCGAAGGCCACGAACGCTCCTGCCGAAGAGCCGAGGCCCGACCATCGAGACCCACGTTCCCGCATGCAGTTCGAGGAAGAAATAGTTAAAGCTGCCGCGTTTGAGCGAGATGGAGAGCCGAACAAGGCGGAGGATATTTACCGCGACATATTGAAACGGGATCCGGACCATGTCGAAGCGGTCAGGTTACTGGCCGGCATTGCCGCAACGAACAAGCAATATCGTGACGCCGAAGTCTTCCTGCTTCGCGCGGTTGCCAATGCGCCCGATTACGGGCGTGCGTGGGTAGAGCTATGCAACGTTCAGCGCGAGCTCGAAAAATACGAGAGGGCGACCGAAAGTGCCAAACAGGTGCTGCGTCTCGGGCCCGACAAAGCCGAGGCGCACATGGTATACGCTGGCGTCATCGGTGCGGCTGGCCGTCACGAAGAAGCGATTGAGAGTTATCGGAAGGCTCTCGAAATCGACGATAGCAAGATTGGCGCGATGTCCGCTATGGCGCATCATCTAAAGACGATCGGCCACACCGATGAAGCGATTGCAATGTATCGAGAGAGTATCGCGGCAGGTCCGAAGCACACGGAAGGCTATTGGAGTCTCGCCAACCTGAAGACGTTTCGCTTCGAAGACGCTGAGGTCGAGGACATGGAGGACTTGCTTACGGTCGAGGACCTGGAGGATGAATCGCGCGTACATCTGCACAACGCGTTGGGTTTCGAGTATGAATCGCGCGAGGATTACGATCGCGCGTTTCGGAATTTCGACCTGTGCAGTACCATTCGGCGCAAGTCTGAATCCTATGATCCGGTTAATACAGAAGATTCCTTCGACCGAACTATAAAAGTATTCAACGATCAGTTTCTGGAGGATAAATCAGAAATCGGGTGTGCCGATGATGCGCCAATTTTTATCGTTGGGCTACCTCGCTCCGGGTCAACATTGATTGAGCAGATTCTCTCCAGCCATAGCCAAGTCGAGGGAACGCATGAGCTGGCGGACCTGCCCCGGGTTATTCAGCAGGCCCATCGTGAAACCAGGGGAAAGCAGAAGCTGCCGGAAATGGCTAACAAGCTTGAAACGGTGGACTGGGAAAAAATAGGCGAGTATTACATTGAGCGAACGACAAAGTATCGTAGCGGCAGTCCGTATTTTATTGACAAAAACCCGAACAATTTTGCTTACATCGGCTTCACAGCTCTGGCGCTTCCCAAGGCAAAGATTATCAATGCCTTACGTCATCCACTCGACAGTTGCTTCGGAACTTACAAGCAATTGTTTGCCAAGGGCCAGCCGTTCAGTTATGACTTGATGGAGCTCGGTGAATATTATCTTCAATATCGGCGACTCATGGATCATTGGCACAAGGTGTTGCCGGGAAAAGTGCTGGACGTGCAATATGAAGACGTCGTTTCAGACCTGGACACGCAAGTGCGACGACTGCTCGATCATTGCGGCCTGCCATTCGAAGAAGCATGTCTTCGCTTTCATAAGACGGAGCGGGCCGTCAAAACTGCGAGTTCCGAGCAAGTCAGGCGACCGATCTATTCGAGTTCGGTCAATCTCTGGCGCAACTATGAGAACCACCTGGATGAACTGATTCAGATACTGGAACCGCTGCTACGGGAACTCCCCGAGGCAGATCGACCGGCGGTCATGCTAAATAATAATGGCACGGCAACAGGATAAGTCATTGATGTGTAAAGCAGGAATCGATCTGATGGCCGCATCGGCTCGAGCCGGGAAAAGTCTTTGCGTACAGGCGCGGAATTGCGCTTGTGGTTTCTGTGTCACAATATATCGAATGCTCATATGCAGGGCCTGTATAACTTGTAGTCAGTATCCAACTGGTCTAAATTTGAGCACTGTCTATACGTCTTATAGCTAGTCAAAATCACATAGCACCGGGGGACAAGTGACTATGGAAACTCAGACGAAGTTTGCACTCACGCCGGTAGCCGGAGCAATCGCAACGGCCTTGTATCCGTCTTTCCATGCACATGCTCAGGACGATGCAGATACGGACTCCGCGCTTGAAGAAATCATCGTAACAGCGACGAAGCGCGAAATGAGTGTGCAGGATATTCCTGCAACCATTCAGGCGATCACAGCGGAATCGATTGCGCTCATGGGCGCCCGCAGCATGGAGGACTATGGCCGCTTCATTCCGTCCGTCAATGTTGTGCAGAGGTCGTCCGGCTTTAGTGCGGTCGTATTCCGTGGCGCGATTACCGGCAACGACTACATCGCACAGTCAACCTCCTCGATTTATCTCGATGAAATGTCGATATCCAACACGGGTGCCCAGCCGGAAATACGCATGGTCGATATCGCCCGCGTTGAGGCCTTGTCCGGGCCGCAGGGCACGCTGTACGGATCCGATGCCCAGGCTGGAACGCTGCGAATCGTAACAAACCAGCCGGTAATCAACGAATTTGAAGCCATATTCGATGGCGAGTTTCGAACCGGGTCCGACAGTGACGAGAGCTATCGTGGTTCGTTGACATTCAATCTACCGCTGGTCGAGGACAAGCTTGCGTTGCGCCTGGTCGGATTCAATGACAAAGACGGAGGATTCATCGATAACGTCCTCGGTAGCACTCCCGACAGCTGGGCACCGACCAATATTAAAGGCGATGATCTTGGTCTTGACCCGATTACCGACGAGCCAATTAACCCCGAGTTTCTCAGGTTTCCATCAGGCTGGGGCTCGCTCGACAATTCCGCCGTTGTCGAGGAAGACTGGAACGACTCGAAGTCCACCGGATATCGTGCGTCACTTCGTTGGGAATTGAATGACAAATGGGCAGTAACGCTTAGCTCATCCAGCCAGCAGACCGACTCCGGCGCATACAATGATTACGATCCGTTCGTGGGCGATCTGCAGACGATTCGTTTCCACGACGAATGGCGTGAGGATGAATTCGATATCCATTCCCTGGTCATTGAAGCCGATCTCGGATTCGCCCAGCTGGTGTCGGCGACAGGGTACTACGACAGGGGCATCAGAGAGACGACCGACATTACAACTTATGCCCACTATTGGGCAGGGCAGTATTGTCGTTATTCCTACTATACGGCGATCTATGACCCGCGTGGTCCCGGCTTCAATGACTATTACCTGCGCTTCAATGCCGATGGTTATGAATACTTTTCGACCAGCGATGGAACCGTTGTATTTTGGCCCGTCTATTGCCAGACGGACACCGTCGAAGGGGACTTCTTTAGTGCATATCCCTACACGCAGGATCAGCGGAAATTTACGCAGGAAATCAGATTGTCCGGGGAGGGGGAACGATTCGACTGGATCGTCGGATTTTACTACGAGCAAAGTGCGGACCGATGGACGGACAATTTCGCGCAGGCCACAAACGGTGGCGACGGCTTTACCGATTCAATCTGGCAGGGTTCGATATCGAACCAATTCTATGAGTTTTATTGGTCCCGTTATTATGGGACGCCGACCACATACCCCGAGTCTCGCGCTCAGTGGTATGCGCAAAGTCATACCGATTGGGACCAAAAAGCCGTATTCGGTGAGCTGAAATGGCACATCAATGACCAGTTTACGTTGACGCTCGGGGGCCGATACTTCGACAGAGAGAACACCAATTATTATCTGGTCCACCACCCGGGCGGTTTCCCAACTGCTCCCGGTGAATTGCCACCTGGTGAAGTAGACTGGTTGAATGACGTCGGCGATCAAAGCAGGGAGACTATTTTGGACAGGTGCGACCGCGTCGGTTTGGGGGGAACGTGCGCGCCCGAAGGGCGTTCCGGAGACGAACAGGAATTCGTCCCGAAGGTAAGCCTGAGCTATTCGTTCGGCGAGGGCAGCATGGTTTACGGCCTGTTTACGCAGGGCAAACGACCCGGCGGCACAAATCGAAGTCGCGGCGAGCCATTTTTCCCGTTCTCCTACGAAGCGGACTCAATGGATAACTATGAGATCGGCTACAGGTCGACATTCGGCGGTGGTAAGGGACGCTTCAACGCGACCGTCTATTCCATGCAGTGGAACGATTATCAGCTCGAGGTCGTCGACCCGAGCAGTGACAATTGCACCGACGATATGGGTGTGCCGGATCTGGATTTGCAAGTACCTGGGGTCTGTGGCCAGGTCTGGCAACAGGTTGTGGCAAATCTCGGTGATGCGAGTATCGACGGCATAAACGTTGAAATCGACTATGCCGCTACTGACCGATTCACACTTGGTATGAACATCGAGTTCCTGGAGGCCGAAACGGATACGAGCCACGATCTGGACGGCGTAGAAGGCGAAATACTTCCTGATGGCTCATTCGACCCCGAAATCATCGGCGGATTGGCCCTGCCGAACGCGCCTGAAGTCACTGCGTCTGCATGGGCCCAGTACGACTGGCCGGTGGATCTGTTCGGTGCAGGTAACCAGGCATATGTTCGGACACAATGGTCGTATACCGGGGAAAGCTTCAGCACGCTCGAGCCCAGACCCGAAACGGATCCGAATCCTCAGTTCAAGAATGAGGCATACACGATCGGCGATTTGCGGGTCGGCCTTCAGGGCGACAGCTGGGAGGTCGCTCTGTTCGTCAACAACCTAACCGACGAACGGGCGCAATACACGCACGAAGACGGTCAGTTTACCTGGGGCCAGGGAAATCTGGCAGAGAACCGACCACACGTACTCAGAATCTATACCAACCGACCGCGTGAATACGGAGTGCGATTCATGAAACGTTGGGGGGACTAAAATATCGCAATTGCTGGAAAAAAGGCCGGACACTGTCCGGTTTTTTTTCATCTACTCGTCATAGGGCCAGGGCTCCAGTCCATGAATGGCATTACGGATGTCCATGGTTAGATTGACGTGCCCGACCTTCTGATTGGTTTCCAAATCGTAGAGGCTAATAGTCGACGGCGAGGATCCGCCGGCTATGAATCGGTGGCCCACGGAACATAATCCGCGACCGAAGCCTTGACGTGCAATCTTCGAATCGTCGATTCCAGCGAATTCGATGTCTGCATCGTCATAAGTCACGATTTTGAAAGCCTGATTTCCGCCATCTCGTCCGGCATAGCGGACACAGTCGCTATGCGTGTCATTAAAGAGCAGGCCGTCACGGTACGGCCTGGCATTGTGTGCGCCTTCTGGCAAGGAACAGACCTCGGAGACCTCCATTATACTGTTGAGGTGCAGGAGTGCGTTGGTGCGCAGGCCGCTAACGTAAATCCCGCTGTTGTCGACGTGGACCATATTGATGTGAAAGTCATTGACGGGGCGCGGGCCCATATCTGATCGTGGATCGAAGGTATGTCCTGTCCAGCGTTCGTATTGCCGTTGTAAATGAAACCCCCAAACAAACTTCTTCTTGTCAAGATCGAAGGCCAGCAAGCTGTCGAAGCCAGTGGAGGTCAGGAAAATCGTGTTTTCCATGCGACATATTTCATGACAATGTTTGAGATGCCGGTTCCTGAACGAATCCTGGATCTTGAAAGTGCGGTCGTAGCAGAAAAGCTCATCGCTGGCGGCGATATAGATGTTATCACCGTGAATCGTGATGCCACGCAGGCCCCGGTCGGCACCGCGGCCTTCGAAGTCGATCTCATCGGTATTCCAGTCAACGTGCTGTTCGCCTTCCTGTTTCTCGAAATCGACCGTGTAGACACCACCATGGCTTTCGCCTTGCCGGCTACCTCGTACGACCGAAGTCGCAATTAGTTTTGGTAGTTTTATTGTCACGTGCTAATCGTCGGGCCAGGCGTCATGTTGCGGCTTTCCGTCAGTGATCTCGTGCCAGGGTGCCTTAGATGCAGTGAACTGGTGGTAGGCCGGCGGACATTCCGGATTACCGTCGACGGTACCCATCGTCAGATACACGAGATTGGGCTCAGGCGTATAGAAAACAATGAGTTGGGAGCCACACACATTGCAGAACATTCTGTCGATCTTGTCCGATGAGGCGTAAGTGCTCAGGACATCTTCTCCTGCTGACCAACGAAACGTGTCCTTAGAGACGGCGGCAAATGTGGCAAAGGCCGCGCCATGAAGCTTGCGGCACATTGAACAATGACAATGGCTCAGGTCGGATATCGCGCTGTCTGCTTCATATTGAACGTTGCCGCACTGGCAAGCACCTTTAATCATGACTTGTTATCATAAAATATCTTTGAGGCGATAATAAACCATGCCGAGTGCAACCATCGACATATTGAAAGATGTCGTGCTGCATCATTAACAGGCCGGACAGCGTTGCCCAGATGATCACGGCCGCCGATATCCAGTGAAGGACTCTGGCGGTCACGCTGTACTTCGTTGTTGTCACTTCTTGATGTCCTCAATCATCAAATCTCTGATTGAAATTCTCCGACATGGCTACTGAACAGTCTTGACCGCGACTGACTTGTTTCTGACCATTCTGTGACGGATGAAAAGTGGGTTAGAGTAAGCAGATGAAAAAAGAGTTTTTACCCGCTAACGTCGTGCTGGCGGCAAATCGCATTGCGCCGCACATTCGTGAGACGCCGCTTGATTACTCGCCGTTTTTCAGCGAGCTGACTGGAGCGAATGTGTTTCTGAAGCTGGACAACCTGCAGCACACGGGCTCGTTCAAGCTGCGCGGTGCGACTAACAAGCTCTTATCGCTGTCGCCCGAAGAAAGGGCAAAAGGCTGTGTTGCGGCATCAAGTGGTAACCACGGTGCGGCAGTCGCATTCGCAATGTCGAAACTCGACACGAAGGGTGTGATATTCGTTCCGGAGGGAACGTCTACGACCAAGGTCGATGCGATCAAGCGCGCCGGCGGCGAAGTGCGGTTTTTCGGCACCGATGGGCTCGATACGGAAATGCACGCGAGGGAGTATGCCGAGGAAAACGGCATGTGCTACGTGTCTCCTTACAACGATGAGGAAGTCGTTGCCGGGCAGGGCACCTGTGGCGTGGAAATCGCAAAACAGCTCTCTCAGGTCGATGCAATATTTATTGCTGTAGGCGGCGGTGGACTGATCAGCGGGGTCGGCAGTTTTCTGAAATCGGTCAACACGTCGATATCGGTTGTTGCTTGCCAACCCGAGGCATCGGCGGTCATGACCGAATCCGTCAAAGCCGGAGAAATCCTGGAATTACCGAGTGATCCGACCCTGTCTGACGGTACGGCAGGAGGAATAGAAGCCGGTGCGATCACGTTCGACATCTGCAAAGCGGTTACGGACGATTTTGTCACTGTGAGCGAGGAGCAGATAGCCGAGGCAATGCGGCAGTTCATCGACTCCCATCACATGCTTCCCGAGGGCGCTGCCGGCGTGGCGTTGGCCGGGTTGAAGCTCCGTGCAGATAAGTACAATAACAAGAACGTCGTAGTCATCATCTGCGGCGGCAATATCAGCAGAGAGACGCTCAGGAAGGTTATCTAGATGAGCTGGCGATTTGATGCCATCATTGGAACTGCATTCGCGCAGGTAACTCAAACCTCGTGGTAGACCAGCCAGGGCAGACTCTTATGCAGCTCCACCGGATCGCAGCAACTTCATTCTTGTTTCTGACCCTTCCCGCCTATTCGGCGCAAACGGCATTCATTAATGTGAATGTCGTTCCAATGACATCCGAGACGGTGATTCCAGGGCAAACTGTCATTGTCGAGGATCGCAAAATTGTCACGATCGGGGATGTCGACGCAATTCCTATTGAAGAAGACGTAGACCTGGTCGACGGAACTGACAGATACCTGATGCCTGGACTGACGGAAATGCATGCGCACATTCCGCGAGTAACGTCCGCAGATCTCGACAGAGTCTTAAGCCTCAATGTCGTAAACGGTGTCACGATGGTTCGCGGCATGCTCGGCCGGCCTGCACATCTAAAGCTCCGGCAGGACATTCTGAGTGGTGAGGTGTTTGGCCCGAGGCTCTTCACTTCAGGCCCATCGTTCAACGGAAATAGTGTCTCGAGCGCCAGGAGCGCGAGTGAGATGGTCCGGGCGCAGCACGGTTCGGGTTATGACTTTCTGAAAATACATCCCGGTCTGACACTGGCGGAATTCGATGCGCTCGCAGTCACTGCGAAGCGTTTCGGCATTCAGTTTTCAGGTCACGTATCGGCCTCGGCCGGCGTATCGCACGCGTTGGCCGCCGGAATGGCGTCAATCGATCACCTTGATGGATATATGCAGGCGATGGTCGCGGATGACGCGGATTTGTCGAGGGGCAGTGCCGGTTTATTTGGTGTGCTTCTTGCGGACCGTATCGACGAGAACAAGATTGGGGAGATCGCCGCAGAAACGGCAGCCGCCGGGGTCTGGAATGTACCGACCGAGTCGATGTTCGAGCACTGGGTGTCAGAGACTCCCCCGGCGAGAATGAGAGAGCGGCCGGAGATGCGTTACATGCCGCTTGCAACGATCAGCCAGTGGACGAATTCGAAGCAGCAGGTGCTTAACGATCCGGAATATGATGCAGCTATCGTCGCGTGGGCGATCGATATCAGGAGAAAACTGATTCTCGCTCTACATGAGGCAGGAGCCGGCCTGCTGCTCGGTTCTGATGCTCCGCAGGTATTTAACGTACCCGGTTTCGCCATTCACCGGGAGCTCGGCTATCTGGTGGCGACAGGGCTGACGCCGTACGAAGCGCTACTTACCGGCACGGTCAATCCAGCCGTATTCTTCGGACAGGACCAGGTATTCGGCACTATTGAGACCGGAAAGGAAGCGGATCTGGTGCTTCTGGACGCAAACCCCCTGGAGGATATTAGCAACACCCGCCGCATACATGGCGTCATGCTTCGAGGCCGCTGGCTACCCCGTAAGGAACTGGACGGGATCCTGGCCGGGTTCGAGATTGAGTGATGCAACCGGTTGCTCGCGAGCGGCATCTAAGACATACAACGCCGGCCAATACGGCCCGACACTCAAAAGGAATTATCTAATGCGAGCTTTTCTCATACTGGGGATGTTCACTGCCAGCCTGGCTCATGCAGCCTGGAACGGCTATGAAGAAACCCGTGATTTGACCCTGGATGCCAGCGGAATCGATACCGTCGAAATCGAGGCGGGCGCGGGCAGCCTCGAGATCCAGGGAAGCGCGGACGTCGACGCGATATCGGTCACCGCGCTGATCCAGGTGCCCGGCAAAAAGGAAGAAAAGGCCCTGAAGATCATCGAGTCCGACCTGGTTCTGAGCCTTGAACGCAACGGAGACAAGGCCGTACTCAAGGGTTATTTCGACTCGAATTCCTGGGGTTGGGGTGACAACCCGAGCATACGCCTTGAGGTTCAGGTACCAAATCGTGTCGGCCTGGAGATCGAAGACGGCTCCGGCTCGGTCAATATCCGGGATGTCTCGGGTGACATCCAGGTCGAGGATGGCTCGGGTTCGCTAAAAATGACCAGTGTTGGCGGTGACATTCGGATAGAAGACGGTTCTGGCTCCATCTCCGTGGAGGGCGTCGGCGGTGATATCTCGATAGACGATGGCTCCGGCAGCATTACCGTGTCGGACGTACGGGGCAGCGTAATCGTCGATGATGGCTCGGGCGGCATAAACGTGAGCGATGTCGACAACGACCTGATCATCAAGGATGATGGCTCTGGCTCGCTCAATTTTGCAAGGGTCAACGGTCGAGTCGAAAAAGACGACTAAATATCAAATGAGGAAAAGGGGGCGGGCCATTTTGCGGTCCGACCCTTTTTTTTTTGCTAAAATCAACGAACAAAGAGTCCTCCTGGCGACAACAAGAAGGGAAGCAAATATGAAACTGGTCAAACACCTGCTTGATTCGAAAGGTCACGATGTATTATCCATCGAGCCGACAGCATCTGTTCTGGATGCGATAAAACTGATGGCCGAGAAAGGGATCGGTGCTCTGATCGTCATGGACGGAGGGGCGCTGGCGGGGATCGTGACTGAAAGAGACTATGCGCGAAAAGTCATTCTCAAGGGGCGATCGTCACAAGAGACGCCGGTCAAGGACATCATGACATCCGGAGTAATGACAACCGGTATCGACCAGACAGTCGACAGTTGCATGAACATGATGACCGACAAACGTATCCGACATCTGCCTGTCGTCGACGGGGACACGGTGACCGGCATGGTTTCAATCGGAGATCTGGTCAAGGCGATAATCGCTGACCAGAAAGAGGAAATAGAACAGCTCGAGCACTACATCAGCGGCTAGAAATTTTCAGGCGGGGTCCGCCGCCGCATGGCTGAATTTGTAGTTGTCTAGCTGGTCCAATCCTCTATGGATGCCGCCGAAAAACCAGAGCTGTGGCGGCCGGAGGTTAGAAAAATGAGCAGGCCAGCCGCCTTTGCACTAGCCCTCATCTTTGCAGTATCGCTGGTTTCAACATCCAGGTCCGAAGAGAGTAAGGTCGTCATTGGTCCGAGAAACCCGGATCTGACGGAGGGTGCACAGGAACTCCTCGCCGGCAATGCCGAAGATGGTGTTGCTTTAACCTTGCGCGGCCTGGCTGTTGCACAGGGAAAGAGAGAGAAAGAAGCCGCCTTATCCAATCTCTGTGCCGGCTACATCATGATCGAAGATCTGGATTCAGCGCTGACGTACTGCGACATGCTGCTGACGGAAAACGATCGCCACTGGCGCGGTCGTAATAATCGCGCCCTGATCTATGTTATGCGCGAGGAATTCGAAAAGGCTGAAATAGATCTTCAGGTTGGTCAGGAGATCAACCCCAATGCGCGAACCCTGAAAGTCGTCAAGGGAATGTTGCTTGACGCGACCCAACCGGTCGAGTCAAACATCATTATCGACGACCGCAGAAAACGGAAGAATGAAGAGTAGGTGAGCATGGCAATCAAAGCAGGAATTACGGTTCTTTTCGCCATGATCTGTATCGGGCTCGTAGGGCCGGGAGTCGCTTCGTCTGACAACGATACGCGCGTTACCAGAATCACGCACTTCGAAGACTCGACATCCGATCGGATTCCTACTGTTACGGCCGTGCCGCAGTATCCGGAAAAAGCCAGACGCGACAGGATCGAAGGTGAAGCGACCGTCTGTTACTTTGTCGACTCAAAAGGCCGCATCAAGAATGCTGCGATCAGGCGAAGCTCGCACAAAATGTTCGCCAAACCGTCGATGAAGGCCATCAAGCAATCGAGCTACGAGCCATTGAGACCGAACCAAAAAATGTCAAATGTCAAAACCTGTCGAACCTACCGCTTCTTGCTCAATCCTGTGGCCATCGAGGAGTTGGAATAGCCCTAGTGCACTCGCACGCGGCCAATGTAATTGCTATCCGTTCCGAACCAGACCAGACAAGACCTCTGAACCTCATTCCGGGTCTCCTGATACTCAGACGGTGGCGGCAATGTCGAGAAATCGACTGGCCGCCTCCGCCATGCCGTGGCCGATACTGATCAGCCCCCCGTCGTGTCCTCCCATCACGGCAATCTCACTGGTGGAGAAATCAGTGTCACGGTACAGCCTTTCTAATTCCTCGGCCATTTCCGTTGTGCCGTACTCAACGGCAGGGTTTGTGGTTGGTATCCTATCGCGAAGTTTTTGCCAAAGGACATCGCTGTGTACATGCACGATTGCCTCAATCGACGGTGCAAGCACATAGATTGCCGCGTGCGTCAGTGATTCAGAGGATGCCATGACCGGGCCGAGGCAGGCGAGACGATTTTCCTTGATATTGCATGCCGTCACCCGGGCGTAATGAGCACCGGTCAGTTCAGGCAGATGACCTGTCTGCGTGCCGCTTATGATGAACTGCCCGTCACGTCCGGAACGCATGCTGATATTGCCGAAACTGACACCGCTGCCCTCATATTGGCCCAGCAGTCCCGCGTCGAATAACGGTCGTCGCCATCTATTGAGTTCGGTTACCGCGGTGATATCGAGCGGCGGACCCCTCGTCCACTCGCAGTTAAACTTTATGTAGCCTTCATCGTTCATGATGCGTGCTTGGCAAGTTCCGGAAAAAGTCGGGAGAGACCCTCTTCGCTGGCTTCGCAGATTCCGCGTTCGGTGATCAGCCCGCTCACCAGACGTGCCGGCGTTACATCAAAGGCATAATTACTGATGGGTGTACCGTCCGCGACGGTGTTGACGCTACGACTATCATCTCCGTCCATGCCACGGATATGGGACACCTCTTGCGTGTCGCGCTGCTCGATCGGAATCTCAGTGACGCCGTCATCGATCGTCCAGTCGATCGTTGTCGATGGAAGGGCTACATAGAACGGAATTCCGTTATCACTCGCTGCCAGTGCTTTCAGATAGGTGCCAATCTTGTTCGCGACATCACCGCTGCGCGTCGTTCGGTCGGTTCCGGTAATACAAATGTCGACCTGACCACGCTGCATCAAATGTCCGCCGGCATTGTCGACAATCAAGGTGTGGGGCACCTCATTTCGGGCCAACTCCCAGCAAGTCAGTTGCGAGCCCTGGTTTCTTGGACGCGTCTCATCGACCCAGACATGAACGTCAATACCGCGTTGACGGGCAAGGTAGACGGGGGCAGTCGCAGTGCCCCAATTGATCGTAGCCAGCGCTCCGGCATTACAGTGTGTCAGTATGTTGACCGTTTCGCCGGGTTTCTTTTTCGCGATATCTTCGATCAGGGAACAGCCGTGTACGCCGATGTTCCAGGATATGTCGACGTCCTCGTCACAGATTGACTGGGCTTCGCTGCGAAGCATTTCCACGAGGTCCTGACCCTTGACTGACTGCCGGACGACGCCCAGAACCCGATCGATAGCCCATCGCAGGTTGATGGCCGTAGGCCTGCTTTCACTCAGCTCATTAGCGGCTTCTTGTATGTATCCGACCGGGTCAGATGTTGTACTGCCCTCGATGGCTGCGAGGTAAAGACTCCACGCCGCCGTCGCACCGATCAACGGTGCGCCGCGTACCTGCATCTCCCTGATCGCCTGTGCACCCTGCCGGTAGTCACTCAGATCTCGTACGACGTATTCATGCGGCAGCTTCGTCTGGTCGATGATCTGAACAATGCAGGGATCATCAGCTTTGAGCCAGATAGTCCGGAAATTGTTGGCTGTTGTTGTCATTTTTGAACCACCTGTCAATTGTAGCCGTGGGGCCGGCTCCGGTCGCCCTGGGTCACATCTGGCCACCACCCCCAGGTGTACACTGCCGCAGTGCACGCTAACAATTCCGCCTGAAAATCTGTGGTTTGCGACCGATATTTGATCGCCCAGGGGTCAAATACTTGAGGCATAAGGGAGTTTTAGCCGGTGGCAATATATCTGGATGATAAACGCCTTGTAAAACAATTACTTGCTCACGATGAGCAGGCATTTGACACGTTTTTTAACGATAATTTTGCGAGGCTGTACCGTTTCGCACTGACGCGGCTGTCCGATGATCCGGATGGCACGCGCGAGATCGTGCAGATTACTTTAACCAAGGCCATCCAGAAGCTGCATACCTATCGGGGAGAAGCCGCCCTGTTTACCTGGCTCTGTGCAATCTGTCGGAATGAGACGAGCGATTGGCTGGCGAAACAAGGCCGCTATCGGGAGCACATCGTACTCACGGAGGACATTCCCGAAGTGATGGCGGCCGTGGATTCCTATCAGACACCACAGGAAGACAGCCCGGAACGACAGGCAGAGCGTATGGAAGGCCTGCGGCTCATCCAGGTAGCGCTTGACCGGCTGCCGGCGAAATACGGCGACGTTTTGGAGTGGAAATACATTGAAGGTTTCTCGATTAAGGAAATAGCCGAAAAACTGGAACTCGGGCATGAAGCAACTCAGTCTTTGCTTGCGCGAGCAAAGCGGGCATTTAGTGACGTCTACTCGTCACTGACCGGTCCCCTGGGATCGGCATCGAAAATTGAAGGACTAACGCAGTCATGAATCGGATGAACAAGGAACACGACCTTCGCTCGGAGCGGGCCCTCGAGGAGCTGCTCAGCCATGCAGAGCCAAGGCCCTTACCGCCGCAGCAGGACGAAGCCCGGATTCGACAGGCTGTCCGCGCTGAATGGGATCAGCTAACGAGTCGAAGAGCACGGACTCGTCGTATGACAAACTTCGCGATTGCCGCATCCGTTCTCCTGGCGGTATTCGTG
>Ga0255052_10001859_pt1 | contig 15568 bp, 16 predicted proteins | sample JV7_2_21_MG_FD_188632 | JGI IMG/M metagenome (GOLD analysis project Ga0255052, IMG submission 188632) | Seawater microbial communities from Jervis Inlet, British Columbia, Canada - JV7_2_21 | ecosystem: Environmental > Aquatic > Marine > Inlet | place: Canada: British Columbia | collected...
AAAAATCCCCGGCTACTGTGGCCGGGCTGTATGGAGGATAGGAAATGTATGGAAATATGTGCAGGAGGATCAGCAGGCGTAACGAATTGTTGTTATGCGGCGAAGCCGCTTAGTCCAATGGGCTGTATTGTACATATAATGTGCAGGAGGATCAGCAGGCGTAACGAATTGTTGTTATGCGGCGAAGCCGCTTAGTCCAATGTTGCGGAGCACACCCCTCAAAGTGTAATTGACGAAATGGTAAAACCCTTTGAAGCTGATTTTAACAGTGCCGCACAGAATTTTGTTTCACCAATGTTTCCGAAGGGCACTGATCAACAATTGATGAATTGGGTAAAAGAAGATATGTCTTCTGCCCCAAAGGAAATTGCTTTAAATGCCTTTCGCAACTATCTGGGTCAGTATGTAAACGGAGAAGCTTGTCATTGTATTTAAAGATATCACAATTCCTGTGGTCTCAATAAACGCCAGATTATGGCCGACAGCACCTGAAGAAAACAGAAAGCATATAAAAGACTATCAACTTTTTTATATTGAAGAAACAGGTCACTTTCCAATGCTGGAAAAGCCCGAAGAATTCAATATGCTGTTGAAAAAAGCCCTTAACTCCATAGAATCAAAAAGTAACAAAAACATATAACATTTGAATCGAGGGAGACGGCCTAAAGGCCGCTCCTCATTCAGCGCGTTGGCCTGAGAAATGAATAACATAGTCCACGCATCCGAACTGCTACAGGAGTTCAAGGGCGACTCTTTCAGGAATCGCGTTTCCGAACTGCAGGCGTCCTTCTGTGGCGCGGGGGCAGACTCCGCACAGGGGTTGATTCTTGAGCACAAACTTGGGCAGGAACTATTTGCCGCTGCCCTGCTGATCAAGCACAACTCCAGCCAAATCAATGAAGTCATTCACACTCTTGGTATTCTGATCGCCTTGCCCGGAATCCTGGAGCACGGAGAGAAAGTTACATCCCTTTCGCTAGCAGCAGGGAACACCGGCAAAGGATTCGACTTAGAGACCAGTCATCGCATCGCTGAATTCACCTTCATTGAATGGCAAGGCGGGCCGGAAGTCATAAGACAAAACAAGGTGTTCAAGGATTTCTACTTCCTTGCTGAAGCGGATACCGACAAGCAAAGAGAGCTGTACGCCATTGGCACCTCGCACGTTCATGCTTTTCTGAACGGGCAAAGAGGACTACCGCAAATCCTAAATGGGAACGCAAAGCTCGGGAACAGTTTCCGGAATCTGCATGGGGATCATACAAAACCGTTCAAAGGGGATAAGGGGATTTTATTTGAAGATGAAGGAGATCGGCAAGACCGCGTATAGTTGCAAATGGTCTTACCCTGATTATCCAAAACTTGTCACTTTGCACCTGGACGCCGTGCGGATCTATCTCATAGTATGTGTTAAAAAGCCTGGAAATTCTCTGCAATTAGAGTAAGTATAGCTGGACAGATTGCGGAGAACCATCTTATGGTTCACTGGAAGAACATGTTCAGAGCGTCTCAGATACATGGCTCAGGCACGAGGTAGTCGAAAGACACAGCTATTCCAATTTGGGGTATGATCTGGTAGCAGAATTCGGATGATCGTCGTCTTGCCCGCCCCGTTTCGCCCCAGCAGGCCGTAGATACATCCGGCTGGCACGCTGAAACTGATGCCGTCCAGGACGCATCGACCGTCGAAATATTTGACAAGGTTTTCTACTACAATCACATTGTCGCCCATCCGTTTATCCTCTGTTGTAAACCAGGATATTCCAAGCCAAAACCCATCTGAAATAAATCAAATCCAAAAATACTTCTAGGCAAACTCACTGGCCTTCCAATTTCATTCCTGCCTTTTCCAGTGCCGCGATGGCCCGTTTGTGCCCCTCTTCGTAGCCATACCATGCGTCGACGATTATACCCTTGCGGTCGATGATGTAGTTCAGCGGATCGCCACTCTTTTTATAGTCATTAAGCACAAGGTTCATAGTGGTGATAGATGTATCCACGATATTCGGAAACGTTGCCGAGTTGTCCCGAAGCAAATCCAGGGCGATCTTCTTGTTATCCGAACAGTTTAAGCCAAGAATGACCATGCCCGTATCCTTGTATTTTTCGTAGAGTTCCTGGAGATGACGCATCTCCTCGCGGCAGACCGGTCACCCAGACCGCCATATATAGAGCCACACAATCTTTCCCTTGTAATCCGAAAGCTTGACTTTGTCTCCGCTGACCAGAGGCAGCTCAAAGTCGGGTGCTGCCTGCCCCAGTGCCAACAGAGTGCTGTCCACTGCCGGCTCTTCCCACTGTCGCCATCCGGCTGGCGGCGTCCAGACGAATTTCTCTGCCGGTATTTCGGCGTTGACAGTTACATCCAGCCACTTTTCATGACACACAAGATCCTTACGGACGCGCAAAATCTCTGTCAGCTTCCGCGGCAGATGATTTTCTCTGGAAAGCCACAGGTACCAGCTCCTCTGCCGCTTCATAAAGCTGACTTCAATCACGTCATATTCCTTGTCACCTACTTTGTCTGTTCCCATGAACCTGGCGCCGTCCAGATAGGGCTGGAGCGAATCCGTGTAGCCGTGAAACGTGCTTGGATCGATTGTCGTCGTTCCCAATCCCGCCCCGCATTGGCCGATCTCGTGTCCGATAGAGTGCATTGCCAGGGGAGTGGCGCTCTTCATGTATAAGTTGTGCCGTTGCTGCTCATAGTTATCTATGTCCTCCGGGGACAAGAGGGGGCACTCGCCCGGCCAGAAAATCCAGAGATGCTCGCCGTCGCCGACAATCGTGCCGCACTTCTCGTCTCGCCGATTGGCCGTTTCTACGCGAAAGTAGTTGGGCTTCTTCATCCAGACCGTATACGAAGCGCTATGACTAGTTTTACTGCTGCACTTGACCGTATAGGAGAGGCTCTCGGCCTGTCGCATAGTCTCGATCATCTTCTCATACAAAGCGCGCGCCTTGGGCTCGTCCCGGAACGGCCCCCGGAACGGCTCTTTTGAAACGAGGATATAAAGAGCCAGGCTTTCCACCAGCAGCACTGCAACAACGATCGCCGTCCATATAATAATCTTCTTTTTCATTTATCTCTCCGCAATAAAGGTAATGTCCCAGGGCAGCAGCTTGCCTCTTGGATCAAGTCTTTTTTTGCTTATTTCGGCACCGCCGTTGTCGGCCATGTCGTCGTTGACGCTGTACACAACGAAACCAGCTTTCAGCCTGCGGTATCTCAGATTTTCCCCGTTGAATGGATCTTCCGGTATGATTTTCGTGTATGCAGGAACCAGATTGTCCAGAGATTTCGGCAGGTGTCCCTCGGCCAATCGATATCGCTCGACGGCAAGGCCGGCGCATGTCACTCGAGCCCGGGCCTGGCGTTCAATCTCCCTGTCGAGCGACAGTACATCCCTAATGATTCTGCCCTGCTTGTTCGAGGGAGCGCTCTGGCGTACAGCCTCGAATGCTTTGAGCCGGTCGGGGTCGGGTAATTCAAGAGCATCGATGGACTTCTGCATCAGGTCGATATAGCCCAGCGCATGCCTGGAATTAAGCCCGAGCATCCGCGATTTAACTAGCCCACGGAACTGGCCGCTCTCTTGTTCGCCGATCCGCTTCGAGACTTCCTTCAAGGGTGCTATAAACTTGTGCAGCCCGAGACATTGTTCCGTGAGCAGCGCCCTTTTAAATCCCTTGTCATTGTCGGATTCCTTGACTAATGCCGAAAGCCTCAGCAATTGTTCGTCTGTGAGCGGAGTTTGGTTAATAGCCCGTTCAATACTTCTATAAGTACTATAGCTCAACACATCATTATGAGTTGAACAATGGATCATCAGGGGGCCGTTAAGCGACCTGGCAAGAGCCAGGCTCGCACTAATCGAGGCAAGAAATTTATCAACATCCTTATCCTCGGATGCGATCAGGGCTTCGAGCCTGAGTAGTTGAGCGGCTACTTGCACATCGTTTCCCATACCGAATCGCCGATACTTTATCCGATTGGATACCTGTGTAAAATCGTCGGGATATCGGCAATGCTCAATCGAAGCCGCTTTGTAAAGCAGTGAGATCGCTTGCTCATTGTCGGACAGGAATTGGTCTACAAGCTGTCTGGTCGGAGCATCCAAAGGCTCTGTTCGAGACGGCATTGATGTTCTGCCTGCAATGGGAATACCACGCATGGCGTCCCTATCCCATTTTTTGTAGTTCGAGAAGGCGGCGAGATAAACATCTGCGGCATTCTTTACGCCTGCCGGCAGGCTATACGAGCGTTCCAAGTCCTCTAAGGTGACGGGATGTCCGCGGTTTTGCAGGGCCTGCAACCGTTTTTTCAGCTTGTATCCTCCGGAGATTCGGAACAGCACAAATAGAAGCAAGAGTAAGGCGACTACTCCGTGCCAAATCCTACAACGGCGACGAGTATGTTTCGTTTTACGTTTCATGTTTGTTCTCAATATCTGAATCCGGTGTCTGCCATTTTACTTCCTTACATCATTATTCATCTTTACTCGCGCGAACATGTGAACTGACGCCTGCTCAAGAGCAGTATGCCTACAATACTGTAAGACACGGTCAGCACAAATGTGTGTACAACGCAGGCGACAGCCTTGATAGAGCTGTATTTGCCAACAATCAGGCTGTATTTAGAGTACTCTCCCTCTACCATCCTGGTCAGCAGTTTAAAGGGAGGGCAAACATATTTGACGAAGGCACTGATTATTTTGGTCATCGAGTCATCAGGGTTATTCCAGCCCAGGGTGGAATTCAGGAGTCCGAAGAAGAGAAGAGCAGCAAGCAGGAAAATGAAATTATACGCTCGTTTTACTACGACAGAAAGAGCCGTAGATATTGCCGCCCAGGTGTTGAACAGCAGCCAGGAGGAGAAAAGCCATGAGTCAAGATCATCTATATAGCCAAGGCCGGTAATGCCATGAACGATCAGCAGAATGCCACCGGTGATGACAAAGTGCACTGCGCCTTGGACAGACAATCCCAAAAGGCGATAGATATAGAGTTTGCCAAGCCAGAACGGCTTGGTAGCCAGCACGCAAATGCGACCTGAGGAGATATCGTCGCCGAAAATGCCAGCACTCAGCACCAAAGGCAGAAAGAATCCGCCCCACATAAAGAGAATCCGATGAAAGTGTTCTGCTGCCTGTACGCGCAGAGTAAATAAAAGTCCGTAAGTAACGAACCAGCATAAATGCACTATGTAAATGTACAGCTTCCGGGAAAGCGTTTCTTTCATTAACTCGTAAGCTCTCATCGTCTAATTCCTCTCGTTGTACAGTTGTAGGAACACATCCTCGATATCCTCTCTATCTTCTCTTTGCAGCAGCACACTTGTGATCCGGGCTCCGCTTTTTACAAGGTTGCCGACTATATCGGGCACTTCGTCGTCATCTTCGACGGCAATTACCAGCTCTGTCTCAGAGTTGCTGATAAGTTTAGACGGCGGCAAGAGTTTTTTGGCGATTTGACTTCCGTTTGACACAAGTCCCACGCGCAGGCGACCTATCCGCTCGGTAGTAATCTTCTCGCCGAAACTGACAACTTCTCCGCGGTACAGGAAGATGTAATCAGATGTCAGCTTATCCAGCTCTCCCAAGCGGTGGGAGCTTATTACGATGGCTGTGCCCGTATCACTCAACTGTTTGAGCAGATCGCGAAGCTGGATAATACCAATCGGATCGAGCCCGTTGCTGGGCTCGTCCAACAGCAGAAAACTCGGATCATTCATCAATGCTATCGCCAAAGCCAGACGCTGTTTCATACCCTGAGAAAAGTCCGAACACGGCCTGTCGATGTACTCGTCCATCTGGAGCTGCTCGGTCAATTTATCTATCTGGACGGAAATAGTCTGCCTGGACAAGCCTAATAGCGCTCCATGATATTTTAGAATAGCCCATGCGGAATATCGGCCGAGAAAAGTCGGATGCTCCGGCATGTATCCAAGGCCACTTCGGGCTTCGATGGACCGGGCCGGGTGTCCGCAGACACTCACGCATCCTTCTGTGGGGAAGATCAACCCCGCCATCAAATTCAGCAAAGTTGATTTTCCTGCGCCGTTTGGGCCGATCAAGCCGACAATCTGACCTTTGGCTACGGACAGCGAGATCCCTTGCAGGGCACAGACGTCCTTCGACCTACCGGCCAACAGCTTCCTGTAGACTTTTGTCAACTGCTCACATTCTACGACCATCGTTTGCTTGTTATTGCTGCAAATCATCTTTTTTCTCGCTTCTTGAAATTGTTAATCAGGCCAGTGCAATTGTCACCCTTAATATGGGAAATCCGGGATAGTGTTATTATTCTTGATAGCTTCATTTTGTCACCTTACAGGATTAGTGTCATTATTTCTCATTGTTATCCATACCCCTCTCAGCAATCCGATGAGAATCCCCATGCCCCGGTAGCGGCCTTGAATGATTTGCTTGTTGTCTTGATTGTCATTCATTTGTATGTCGCCTTATGTATCGCTGCTTTCCGGACTTTATCTTCTTTTTGCATCACCTTTATTGAAAAGGAGCACTATAGGGTATAACAGGAACACCCAAATACTGCGAATCAAGCTGCCTGTAATTGAACAGACCCTTCTCAATTCTCATAAGTTCTATTCCTTAATTTGAATCAACCAGCCAATTAGTGTACCTAACCCAGCACCGGCTCCTATATTGGCACCAATATTCCCAAGGAGGGGTTGTTCAAATACCCCCAATACCAATGAAGACACCAATCCAATTAGTGCACCTAACACAGCTCCTACCTTTGTATAACTTTGCTTTCTTCTGATTTTCTTAAATGGATCTTTTGCCTTCAGGTTTTGCTCTATCTCCTCTTTGCCTACTGTTATTTCAGCTTCTTGAGCATTCAGTTTAGCGCTACACGCATCACACTCTCTTAAATGCTCTTGAACAAGCCTTTTGCTTTCATCACTGCATACTTCATCGATATACAGAGGCAGCAAATCCTCAATGACTTTACAGTTGGTTTTCATACCGGTTACTCCTTCCCATCTTTATTAAAGATGGTTCTGATCTTTTCTTTAGCCCTGTAAAATGTGACTCTTGCCCAGGACTCGCTCTTGCCAAAAATTTCACTGATCTGCTGATAGGGTAACTCAGCAAAAAACCGCAGATAAAAGACTTCTTTGTAGGGTTCTTCTAATGTGCGAATTATTCTATGCAGGGATATCGTATTATGAGCTCTAATGAATTCATCTTCGATATTTATTGTCGATATTGCTTGTTTGTCAGGGGCTAAGCTATGTTTCCGCTTTTCTTTCCTGTGATAACTGAAATAGGAATTCCTTGCTATCTGACATAGCCAGGTGGACATCTTACATTTCCCAGCAAATCTATCTAAGCTTCCAAAGGCTTTATAGAATGTCTCCTGGGTCAGCTCCTCGGACAAATCGGGATCCATTGTTAAACTCATCAAGTATTTGAATACGACATTGGCGTATTCGTCATATATCTCGTCGAAGGCTTCCATCCGTTTTAATCGCTTTCTACATATACGACATCAGTCTTTCTGCGTATATGACTCCAGGATAATGGATTCGTTACAAAACGTTCTCATTTTTTCTTGTCAGAAAATGAGAAGGAAATCTGCGTAACAGTTAAATTACCGCTAGGTTCTGTCTGAAAACGCGACTCGGAGGTATCTCTGCGGCTTAGGGAAAGGCGATTCAGAGTGTTGAAAAAGCGCGACCGGACGAGAAAATCATGACTCCATTTTGACTCTACCTTAAGGCATTTCGGTCAAAACTGCTCATGGCAACACCCCCCGTCAAGCCCAAAAAACTTGGTTTTGTTGGTTTATCGGTCCGGAAATCGGAGATTTGATCCGTTGGGTGAGGCGGTTTGAATGCAGTCGGGTTATTTGCCAAGCTCTAAGGCAATGTATTTGCGGAGCGGGCATGTGCAGAATCCTTTGCCAATATAGATTCTCATATTCAATTCTCCTACCTTTAGGTTCATGCGGCATATGATAACGTGCAATCTCTCCGCGCAATGGAATACCCTCTATCAATGAGCTTGTAAAAAGATGTGTCGATTGGGCGAATATTGAACCAGCTTTATTCTTTTAGGCTTAGCTCATACCGTATTGCATACCGTTTTGCATCTCTTTCGGTTGCTCCCTCCGGAGCGGGTGCCTCCAAAACAGCACCGGAGCCGGTACAGCGGTAGACAAACGGTTTTTGCATAACAGGGTCACTGGGAACGAGGACCTCGGTGATTCGGCTCAACTCCTTTGGAAATTTGCCTTCATGAGCAGCATAGAGACGCAGGGCTTCAACACATTGCAGAGCGGCCACGTGACGGTCCAACCTGTTCATCAGCAGACGCGCCATTTCTCTATAATCCGGGTCATCGAATTCTGACCGCCCGGTCAGGTCGATAAATGGCCGTGGCAGGCCCCGCAGAGCCCAGTAAAGATTAGGCGCATTGCGCCTCTGGACAAACTGTTCGAGTTGCCCACAGACGAAGCCGCCGGTGCCTACTCCAAACAGGCCGTGGAGGAAGGTGTGGCCCTTGCCCATGTGCTTTGCCATCGCAAACCCTGTCCGCACGGTGCCGATAGCCCTGTCAAACTCGCCCTGGGCAATTTGGAGACGCATCTGCAATGCAAGAAAGTACATGAGCCCGCGATACTTGCGCAGATATTGGGATATTGTATCACTATCCCAATAAGGCCAATCGCACTGCCTGCATTTGGCGGCCTGTTCGAGCAATTGCAGAATGGGTCTGAACTGCTCAAGTGTCGACTGCACTTGTTGACGGGGAAATTTGGACGGTGAAGCTTTGAGCCACTGACTTATCTGGTCCATCTGAAAATCTTCAGGCAATAATTGGACGGCTTTTTCATATAGTGGCATCGCGTCGGCATCGGCTTGCTCCTCAACTTTCGGCAGAAGCAGGTATTTCTGCGCAGGCTTCGGAGCTTTCGCCGGGTGAAGCGTCATCTCAACTGTGCGGCCATCGGCGAGAACCACGGCCAGCAGCAAAATGATAAGGCAGGAAAGAATGCGTTTCATAATATACCTCCCCTAAAGGCCAAGAATCATATGAAACTGCTCCACAGACTCTATCCGGGCTCTCCCATTTGTGCCTACTCAACCATGCTGCTGAGCCTCATCTCCAATCCGGGATTTCCCATTGACACTTCACTGAAACACTTGCACGCCCTTAAACATCTCACATATCAGCATAACACACTTAGAGGCGATTGAAAGCGCAATCTCTGAAAACAAGCCCTATGATACCCGTCGAGGTGAGATCGTCGATTCTTCGCTCACAAAACACCTCTGAGGGCTACTCTGGGAGATTGTGTAGGGTGGATCGTGGCGTATGAGGAAAGCGTTATCGTAGCTCTGCGAAACTGACGTTGGCCTTCTTCGTTATCCTGAACCACACTTACAGTCCAGCTTTTTCTGAAAAACCCGTATTTACAATAGACAAGCATCATTGAAAGGCGCACAATAGTATCAGTGGCTTTTTAGACTCGCTTTCAATAGGCTATTGGAGGACGGTAAGAAATGGCACTCATCCAGCGTTGCATTCTCAAGGTAGGGCTAAGCAGGGACAGTGTGCGCCGTGACAATATCAATGATTTTGAAAGGGCAGCAGGATGAAAAAGACAATTTCACTCGTATTGGCTTTGACATTGGGTATGGTTGTGGAGGTCGCAAAGGCCGATTACATCTTCGGTACTCCCACGAATCTGGGGCCAGCTGTCGACAGTTCGGATGCCGAATATGACCCCAGCATTTCAGCCGATGGACTGGAACTCTACTTCAACTCCTATCGGCCCGGTGGTTTTGGTCGGGCTGATATCTGGGTGACCGCGAGAAAAACGAAAGCTGGCTCTTGGGGCGAGCCGGTGAATTTGGGCGCAACCATCAATAGCCCGGCACATGAAAATGCACCAGATATATCAGCCGACGGGCTGTCGCTCTACTTCGGCTCGGACAGGTCCGGAGGAGGTGGTGGACGGGACTTGTGGGTGACGAAGCGGAAGACGAAGAGTGATCCTTGGGGCAAGCCGGTGAATCTTAGTCCATCTGTCAACAGTCCAGCTGATGAGCATGGCCCAAGCATTTCCAGCGATGGCTTGTCGCTTTACTTTTCTGGGCTTTGGGATGATCTAAAGCGGTCCGGAGGCTTGGGTCAGGCCGACATCTGGCTGACGACGAGAAAGACTGTAGCCGACCCTTGGGGCAAGCCGGTGAACCTTGGCGCAACGGTGAATAGTCCTCGCATGGACGAATCACCGTCCATATCGGAAGATGGCCTGTCGCTTTACTTCAACTCCAACCGCCCCAGAGGACAAGGTCTTATGGACGTATGGGTGACGAAGCGGAAGACGAAAAGTGATCCTTGGGGCGAGCCGGTGAATCTTGGCCCACCCGTCAATAGTATGGGCTGGGAGGCCAACCCCGACATTTCCAGAGATGGTTCTACCCTATACTTCGCCTCCTCCAGGTCAGGTGGCTCTGGTAGCGCCGACCTGTGGATGGCGTCCTTGAGGAAACCCGGGGCGAAAGAATGAGACAGTCTCTCTTTGCCCGCCGTTCGTGGCTCGAAAACATATTGGGATTGACGGGGCTGTGAGCATCGCGCTTGCAGCCCTTTTTCAATCCAGCCCACAAATGCGGCAACTGCGTCATTACAGCAAAAGCTCAAGCGTCAGAGCCCAAAAACCTAACGCTTTTGTGCGACCCCTATCGCAGGCCGTATCTTGGGAGATTGTCCAGCCAACCGGCCCTCACGGCCTCTGCACGGAATTCTGAAAGGGTGTCAGAGCCGGGGGCTTTGACCGGCCAGTCTGGTTACTCTTGACCCTCGTGGATACCAGGAGGCGCTTCTATGGCTTGGACGGACCGCCGAATTTATGGACCAGGCTGATCCCGACCACTTCTGCATCATCAGTGCCCTGAAACTCAAGATTCAAGCTGCTATTGTCTGCAAGTTTCCACAAGACTCCGACATACACTCCAAATTCGGACTCCTGCTCAATATCTACCGAACCAACATTGACAAAGTCTGCATCGCCATCTATGAAATGGAAGAACGGCCCAAAATAGACTGACGATCCGTTGTGGTTAAATGTGGGACCTATGGCAAGCTGATACTCATAGACATCAAAATCCCCATTCAGTAAATAGCCACCCAGGTATCCAGTTTCCTCTGCGCAAAGTGACGTAAACTGAAAGAGGGCGCCCCAACTGATATCGTCCTTCTCGATGAACGTTGCTCTCGTCCCAAGGCCCCAGGCGAACTCGTTGCCTAGTTCTTCAATTTCACCCACACCAACGCGACCGAAAACCTCAAATCCATCGGATAGACCCAGGCCGACTTTACCCAGATAGAGGTCACTATCAACGTCATCAAGAATACCTCTAACCCCGTCGTCTCTGAATTCGAAATCTAACTCACCATTCGAATAGTCAAAGCCAAGAAGCAATTCTCCTTGTTTGACGTCGCTCGCCGGCGGCCCCATGTACGTCAATGCCCAAACCGGACTGCCAAACAGAACCGCAATTGTAATAATTACTCGCCTCATTTCTGTCTCCTCAAAGAGTTCCGCTATGTTCTATTTGTCACAATAAGCTCTTTCTATTCCAATCCGGTATTTCCCGTTTACACTTCACTGACATTCTTGCACGCCCTTGAACATCTCATGTATCATCATAGCACACTTGGAGCCGAGTTAAAGCGCAATCTCTGAAAACAGCCCTCTGTGGTATGCCTCGAAGGGAGATCGTCGCCACAACAGAGCCTCACCAGCGACAGCACACATTCTGAGGGGCTTCTGTGAGGCCGGTTATCTGCCAAGATTCAGCGCCACATATTTGCGGAGGGGGCATTTGCAGATCATAGTACTCAGGCCAAACGCTACGGACATCCGGCAAAATAATTCTCTTGCTTTGAAGCATTCAATGCCAGTGGCCGAAAGCACCTTCACAGGAGTCAGTTTCTCGAACCCGGACTTATAGCAGGGAAAGCCATGCGGGCAGTCCATCTCCGCCATAATCTTCTGGACGTCGGCCTCTTGTTGTGCTGTCAGTTGCATTGGACTGCTTCCTTACAGCGTCAACTCCACTGTAATCATTTTCAGCCGATTTATCAATTGGGGAAATAGGTATATTCAGAAAAAAGCCCCTGCTGGAAGGAGGACTAAGAACAGCAGGGGCTAAACGTCGCGCCGAAATTCCCCCTCGCCACGTTGCATATTATACGCACGCCGGCTACTGAAAGTTCTTCTGTGGAGATATTTGCCACACCATGAAAATGGCCCCTGCGGTGCGGAGGGAGAGGAAAGAGCGAGATATCCGCAGGGGCTTAGGGGCACAGTTGATATATTGACTCTATCATGTTCGGCCACAATAGACTCAGCCTACTGTCCTACTATGACAAATAGTTGTTTTAATGGTATCGGGGGAATCCCTGTTTTTGCCATAGTGCTTACCACTACTACGTGCTGAGATATCATACCCAGCAGCAGCTACTCGTAACAAATGTCTATCAGGCTTGACCACATAAAGACCAATGTTCTTGGCGATTTGATACGATTGTGTTCGGTCGGGATAGAGTGCGGAAGCATTGGTCTACTGAAATCCGCTCCGGATGCCGGTTCGGGAAGGTTCTCTATTCTTTGTCACCGACAAGCGGCCAAACATCGTTTATTTGAAGGAACACGAGATACTTGTTTGAGTCATCGTCAGCGGCACATATCTCCGGTTGTCTCCTTCTGAACTCTTCGATTAGGGACGTGTTGGTTTCCTCGCGGGTTTTGGTCAGATACAACCTCTTGCCGACATATCCTTCGCCTTGCTCGACGAACATATACGCCGCATTCGGGTTGGATTTCAGATTCTGGTGGCTCAGACGCTCCCTCATGACAAAAGCGATTGTAGTCTCATCAATGACGTGAGGTCTGGCATAAATGGCAAGATCAACCATTCCGTCGGAATCAGCCGTAGCCAGGATGCCGAGACCTTGCACATTCTCAAAATAATCCGACAAGCTCATCTGTAATCACTCCTTAACCGGGATTTCCCACATACACTTCACTGAACGACTCTTGCAAACTTTAAGTCTCGTAATACCGTAATTTGACCTCAATTTCAAGATAATTCCAGCAGGTTCAGCATACCGTGCCGCAGGAGCCGATTCAAAGCGCAATCTCTGAAAGTATGGTGTGCCTCAAAGGAAGATCGTCGATTCTACGAGCGCAAAACAGCTCTGAGGGCTACTCTGGGAGACTGTGTGGGAAGCTTACAGGACAAAATCACAGTATACTGGCATCTCAGTCATCCAGTGATTCTTCTTGACGGGGAGGCGGCTGATCTGGTATAAATGGGTAAGTTGAAGTTCGTGGATTTGAGGTCATCCGGGCAGGATTCTGCTTGTCTTTCGGACTCAAAGGAAGGAGGCCGTGGCAGACCGCATGGAAGTATCATCAGCAGGTACGGACAGAACGCAATGAGGAGCGAATACCATCGTGGATCGATTCATGTTAACCTTTTTTGAAGGGAGGACTATTATGTGCAGGAAATTGTTTTGTTTGGTCTCTTCTGTTTTAGTGCTGAGTGTGGTCGGCGCAAATGTGGTCTTTGCCGAGGTGATAGAACGGAGGATCTCTACAGGCAGTGATGACGGCGAGGAGGCTGTAAATGAGGGTTTTCAAGATAGCTACAACACCAGTTCAGACCTGGAAATACTCGATGATCATGCCGACAATGGCGGCAGGCAATTTATAGGTATGAACTTCCGGGATATCGGCATTCCGTCTGGCTCGGAGATAAGCAGAGCGTATGTCGAGTTCGTATGTGATGAGACCAAAGACGGCAATGAGGATGCGTATTTGCTTATCTGGGGTCACCTTGCCGCAAATCCTGATGGCTTTGAAACACCTTTTGTGATATCCAACCGCCCGAGGACCCAGGCCAACGTGCCCTGGGAGCCCGAGCCGTGGACCACCGTGGGTCAGGTGAGTCAGACCGCGGATATCTCTGCCATCATCCAGGAGATAACTCAGAAACGTGTTTCAGGACCCAGCCCGGCCGACGGTGTCCTATATTCGGATACGTGGGCGAACCTTTCATGGACGTATGGTTGGGCCAGTGGCAACGCGTTAGAGATAATCATCAGCGAAGATACGAGCAAACCCGAATTTACCGGTAGTCGCTGTGCCGAGTCTTTCAATGGGAGTTCGTCTGAGGCGCCGTTGCTGCATATAGAATATACGGCTGGGGCGGAGACTACTGTATCGAGCGATGTGTACTTGGGCGACAGTTTTGATGATGTGAGTGCTGGGGCCGAGAGTACGTTCCAGGGAAACCAAGTCTCGACATCTTTTGTTGTCGGCTTTCCCGGCATGCCTTATCCCGATGGTCTTGTCCCGGGCACTACTTACTACTGGCGGGTAGATTTGGTTGAGGCCGACACCGCTACGAAACATGAAGGCCCTGTCTGGAGCTTCTCGGTTCCTCCCAAAACAGCTTACAGCCCCGATCCGGCTGACGGCGCTGAGTTTGTAGATCCGAACGCGGTCTTTACATGGGCGCCGGGTTTCCTCGCCAAGCTGCACACTGTTTACATGGGCACCAATTTCGACGATGTAGACAATGCCGTCGGCGGCGCCCCGTTGGGATTCGCAAGCCATAGTCCCGGTCCTCTTGAATTAGAGAAGGTCTACTACTGGCGTGTCGACGAGTTCGATCCCCCCTTCACACACAAGGGCGATGTCTGGGGCTTCACGACTCCGGGCGCTGTGGGCAATCCACAGCCGGCCAACGGCGCGGCGGATGTGCAGATGATTGAAACGCTAAGCTGGACCGCGGCCGACAACGCCAGCTCACACGAGCTATACTTCGGCACCGATGCCGAGGCCGTCTGGAACGCGACCACCGCCTCACCCGAGTACATAGGTCCCAAGGCGCTTGGCGCCGAGAGCTATGACCCCGGAGGACTTGCTTGGGATAGCAGCTATGCTTGGCGAGTGGATGAGGTCTATCCGACTGAGACTATCAAGGGTCTCGTCTGGAGCTTTGAGACGGCCGACTTTATTGGCGTGGACGATTTTGAGGCGTACAACGATGTCGATCCCCCTGATCCCAACAGCAACAGGATATTCGACAAATGGATAGACGGCTTCGGAACGACAACAAACGGCGCCCTGGTCGGTAATGACCTTCCACCTTATGCTGAGCAGACTACTGTTCACGGCGGTGCCCAGTCGATGCCTTACTTCTACGACAACGCCAACAAGACTTCCGAGGCAACCTTGACGCTGGTTTATCCGCGTGACTGGACTGAGGAAGGCGTTGCGAAGCTGTCATTGTGGTTCCGTGGCGGTTCCGGTAATACCGCCGACCGTATGTTTGTCGCTCTTGGCAACGCCGTGGTCTATCACGACGATCCTGCGGCGACGCAGATAATCGGATGGAACCAGTGGGTTGTCGACCTGACGGAATTCGCGGGCGTGGATCTCACCAACGTCAATACCATCACTATTGGTATCGGCACAAAGGGTAGCCCGGCAGCCGGCGGCACAGGGGCGATGT